>Ga0065707_10081815_pt1 | contig 36952 bp, 35 predicted proteins | sample SwiRhicommuniRL3_FD_59094 | JGI IMG/M metagenome (GOLD analysis project Ga0065707, IMG submission 59094) | Switchgrass rhizosphere bacterial communities from Rose Lake, Michigan, USA - RL3 v2 (version 2) | ecosystem: Host-associated > Plants > Roots > Rhizosphere > Soil | place: East Lansing...
GCTGGGGGCCGATGCCCACTTCATGGCGGTCGCCCTGGCCGACCGGGCGGGGCTGCCGGGCATCGTCGCGCGCGCGGTGAGCCTGTTCGGCGGGCTCGATATCCTCGTCAACGCGGCGCAGGCCTCGCAGCAGCTATCTCTGGCCGAAACCACCGACGAGGCGCTCCAACTGGCGCTCGACACCGGGCTTTGGCCCACCTTCGTGCTCATGCGTTCGGCCTATCCGCATTTGGTGGCGAGCAAGGGCAATGTCATCAATTTCGCGACCGGCGCGGCGATGGACGCGATCCCGACGCAAGGCTCCTACGTGGCGGCCAAGGAAGCCATCCGCGCCATTTCCAAGGTCGCCGCGAGCGAATGGGGACCGGAGGGGGTGCGCGTGAACATCATCTGCCCGTTCGCCAACTCGCCCGGTGTTCAAGCGTGGAAGGAGTGGGCGCCGGACGATTATGCTACGCAAGTGGCCAAGGTTTCGCTTCGCCGGGTCGGAGATTGCGAAACCGATATCGGAGCTGCCGCCGTATTCTTGGCAAGCGACGCGGCGGGATATATCACGGGCCAAACATTGATGGTCGACGGCGGACAGACGAAGGCGTTCTGATCCGCCGCCAAGAGAGAGCGGTTACACCATGGCGGAAGCGAGCCTGCATCGTCCCTATCCGGCGGCGGATGTGCCCGGTTGGGATTTCGAAACGGACGTCGCCATCGTTGGCTTCGGCGCGGCGGGAGCGTGCGCCGCGATCGAGGCCGCCGACGCCGGTGCGCGCGTGATGCTGTTCGAGCGAGGATCGGGCAGCGGCGGTGCCTCCGCGCTGTCGGGCGGCGAGATCTACATCGGCGGGGGCGGGGGTACCGATGCGCAGCGCGCGGCCGGTTTCGAGGACAGCACTGCCGACTTCATCGCCTATCTCAAGGCTGCGGGCGGGCCTTGCGCCGACGAAACGAAGTGCGAGCTCTATGGGCGCGAGGCGCTGGCGCACTATGACTGGCTGAAGGCGCAGGGCGTGCCCTATCGCGGCAATTATCTGCCCGGAAAGCATATCGAGCCGACCGACGATTCCACGCTCATCTGGTCGGGAAGCGAGGCCGCCTGGCCCTTTTGCGACATTGCAAAGCCAGCGCCGCGCGGCCATGTCATCGCGCACATGAGTTGGGGCGGCGGGCGTCCGCTGGTCGACATTCTCGAAGCGCGGGCAAGGGCGCTGGGCGTTGAGGTGATGACCGACGCGCGCGCGATGGCGCTGATCATGGATGGCACGCGCGTCGTCGGCGTCGTGGTACGGATCGACAACCGCGACCGTTTCGTGCGGGCGGGGCGGGGGGTCGTGCTGTGCACGGGCGGCTTTGTCTTCAACGAGGACATGCGCCGCCGCTACTGCCCTGACAGCTTCAAGATCAACAGCCCGCTCGGCGACCGCGACGACGGGCAGGGGATTGCGCTGGGGATGAGCGCTGGCGGCGATGCCATTCATATGGACCAGTTCTTCACCACCTGCCCGTGGACGATGCCCGAACCGCAGGCCTACGGCGTGTTCGTCAATCAGGCGGGCCAGCGCTTCATCAACGAGGATTGTTATCATGGGCGCGTCAGCCGCCATGCCGTCGATCAGCTGGGGTCGTGCGTCTATCTGCTGCTCGACATCGCGCATTTCTCGGAGCCTCTGGAGATGGCGGGGATCACGATCGCCGCGACGGGCGACAGCTGGGAGGAAGTCGAGGCCGAGCTGGAGATGGCACCCGGCACGCTCAGCCGGACGATGGCCTTCTACAATGCCCATGCCGCTGAGGGGCGCGATCCCTTGTTCCACAAGCGGCCCCCAATTCTGACCCCGCTCGACCAGGGACCGTTCGTCGCGCTCGAACTCAACTTCGAGACGAGCTATTTCAGCTTCTTCACCCTGGGAGGGCTCAGGACCTCGGTCGACGGCGAAGTGATTGACCGGGCGGGCGAGGCGATACCGGGCCTGTTCGCGGCAGGCCGCTGCACGTCGGGCCTGCCGGCGTGGGGACATGGCTACAGTTCCGGCCTGAGCCTGGCCGACTGCACCTTTTTCGGGCGGCAGGCGGGACGGCGCGCCGCCGCGGGTTAGCGCGTTTTCGGCGTTGATGGCCGTATGCGGCCAGACCGGAAGGTCAGGCGACCGACCCGTCGAGCCGCCGGCGATTCCGGCCCGCCGACAGGTTCATTCCTATTCTCCTGAAAACAAAAGGGGCTGCGATCAGTGATGACCGCAGCCCCTTCGATATTCAAGCGGACCGGCGGGCCGTTTCAGCGCGCCGGAACCGTCATTACCACTTGTAGCTGAGCGTCGCGCCGAACTCGCGCGGATTGGTCACGTTGACCGCGCGGTAGCCCGAGTCGTACGTTCCCGGTGTGACCAAGCCCCCGTTGCTCTGCGCGTTGCCGAGACCGATGTTTGTGATCCGCTTCTGGTTGAGCAGGTTCTTGGCGAACACCGACAGTTCCCAGTCCTCGTCGCTAGAGCGCACGCCCGCGAACAGGTTGACGATCTGGCGATCCTGGAACTTGTACTGCGACTGCCACCAGTAATAGCTCGGCGTGTACTGGAGCAGAGCCCGCACGAACGGCGTGACCGTTTCCAGTGGATAGCGAATTTCGGTGTTCGCGGTCAGGCTGAAGTCCGGCGTATTGGCCAGCCGGTCGTTCGTTCGGCAGTAGCTGACATTGCCAGGACCGGTGACGGCGGGGGTTCCGTTGCCATTGGGGCTTCCCGTTCCCGCATAGTCGTTACAGGGCAGATTGGCGTTATCCCAGCGGGCATGCGTGTAGGAGGCGGCGACGTTCAGATCCCAGTTGCGGGTCGGTCGCGCCGACACGCTCGCCTCTACGCCCTTGATGACAGCCTTGCCATTGTAATTGAAGTCGAAGGTTCCGGTCGGCGAGGCGTCCAGCGGCGAGTTATAGTAGATGCTGGTGAAGCGGCTGAGGAAGTTGTCGATCTTCTGATAGTAGCCGGCGATGCTGAAGTCGAGCTTGCGGTCGAACGCGGAGCCCTTGAGGCCGATTTCGACCGAGTCGGACTTTTCCGGTTGCGTCTGGATCAGGTCACTGCTGACGAATGCCGGTCCGGCCACCTTGCTGCTGCCGCTGCGGAAGCTGTGGCCATAGGCGACATAGGCATTGAGCTCGGGGCTGAACGCATAGGTGATGGTCGCACCGCCGGTGAACGGCGTATCTCGCCTGCGCTGCAGATTGGCCGGAATGATTTCTATCAAGGGAGTGCTAAAAATGCCCGACAGCGACTGCTGTGTCGTCTGAACCTTGGTTGCGATGGTGTAGCGCAGCCCGGCCGTGACCGAGAGCGGCCCCGTCTTGTAACGCAGGTTACCGGCGAACGACGCGGTTTTGGAGTTCACCGGAACGACAACGAGGACCGAAAGCGGCAGCCGGTTGGGGATCGTGTAGGGTGCGAAGTTGTCAGTGGGCGCACACCCGAATCCGCCGACCAGCGCGCAGGGCGGGTTCACCTGCGCATCGGGAGCGACTCCACCATATTGATACAGGCTGTTGTCCTGATTGACGATCGTGGTGCCCGTCTGCTTCGTGTAGAAAACGCTGACGCCCCCGCCGAGCCCTTCGTCGTTGTTCGTGTTCAGGCGCGCCTCGATCGTGTCGACCTTATAGGGCGTGGTGACGTCAGACGTCTGCTCGTAGCCCGGGATGGCATTGGCGGAATCGAGATCGCGGTTGATCTTGAGCCTGGAATACTGGTGCGCGCCGACCACCGAGAAGGTCGCCGGGCCGAGATCCCAGTCGAACGCCAGATTGACGAGATGCGTCTCATTCTGGTTGCGGAAAATACCTTCCTGCACCGCCCCATAATCACCGACGCCAAGCGCCGGCCCGTTCCGCACGCTGGTGTCTGTAGGGAAGGGGCCGCCGCCAAAGGCGGGCGGGAGGAGCGGGAGCGGCGTGCCGAACAAGGTCGTATAGGTACTGAACGGCGTGTTGCCGTTGCCGATGACCTGCTGGAACTGCTTGTTGTCGGCAGTGAGGTACTGATAGGTCAGATAGGAGGTGAAGGTGTCGGTCGGCTTCCAGCCGAGCGTGACACGCGCGCTTTCGGTGCGGCTGCGCGACCGCTCGCCATTGCGGTTGACGTCCTTCACCTGGTTGCCGCGATTGCCGTCCACGAGGGCCGCGATGCGGATCGCCAGCTTGTCGGAGAAGGGCAGGCTCGCACCAAGCTGTACGTTATAGCCAGCACGATCTGTCGCGGTCGCCTGCGCATAGCCCTCGGGGGCGTCGAAGCTCGGGCGGCGCGTGGCGATCGTGATCGACCCTGCGGGAGCCGACAGGCCGCGCAACAGACCCTGCGGGCCGCGCAGCACCTCGATCTGGCCGATGTCGTAGATGGCGGTGAACACGGTCTGCGCATCGGCGGGAATTTCGTTGTAGTAGATCTGGACGGCCGGGCCGGTGCCCTGATCCGGATCGAACGTCACGCCGCGCAGCGTCGTGGTGTTGTTGCGGCCCGTGGTGTTGGTGAGCTCCAGGCCGGGGGCGAGCTGGGAAATGTCCTTGACGTCGAAGATCTTGAAATCTTCGAGTTGCTCGCCGGTCGCCACGTTGACCGACATCGGCACTTCCTGCAGCCGCGCGCTCTGGCGCGTGGCGGTGACGATGATGTCGGCGACGTCCGTCGCTTCGTCTGCCTGCGCGTACACCGCCGACGGAACAGCGACGGCCAGCATCGAACTGCTCAGCAGAGCGCAACGCAACAGCCCTTTAGTCGTCTTCATGCAAATCCTCCCCTTCGCTGGCGATCGCCCACCCATCCACGAATCGGTGGATGCGCTTCGCAGCCTCGATATTTCATACGCAAATCGCCTATGCATGTAAAACCCAATCATATTCGGTCGCATTCGCTCACTGTGTGTGATGCAGAATTGTCACAGACCATAGCAACGCGGATCCTCCCCTTGTTACGGAAAGGCTCCCCACGGCCTCCGGTAGCGAATTGGGCGTAGAGCCGCTAGAAACTGCCGAAAGTCTTATCTCGTCCAACTGCAGGATGCGGCGCCGGTGGCATCCCGGCTAGGAGGCTGTGCGAAGCGATCAAGGAGAGATCGATATGGCCAAACAGGACGACAGTCCGCGACACGCGATCATCGGTGCAGGGATGGCGGGCATCCTGGCCGGCATCCGGCTACGCAAATCGGGCAAGGCCTTCACCATCTACGAAAAGGCGGACTGGCTGGGCGGGACCTGGCGGGACAATCGCTATCCCGGCCTGACCTGCGACGTTCCGGCGCACGCCTACACCTACAGCTTCGAGCCTTATCCGGAATGGCGCGCCTATTATGCGACCGGTGCGGAGATCCAGCGCTACTTCGAGCGGACTGCGGAGAAGTACGGCATCATGCCGCACATCCGGTTCGGTGCCGAGGTCACAGCGTGCGTCTGGGACGAGGCGCGGTCGCTCTGGATGCTGACGCTCGCGTCCGGGGAAACGGCCGAGGCGGAGGTCGTCATCGCCGCGTCGGGTGTCCTCCACCATCCGAGGCTGCCCGACATAGAGGGGCTGGAGAGCTTCGCCGGCTCTGCGTTCCACAGCGCGCGCTGGCAGGACGATGCATCCATCGACGGGGCGCGGGCGGGCGTGATCGGCAATGGTTCGACCGGCGTGCAGATCATCACCGCGCTGGCCGACCGTGCGGCGCATCTCGTCCATTTCCAGCGCTCGCCGCAATGGATCATGCCGGTGCCCTATTTCGAATATGGCGAGGAGGAACGCGAAGCCTTTCGCCGCGACCCCGCGCTGATCGACGCGATCCGCAACGATCCCGAATATTGGAGCAACATCCACCGCTTCACCCGCGCGATCACCGACGTGGAAGGGCCGGAGATCGCGCTCATCGAAAAGCTGTGCCTCGACAATCTGGAGAACGGCATCGCCGACCCGGTGCTCAAGGAAAAGCTGCGGCCTGACTATCGCGCGGCGTGCAAGCGCCTCATCTACAGCTGGTGCTATTATGACGCGGTCCAGAAGCCCGCTGTCAATGTGGAGCGCGAGGGGATTGCCCGGATCGAGCCGGAGGGCGTCCGGATGAAGGATGGCCGCCTGCATGTTCTCGACACGCTGGTACTCGCGACGGGGTTCCAGGCGGATCGCTTCATCCGTCCAGCGACGGTCAAGGGCGTGGGCGGCGTGTCGCTCGACGACCTATGGGCGGTGCGACCGACGGCTTACTATGCGGTCTCGATTCCCGGCTTTCCCAATTTCTTCATGCTGAACGGTCCGACCGGCCCGGTCGGCAATTTCTCGCTGATCGACATTGCCGAGCGGCAGTGGGCGTATGTCGAGCAATTGCTCGATCTGCTCCATGCGGGCCGGGCACGGGCCGTCGCTCCGAAGGCGGAAGCCCACGCTGCCTATGAAGAGCGGCGGATCGCTGCGGCCCGCACAACCATCTTCGGATCGGGATGCACCAGCTGGTATCTCGACGCGACGGGCGTGCCGGCGAGCTGGCCCTGGAGTTACGAGGCATTCGCTGACGCGATGGCAGCGCCGGTCATGGACGACTATCTGCTCGACGCGCGCTAGACGCCCAGCCCGCCCGAGACGGAGATCGTCTGGCCCGTGACATAGCGCGCGCGGCCGGAGGCGAAGAAGACGGCGGCATTGCCGATGTCCTCCGGCTGCCCGATATGTTTGAGGCAGAGCATATTCATGGTCGCCGCCATCCAGCGCTCGTCGATATGGCCCATCGCGGTCAGTTCGTGGAACATCCCCGCCTCGATGACGCCGATGAGGACCGAGTTGGCGCGGATGCCATGCCGCCCCTCCTCCTTGGCGATTCCCTTGATCAGCGCCTCGTTCGCGGCTTTCGTCGCGACCGAGAGGCCGTCGCCCTTGGGCCAGTAATGGTGCCCCGCCGAGCCGAGATGAACGAAGGAGCCGCCGCCTGCCGTGCGCATGTGCGGGATGGCGGCGCGGGCAGCGTTGGCAAACCCCAGCAACTCGATCTCCATGGCATCGCGGATCTGCGCGTCGGTCCAGTCGGCGATGCGGACTTGCGGGACGAGCGGCCCGGCGCTCCAGACGACGGTATGGATGCGGCCATGCGCCGCCGCACCATCGGCGATCGCGCCATCCACCGCCGGCCGCGCGCGCACGTCGATGTGATGCAGCGACACCTTCACGCCATGCGCGGCGCACGCTTCGGCAGCGGCTTCGGCGCGATCGACGTTGCTGCGGTAACAGATGGCGATGTCCGATCCTGCGGCGGCAAAGCAGGCCGCGACCGTGCCGCCTATCCCACCGCTGCCGCCAAAGATCATTGCGGCACCGTGCGGAAAATCCTCGGTCATCCTCTTGCACTCCTCGCTGTTCGTTGGCTCGAACAGTATGCGCCGAACCCGCATATTCAACGGTTGCGACCGATACCGGATCGTCCGATGATCGTTCCCTGTCAGCAGAAGATCAGAGAGGGTAAGTGAAGCGAAAGGAAAGCCCCGGCGTCAGCGCGATACTCGACGAGCTGAAGCGGGAAATACGGCTGCGCGGCGTGCCGATCGCGGATCTGGCGGCGCAGCTGGACGTGTCGGAGCCGACCATGTGGCGCTGGCTGCGGGGGAGGGGGCTGTCGCTCGACAATCTTGACCGGCTCTGCCTGATCCTCAACCTGGACATTCGCGATCTGGTCTCGCGATCGGCCAGCCAGGGTGCCGACCGCTTCACCCTGGCGCAGGAGCGCGTGCTTGCCGCGGACCGCGGCCTTGCGCTGCTGTTCTTTCTCATCCTGAACGGCGCACAGGTTGCCGAATGTACAGCGGAGCTTGAGATCGGCGAAGAGAGGCTGGCGGCGGACATCGAACGGCTTCGCCGCCTCGGCCTCGTCGATCTGGCAAAAACCGGCCGATTGCGGGCGCTCACCAGCCGGGGCGTGCGCTGGCGGAGCGGCGGTCCGCTCGACCAGGCCTTCGACCGCACGATCAAGCCCCTTTTCCTCGAGCGCCCGCTCGGCGAGGGCGATGCGCGCTATGTCTCCGACATGGTCAGGCTGAGCGCCGGGGGCAGGGCGCGCGTCCTCGACCTGTTCGAGGCTTTGCGTGTCGACATCCACCTTATCGCAAGGCAGGAGCAGGACATGCATGTCCCCGACCGGGAGTGGAGCGCGCTGTTTCTGCTGACCCGCCCGTTCGACATGAACGCGGTACGCGAGGGGCTGGGGTGATCCGATCCTACCGGGCGGCGATGCCGTCGCAGAACAACCGCGTCAGCCTGTCGGCATAATCGGCCGGATCGGCGCTCCCGATGGGACGGGGCCCCGTCCCCATGCTCCCGAGATGCGGCGGTGCGGCTTCCGCCACGATCAGGTTGATCAGCGTGGCGGCGACAAAGCCGGTGTCCGGCGACAGCACCCGGCCGTCAGCCGCCAGCCGGTCAAGAAAGGCGGTCAGGGGGGTGAGGAACCGGCTCGCTAGAACCTGTTCGATGCGCGGCCTCACCTCGTCCAGAAAGTCCGGGCTCGACTCCAGTATCCGCCGCAGTGCCGTCGTTTGCGGCAAGTGGATCTCGACGATGCAGCGATGGATGAAATCGCGAAGACTTTCCCGCCAGTCGTCGCCATCGGCAACCGCCAGCGGCTCAAGGCCGATGTCGAGCATCCGGTGGACGAACCATTCCATCAGCGCGCGCTTGTTGGGGTGGCGAGCATAGACCGTCTTGCGTGAAATGCCCGACGCCGCGATCAGCGCGTTCATCGTGAAGCCGGTGCCCTGTGCGACGATCATGTCGGTGGCGGCATGGGCGAGCCGCCCCTCGACGTCGCCCATCTCCTCCAGCCGGGGACGGCCTGGCCTTCGGCTCGAGCGTTTCGGGACGGGATGGTGCATGACCGGCGCAGCCTAGCCGAACACGCGCTGCCTGCAAGCGGGTGGTGGAGTGCGTCGGGCGGCGTTCAGCCGCCCATCGCGGCCACGGCTTCGGCGGCGCCCCGGATCGCGCCCTCGATATAGGTCACGCCGGTCCCGTCGCCGACTTCGGTGACGTCGTGGCCTGCCGCCCGCAAGCTGTTCGCCAGCGTGGAATCGCCATGCGCACCCATCGCCACCACGACATGATCGGCGGCGATCGTCTGCGCCACGCCGTCGGCGGCTGTGAACGTCACTGCATGGTCGCCGATGCCGATGTCGCGCGCACCGGCGAACATTGCCACGCCATGTTCGCGCAGCTCCGCCAGCAGGCGCATACGCCGGACGATGAGCAGACCGCCGCCCATCTTCGCTGGCTCGCCGACGATCGTGACCTCGCGGCCCCGTTCCATCAGGAATTCGGCCAGCTCGCAGCCGACCAGCTCGCCGCCGATGATGACAACTCGCTTGCCGAGCGGCATCCAGCCATGCGTGGCCTTTCGCACCAGATCGAGATTCGCCGTTGCCCCCGTCGCGGCCCCCACCTTGGTGGCGAGCCGCGTGGTCCAGCGCGTCTTGCGGCGGATCTCGGCATTGTCCTCGCCCAGCATCATGCCGCGCAGGTCGTCGCCCGACAGGACGAAATCCTGATCGTTGCCCGGAATGGGGGGCATGTCGCGCACGGCCCCGGTCGCCACGATCACCTTGTCGGGGTTTAGGCCGGAGATCAGCTCCGGCGTCGCCTCGGTGCGAAGGCGGATGTCCGCGCCGGACGCCTCCACCTGGCGGCGCAGCCAGTTGAGCAGGCGCTCATTGGGTTCGTAGGCGAGGCCGGCGAAGCGCAGCGTTCCGCCCAGCCTGTCCGACTTTTCGATGAGCGTCACTTTGGCTCCCGCGAGGCGCAGCCGCCGCGTCGCTTCCATGCCGCCGGGACCGCCGCCGATCACGACGGCGTGGCCGGGGACGCTGGCGGGCGTCCAGTCCAGATCCTCGAAGCCCGTTTCGGACCGCACGGCGCAGCGCACCTGCTCCCGCAGATAGGCGGTCGAGACGCAGGTGTAGCAATAGATGCACGGACGAATGTCTTCCGTCCTCCCTGCCGCCAGCTTCGCGGGCAGGTCGGGATCGGCGAGCAACTTGCGGCCCATGGCGAGGAAGTCGAATTCCCCATTGGCCAGCCCCTTGTCGCCGCGGTCGATCTCGACACGCCCCGACGCGATCACCGGGACATTGACCACCGAGCGGATCTTCGCCGCGAAGTCGAGGTGGATGCCCGGTTCGTGCGGGATATTGGAGGCGGAGTGAAGCTTGCCCTGGCCCACATCGTGATAGGCGGTGACGGTGATGCCGTCGGCACCCGCCGCCTCAACCATGGGTGCCAGTTCCATGGCATGTTCGATCTGGATGCCGTTCGGCTTGCCCATTTCGCGCGAGTCGATCTTGACCCAGACCGGAAAGTCCGCCCCGACCTCGGCGCGGACCGCCGCGACGACTTCGAGAAGAAGCCTCGCACGCCCTTTGACCTCGCCGCCATATTCGTCGGTCCGCTTGTTGGTGGCGGGAGAGAGGAACGACGACAGGAGATAGCCGTGGCCGCCGTGGATCTCGATCCCGTCGAAACCCGCGGCCCTAGCACGGCGGGCGCTCGCCGCGAACTGGCCGATCGCGACGGCGATGTCTTCCTGGGCCAGAACCTTGACCTCTGGGATGGCACCGCCAGCGAAGGCCGCCATTTCCTCGGGCAGGAAATAATCGGGGAAATCGCCTGAAAAGGCGGACGGCATCGACGGGCCCCAGATGGGATGGCCCCAGTTGGCCGAGTAGGCCGCGACGAGCCCGCCATGGTGGAGCTGGGTCGCGACGCGTCCGCCCGCCGCGTGGATGGCGTCTACGAGCCGGGTGAGACCGGGCAGGAACCTGTCGTCGGAAATCGCGGTCTGGCGGGGTTGCACCGCGCCGACCGGCCAGGCGACACCCATCACTCCGGTCACGATCATCGCCGCACCGCCGCGTGCCTGCGCCACATGATAGTCGATGAGCCGCTGGCTGACCGATCCATCCTCATTGGCGAGGCTGACGCCCATGGCGGTGACGAAGATGCGGTTGGGAAGGGTGAGTGAACCAATCTGTCCCGGCGTCATCAGGGTGACGCGGCCGCTGCTTGGGCGGCGGGCGGTTGCTGCACTCATCCAGGCTCTCCAGAAAATGGCTTTACGCGTATGAACAGTGGTCTCATACCACGCTAATGGCGGCTAGTCCCGCCAAAATGCTGTTGGTTTGCGAACCAGAATCCGCGAGGGAGAGAAGATTGACGGACCGGGAACTGCTCGACCGGATAGCTCTTCACGATCTGGTGATGCGCTATTGCCGGGGATGCGACCGGCGCGATTTTGCGCTGGTGCGCTCACTCTACCATGACGATGCGATCGACGATCATGGCGCGATGTTCAAAGGCGGTCCGGACGCCTTCGTGGCCTGGTTGCCTGAAGTCACGGCGCATTGGACCATGACCCGTCACGCTGTCAGCAACAGCCTGTTCGTCATCGACGGCGACCGTGCCGAGGGCGAGCACTATGTCGAGGCCTGGCACCGCACCCATGGCCCCGGGGCAAAGGCCTTTGTCGTTCTTGGTCGCTATCTCGACAAATATGAACGGCGCGAGGGGATCTGGAAGTTCACCTACCGCAGCCTGGTCTTCGACCATGGCTCCATCCTCGCCGTCGATGAGGAGGCGCTTGCGCGCATGGCAGACGATGCGCCGAACGGTTCGGTCGATCGCGCCGATCCGTCCTTCGCCTATCCGCTGCTGGCGCGCCTGGGTACCGGTGCCGGAGCGGTCAAATGAGAGGCGCGGTCTGGGACGGGACCGCGATGCACATCGCCGACGACCTGTCGCTGCGCCCGGTGGGGCAGGGCGAGGCGCGCGTGCGCGTATTGCGATCGGGCATCTGCCACACCGATGTGAGCATGATGGAACTGGGCACCGCATTGCCCAAGCTGCCGATCATATTGGGGCATGAGGCGGCGGGCGAAGTCGTCGAGGTCGGGCCGGGGGTCGAGGGCTGGGCGGTGGGCGACCGCGTCGCCGTGGGCACTCAGACGCCCTGCGGCCATTGCCGCGAATGCCAGCGCAACGCGCCGCATAACTGCGACATCACATGGGGCTTTGCCGATGCGCGGCCCTTCCTTTGGAATGGACGGAGCATCGCGTCCTTCGCCAATATCTCGTCCTTTGCCAGCGAGATCGTCGTCAAAGCCGGCCAGCTTTTCGCCGTTGGCGACATGGCCCCGGCAGAAGCGGCGCTGATTGGTTGCGCCGTCTCCACGGGCGTCTGCGCGTCGCGGGTGCTGGGCCGTGCGTCGGAGGGGGACATGGTAGTCGTGTTCGGTGTCGGCGGGATCGGCGTCAATGCGATCCAGGGGGCGGCGGTCGCGGGCGCGACGGTCATCGCGGTCGACCGCAATCCGGCCAAGGAGCAGGTCGCGCGACGCTTCGGCGCGGCATCGTTCCGGCTGGTGGGCGAAGGCGAGGGGAGCGCGGATCTCGCCGCTTCGCTGGCGAAGGCGCACGGTCCCGTCGACATTGCGGTGGAGTGCAGCGGAGCGGTCGTCGCGGTCGATGCGGCGCTAGGATGCCTCAAACGGGGCGGCCGGGCAGTGCTCATCGGCATGTCGCGACCCGGATCGGAAGCACATTTGCCGCTCGACCGTTTTCTCCTCGGCGGCGAGATCGTGGCGACGATGAATGGCGGCGCGGTGCCCGAACGCGACTATCCGCAGCTCATCGCCGAGGCGCGCAACGGCACGCTCAACCTCGCCGACCAGGTGAGCGGCGTGTGGTCGCTCCACCGGGTCGAGGAGGCGATTGCCGCGCTCAAGGCAGGCGAAGTCACCCGCGCCGTGCTCGACATGACGGCCTGAGGCCGCCCTGCGTTCAGCCCGCGAGCGGTTGCAGCAGCTCGACAATGTGCCCCGCCGGATCACGGAGAAAGGCCACCCGGAGGTGGTACTGGGGCGCGTCGACGGGCGCGATATCAAGCGTCGCACCAGCAGCGACCGCGCGCTCAACCGCCGCATCGACATTCTCGACCATGAAACCCACAGTCGCTGCGCCCGCCCCCGGCACGGTCTTGCCAGCGAAGTTGGTGAGCATGAGGCAGGGCGCGCCCTGCCGTGCACCCGCTGTCTTGAGGATGATCTCGGTCATTTGCGCGCCGTCGACGGTCTCGTTGACCCGCGCCGTCACCTCAAACCCCAGCGCTTCGGTATAGAAGCGTTCGGCGACAGCGATGTCCGCCACTTCCAGCTTGGTAAAAACAAATGCCTTGGCCGTCATGTGCTGGTCTCTCCCATGTTCGTGGTGATGTGTGTTCAATCGGTGATCTCGCGGCCTTCGCCGAAGATATCCGGTGCGGCCTCGGTACGTCCGACGCCTGTGTCACTTCAACCTTCCCAATACGCAAATGATCGAAAAGATTTGCAATGCGCTGGCGAACCGTAGGATAAGTCCCCGAAACAGCTGCGCAAAGCGAGGAGATGACGATGGCCGAAGATGCAGCCGTGATGGCGCGGCCCGAAGAGGGGGAGAATGATGTCCGCCTGTCCTCCGTCTGGCGCGACTTCTGCGCGCAGCTGGCCGAAGCGGGCGAGATACTGGATCGCCCCGCAGCCCCCCGTACGCCCATCGATCAGGCCGAAGGGCTGCGCTATCTCTCGCGGCTGACGCGAACCGCGCTCAACATGCTGGTCGATTCCAGCGATCCCGATTTCCCCCGCATTTTCCTGCTGACCGATGACGCGATCAAGATCGGTGCCGACAATCCCGACAACATCTACCAGCAGATCGTCGTGCGCGGCAACCGCGATTATCGCATCACCGGAACGCGCGGCACAGTGCCCTATTTCTCCATCGGCTCCAAGGCGAACCGCTACGCGATCGACGGCACCATGGCGTCGACCGGCGAGATCGAGCTGGCCGACATGGCGACCGACGCCGACGGCAGGTTCGAGATCATTGCCAGCAAGCAGCCGCAGCCGGGCAACTGGCTGCCGCTGGCCGACGACACCAGCCTCATCATCATTCGCCAGACCTTCAACGACAAGAAAACGGAAACCCCCGCGGATGTCCGCATCGAGCGGATCAGCGACGGACCCGCCGTCCCCGACATACTGACGCCCGAGAAGATCACCGCTCAGTTGAACGGCGCGGCGGCATGGGTGCGCGGGACCGTCAACACCTTCGCCGACTGGAGCGAATGGTTCCAGGCCGAACCCAACCGCATCTACGAAGGCAAGGAGCAGTCGGTCTATCAGCGCGCCGGTGGCGACCCGAAGATCTGGTACGGCCATATCTATTACGATCTTGCGCCAGACGAGGCGCTGGTCATCACCGCGACGCCGCCCAAATGCCGCATGTGGAATTTCCAGATCGACAACTGGTGGATGGAATCGATGGACCATGTGAACCGCAAGGTCTGGGTCAACGGTTCACAGGCCAGGTATGAGCCGGACGGCAGCGTGATCCTCGTCTGCGCCGATCGCGATCCGGGCTATGGCAACTGGATCGATCTGTCGGGGCATCGCGTCGGCACCGGCCTGTGGCGCTGGATCGAGGCCGAGGCGCACCCGGTGCCGACCTGCAAGGTGGTGAAGCTCTGACCGTGGAGGGCGGGCTCGCGCAGCGGCTCGCCGTGCTCGAGGACAGGGAAGCGATCGGTGACCTCATCGCCCGCTATGGTCCGCTCGCCGATGCGGGCGACTGTGCCGGCGCGGCGCCGCTGTGGCGGTGGCCGCCTATGTCATCGCCAGCCTGGCCGCTACCTTCCCGAAACGCGTGGGACCGCCCTCGACAGCGTCCGCTGACCGGTGCCGGCACGCGGATCGGCGCTGACGGCTTCGCCGACGCCGATGTGATCGCAGATCCACAAAGCCTACGGCGCAGGCTGGCTGGAGGTCAACTCGCGAAACGCCGCCGGGCAAAGGCGCAGGCATCCGCCATCGACGCCTGTGCGCCGGGGAGGAAGGCGATCCAGGATACGAAGCCGTGGACCATCCCCGGATAGCGTTTGCATTCCACCTCGACCCCCGCGTTCTTCAGAACGGGTTCGTACATTTCCACCGCATCGCGGATCGGGTCGCATTCGGCGGCGGCGATGTAATGCGGCGGCAGCCCGGCATGGCTCTTCGCCTTGATCGCGCTGGCGCGCATGTCGTCATAATCCGACTCGTCGTTGATATGCAGTTCCCAGAAATAATGGGCATCGTCTAGCCGCAGCACCGGGCCGTTGGCGAATTCCAGCGCCGAGCCTTCCTCTGGGATTGGATGAATGCCGGGGCCGTACCAGTTGATCACGACCGAAAGCTTGGGGCCGCCCGCTTGCTGCGCCAGCAGGGCGCAGGCGTTGGCGATCACGCCGCCCGCACTGTCTCCTGCAACGCCGATGCGCGCCGGATCGCCGCCCAGCTCGGCGGCGTGGGCGGCGGCCCACTGAACCGCTGCCCAGCAATCGTCGAATGCGGCAGGGAATTTATGCTCGGGCGCGAGGCGGTAGTCGACCGACACGACGACGCTTTCCGCGCCCGCCGCAAAACTGCGCGCGATCATGTCCTGAGTGTCGAGATTGCCGACGACGAAGCCGCCGCCGTGAAAATAGACCGTGACGGGGAAGGGGCCGCTGCCTTCGGGCGTGTAGATGCGGACGGGGATCTCCCCGCCCGGACCCGGGATGGACCTGTCTTCGACCGACGCCAGGGCGACGTCGACAGGCGGCATCATGGTCGATGCGTCGATCACCGACTGGCGGAGCATGTCGAGCGGTACCTGGCGGACCGGCGGCCATTCGGGTTGGCCGGCGAACATGGCTTCGATCTGGGGGTCTACGGGCATATTCCGTCTCTCCTTAACGCTGTGATTGCAATGCTTGCAAAGCGGGACGCAGAACCTTGCCGCTAGCGTTGAGCGGCAATTCGGGAACGAAGGCGATGCGGCGGGGTACCTTGTAATTGGCCATGGCCTCGCGCGCCCACGCGATCAGCGCGGGTTCGTCGAGCGTCCGGCCGGGCCGCAGCACGATGAACGCCTTGCCGACCTCGCCCATGCGTTCGTCGGGCACGCCGATCACCGCCGCCATGTGGACGGCGGGATGACTGGCGAGCATCTTCTCAATCTCGGCCGGGTAGCAGTTGAAGCCGCCGCAGATATACATGTCCTTCTTGCGGTCGGTGATCGCGAGATAGCCTTTCTCGTCGATGATGCCGATGTCGCCGGTGTGGAGCCAGCCGTCGGGGTCGATCGCCTCAGCGGTGGCTGCCGGGTCGTCGAGATAGCCCTGCATCACCGAATGACCGCGTACCCAGAACTCGCCGGCCTGCCCGGTCGGTACGTCATGGCTTTCCTCGTCGACGCACCGCACTTCCAGGCCCGGCATGGGATAGCCGCAGCGATTGGCGATGGTCTCTGCACTGTCGCCCTGCCGCGTCATGCAGATCACGCCACATTCGGTCATGCCATAGCCGTTGACGATGTTGGACAGGCCTGTCTCCGTACGGATGCGCTCGACCAGCGATGGCGCGACGGGGGCGCTACCCGTGACCATCACCCGGAGCGAGGACAGGTCGTGCGACGCCTCTCCGCTGATCGCCTGCAACAGCGTGTAGTAGATGGTGGGCGGGCCGGAGAGGAAGCTGACCCGCCGGGTTTCGATCTGACGGACCATCTCGTCGCCGTCGAACACGCCCATCGGCACGATGGTTGCGCCGCGCGTCAGGCAGTTCACCCAGCCCGCCTTGTAGCCGAAGGTATGAAAGAAGGGGCTGACGATGAGATAGACGTCGCCCTCGCGCAGATCGACGCGGGTGGCCCAGTCGCCGAAAGTCTGCATCGTCTGGCGATTCGTGGTGAGCGCACCCTTGGGCCGCCCGGTGGTGCCGGAAGTGAAGATGATGTCGCTGATATGCTCGCCGGTCAGCATCGCCAGCGCCTCGTCGACCGCCGGATCGCCGGCGCCGCCACCGCCCGCGAGGAAGGCGTCGAAATCGCCGTCACTGGGGATCACTTCGATAAGGTGGGGCAGGTCCTCGTTAGCGATCAGCGCCTCGTAATCCGTTCCGAGAAACCGCCGTGGGGCGAACAGCAGCCTGGCATGGCTGCGGCGCAGGATGTCGCCCGCTTCCTGCCCCCTGAACCGGGTGTTGAGCGGCACGATCGAAGCGCCCGCGATCTGCGCGCCCAGAGCGGCAACGATCCAGGCACGGCCGTTGGGTGTCCAGATGCCGACGCGGTCACCGTTCCCGACTCCGAGGCGCAGGACCGTCGAAGCCGCCGCGCGCGCATCGGCCCACAATCCGGCGAACGTCCAGGAGCGGCCTTCCTCGACGAGGGCAATGCGCTCCGGCCAGCGCGACGCCGCCTGCCGTGCCGCAAACGGGATGGCTTCCGGCCATTCTCCCATTGCCTCGGTCGTCATCCCACTCTCCTCATGCGGGCGGACATGTGGTTACTTGCCGCGCGGCTCCCTCGGAAGCCCAAGCCCGCGCTCCGAAATGATATTCCGCTGGATCTGGTCGGTCCCGGCATAGATGGTGTCTGACCGGCTCATCAGATACATGTTCGCCAGCCCCGCAAAGCGCTCCTCGCTCACGCCGATCTCGCCTGCCTGGCCGAGTACGTCCATCGCAAGCTCGCCCAGCGCCTTGTGCCACTGCGACCAGTAGAGCTTGTAGGTGAAGGCGGCGCCCGAGAGCTCGGCCCCTTCATCTCCGCCGGACAGCATCCGAAGCGCGTTGTACCGCATCACCTTCAGCCCGGCATGGGCCTGCGCGATCTTTTGCCGGGTGACCGGATCGCTGGCCATGCCGTTCGCCCGCGCGGCGGCGACGATTTCGTCCAGCTCGGTCTTGAAGTGCATCTGCTGCGCCAGCGTCGAGACGCCGCGTTCGAAACCGAGGAGCGCCATCGCGACCTTCCACCCGTCGCCTTCGGCGCCGACGCGATCGATCGCCAGCGCCTCCGCCCCGTCGAAGAACACCTCGGCGAACTCCGCCTCACCGGTCATCTGACGGATCGGGCGAGGGTTCACACCCGGCTGGTCCATCGGCACCATGAGGAAGGACAGCCCCTTGTTGCCCACGCTGCCCGGTTCGGTGCGCGCCACGACGAAACACCAGTCGGCGATCATGCCCATCGAGGTCCAGATCTTCTGACCCTCGATCAGATATCGGTCGCCCTCCAGCCATGCCTTGGTCTTGACGTTGGCGAGGTCGGAACCTGCGCCCGGTTCCGAATAGCCCTGGCACCAGATGGCGGTTCCGCCCGCAATGGCAGGCAGGAACCGCTGCCTCTGGTCCCCGCTGCCCATCGCCAGCAGCGTCGGGCCGAGCAGCTCGACGCCCAGATGGCCAACGCGCGGCGGTCCCTTCGCGCGCGCATATTCCTCCGCGAAGATGACCTGCTCGGCGATGGAGGCATTGCGGCCGCCCCACTGCTCGGGCCAGCCGATGACGCTCCAGCGCGCGCCGCCCAGAGCCTGCTCCCAGGCACGGCGTTCCTCGACGGCGTCGACCTGGTTGTTCTGGCCGCGGATGGCCTTGAACGGGCCGGAGAGCTGGGCGTCGAGCCAGTCGGCCGCTTCCTCGCGAAAAGCCTTGAGTTCGGGGGCAAAGGCCAGTTGCATGGTTCAGGCGATCTCGAACAGACCCGCCGCGCCCATGCCGCCCGCGACGCACATGGAAACGACGACATATTTCACGCCCCGGCGCTTGCCCTCGATCAGCGCGTGGCCGACCAGACGGCTGCCGGTCATTCCGAACGGATGGCCGATGGCGATCCCGCCGCCGTTGACGTTCAGCTTTTCGGGGTCAATACCGAGCTTCTGCTGGCAATAGACGGCCTGGCTGGCGAACGCCTCGTTGATTTCGAACAGCCCGATATCCTCGATCTTGAGGCCGGTGCGCTCGAGCAGCTTCGGGATGGCGAACACGGGTCCGATACCCATCTCGTCAGCGCCGCAGCCGGCGACCTGAAAGCCGCGATAGATGCCGAGCACCGGGTGGCCTTCCGCCCGCGCGGTATTGAGGTCCATCAGGACCTGGGCGGAGGCGCCGTCGGACAGCTGGCTGGCATTGCCTGCGGTGACATGCTTGCCTTCCTGAATGACCAAGCCGTTCTTGAACACGGGCTTGAGCGCTGCCAGCGCCTCGTACGTCGTGCCGGCGCGCACGCCCTCGTCCTTGGCAAGGGTGACTTCTTCCTTGCCGGTTTCGTTGCCTTCCTTGTCGAACAGCGCCTTGGTGACCGTGATCGGCACGATCTCGTCGTCGAACTTGCCGGCTTCCTGGGCGGCGGCGGCGCGCTGCTGCGACAGCGCGGCGAAGCGGTCCTGCTCCTCGCGGCTGACGCCGTAGCGTTCGGCGACGACCTCTGCCGTCTCGATCATCACCATATAGGCGTAGGGGTCGGCGCCCTTGATGAACTCGGAGCGGTTGCGGAATGCCGGCGCATGCTTGTTGAGGGTCAGCGAGATGCTTTCCATGCCGCCTGCGACGGCCACGTCGATTTCGTTGCACATGATGCCGCGCGCGGCGAGGGCGATCGCGTTGAGGCCCGAGGAGCATTTGCGGTCGAGCGTGAATCCGCTGGTCGTGTCGGGGAGGACCGAGCCGTGGACCGTCAGCCGACCCAGATTATAGCTCTGGGTGTTCCAGTGATTGCCGACGCCGAGATAGACATCGTCGACCCGGGCCGGGTCGATGCCTGCCCGTGCGATCGCGGCGTTGACCACGTGCGAGGAGAGGACAGGCGCCTCGGTATCATTGAAGGCACCACGATACGCCTTGCCGACGCCTGTGCGGGCGGTGGAGATGATGGCTGCTTCACGCATGAATGTCGTTCCTTTCAAAAGCCGTGCATGTTGGTGGGGCCCCAGAAGGCGCGCATTTCAACGACTTCGTTCGCTTCGTTGAAGCGAAAGGTGTCGATCACGTCGATGCGCTTGGGACCGCCGTCATAGTTTAGGTGAACCGCGAAGGGGAACACGGCATAGTCCCCGACCACGCGGACTGGTCCTTCGAGCGAGAGCTTCGCGCCGGTTTTCATCGATTCGGCGTAGAATGCGCGGACCGCCTCCCGGTCCCGGTGCAGCGGAGAGCCGACCGGGTCCTCGACGGTTGAATCCTCGGCGTAGAGCGCTGCGACCGCATCGGCGCTGCCCGCGTCGAACGCGGCGACATAGGCATGGACGGCGGCTTCCATCTTTGCGGGATCGGGCATGGGATTACTCCGGAAAATAGCGGTTGATGGTGTCGACGACGCAGGCGGGCTTGTCGGTGGGCTGGCCATCGGGGCCTTCGATCTCGACGGTGACGCGGATGACGGCCTGGATCGCGCCGCCCTTCACCTCCTCGACCGACACGATCTCGCCGGTGCCCCGGATGCGGGATCCGACGGTGACGGGCGCGAGGAAGCGAGTCTTGTCCATGCCCACATTCACGCCCGCGGAGAAACCCCGCACCTCGATGATCTGCGGCATGAACAGGTTGACCAGCGCAAGGGTGAGATAGCCATGGGCGATGGTCTTGCCGAACGGGCCGTCCTTCGCGCGCACCGGATCGACATGGATCCACTGGTGATCGCCCGTGCAGTCGGCGAAGGCATCGATGCGGTCCTGCTCGATCGTCAGCCATTCGGCGACATCGAGTTTCGTGCCCTCGGTGCCGAGGAGCGCGCGCGGGGTTTCGAACACGGTCGCCACGGCGTCAGGCCCGCTGGCTCGAACAGGCGATAATCTCGCCCGTGAGATAGCTCGACAGCTCGCTCGCCAGGAAGATCATCACATTGGCCACTTCCCATACCTCGGCAGGGCGCTTGAACGCTTCGCGCTCGACCAGCTTGTCGAGCGCTTCCTGCGTTGTCACCTTGGCAAGGAAGGGGTGCATGGCCAGCGAGGGCGAGACGGCGTTGATCCGCACGCCATGTTCCGCCGCCTCCATCGCGGCGCAGCGGGTGAACGCCATCACGCCCGCTTTCGCTGCGGCATAATGCGCCTGCCCCTTTTGTGCGCGCCAGCCGAGGACCGATGCGTTGTTGACCATCACGCCCGATTTTGCCGCGTACATCGACGGCAGGAAGGCCCGGGTCATGCGGAACAGGCTAGTCAGCGTGACATCGAGGACGCGGTTCCACTGGTCGTCGGTCATGTCGACGATATCGGCCTCGCCGCCGAGCCCCGCATTGTTGATGAGCACGTCGACCTTGCCGTCGAGCGCGGCGAGCGACGCGTCGCGCAGGCCGCGGACCGCTTCTTCGCTGGTCACGTCGCAGATCGCGATCGCGGGACGCTCGCAGCCGACTTCGGCGGCGATCCGGTCGGCCGCTTCGTTGAGCCGGCGCTCATGGAAGTCGCTGATCAGGAGCTTGGCGCCTTCCTCCGCCGCGCGCTTTGCGACCGCAAAGCCGATGCCGGTGCCGGCGGCGGCGGTCACGACTACGGTCTTGCCGGTGAGCAGGCCGCGCGGCGTGGGGTAGGGGGGAACGGGGGACGTCGGTTCCATCAGTGATGTTCCTTGGAAATGTTTGTCAGGATGATCTTACCGCGCACATGGCCCGCGCGGACCCGTGCCTCCGCTGCCCCCGCCACAAGCGCGGCGAGAAGACCGCCAAATGGCGGCATCGCCATTGCGTGCATCGTGGCAAGAAGGGTGTCGGCGTCGCTCATGCGGCGGCGTTTGCCGCTCCGTCGATCACGATGGCCGCGAGCGCCTCGCGATGGGCTTCCGCCGAGCCGAGCCAGCTCGACGTCGCGCGCGCACGCTTGAAATAGAGGTGGGCGTGATGTTCCCAGGTGAAGCCGATGCCGCCATGCAGTTGGATCGCGTCGCCCGTCACCGAGCGATAGGCGTCGGAGACATAGGCGCGCGCGACATGGCAGGCCTCGGCCAGTTCGTCGCCGTCCTCGTCGATCGCGGCGGCGGCATAATAGGCTGCCGAGCGCGATGCCTCGATCAGGAGCATCATGTCGGCCAGAATGTGCTTGTACGCCTGGAACGACCCGATCAGACGCCCAAACTGCGCGCGCTGCTGCGCATATTCCACCGTCGCGTCGAGGCTGTATTGCGCGCCGCCGGTCTGTTCGGCGGAAAGCAGGCCCGCGCCGATCGTCAGCACGCGCTCGATCGCCGCCACGGCACCGCCGGGCTGCCCCAGGACCATGTCGGGCGTCACCGCGCAGTCGAAAGCCACATGCGCAAAGCGCCGCGTGCGGTCGAGGCTGGGGAGCGGCTGGATCGTGACGCCTGGCGCGTCCGCCTCGACGGCGATGAGGCTGTTGTCGCTGGTCGCAACCACGATCAGCTCGGCAACATGCGCGAAGGTGACGAAGTCGGCGGTTCCCGTCAGCCGGCCGTGGCCAAGCGTCGGACGCGCCGCGGTGCCGCCGAACGCCCCGCGCGTGCCGGACGCGAGACGGGGCAGCAACGCCGCCTTCTGGTTCTCGGACCCGGCAGCCAGCACCGCCTCGACGCACAGGACCGCCGTTTCGAAGAACGGCACGGGCGCGAGCACTCGGCCCGTTTCCTCCAGTACCAGGGCCATCTCGACCGCGCCGAGACCGAGGCCGCCATAGGCTTGGGGAACCCTCAGTCCCGCAAAACCCATATCGCCAGCCAGGGCCTGCCACAGGCTTTCGTCAAAGCCGGTCGCGCCTTCCACGGCGGCGCGGATGACATCGGGATTGGCCGCGTCGGTCAGGAAGTCGCGGGCGGCCTCCTGAATGGCGCGCTGATCGTCGCTGAACGCGAAGTCCATGGTCTTACGGCGCCCCGTAGACCGGCTTGGCCGGCTCGCGGTCGGCGATCAGCTTGCGCACGATCGCATCCAGCTCCCCCGCTTCCAGGCGCGCGCCCTTCTCGTAAGCGGGGCTGTCGGTCCAGCCTTGCGACAGGAACACGGTGCCGCCCTTGAGCTCGAACACCTGGCCGGTAACGCCGTTCGACTGCTCCGAGACCAGATAGGCGACCAAAGGTGCCATGTTCTCGGGCGCGAACACGTCGAACTCGCCCTCCTTCGCCTCCATATCGAAGGCGCCGGTCGACGTCATCCGCGTGCGGGCATTGGGCGCGAGTGCGTTGGCGGTGATGCCGAGCCGACCGAGTTCCGCGGCCTGGACCAGCGTCAGCGTCGCGATCCCGCCCTTTGCGGTCGAGTAGGCGGACTGGCCGACCGACCCCTGAAGCCCCGCGCCCGACGTCGTGTTGATGATTCGGGCGTTGACCGGGTTGCCGGTCTTGCTCTGCGCGCGCCAATATTCGGCGGCATGGCGGCTGGTGCAGAAATGCCCGCGCAGGTGGACGCGGATGACCGCATCCCATTCCTCCGGCGAGCAGGTGAAGAACATGCGGTCGCGTACGAAACCGGCATTGTTGACGACGGCATGGAGCGCGCCGAAGCTGTCGAGCGCCTGTTCGACCATGCGCTTGCCCGACTCCCATTCGGCGACGTCGTCGGTATTGGCGACCGCCTCGCCGCCCATCGCCCTGATCTGGTCGACCACCTGCTCGGCGGCACCCTTTGTTTCTCCCGCCTCGCCATGCGTGCCGACGCCCAGATCGTTGACCACGACCTTCGCGCCCTCAGCCGCGAGGCCGAGCGCATAGGCCTTGCCCAGCCCGTTGCCTGCCCCGGTGACGATCGCCACCCGCCCTTCGCAGATGCCCACTGTAGCTACTCCTTCATGATGGCTGCTGGACCGGAACGGGGATGAGCAAATGGTCGCTCAGGTTCCCGATGAGGTCGAGCATGGAATAATCGCGTTCGGCAAAGTGCCACCGTCCATTCTCGTCGCGCGCGAAGCGGTCATGGTAGCGACCGGCGCAGATCGGCTGCAGCGGCACATTGTCGGTCGCCTGCAGCACGGTGTAATAGGATCGGCAGGTGGCCGTGCCCGCCGCCTCGTCAACCTCGACGATCGGGTTGGTGATGACATGCTTGGTGCGCGGCGTTCCGCAGGCATGGATCTTCACATGCGCGCGCCACAGCGCGAGCATCGGTGCCGATCCTTCCAAAGTCGCGCAGTCGCCCGTCTTGATCCGCGCCCGCTCGAACAGCCCTGCGACCGCTTCGAGATCGCCCGCGTCCATCAGCTCGGCATAGGTGTAGAGCAGGTTGGTGATCTGCGTGGCGCTCGTCATGCCCGACCCTCCGCTTCTGCCGCGCGGCGCTCGCGCAGTTCGGCTTCCGGGCCCTTCAGGCGAACGGCAATCGCATCCGAAACGATGCGCTGGCGCTCCCGATCGGGCGTAAGCGCGCTGTGTGGACCGGTCTCGACGATGCCGGTCAGCGCGGCGCGCGCCAGCTTCTGATATTCGCCATCACCATCGTTGCGCCAGGTGACCTGCTGCGGTTCGAAGGTCTTGACGACTTTCGCCGGATTGCCCGCCACGAGGCTGCGCGGTGGCGTTTGCGTATCCGATTTCACCAGCGCCAGCGCCGCCACCAGATTTTCGGCCCCGATGACGGCGTTGTCGAGGATAACCGCGTTCATGCCGATCAGCGCGTTCTCGCCGATCTCGCAGCCGTGGATGATGCTGCCATGCGCGATCGTCGCGCCGCGCCGGATGACAGTGTCGCGCAGCTGGTTGGCGTGGACGGTGACGCTGTCCTGGATCGAGCTGTCGCCTTCGACCACGATACGACCGAAGTCGCCGCGCAGCGACGCTCCCGGCGCGATGAAGCAGCCCGGTCCGACGATCACGTCGCCGATCAGTGACGCCAGCGGGTGAACATAGCTGGTCGGGTCGACCACGGGGACGATCCCCTGATAGGCATAGCATGGCATGGCGCGTTCTTCCCGATGGCCCGCGACTACAGACGCTCGATGATGGTGACGTTGGCCTGCCCGCCGCCTTCGCACATGGTCTGCAGGCCGTAGCGTCCGCCGGTCCGCTCCAGGGCGCCCAGCAGCGTCGTCATCAGCCGCGCGCCGGTGGCGCCGATCGGATGGCCGAGCGCGATCGCGCCGCCCTGCACGTTCACCTTCTCGTGCGGGATGTCGAGTTCCTTCATCCATGCCATTGTGACGCTCGCAAAGGCTTCGTTGCATTCGAACAGGTCGATGTCCGCGATGCTCATTCCCGCCTTTTTAAGCGCATATTGCGTGGCGGGGATGGGCCCGGTCAGCATCCACACTGGATTGGCGGCGCGGACCGAGAGATGATGGATGCGCGCGCGCGGCGTCAGTCCATGCGCCTTGACCGCATCTTCGCTGGCGATCAGCAGCGCTGCCGCGGCATCGCAATTCTGGCTGGCGATGCCGGCGGTGATCACGCCGCCCTCGTTGACCGGCTTGAGCGACGCCAGCCCCTCAAGCGTGGTGGTCGGGCGGATGGTCTCGTCCTTGGTCAGCCCTTCGAGCGGGGCGACTTCCGCGTCGAACCAGCCATTGTCCCATGCCGCCTGCGCGCGCTGGTGGCTGGCAAGGGCGAAGGCTTCCATCGCCTCGCGGCTGATGCCCCACTTGTCCGCGATCATCTCGGCAGAGCGGATCTGGTTCACTTCCTCCTGGCCATAGCGCTCGTCCCAGCCCTTCGATGTGTGGAACGGGCTGTCGAAGCCATATTGGGCACCGGCGATCATCGCTGCCATGATCGGAATCTGGTTCATCGCCTGGCTGCCGCCCGCGACGACCAGATCCTGCGTACCGCTCATCACGCCCTGCGCGGCGAAATGCACCGCCTGCTGGCTGGAGCCGCACTGCCGGTCGACGGTCACGCCGGGCACTTCCTCCGGCAGTCCCGCGACGAGCCAGGCGGTGCGACCGATATCGCCCGCCTGACCACCGATCGTTTCGGTGCAGCCCCAGACCACATCTTCGACGAGCGAGGGGTCTATCCCCGTGCGCTTGACAAGTTCGCGGATGGGATGCGCGCCGAGATCGGCGGGATGGACGTGAGCGAGGCTGCCCTTCTTACGGCCAACGGGGCTGCGGACGGCGTCGATGATATAGGCTTCAGGCATTTTCCGTCTCTCTGGCGAAGGTCTGGTCAGGCCCCATGGCCTGCGTGAACATGCGGGTGGCGATGCGGTCGCGGTGGAATTGCGGCGTGCCCCACGCATAGGTGAGGGCGAGCGCGCGCTTGAGGAACAGATGGACGTCCACCTCCCAGCTATAGCCCATCGCGCCGTGAACCTGGATCGAGGCGCGCGCGGCCCGATCGGCGGCTTCGAGCGCAACCAGCTTGGCATGGCTGACGCGCGCGCGCGACTGAATGTCGCCATGGACGATCTCCGCCGCGGCGGTGGCGACGACCGGCTTGGCGAACTCGATCGCGACCTGCGCCGACGCGAGATGGTGCTTCACCGCTTGATAGCTGCCGATGGGCTTGCCGAACTGCTGACGGTCCATCGCGTAGGCGACCGCCATGTCGACTGCGCGCTGGGCCAGCCCTATGCCTTGCGCGGCGGCGAAAAGCGCGCCCCGGTCGAGCGCCAGATCCCAGTCAGCCTTGCCCAGCGGAGCGGCGTTCGCGGCGTCCCACTCGACGCGAAAGATGCGGCGCAACGGGTCGATGACCGGCTCCGGCGTCAGCGTCACCTGATCGGGTGTGGCGAGATACGCTTCGCCATCCTTCTCGAGCAGGATCGCAGAGGCGCTGTCGGCGGCCGCCACGAAGGGATTGGCCGGGTGCGCGATGGCGACGGTCGCCGCCGGCTCGGCGAGCAGCGGATGATCGGGCGCGAGCGCCGCGAGCATGGGGGCCGCGACCCCCGCGCTTTCCACCAGCGGTTCGGGCAGCGCGACATAGCCCGCTTCCTGCGCGATCATCGCGAAATCGACTTCGGTCAGGCCGATGCCGCCCGCGCTTTCCGGCAGCATGATGAGGGTGAGGCCCGTCTCGACGATCTGCGCCCAGCGCGCATCCTCGTGGGCGACGCCGGCTTCCATCATCCTGCGCCAGTTGTCCGGTCCGCAGCTGTCGGCAAACAAGGCGCGCGCCGTTTCCGCGAACATCCGCTGCTCGTCGCTGACCGTATAGTCCATGGGCTCTGCTTCCCCCCTCAGCGGCGTGGCAGGCCGAGCATCCGCTCGGCGATGATGTTGCGCTGGATCTCGTTCGATCCCGCATAGATCGGCCCGGCCAGCGCGAAGATATAGTCATCGAGCCACTCGCCTGGATGGGCGTCGGGCGCATCGGGCATCAGTTCGGCATAAGGGCCGAGGATGGCGAGCGCGGTCTGGTGGAGGTGAATGTCCAGCTCCGACCAGAAAATCTTGTTGGTGCTCGCCTCCGGCCCGATCTTTGCGCCGGCCATCAGCCACGAGGCGGTCTGGTAGATGTTGAGCGCATAGGCATCCGCGTTCATGTGCGCGCGCACGACGTCCGCCTCCAGCGCCGGATCAGCGCTGTCGCGGTGCTCCTGCCAGAGCTTCGCGAGCCTGGCCGCCGCCACCTGATAGCGTGCGGGGCTGCGCAGCATCAGGCCGCGCTCGAACCCGGCGGTCGCCATGCAGATGTGCCAGCCCTGGCCTTCGTCGCCCAGACGGTTGAACGCGGGGACGCGGACATTCTCCAGGAAGATCTCGGCGAAACCGACATGGCCGTTGATCTTCTTGATCGGGTTGACCGTCACGCCCGGCGCATCGAGCGGGAAGAAGATCAGCGACATGCCGTTGTGGCGCTCGCTGCCCGGCGTGCGGAACAGGCCGAAGGCCCAGTCGGCAAAGGCCGCGCGGCTCGACCAGATCTTGTGCCCGTTCAGCACATAGTCGTCGCCATCGGCGACGCAGGTGGAGCGCACGCCGGCGAGGTCGCTGCCCGCCATCGGCTCGGACCAGGCCTGCGCCCAGATTTCCTCGCCGCTCGCCATGGGCGGAAGGAAGCGCTGCTTCTGCGCGTGGGTCCCGAACTCGATAAGCGTTGGGCCGAGCAGGAAGATGCCGTTCTGGTTGACGCGGCCCGGGGCGCCGGAGCGATAATATTCTTCCTCGAAGATGAGCCACTGGATGAGGTCGAGACCGCGCCCGCCATATTCCTTCGGCCAGGTCACCATGCCCCAGTCGCCCGACTTCAGGGTCTTTTCCCATTCGCGGTGGGCTTCGAACCCCTCGCGCGTCGCATCGAAATGCTCGAGCGGCTGCGCTGGCACGTGCGCAGCAAGCCAGTCGCGCACCTCGGCGCGGAAGGCGATCTGCGCGGGGGTGTAGGAAACGTCCATCAGAACTTCGCCGTGCCCTTTCCTTCGGCAAAGGCGTCGCGCGCCGTCTGGCTGTCCTCGTGCATGTACATCTCGAGAGTGAAGCCCTGCTCGATGCGGTAATGCGCCGACGGATCGCTGGGCTCGATGAGGTTGAGCGCCTGCTTGGCGATGACGAGCGCGGCCCGGCTCTTGGATGCGATCACTTCGCAGAAGGCCCGGGCCTCGTCCTTGAGCTTTTCGAGCGGCACAACCTTGTGGATCGAACCGTGCCGATGCGCGTCCTCTACAGAGATGCGTCCGCCGGTGAAGAAGTTCGCGCGCACCATCTGGACCGGCAGCATCCGGCTCATGAAGGCGGCGCCGCCCATCGCGCCACGATCGATCTCGGGCAGCGAAAAATATGCGCCTTCCGCCGCGATCAGGCAGTCGCACGCGCCCGCGATGTTGACCCCGCCGCCGATGACGAAGCCGTGCAGCGCGCCGACGACTGGTATCTCGCATTCTCGGATAGCCTTGAATGTCAGATAGTTATGCCTGTTGAGCTCGGCGATCCGTTCGGGATGGGCCGCCATTTCCTTGATGTCGACGCCGCCGCAGAAGCCGCGCCCTTCCGCGCGGATGAGGATGCAACGTACGTCGGGATTGCGCGACGCTTCCCACACCATCGCCGGAATCGAACCCCAGCCCGCGGTGTCGAAAGCGTTGACCGGAGGATGGTCGAACAGGATTTCAGCGATGCGGTCCTTGACCGTCAATGTGATCGGCATCTGACTCTCATCTCCCTCAGGCCGCGGAGGCCGGTTCCTTGCCCAGCGCGGCCAGTGCCGAGAGGCGGTGGTGCGCTTCGGCGACGATCCGGTCGACCAGGTCCTGACAGCTCGGAATCTCCTTGATGCGCCCGCCGACGACGCCGGTCGCCATCACGCCATGCTCGATATCGCCATCGACGACGGCCTTCTGGATCAGCATGGGCATGGTCGCGGCCATCATCGCCTGCTTGAGCGGGACCTGGCCATGGCCGGTCATGCCCCTTGCGGACCTGATCATGTCGAACCACGACGCGCCCGACAGCTTTTTCATCGCCATGCTGGCCTCAAGCGCGCGCAGCCACATGCCGAGGGAGCCAGATTTCTCGATCCTGTCCATCAGTTTCGTGCGCACCATCCGCTGGGGGATGCCGTCGAGCTTGGTCGTGACGACGATCCCGTCGGTGGTGGCCTTCAAATACTCCGCCTTGGCGCTCTCTGGTACGGGGCTTTCCTTCGTGAGCAGGAAGCGCGTTCCCATCGCGATGCCGACGGCGCCGTAAGCGAGCGCCGCCGCGAGACCGCGTCCGTCGGAAAAACCGCCGCTGGCGATCACCGGCACCTGTACGGCGTCGAGCACCTGCGGCAGCAGCACTGTCGTTGGCACCGATCCGGTGTGGCCACCGCCTTCGCCGCCCTGGACATTGACCATGTCGACGCCCAGCTCGACCATCTTCTGCGCATGCTTGACCGCGCCGACCGTGGGAACGCAGAGGATGCCCGCATCCTTGAAACGGCCGATCATCTTGGCGTTGGGACCGCGCCCGAAGCTGACTGCGCGCACCTGGGCGCGGTTGGCGAGGATCAGCTCGACGATCTGGTCGGCACCCGGCTGAAAGCTGTGGAAATTGACGCCGAAGGGGCGGTCTGTGCCCTCACGCACCAGCTTCAGTTTGGCGCGCGCCTCGTCGGGGGTCATGACCGCTGCGCCTAGAAAACCGAAGGCACCCGCATTGGAACTCGCGATGACGAGCGACGGCTCCGCGACCCAGCCCATCGCGGTCTGGATGATCGGCCAGCTGCATCCGAGCCGCTCGCACATGACGGTATGCAGCGGTTCGCCCATCAGCTTTCGCCCGCGTCCTTCTTGTTGGCGGCCGCCATCTTCTTGGCGTCGAGCCCGGCGATGGAACTGCCCTGCACCAGATCGTTCTGGGCGTGGGCGAAATGGTGCATGTGATACTGTGCATCCATCGCGTTGCGCTTGCCCATCAGCTCCTCGACATGGTTGATCGCCTGCTTGGTCAGCCAGTTGCCGAGGCGCGGCTGGGCGACCAGCTTGGCGGCCATGGCGGCGACTGTTTCGCGCAGCGCGTCGCGCGGCACGACGCGGTTGACCATGCCGAACTGTTCGGCGCGCTGCGCGCTCATGCGCTCGCCCAGCAGCAGGAACTCCTTGGCGATGCGCGGCGGCAGTTCATAGGCATGCGCGAAATATTCGACCCCAGGGATGCCCATCCGGTTCACCGGGTCCTGGAAGAAGGCATCGTCCGACGCCACGATCAGGTCGCAGACCCAGGCGAGCATCAGCCCGCCCGCGACGCACGCGCCCTGCACCATGGCGATGGTCGGCTTGGCAACGTCGCGCCAGCGCCGGCACATGCCGACATACTGCTCCTTCTCGCGGGTGTAGAGCAGCTCGGCCGCCGGCTTGTTGACATGGCCGGGGACCATCAGCCGGTTTTCGAAATGCTTGTGCACGTCGCGACCGGGGGTGCCGATGTCATGCCCGGCGGAGAAATGCTTGCCGTTGCCACCGAGCACGATGCAACGCACATCGTCGTCGGCAGTGGCCCGCGCAAATGCATCGTCCAGCGCGTAGGTCATCTGGCCGTTCTGCGCATTGTTGAAGTCCGGCCGGTTGAGCATGATCCACGCGACCTGATCGATCACCTCATAGGTGACCGGCTCGGTGGTCTCGTAGACAATGTCGACCTTCTGCGGCTCGACGAAATCGCCCTTGTCTGTCATCCGCGCACTCCCGGAGGGTTGTCCTTGAATACGCTCGCGCGGACATTGTTGGGATCGAGCCCGGCGATGATCGCCAGTTGCTCCGCCGTTGGCGCGGGCGTGGTGGGGATGTCCTGTGCAATCCGCGCGAGCGGGAAGCCAGTATTCTCCTGTACTTCCTCGAACGTCACGCCCGGATGAAGCGAGACGACGCGGATCTGATGATCGGGGCCGCCGAAGTCCATCACGCACAGGTTGGTAACGATGATGCGCAAGTCCAGCCCCTTGGGCGGCTGTCCGTTGCGGTAGCGCGCGGGATTGTAGCCCGCCATGCAGACGAAATCGACCTCGCCCTCGACGAAGGCGCGATTGTTGTGGTTGGGGAAAAAGAAGCTGTTGGGGTGGCTGATCGAGTTGCCGGGGAACCCGCGCGCGCCGAGCATCGCCGACTTTGGCTTCCTGTGATCGCCGATCACGCTGATATTGGCCTGCCCGTACCGGTCGAGCTGGACCGGGCCGACCATCGCGTGCCGCTTGCCGCTCCACAGCGCCGAGAAGACGCGGTCGTAGTTCGCCAGCCCCTCAAGCTCCGGCTGGACGGCGCGCTTGCCCGGAGGGACGGGTTCGGACGTGTACCAGCATTCGCCGTCGGTGGTCTGGATGGCGGGGCTGAACGTCATCTTGGCGAGGCCCGCCCCGATCCGGGGCAGCGGGCCGATGCCGGTGGCCATGATTTCCCCGCTGTCGCGCCATGCCTCCGCGCAGGCGGCGATGACGAGTTCGGCGAGCGAGTAGGTGGTGTCGGTCATGTCGCCCTCTTTCTCAGTAAACCGGCTTCGGCAGGGCATTGATCGCCTCTGCGCCACCTGCGGCCGCCAGATAGTCGGCGTCGGACACGTCGACGAACTTGGCCCGGTACTCGTCCCACGCCTCCGGCGACGCCGCGCTTTCTGTGTAGGCCTTGAGCGCCTTCAGATCGATCTGGTAATCGGGTGCGGCGGCGGTGGGATGCGCACCATAGGGTGCCTCCACGATGCCGGTGATCATCGGCCTCTCGACCAGATTGTAGCGGCAATTCTCTGCCATGTTCAGCTCGGCGGTGGGCACGATCTTCTCGACCGAGGCAAAGCATTTGTCGGCCGCGCGAACGATCAGCTCGTCGAACAGCGGGTCGGCGCTCAGCGTCAGTATGTCGCCGCGTTCATCCGACAGGTTGGTGTGGATGAGGGCGACGTCGAGGTTCAGCGCGGGCATGGCGACCAGCTCCTCGCCGTCGGCGTAGGGGCTGGTGACGAACTTGAACTCGAAACCCGACTGATTGATGATGTCGGTGCCGATGCCGATGCGGGTCGGCAGGAAGGGCAGGCGCATGGCGGCGGCGCGCAGGCCCCAGTGGAACATGCCTTCGTCCAGTTCCAGAACCTCGATCGCGCCGTTCTGGCGGGCGGCGCGGAAATGCGGGTCGAGCGGATAGTGATCGAGGCTGACAAAGGCGAAGACGAGCTTCCTGACCTTCCCCGCCGCGCACAGCATGCCGACGTCGGGCCCGCCATAGGTGACGATCGTCAGATCCTTGAGGCTGGACCGTGCGATCGCGCGAACGAGCGCCATCGGCTTGCGCCGGGTTGCCCAGCCGCCGATGCCGAGGGTCATTCCATCGGACAACTGCCCGACGATATCGTCAATTGTCATGCGTTTATCGAGCATCGTCTCGGTCACCTCTCATAATCAATCTTGTTCATGCGCCCATTTGTGGCCCCAGTCGCTGACCGCGAGGCTGGTGGTCGCAACCCAGGTGGCAGGATCGATGACAAGGCCGTTCCAGCCATATTCGATGTCGAACCCGCCGGGCGTCTGCATGTAGAAGGAGGTCATCTTGTCGTTCACATGCCGGCCCAGGGTCGCGGAAAGCTTGACCTTGCCCTTGCTTTTCAGGACCCGGTCATAGGCCCGGCCGACATCCTCCAGCGCGCCGACTTCCAGCATCATGTGAACCGCGCCGTTGGGATTCTCCGGCATCTGGCCCAGCGCCAGGCTGTGATGGCGCCGGTTGCAGTGCAGAAACGCAAAACCCACGCCGGCATCGTCGGGTCCGCCGCCCGCAAGGTAGAAGCGACCGAGGTCGGTGTCGGCGAAGCCCAGCACGTTCTTGTAGAAGGCGTGGGTTTCCTCGAAATTGGGGGCAGTGAACACGATGTGCCCCATGCCCATGTCGCCATTGTCGCCGGTGACGAAGCGCGACACGCCCGCAGGAGACACGAAGGTAGCGTAATCGACAAAGCGTCCATAATAGAGCTCGATCGCATTCCCGGCGGGGTCGCTCGACCGGGCAAGCTCATAGACCCGGCGTTCGCGGGCCTCCATGACGCCGGCGCGTTCGACAGGGCGTCCGGCGGCAGCGAGCGCTGCCAGAGCCGACTCGTATTCTTCGCGGTTTGCGCATTCCCAGCCCGGTGCGATGAAGCGATCGCGCTCCCCCTTCTGGATCCAGAGGCGGTACGGGCGGTCGTCGAGCCGGAACAATGCGACATCGTCGCGCGGAGAGGGGGCAGGCATCAGGCCCGCAATGTTGCACGCGAAATCCCGCCACGCGTCGAGATCGCGTGCCTCAACGACCACATAACCCAGGGACTTGACTGCCATTTACACATCCATTCCTGATGGGCGATCGCCCATTTTCGCTGCGAATCCTCTGCACCACTACGCGTAGCCATTGATGCCTCTGCGCGGAAGGGGGTCTTGCCGACAGCATCTTTCACGGCGATAGCAATTCGTCGTGAACGGGACTATAGGCAACGTGTTGAATGCACAAGCCCCAAAGGCTTGAAGTTTTGCGTAGATGATGTAGAAATGTGCTACGCAAATCGAAAAATGGATTCGAGGAGTCTAGGGTGAAGGACATGATGGGGAGCAAGGCCAGGCAGGCGATAGCGGAAATCACTGTCGAGGCGCCGACCGCAGAGCAGTTGGTGGATCGTGCGCGGGCTATGATTCCCGTACTAAAGGAGCGTGCGCGCACCTGTGCCCTCAACGGCAAGGTTTCGGACGAAACGGTTGCCGAGATGAAGGCTGCGGGATTCTTTCGCATCCTCCAGCCGAAGCGCTACGGCGGCTTCGAAATGCACCCGAACGTCTTCTTCGCCGTTCAGCGGGCGCTCGCCGAAGGATGCATGTCGACCGGCTGGATGTACGGTGTTCTGGGCTGCCATCCTTACGAGATGGCGCTGTTCCACGACGAGGCGCAGGCTGAGGTATGGGGTGACGATCCCGACATGCTCGTCTCGTCGACCTATCAGCCCGTCGGCAAGCTCGAGAAGGCGGAGGGCGGCTTCTACCTCTCGGGGCGCTGGGGCTTTTCGACCGGATCGACGCATTGCGGCTGGGTGCTGCTCGGCGCGATCAATTTTGAAACCGCAGACGGCAAGCCGGACATGCGCACGTTCCTGCTGCCCCGCTCGGATTACCAGATCATCGAGGGCACTTGGGATACGTTCGGCCTTCAGGGTACGGGCAGCTTCGACATCGTGGTCGACCGGGCGTTCATCCCCGAATACCGCACGCACAAGGCGATCGACGGCTTCCTGTGCAAGAATCCGGGTCAGGAAGTGAATACGGCCCCGCTATACCGCATTCCGTGGGCGCAGCTGTTCACCCGGTCGGTCTCGACCGCCTGTTTCGGCGGTCTGCGCGCGGCCATCAACGCCGCAATGGAGATCATGGAAAGCCGCGTGTCGACGAACACCGGCAAGGCGTCAAAGGACGATCCGATCCTGAAGGCCGCGATCGCGCGCGCCATCGCCGAATCGGACGAGATGGAACGGACCCACAAGGCGACCTTTGACGAGCTGATCGGCTATGCCGAACGTGGCGAAGAGGTGCCGATGGAGCATCGCGCGCTGTACGCCTATCAGTCGTCCACGGTCGCGCGGCGCCTGGCTGCCCTGGCGGACGACATGGTCAAGCTGTTCGGCGGCCGTGCGATCTACATGTCGAGCCCGCTCATCCAGCCATGGCTCGACCTGCATGCCGCCCGCGCCCATGTCGCCAATGATCCGGGCAACCGATCGGGCGATGTCATCGAAACCATGCTCGGCCACGCGCCGTCCTTCACCTTTGTCTGATCGCGCTGCTGCGCGCCGGCCGGATCGATGAATGCAATGGGAGCCATCGTGATCGGGACTGACTCGGCAGACGCAGAATCTTTGAAGGTGGATTTCAAGGGTGCCATGCGCCGCCTGGCTTCGGGCGTGGCCATCATCGTCGCCAAGGGCGAGGATGGCCCCGTCGGCATGGCTGCCACCTCGATCACGTCGCTGACGATGGATCCGCCGGCGGTGCTGGTGTGCGTCAACCGGTCCGCCGGCATCCACGCTTGCCTGGCGCCCGGAAAGCCGGTGGGCGTGAACTTGCTTTCGCGCGGCCAGAAAGAGGTCTCGATGGCATTCAGCGGTGCCGTCGCGCGCGAACTTCGGTTCGGTGTGGGTCATTGGGATGTCGACGCGCGCGGCTATCCCGTTCTGGCGGGCGCGCAGGCGAATCTCGACTGCGTGATCGACAGCCTGATCTCGTATGGTACGCACAGCATTGCCATTGCGAGGGTCGAGGCCGTTCGGCTGAGCGACGCGTTCGATCCGCTGGTCTATCAGGATGGAGGATATGTTTGAAAGTCGCTGATGACGAAACGCTGAACAGCGCCCTGTCCGAAGAGCTGTATCGTGCGTTGCGCGATGGGCGGACCGTTCCGCCGCTGATCGCGCGGCACCCGGCGCTGACGATCGACGATGCCTATGCCATCTCGCTCGGTGCTCTGTCACGCCGCACCGCCGACGGGGAAAAGGTCGTCGGCAAGAAGATCGGCGTCACCAGCAAGGCGGTGCAGGACATGCTTGGCGTCCACCAGCCCGACTTCGGCTTTCTGACCGACCGGATGTGGATCGAAGGTGACATCGACATCGCGGCCAACGGCCTCATCCAGCCTCGCGCCGAGGCGGAGATCGGCTTTCTGCTCAAGGACTGCCTGAAGGGGCCGGGCGTTACCGCAGATCAGGTGATCGCGGCGACCAAAGCGATCATGCCCTGTTTCGAGATTGTCGACAGCCGCATCCAGGACTGGAAGATCGGCATTGTCGATACCGTCGCGGACAATGCGTCGTGCGGTGTCTTCGTCCTGGGCGAGGCACGGGTCGATCCGCGCGCGCACGACCTGCCCAATCTGCACGTGACGGTGACCAAGAACGGTGCCCCGCTGTCGGAAGGCTATGGTCACGCGGTGCAGGGCTCGCCTGCAGAGGCGGTGGCATGGCTCGCCAATACGCTGGGCGCTTATGGCGTGACGCTCGACGCGGGGGATATCATCCTGTCGGGAAGTCTCGTGCCGCTGGAACCGGCGACCGCCGGGGATGTATTCGAAATGCAGTTGCATGGCGTGGGGACCTGCACCGCGCGCTTTGTGTGAGGGATTTGAGATGGCTGACAAGGTGAAGGCAGCGATCATCGGGTCGGGCAATATCGGCACCGACCTGATGATCAAGATGGTCAAATATCCGCAAAATATGGAGCTGGTGGCGGTCGTCGGCATCGACCCAGCGTCCGAAGGTCTGGCGATGGCGCGCGAGCGCGGCGTGGGCACGACGCATGAGGGGATCGAGGGCCTCAAGGCGATGGCGTGCTATCCGGAGATCGGCATCGTGTTCGACGCGACTTCGGCCTATGCGCACAAGGTCCATGACGAGGCGCTGCGCGCGGACGGCAAGCAGGTGGTCGACCTGACGCCCGCCGCCATCGGCCCGTTCACCATCCCGCCGGTCAATATCGAGGCCAATCTCGACGCCGGCAACGTCAACATGGTGACATGCGGCGGTCAGGCGACGATCCCGATGGTCGCGGCGGTGAGCCAGGTGGCCAAGGTGCATTATGCGGAGATCGTCGCATCGGTCTCCTCGCGCTCGGCAGGGCCGGGCACGCGCGCGAACATCGACGAGTTCACCCGCACCACCGCCCGGGCGATCGAGAAGGTGGGCGGTGCCGAGCAGGGCAAGGCGATCATCATCCTCAATCCCGCCGAACCGCCGATGATCATGCGCGACACGGTGTTCACCCTGTCCGAAGGCGCCGACGAGGAGACGATCC
>Ga0065707_10000325_pt1 | contig 36790 bp, 43 predicted proteins | sample SwiRhicommuniRL3_FD_59094 | JGI IMG/M metagenome (GOLD analysis project Ga0065707, IMG submission 59094) | Switchgrass rhizosphere bacterial communities from Rose Lake, Michigan, USA - RL3 v2 (version 2) | ecosystem: Host-associated > Plants > Roots > Rhizosphere > Soil | place: East Lansing...
CGATAAATCAAGTCCTAATGCAGGTTCCTACGTGAGTAACATTGAAATACTAGGGATTATAAGTTCCGAAAATTGCATTTAGAGAAAAAGTTCATTCCTGCTTACTGGGGTTACCCTTACATTTTCGAGTACATTCAGTTTCCCATTATTATTGAACACAAGATTACTCACTTTTAGGATCAAAAGTAATAGGTGGGTAAGAGCTTAGTATTGAAACCAATATACTTCCATAATTATGAAAAGAATTAAAATTGTGGCAAGCACAATCCAATCACGATTGAATTTTATAACGAATAGACTTAATCTCAGAGGAGCAATTAATAAAAAGGTTTTCTGAAATGGATAATCACGTAAATTCAAAAAAAGAGATGAACTATAACGTGAAAGACGTTTTAAGTGTATTCTTATTTATAGCCGTTTTTCTGATTATCTGGCAAATTGTATTTTCCCTAGAAATTTGGCCACCTGTATCTCTACCCTCCCCAGCGATGGTTGCTCAATCGTTTGTTGACCTGGTCTCCGAAAATATTTTGATAAATGGGCTTGCCGTCACTCTTTGGCGATTATTTATTGGATTCGTAATCTCAGTGTTGATTGGCGGATGCGTTGGACTTGTTATGGTTCGATTCAAACAATTTGGCAAAACTATGAGTTCGTTTGCTTTAGGGCTTCAATCTTTTCCAAGTATAGCATGGGTACCCTTTGCTATTCTACTTATTGGATTCAATGATTTTGCTATACTTTTCGTTATTGTGATGAATTCAGTTTTCTCAGTAATGAATTCTACTTATGGTGGAATCAGAAATATACCGCCCATATATCTACATGCAGCCAGGAATATGGGAGCTAGTGGAATTTTACTATTCAGGTATGTAATGATCCCTGCATCGGCCCCTTCTTTAATAATGGGCTTGAGACAAACTTGGTCTTTCGCTTGGCATGCTTTAATCGGTGCAGAAATGTTGATTACTACCGGACTGGGATTAGGGTATATTTTGGCTATCGGAAGAGAGTTCTCTAACATGAGTCAGATAATAGCGACTATGATTGTTATATTCGGAGTTGGTTTACTATTTGACAGATTTGTTTTTTCAAAAGTTGAAGAAAAGGTGCGAGAAAAATGGGGGTTATCAACCTCATGAGGAAAAGGTAGCATGTATTGTATTGTGTAGTATGTCATTCCTATCCAAGGTATCTCTTGTGAAAGTGCCGATAATTTATTTTTATTATCAGATTAATTCAAAACAGAAATAAAATTAATTTTAATTATTTTCTTTCAGCTGCGGAACAATTCTTGATGTAATTGTTTTCCTCTAGGGAATATTTCCCTTTTTAGGAAATAATTTTCAATAGATATCCTTCCTGGACCAACAAGAACTAGAGTAATGCATATTGATATCAAGAGTAGTTCAAATTCATATCCACCGACAAAACCCTTAGAAAGTTTGGCGAATACTATTGCGCCAGTCATTTCAATAATGAATAATAATGAAGCGATTCTTGTTAATACACCCAATAATATAGCCAAACCTCCTATTAACTCTAGGAGTGCTATGGGTAAGAATAATTCAGGAGGTAAATTAATAGATTGAAAAAAACCATATCCTCCANNTACACCGTAAAATTTCGGTATTCCATGTGCAATAAATACNATACCGGNCATAATCCTGATAGGCAACAATCCATAGGAAAATGCGGTGTTCATGATACAATATGTCATAATATTTGGTCAAATTTAAATAATTAAGGTGATCAAAATTTTCAGTTAAGGAATTTGAATTATATTGTCATGATGTGAGAACTTTTTCGTATTAATTTCATTTGACGGTTAAAATATCAATAGTCTTATACTCTAAATATGGTAATATCTTAGTATAAGCTAAAGAGAAGAAATTTCCATTATTTACGATTAATTTTATAATTTGAAAAAAATGCTGTAATTCATTAGTTTTTTATTAATTTTATCGGTAAATTATTTTATTGCTTTTATATTGAAAGCTCAAGAAAATATTTAAATAAAGTAACATTGTTTCTCATAAAAATGGCTAGAATTTTTATTTTGTCATTAGCAATCACGTTTGCTTTAAGCATGTTACTAGTACCTATGATTGGTTCTAGTGTGTTTGCTAACATGACTGGAATGGGCAGTAACATGACTGGAACGGCAGGTAACATGACTGGCAACATGACTGGCAACATGACTGGAGCGGCAGGTAACATGATCAGTAACATGACTGGATAGGTAACCATATAAAGTAACGTATGCAGAAAATACCCGTGAAATAAAATAACTCAAAACCCCTTTTTCTTTTTCTGAAATCTAAATCAATAAAATTAAGGTTGATGCGAACAATAGTCGATTTTGCCGATCGAAGATTTGATTGATGCTAACCATTATGGCAATTAGATTACGGACTAGAGAACTAGAAATAATAAAAATATACAACTACTGTGAGGACCAAGCTTCCTCAATCACTTCCAACTTGACTTTGACTTGATAACTTACAGCTATTCCTAGTCTTAATATAACAAGTACAAACTGCGAACAGCAAAACAATAGTGGATATTCCTCTCAATGTTATCTGATTGCTTGACAGAAAATTAGATGCTAAAAAGCCTAGTCCACCAAACGTTGAAGCAAGAGTGAATCCAAAAGTGGAACAACTTGCACATGTACTAGAAATAACACTTATCGTAGTACCAGATAGCGCAGATTTACTTAACTTTAATTTCAGATTCCTTATTATATACAGATTAAAGTTTACCAAGATTGCTACTAGAACTGAATTAATACAAGTTAAGATAAACGCTTCAATCATATCATTAGGAACATAGAATGTCAAAAAGGGTGAAAAAAAGAGGATATTATCAAATGTGTTTGTTACTATCCAAAAAATGAGACCTGCTACTGAGGCAATAGCTACGTATAATGGATTTGAAAAGGCTGTTCTCGTAATTGAAGCGATGGAATATGCCATTTTCATTTTTTATTAAGGATATTTTTTCATGTCTAAGACATAAAAAGTATTAGAATTGTTGATTCCCTAAGCAGCACATTGTCATAAAACCGTTTAAATAATCCGTGAAATTTAATTAGGGCGACCTAACAATGAGAAAAATCAATTTAAAATGGAATATCTTGATAGCTGCTATCATCATGCCTCTGTCTGTATCTGAAATGCAAATGGGGTTTGCACTGGAAAAAGAAGCGATTGGTACTGAAGGTAAATCAAATAAATTTGTCGACTACTTGGAGAACGCCAGAAGTTTGTTGAATCAATCATCATTTGAATATAAGAATAGTAATTACACAGGTGCAGAGGAATTAGCAACTACTGCTTATCTAGACAATTTCGAACACGTCGAAGAAGAACTTGAGAAAAAAAGCTCTCACGCTTTCATGGAAGATATTGAACATAAGATGCGAGAAGAATTGCGGGATTTGATAAAAGATAAGGTGGAACAATCAGAATTGGATATACACATTAATGCTACCGATGCCAAACTAGTTGAAGCAATAAATCTGTTAACGGACAATAATTAGAAAAGAACAACATTCAAACAAGGTCTAGATCCTCAAATTTTTTCTTTTATGTAGAAATCCACTCTAGTTTTGACATCATGGTGGTTAGATTTGAATTTTGAATTGATACTGTAAATAGAACTTAAATATTAACGGTAGAATAATACGAACTTAAAAATAGTAAATGGAATCAGAATTGTCCTCTAATATCATAGATAGTCTTTTAAAGAGCTATGTAGATAATATCTTGTGACTGTTAATGCCAATTGGGGGCGGATAACGTGATTGACTATTTAGTAGTTGTTGCTATTAGATTATTATCATTATCTTCAAAATGGTTTGAGCAGAACGTAATAAATAATATTTTAGAATTTGTAAAGGGTTTTGAACATTTACTTATGGTTCTTACCGTGGTAGCATTCTTCCTAATTATAATGTACATGACAATCAAGCAATTTAAGAAGTTACCTAGATTCTACATTATCGAGATAGAGGACGTTTATGGTAATAAAACAGCTGTAGATGGGCTAAGAACCAATTTCACTACGTTTACTGCTGCCAAAAGTTATGCTCACTTTTATTCTAACCTATACGGCGATCAGTACAAGTTTCGAATAATTGGTCGCAATAGAATATTGAATTATCCTCATAGCCAAGATACCCGCAATTAGTCTGCGTTAAGCTGACTCAAACTTTTAGTTGATGCATATTACCAATAATGCTTTCACTGTTCTACTTCTCTTAGCCAACTTTTAATGCAATCTATGCATATATGGTATTCACATGGATCTGCACCAGATGGAGAATAGAATGATTTATACTTTTGACACTCTTTTCTACAAAAATCGCAATCCATAATTAGTAATTGTCATTATTGCATTTATGTCTGATCTAGAATAAGTATCTTTTAATTAAAAACGAACTATGAACTAGTTTTAAAATATCTTTAGGATTTACAGAAGGGGATTAATTTCTCAAATAAGAAGCAGAGTAAATAATCGTGCTAAAAATTTACCTAGGACTTTTTAATATTCATGTTACAGAACAATTGTAGAAGAAATTGGTAGTTAAAGCTCATAAATCTGTAAGGTCATAATATTGTGATGCTAAAAAACAGTAAACAACTTATCANGCTGATAAATATTTGCCGGGAAGAAAAAGACATCGGAAGAAGATGGCAGCTATTAAATTACATTAATTTTTTGGTCCCAGCAGAACTTACGGTGTCAATTCCCTCACTTATTAGTCACGACTGTGTGGACCAGATTCTGAGTACTATGGAAGAAAAAATATCTCCACCAATCTATGAGCTTGCTTAGATCAATTCCAGCGAATGTGCTCCAAAATTACATCTGGTTGAATTACTCCGGAGTTATTATTCTCGATGTAATTCTAACATGTGTTCCTTCAATTCGTCCTGATTATTGAATGTCATGCCGCATACTGCGCATTTTTCCTGATTTTCCGATGACATGGTAAAAGATAATCCATTATAGAATATAACGATTTCAATTTTGAAGCCTTGGAAATTCAAAATAGAGGTAGTCGGAATCGCATTGTCCGCAGGATTAGGAATTGAATAGATACTATATTGCAACATTAATACTCACTTCAAGAGCGTCTTTAATTTTTTTATTGAACTCGAGGGTGGTCTTCGTAGTNCGTACTGATATAGTTACTTGAATTCCTGACATAATNCAGATAATCCTTCATTTCANCCTCATACATTATCACATTGTCTGCTACTACTACTGCTCTTTTATTCAGCAGACCATATTGTTCAATAAGTTGGAGATATTTTAGATATTCGCTCTTAGTAGCGTCAAGGAAAACCATGTCGAATTTGTATTTAGACTTGAATTTTGGGATATCTTTCAAAGCATCACCATTGATTAGATGTATTTTATCAGATAGTCGAGAATTTTCTATGTTGCTTCTTGCAATCTGTGCCATTTCCCTATCTTTCTCCAAAGTAATAAGAATGGGTTCGCTTGAATTATTTTCAAAATCAATANTCATTTTCNTTTTTTCGGCTTTCTGAATTAAAATATTAATTGTTATTAAAATCGCTGAATATCCATGCAACGTTCCGATCTCAAGGGCTTTTTCAGGCTTATGTTCTTTAATGATATCTTTCATAATTTTTCCTTTAATAGGACCTATAGAAGGAAGAAATTCGTTTTTCGCCGTTTTTTCAATATCTTCCAGCACCTTCGCCACTGTAATTTCTAGATTGTTGAGCCTGCTTTTACTTTTCAAATTTTGTTATTACTTTCATTACCTGGTATAAGAAAATTTCTACAAAATACAATGATCGTAGTCTGCTAACAAAAATTCAATTTCTATTCAATGCAGCATATTTTCCTAGAAAAGAGTTATTAAAAATAGTGCCAATATTCGATTATGAGTAAACAATCAAACGTGGATTTAAGTGACCCTCGGATTAGAAGTCTTTTTGAAGGTAAGAATCTTGCCTTTTTATCCTCATTAATGAAAGATGGCTCTCCACATGTTACTCCAGTTTGGATTGATATTGAAGATGACAATATACTTGTAAATACTGCATTAGGTAGAGTAAAACAGAGAAATATTTCTAGAGATCCAAGAGTAGCCTTGTCTATAATTGATCAAAATAATCAATATGAAATGGTTACTCTTAGAGGTAAGGTAACTGAGCAAATTACGGGAGACAGGGCTGAAAAACATATTGATAAGCTAGCTAAAAAATATATTGGCAAGGATAAATATCCATGGAGATCAAAAGCAGAAAAAAGGGTTATTTTAAAGATAAAACCAGGGAAAGTATTTTACATGAATTAGCATTCAATTTATATTCCAACTATTTTAGGGAAGGAAAACGTAGTATCAAAAATTGTGAGTAGTTTAAATTCGTAAAATCAGTATTTATTGTAATTCATAATAAGCATATTGAATAAATAATAACATTGAGTACAGAAAAGAAGAACCCATTTAATCGGGATCAGGCACTTAACGACGCAACTAGTGGACAATTTGGAGAAGAACCTCTGGATATTCCAGAAGATCATTCAGAAATTCAGAAAGATGAAGACGAACGAAAAAAGACTGCACGAAAATTGTCAAAAAATATCAAGTAATAATCTAATGCACGCATCAGTAACAAGGCGTTAATCTTTAATTTTACAATTTGCGCGCTCTTACCCAACAAAAATATCTAGATCCGTACTGAAGATGCCTCACTCTTTATGGTCAGGGCGTTGGGATAACTTTTGAAAAAGGCTGGGAGCCTTCCTATTGGTTCCCCATCTATAGTAACAGTAACCTCATTGTCTTTTGGTAAAATCTTCACTTCTGAAGCTTGATAATAAAGAATATCCTCTTCATATTTATAACTACTTGCTCCCTTTAATTCTATCAGTTTATCAAGCATTTTGAAACTGCCCGAGTTTTTTAATATAATCATATCCAGTAGACCATCGGAGAATCTCGCACGAGGAGCCGCTTTGAAACCCCCACCTAGGAATCGACCATTGGCAACTATGCCCATTGTCATTTTTGTAGAGATTTTCTTATGCTTGTCAATGATAATGTCACACTCATTACTACTATATGCTGGAAGAGTAGCAATTATGCTTGCCATGGTAGATACAAAACGATTCTTTATTTTTCCTCTCACTTTTTTGGATCTGTCTATGATTTCAGCTCCGACACCAATCTCTGCTGCATTCATTATAATTCTGTTATGAAATATAGACGGGTCATCCTTATCAGTTATAATAGCTGCTATAACATCCATCTTACGTTTCTTCATCTGTTTAATCCGTATCAAGGATTCGGGACCCTGATGTTTTATCTCAAGAGATCTTGCCATCACATTTCGACTGCCTGATGGAACAATGTACATAATTCCATTTGGGTTTATTTGTTTTAATTTAGAGTCAAGATTTATTTTGCCGAAATCTTTGGAACGTTTATCTTGCAATTTAAGATCAAAAAAGCCATTTGCAACCTCATTAATTGTGCCATCTCCGCCGATAGCAACAATATTTCTATATCCTTTTCTGAGTAACTTACGGGTCACGATTATACCATCATTCGTTTTTTTAGTAAAAATAATTTTGTGATCTTTGGGTAAAAAATCCTTAACTTTGTTATATGTCTCAATCCAGTTTTTTCCTGTGTCACCTCCTTGAGAATTCGGATTTAATACTAGAATTATTTCATTAAAGTTTATTGCATTCATATTACGTACCAATATATTCTTCGAGGACTTCTTGGTAGTATTTTGTGACATCTATATCTACCAGAAAAAAGAATGACATCCACTAAGGAGTTTATTAGTCATCGTAATCTAGTATCTAGTAATACTGTAATTAATATATTTTTTATTAATATCCTAGAGGGAGAAACAATTTGATACATTACTTTGGTTTTAATTCTTAAGTTTAGGATCTATAGCATAATGTTGCTGATTTAATACTGATATCTAAATACGAATATCAGATATCAGCAAGCCAGCCCAAAAAATCATAAAATTTTGCCTATTTCTTTCCTACGCCTTCTTTTACTTCCTCGCTTATATTACTGACGACATCTGCGGCTCCGCCTAGAAATCCTTTAACTCCTTCACCAGTTTTATTGAGTATATCTCCACCAATTTCAGTAGCATTTTTTCCTATTTTTCCTAAAGATTCACCTGTTTTGTTAATTGCTGATGAAGCGTTTTGTCCGAGTTCTGAAGCAGTCTGGTTGGCTGAAGCTGTCATATTACCTGCAGCATTTGAGGCATTTGTTGTTAGATTTTGCGCGTATCCTGTTGGCGTATAAATTAATGCAATCGCTAATACGAAAGTCATAGTTCCGATAATTAGTTCTTTTTTCATCAAAACAACATGGGCAACATTGTTTTAATAGTTGATTGATCTCAGTTCATGGTCAAAATAATCGGAAAGTAAAATTACCATAATCTACTATTGCTGTACATTGCTTATTACGTAACGAATGTTTTTTGATCGTCATGTCAGATTTGTATATCAATTTCCGCATTACAAAATTTTTGAAAAAGAAACATTAAGATTATTTGTAATACAATAAGATGTATTGGCCAACCACAAGCATGAGAAAGGTGTAGAAAATGTATTGATACTACAAGGCGGCGGCTCATTAGGAGCTTTTGCGTGTGGAGTTTTTAAAGGATTTGCAAAAAAAAATATGAAATTTGACATAATAGCCGGAACATCAATAGGTGGTATCAATGGTGCAATAGCTGCTGGCAGCAATAATGATAGACCTGAAGTCGACTTGGAGAATTTTTGGTTGGATTTGGCAGAAAGCAGTTACAATATAATCCCTGATATTTTCACCTTTGACTTTGACTATCAAAAATATCAAACGAAACTGAAGAGATCGCCTGCAGCATCACTAAATGCAGCATTTTATGGAGTTCCGGATTTCTTTATACCAAGGTGGCTTAACTTTAATATTTCCAATCTAGATAGTTCACAAATAGAGCAATATTATCAACCTCCTTGGAAATGGACTTATATTTATGACAATTCTGTCTTAAGCAAGACCTTAGAAAAGTACATCGATTTTAAGAAACTTTCTCCAAGAAGCCAACAGAATAATACTAACGAAGGTAATAGTAACATTAATCCTCGTCTGATAATTACTGCAGTTGACGTACTTACTGCCGAACCACTCATATTTGATAGCTACAAGAAACATATTGAGATGAAGCACCTTCTCGCTACTATAGGGTACCCTCAATATGGATTTCCTTGGGTGGAAGTGAGTGATGGTACTTTTGCTTGGGATGGATCCCTATTAAGTAATACACCAGTACGGGAAGTAATGGTAGCGTCTCCAAGTAAGAATAAAAATATTTTTGTTGTAGAAAGTTATCCCAAAAAAATAGAAAAGCTTCCTGCAAATATGAGTGAAGTTATGTCAAGATCTAAAGATCTTATGTTTTCTGATAAGACTCAAAGCCTTCAAAAAATGTCCAGACTTATTACTAGGCATGTAAATTTGATTGAAACACTATATGACATATTCCAGGATTCTGATCAATCAAAAATAGATAAGGACAAAATTGACTATATTAATAAGGAACATTCATTACTGGTTGATAGGTATGGCGCCAAAATTCTAAAGCTAAATAGAATTACTAAAGTTGTTCCAGAAACACAATATCCTCTACAAAACGCTGATTTTTCTGTAGAGACAATAAAGGAACTAATTAGACAAGGGGAGAAAAAAGCGGTAGAATATTTGGACTGACTAGCAATTTTCAAATTCAATTTGCATAATGGCCTTATCTAATGTCGTTTAGTTCAAACATTCCTTGATTTGGTAAATAAAAATTAATTGGTTTTGATCGAATTAATGTAGAATTGTTTTTTTCCATTTATCATCTACTTCCCCTTTTGGCGAATTTATCCATTTATCATATGCTTCATTATACTTCTTAGCCCAATTACTACAGCCAGTATGTAATTTGCTAATCTTAGACTTGCCATTTGTATCCATCATCTCTTCTTTAATTTGTGCTTGTTTAGAATTTGAGATATCCAGGAGATATTGTTTATCATGTCTGTATCTCATATGTTCCTGTATTACAGGATTATCTAGATCACGCCAAACTATCAAACCATGAGAAGATTTTGATGCTATTGATAGGGTCGCCATTATGAGCCGGTCCATAGGAGGACTATAATCAAGTCTCGAATAATTATAAGTTATAGTAGGATATACGATATACCTCATCGGCTTTTTGAAAATTTCTGAGAACATATCTAGTTGCCTTTCTAAAATCGATATGTTATAGTAACACCCACTGGCAACAACTAAACCATCAATAAAATTATTGTATTTCTTTACAATTATTCCAGTTTTTTTCCCTTCAAAATAAATTGTTGGATAAAACTTTACGTCCTTACTTTTGTGCTCAAGAGATTTGGAGAGCATGGTATATTCCATAAAATCTATATTGTTCTTGAATTTAGTGTTAGTTTTCGTACTTATCCAGTTAAAATCATCTATTGTAAAACCCTCAAATGATGATGGATATTTCTTTTCAAGAGAATTAAAGTATCTTATCCATCCGTGCCAATCGTAACTTGTATCCGATCCACCTTCAGACGGAGGAAGGAGTATGATTATTATTTTTAGATTTGTTTTATTAGCAGTCTTTAGTAACGATTCTGTCAATTTCAGAGATTTGGGATCTTCAAAATTATTCATGACGTAATAATACTCCTGATAACCTTTATTGAGAAGTGTATCTATTGCCTCTTTCTGATCCTCGCCTTCTAGATGCTGAAGAGCAAAACTATTGTTCATAGGCGTCCACAGACCAACAGTTATATCTTCTGTGTTTAATTGTCTTGAAGTGGTCAAACTATTATTACCATTTTTAATACCGCTTTGAGCATTTGTTTCCTGTATTATTCCTTGGTGATCTATGTTTTTAGACAACAAGTGGAGAGGATCGTATACAACATGATACAAAATGAAAAGCACATTTGAATACGATGGGAAGAAGGCAATCAATAAAGAATAAAATATTCCGATAAAAAGAAAAATCACAAGTATCGCTACTTTCATTAAAGAAAGGCACAAATTGCCATGATATTAAAGTATATGTTATTATTGTTATAAGGCTCATTATATTTTTAAATCCAATGTGTCCTTCTATGGATGAGCAATTCCTCTTCTGTGTTTACTCTCCATCCACAAATCTCACACATCAGGAGATTTGAGATGTCTTCGATCTTCTTTGGAATTCCCACAGTGAGTATATTCTCAAATTCCGAGACATTATACTTTGTCAGATTATGTTCGTCTAAATAATTTCGCAGAATTTCTTTAATCAGGATATTACCTTTTCGCATATTATTTTCTTGTATTGATATGCTTATTTCGTCTCTGTCGGGCGTCATATGTACGTTTAAGACAAATCCCTTAGACGATAAGTAATCTTTAACGGCTTCAGCTAGAAATACGTCACCTGCAAAATTAATTAGAATATCAACCACATTTACCACCTATTTACATTAGCAATATCAGATTAATTCATCGTCAATATATAGTATAATGTCTACGTTTTTGTTACCAAATAGCAGGTACAAAATGATTGGAATATTGTGAACACAAGGGTATTATTTATCTATTTTGTAATTTCCTAATTAATCCCAAATATTGAAACAATGACGGATAATGAATAAAATGAAAATTTACTTTGACATTTGAGAAAAAGCTGCTTCTGCTGCTCTTTTCATTTCCTCTTCTGAAAGATCTTTTTTGTGAGTCGCTATTGACCAGAGATGTCCAAACGGATCTTCTAGTCGACCATGGCGATCGCCCCAGAATTGATCCTTCACAGGATCCAGAACTTTAGCGCCTGCAGAGACAGCTTTATTGAAAAGTTCATCAACATCTTCAACATAGACATACATGGAAACTGGACTTCCACCAATTGATTTGGGTGAATGACATTTCATCTCCGGATATTCATCTGACAACATAAAGATAGAATCACCTAACTTTAATTCAGCGTGCGCGACCCTGCCGTCGGGACTCTTCATCCGATGTCGCTCTTCTACATCAAATCCCTTCTTATAGAATTCAATTGCCGCATCCCCATCTTTCACAATCAAAACAGGAGTTATTGAATGATATCCTTCTGGAATTTTTTTTATTTGACTCATAAATTATTTCATCGCCCATCCTATTTATTATTACTTGAAAAATGAAGATGCAAATGATATGATATGAAATATAGGGTGAATTTGCATTCGAATACGAATTCCATGAGGAAGTCATTTGAAGTTAATGATAAAGGAAATCAAAGCCCACTAGTCAACATGATTCAAGTAAACTTAGAAAAGCAGATAGTAGAGTAGAGTACAAATTGTCATATGGAAGTTGTAACTAGAACAATTCAGATAAATTCTGAAGGTGAGAATGATGTAATTGATATTACGCAACAGTTATCAAATATAGTAAAAGAGAGCAATATTGAAAAGGGGATTGTCATTATTTTTGTTTCAGGATCCACGGCCGGAATAACTACTATTGAATATGAACCAGGACTTATTCATGATTTTCCTGCGATGTTGTCTAGGATTGTACCAAAAAATATAGAATATAAACATGATAACACATGGCATGATGGGAATGGTCACTCACATGTCCGAGCATCACTAATAGGGCCAAGCCTAACTATTCCAATACTGCAGGGCAAATTGACATTGGGAACGTGGCAGCAAATAGTCATACTAGAAATGGATACGAGATCGAGGAACCGAAATGTCATTTTGCAGATTATGGGCGAGTAAAAGTAACAAGAAATACTATGTGAAAAATATTAGAAATCTTTTTTCATCAGATTGACCTTTTCATTTAGATGATCACCAAGGAATGTAATGCTCTGTATTGGGATGAGCTAACTCTACAACAAAATGTTACGACCTTTCTCTTTAATAACCTCTTAACGAATGAGTTTGCCATCCAATCCGTAGAAATTACTACTAATCACCGTGCCATTCGTATTATTTATCCTGATTTGTAGGTATCCGTATTGCTTGGTGTTCACAAATGGCCACTCTTCACTAGTAGCTCCTTCGTAATGACTTTTTCCTCCTGCTCCAGAAATGAACCACCGTCCATTACTTGATTCGGCCATGAAATGATTATGTGCAGCAATTTCATATACTTGAATACTCTTTGTTATATTGTTCTCAATACCAGATATCATCCTGATAGTTGAATTTCTTACTGGGTGATGCGATTCGGGTGGCGTGTGTGCAGGTTTATGAGATATTAACATAACATTTTTGACCCCTTTCATCAATGTTGAATTTGTTACCACTGATTGTCCCCATTTTGTCTGCAGTTTAGTGTCTCCATTTGTATTTAGTCCAATCAACATAGTCATATTACTTGCAATTTTGCGATACCAATGATCTCCACAATATTCACGTGTTTGATTTAGAATTTTTAGATTTCCATCTTCTTCTGAGTCATGGTTGCCTATTATACAAGCAAATTTGCCCTCTTTTTTCAAATCACCGTAAGTACCAGTAAAATTGCTAAGATCAGGTTTATAGCATAAATCTCCTAGAGCAATAAAGAGATCAGGATTATCTTTTTTGATTTGCTCATCTAAATCACTTGAACAATCTATATCGCCTACAGTATCGATTACTGTCATATCTATTGTTTTATTTATCTTATCAGCTATAATGGATGAATTAGAATTACTTTGATTAGTAAGATTTTGTGACGAAGCAAAAGAAACAAATAAAGTGNCTAGAATCAATATTGACGATGAGAATAGTATANACTGAATTCTAATCATATTTACTTCAATCTTTGAATTATAANAGTGAAATCGTAACACAAGTACGGAACCTCAGTCANATCTAATCTAATCTTTAAATTTTTAATAGTTAAAAGCTTGTGGTACAAATATTTAAATGAAAAAACAAAAGCTCGAAAACTCGATATAAGCATATATTCAACATAGTTCAATAGGATCAATAAGATCAATATTCATAATCCTAATAGGAATAATACTTATATTTCTTAATATGTTCAATAGAAATTCATGCAGAATGTGCGGTTCTAGTTTGACACTATCGGCAATTTGCAAATTTTGTAAAGAATCCGTTTCATGGACGTGTAAAAAATGCAATAGAATGGATGAGGTGATACATTCTGATTATTATTGCACAATATGGATGAGCAGAAGGCTAGAATTAGGATTAGAAGATTCAAATCGATTTGAGTTGATTATAAATAAATGAATCTAACAGATCATGAATACTTGATTCAAATCGATGCCAAGCTTTGTGGGTTAGGCCACAAGAGAAAGATAGCATATTCTACTATTGAGTTTTATCACTCACTTTATATAAACAAGAAGGATATGTTATTGGCACAGATTCGCGCATGCGAGCTACTTTATAAATATACTACTGATATTTTTGACATTAACGTTCTCAAAAAAGAAATATCAGATCTGAAATTAATGCTTGATCTAATGGAATAATTGTAAAAAAAATAACAATGTTATTACAATATTCTTTGTTACGTCGCATCCAATAACTAATGTTATCATTACACATTCCTTTATTTTATTTTCTATTCGATTTTGTCATGGTTCAATCAGAACTTTTCAAGGGTAATATTTTTATAAAAATAGCCAATACTACTGGAACCAATGACATTAAAGCTATTGTTAAAAATATTAGATTGTATGAATCTGGTGAGGGAAACGAACCAGCTAAATCTTTTATGAATACTTGATTTGTCTGCATGAAGATTCCTGCAATAGCCGGTCCGACCGAACCTCCAATAAGAGTAAAGAGAACAGTCATTCCAAGAGATATTCCACTGAACCTTCGGGGTGTAGATTGTAGTATGATATCAAAACCACCGACTTGCATTAATGACAAACCTCCCGCGATAATAGCCAAGTTTGTAGAAACGGCAATCCCATTTGAGTGAAAAAGGAAAAGGCTAAAAAATCCTATAAAACTCACTATGCTTCCAATAATAGTTGGTGTTACATTACCCAATTTGGAAATTATAAAGCCCGAAGACGGAGCGAATAATAAAAATACAATCATGAATGGTAGTTGAATGCTTGCAGTCGTTGTGACACTTTCTCCAAACCCCAATGGCTGAGGACTCCTTGCTAACACAGGTATAGTTTGAAAAACTGTGAACATAGACAGAAAGGCAATAACTAGAATGATGTTAGCCGAAAGAATCACTCTATTCGTCATCAATTGGAAATTAACCAACGGTGAATTTGATCGTTTTTCTATATACACGAAAAGAACCAACGATGTAATGCCGACCACCATGAACACATACAAATGAGAATTTTCGATGCCATTAGTCTGTGAATATGATAGAATCATTAAAAACGAAATAATCGTGACTGCTAGGGTTATTGTTCCTTTTATATCTATATTTCTAGTATTAGTAATTATGTTTACCTCCTGAGCAACTTTTATTTTCTTATCTTTTGAGGGAACAGGAATTTTCGGCTCCAGTGATTCAATGATATCTGCGGAACCTGCAGTATCCTGAATATATCTCCTAATAACAAACCATAAGCCAATCGCAACAAATACGATTGAAAAGAATGTAGTTCGCCAGCCAAAATGCTCAATTATATTTGCTCCCACAGCCAATCCAACCACCGAACCAGCTGCGAACATAGAGCTGAATACACCGACGCCTATTGCTAGCTTCTCTTTTGGAAACTGATCTCGTATAATACCAAAAGCAATTGGGAACATAGAGATGCCAATTCCTTGAATTACCCTGGCAATTACCAGAAATGTAATATTAGTTGAAAGTCCACCTAAACTAATACCAACGATATAAATGATCAAAATAATCATTACCATTTTTTTTCTGCCATAGACATCAGAAAGCTTGCCTGCGACTGGGGTAGACACAGCACCAGCTATGAGATATGCTGAAAGAATCCATGATGCTGTATTATAACTGATATTAAATTCCTTAATTATATCAGGTATCGCAGGTAGTAACATCGTTTCTCCATACATTGCTATCAAAAGCGCCGAACCTAATATTGCTAATGAAATCCACGCTTTTTTAGGCACTTTTTGATTCAAGTTAGCTGATGGATTTGGTTTATTGTTACCATTTTGAGGGTGCGTCATTTCAAAATCAAGTCGTCTTATCTTGGATTTATACTGCTTTTTAATGTATCGTGATATCATGATAATGGTAATGGTGATATTTATTAGTGTTACAAAGTCTTGAGAAAAGTACATATGTGCGATAGCTTGCGAAAAATTGTTCCTTATAACGCGCTTCTGGTATGCTAACGACTTTGTATATCAATTTTGTGCACATTAATTCGTATTGTTCCCCAAATAATATTCAAATTTTGATGTTTTTATAATCAGAAGCAGATTTAGGATATTTTATTTTCATTTGTGTCAACGTATCTGTTATNATCTTTGCTACTGCCCAATTTCTAAACCATTTTTTATTAGCTGGAATTACATACCAGGGAGCCTGTTCCACGCTACAGTTGTTAATTGCGTTAGCATATGCGCGCATATACTCTCCCCATTTTTTTCGCTTTTTAATATCTTCTTTGTTGAATTTCCATCGTTTTTCGGGGTCTGACAACCTGTCAGCAAGTCTTTTCTTTTGCTCTTGTTTACTTATGTGTAAGAAGAACTTTAATATTCTTACCTTATTTTCTGTAAGCATTATTTCAAAGTGCTTAATCTGATTAAATCTTTTGAAACACGTAGATTCAGGTATCAAGTCATGGACACGAACCGCTACTACATCCTCATAATGAGAACGATTGAACACTCCTACAAAGCCGTTCCTAGGTACGACTTTATGGACTCGCCATAAAAAGTCGTGTGCTAATTCTTCTGGCGTGGGCACCTTGAAAGACTGGACAGTGCAGGAAACTGGATTAAAAGCAGTTATCACATGCCTTATTACTCCGTCCTTACCTGAAGTGTCCATGCCTTGAAGAATAACTAAAAGTGATTTTTCATTTTCGATATAAAGTTTGTATTGCATTTCTGCCATTATTGATCTTAGCTTCGGCAGCTCGCCATTAATATCCTCCTGACTCTTGCCAAATGTATTATCAGGATCAAAGTCAGAAAGAGTCAAATCGTCTCCAGGATGAATCAACAAGTCGCTGGTCCTTTTCAATATTTCTTTTCAGGGACCATCCACGTAATAAGAGTATCTCACGACCTCTTAGAATTTGTGTCATCAAACGTTTCAATCTTTGGTAGATAATACTAGCTAATTTAAGGTATACATGTTGCGGTCAGTCAAATCACCCATTATCGCGCATATGCTATGATGGGTTATTGGTAACGGTACTGTTCTTAATATGAGCGACTAAATTCATTCGATAAATTCCTTGCAGCCACAATTAGGCCAAGAGCAAGTTGAGTTCTGCTCTCCAAGGTCATTCTTGTGACCAATCCGTTGATGATGACAAAATGCACACAGATCGTCTGCACTACTCATTACTGCTCTTTGTTCATAATAGGTTATATCACTTAATGACTTAAGCCACAATCCTACTCCGAATCTCGTGCTGTCCTCAATATGAATCCTCAAAGCAGGTTACAGGATATTAAAAAATCATATAGATTTAATGTGCCTGAATAAAATACCAAGGATTTTAGGTAGACAACAATGCTCTATCAACGATTTACCTCAATAAGTAAACTGGTGGGTCTATTCGATAGGTGGTATAAATGTAAGACCCACCAGTCATGAAACGGTGTTCTCTTGGTGCTTGACCTATAATCAATTTGCACAACAAAAGATAAAAGAATTCTAACACGCAGAGGTGCGAGGGTTTGTCTGCATAAGATCAAACACAAAACAATATCCCTCCACCTGATTCATTTTACCCAAATCTTCAGATTGTAGAAATTACATTGAAAGATTGGGATTTCGACAGCATACTATAGTGCAATGAAATCTATCGTCCTAACACGATTTCAGTGGGTATAGTTATGTCCTTCTTATACCAAAATTTAGCTCAATGCCTCGTTTTTTTGAGTAGCTATAAGTGAACGAATCATTAGGCATTACCGGAAAACTGGACAGCTGGTCCTGATTGCAATTAGGGCATCGGTTATTTTTTGCCAAAATTTTCTGCACATAAACCTTGTTAAGACAGGTTACGGTCCAGAAGCATTTGTCACATAATAGAAATATCCTTTCATTACTCTTTGGATTTTGGGAGTTGCTCATAGTCGCTCAGTTAGATTCATTATTGGTAACTCTTTTTTGGTGATAATCAATCTTACTTTTTTGAATATTCCAATCAAAAGGTAGAATACTAAACTGTGTTACTCAATTTAGAGCTTTCGGTTATTTTTCTACTGGCACTAAAACATAGGCTAAAAGCAATATGAAGCCACAGTAGGTATAGTGGTAGTCATATTGAGATCATATAGAATAAGCGACGTGGTCTACTCTATTTATAAATAGATAAATTCGTTGGCCATATCGCTAACCTCGATTTTTCACAATGAATCAAGATCTAGGTTGTTTATTAGAAGGCTAGATTGGCACGGTAAAACTAAATGTTGCACCTCTGTTTGGATTATTTTCTGCCCATATATTTCCTCCATGTGTTTCAACAATTCCCTTTGAAATGAATAAACCCAGTCCTGTTCCCATGTCAGACTTGGAGGCAAATTTTGTAAATAATTTAGACAAGATTTCTGGATCTATACCTGGTCCCGTATCTTTCACTCTTATGAGAAGAAAGTTTTGTCCGTTTCGTTTCTCTTTTTTGAGTACAACTTTTATTTTCCCTTCGTGACTAAAACTCACGGCATTATCAAGGATATTGCAAATCACCTGCGTTATCCTGACTTTGTCTAAATTTGCCTTTAAGTCTTTTACTCCATTTTGAATTATCATTAATTCCTCCAAATTCTTGCTTTTGTTAACTGCATTTTTTTCTCTCAGGTTTTCGTTATAACTGTCGACTGTATCTCTTACGACAATACCAATATCAACAGTTTCTTTTGTTAGGATTAACGAATTGTTCTCTATGCGAGTTACATCCAACATGACTCGAGCGAGCTTCTCAAGCCTTCTTGCGTTCAATATTACTTCGTCAAGAAGACGTCTATGTTCCTGATTTTCAATCTTTGAATAAAGTAATTCTGAAAAACCGATTATTGGTTGAACGGGATTTCGTAATTCATGGGCAGCAAAATTAATAAAGTCCTTCTCTAATATTTCCACCTCTTTCATTTTTTCAAAAAGTTCTGCCTGTCTCCAAAAGCTCTCAAAGACTGCCAAATAAGACGATATTATTGTAGGGCTAATTGAATATGTGGCTAAGCCAACCGCGTCGTGAGATGTATTTTGCTTGTCATCCTTTAATTCTAATATCAAACATTGCTTATTGTCTACTATGAGTATGGAGATCTTGGTCTCTAGGCTGCTACTTATAGTTCTAGTATCTATGTTAGGAACATTAGTCTTTGTTTCTTCTATAAGCTGATCCGACCTGTCAGAGGATGGAAGTAGCATTCTAATTCTTACTTTGTGTTTCTCAGAAGCATTTTTCAAGAGAGGTAATGCTCCCATTGCAATTTGTCGTTTAAGTGCATTTGTGGAGGAAAATAATATATTTATCTCTTTTCGCGCTGATCTTACCATATCCCAACCACGGGCTATGGAATCTATCGGATTGCGAATTATTTCTATCTCTGCAATTCCAACCTTTTCTTCGATATCCTTAATTCGGTATCGTGCATCAACGCCTTCTTTCCATAATTGCTCAAACATAGAAGTAAAGTGTTTTATATAGGATCCTTCATTACTAGTCAATAGATTCTGTATCATTCCTCCACCAGCCATCTCTTCTACAGTAGCAATAAGTCCATGTTTACTAACCGCAAAATTAATGGGAGCTAAATTTTTAACATGTCTTATTTTAACTCCAAGTTTTAGAAACTTTTTGACTAGATTAATGCTATCTTTTTCAATTCTCATAATCCATCTAATTCCATCCCCTTCTCCTCTCTTCTGTTTTTCTAATACGTTCTTACATAATTCCAAAAAGCTGTTGTAAGTTAATTGTATCCCTCCCTGGTTTGATACAACTGACAGACCGGAAGAAACCTCAGACAGATGAATGATATGTTTCATAATCTCATCCTCGCTGTCCACTATCTTAGTCTCTGGGGCAACTTCACCATTCATTAATTGCTTAATTCTTTCTTCGACTGGAATGGATTTACCCCATAGAGTATCAAATATACATTGTCCGTGTTCTACAATTTGAGCCGTGTCGCTGTAAATGTGTTCTGACGCTATAGCATCACTTTTGTCTTGAATCAAAGGAGCAAGATATTCTTTCTCGCTTATCATGAAATTGGTCTTGACCCCATCTAAATGTCTTAATTCATGAACGATGCCTAATAGCTGCTTACAGTCTTCAAAATTTTGATGATTGATCTCAGTGATATACCTAAGCTTTATACCTCTTCTCTTGGCAGCTAAAAATGCATCCTTGATTGGTTTCAAGGAAACGGCCAATGAAGGTCTAGTATAAGTCATACAAGTGTCAATACTAGTAGCTGCGTTATGGAAAATGCCTACTTCAGTATTTATCGCATTGCCTTTTCCAAAGATAATTCGTGTTGTAAGGGCCAAAATTTTATGTTCATCTCCCTCAATTTCGATAGCTTAGGCTATACTCCATCAATGTGTCTATTTGCCTGTTGTTTAACGCTATTAATTAGCACACTTGGGTTTACCGGCTTGATAATGAATTGGCTTAGCTTTACTTCAGGCAGTAACGTGGTTATTTCCTGAGCAATATCAAGCGCGGTTACAAATATTACTCGAAGGTTTGGNTCAAAGGACTTTAATTGTTGGTATAGCTCAAATCCATTCAAACTAGACATCCTAATATCGGTAATGACCAAATCATAATGACGATATTCTGATTCTATAAAGTGCGTNAGAGCTTTTTCTGGATCAGTAAATGATTCAACAACCATTCCTGCAGATTGAAGATATTGTGTAAACAGGAATGAGATGGATGGATCATCATCTATTAGCATTATTCTTAAGACCTTGGGCGCAGAACTTGTTTCAACTAGAGAATCAGTTCTTGCTGACAGTCCTAACTTTCTATTGATGGATATTTCAGTAGGTGGTTTGAGCAAGTATACTGGATATGAATATTTGTTCTCTTTCCAAGATAGTTCTTTTATTTCTTGAAAGTTGTAGCGCCTTGCAAGTTTTGGAAAAGAATTTATGATCCGCCACAAGTCAGCTCCTATGGCTATACCATTTGGTGGTGCCCTTCTATTCATTTTGGCGCAAAAGTTTATGGTAGGTCCAAACAGATCATAAGAGTTACTCACTTCACCAGACATTGCTACTTCTAATTTACCATAATCTGCACTGATTCTATATGAAATATCAGGAAGTGATTCTTTACGAAGCTTAGCGTTTATGACCTGACGAGATGATACCAATTCAAATAAGCATTCTAATGCCTGCTTGAATGGTTCAATATTCTCAACTGTTGATGTTTGAGGAAAGAAAAATATTACACCATCTCCCACAGTCTTTAATATTCTTCCGCCATAATGTTTGACAATATCTGCAATTTCGTTGATAAATACTGTATAGAATTTCTTAATTTTGCCAGAGTAATATAGCTTTGAAGTAATTTGCGTAGAACCAACTATGTCTATAATTGAAATACAGTAGCATTCTGACCTGTTAGAAAAAACGACTTCATTTCCCTTCAAATCAACTTCAGGGTTCTTTGATTGATAGTCTCCTTTTCCTATAACACAATGACGCAGTGGAGACATCCTAGTGACATATCCCTTACTCTCATTTATCCCGTCACTTATCTCCATGAGTAATACTTTGAATTTCAAGCCTATAGTTCATCGTAAAGAATCAAGCTTATTTCTATTCAAAATAGCTTATTATTTCAGTTCAGATACTTATTCCACAAAATCGAAAAATCAGATGTTATTATGATATGTTATTATGATTGAGTGTGAAATAAAAAATGATAGATTAATTTCAAATCTATCACGGTATTAACTTATTGTCGTGTGTGTCCTTGTACTTCTTCTCTGGCTGAAAAATCTCTTAAGCTGTCTTTTGCAACATTTTCAAATGACTTTGCGACATTAGTATTTAGTCGTGAAAATTCTTTCGCATTGTCTCTTGCGTGCTGTATTGAATTTTTCCATGCATCCATACTTGCAAATAGTACATTATTTGATAATCTGGTTGCGACTATTGTACTGTCTGTAATATTGCTCACTGTTCTTGCATAATTTTCTGTGACTCTTTGTGGAGAACCCCAATATGACAAATATGAATTTTGTACATTTTCAATGTACGGAACCCATAAGGATTGCAATGAATGGATGACCTCTTTTTGTGAATCTAGAAAACTATCTGCAATATCTTTTGTTGCTTGAATGGTCTCTTGTTGATATTCGTTAACGGCTTTTGTAAATCGTGGAATTTCCTTTAATGCATCATCTGTTGTCTTTTTAACAGTTGATTTTGTTTCGTCCAAAGTGATGTTAAAGATTTCTCTATTTTTTTCCTTGTTTGAAGACATGTAATATAATCTACACACAATACTATATATATCTTGGTATTAATTGGTATTAAAAGCCATATAAACCCACATTATGAGCTTTGTTTCTCAACAAGCGGTTTTGTTTCACTCCTGAAATGTAGCGCTATATTTCATGTTGATTTGAGTAATAAAACAGCAGGGACTGGGACATTAGGTGCTGTAATCGAAAAAAAATTACATGGATCTACTTCTCTGACCTATCCTACAATTGCATATCATACTTTCTGGATTGCAGCATTGAGTTTAGAAAAGATAGCCAATAACATGACAGATGAAATTGATGTTGACAATCTTAAAAAAGTGATCATTACTACTGCAAGTCTCCATTATGGTATTTCTGGTAATATCGTTCTTAATGATGCTGGGGACAAAATAAATACTTACTATGATGTATGGACTGTGACAAAATCAAACTTAGACGCAGATCAGTATATCTGGAAGCATGATACGAATTGAATTGAATTTGACGTTACCCCTGCCGATCACGTTCCTAAGCTTTATGACATGTACAATGAAGCAAAATTTACAGGACTCTTGCTTGTCTTAATTATCAGCCTATTTTAAAACTACTAAATACTGTGGAATCTGCCGTACGCTTATCTTAATTTTTCAATATCTGTTGGTTCCCGCAATGAATTTATCATATACAACATCTTTTTTATATACCTCTCCTTTGATGGAACCATGACTAACTGCCTTCTATAATATTCAATGAGGTGCTCAATAAGACAAGTAGATTCCTGTTTGTTTACTCCAGATAAATTGATTAGTATCATACCATACCAGTACTGGACCAACGCATCGTCGCCTCCTTTTGAAACTAAATCTAGTATAAACGAAAAATTAGAATGACATTTTCTACACAGTCCGTCGTGTATATCTATGTATTTTTCTTCCACTACGTGACCGCATTTGGCTTTTATCACTATTTCCTATATCGTGGACAAGCCATATTAATGCTCTCAAAACGCTATTTTTGACTAGTGCTCAGAAACAGATTAATCGCTTATCTTTATTTTTTTAGCACCAATGTCATGAACTAGGAAAAAATCTTCAGCCATCTGTATGATATCTCCCGGAGAAATCTTGCTATGACTCCGCTTTTTTCTCAGGGCTATTCCAAATGGATTTTGTATATCTGCATTAAATTTAAGCCAAATCCTCCCAACATTCAGAATGTTCTTGAATTCACATTCCCAGACTAAATCATATATAGTATCAAGTGCCTGTCGGCTCAATCTATTGCCTCTTAGTATTCCGGCTTGAACATCAGGTTCCCTGCAGAAATAGACTCTTACCTTCATAAAGTTGCTTTTATTTTAGTACGGACAAATAATAATCTCACCAATTTATTGTCTTAATTGCGAAAATCAACTCAGGTATGAAATCATTCTCCCTTTATGCCCAAATTCTGCATTTTCGTAATATGATGTCTTGAGGCTAAATCTCATGGTCATGTGGGCAATATATTAAAATACAATATATGTCTCATAATAGAACAGAAAAAAGGCAATACATTTGAAAAAAAATCCTCATGGTTCAAATGAAGAAAATCCTGACGCTAATGAGCCTCCTGACGACAATAAGCAACTACACAGGTGTGAGACAATAGAAGATGGGACAGAAGCATTCATGCAATGGATGGGGTCGTCTGACAAGAAATCCCTCAAATCAGATAATCCGCTTGTGTTAATTAAATTTGTAAATGATGAGCATACGGTGCTTTATGACACAGCGTTAGTAAAGGAAGTTGAGGTAAAGTTATCATCGGGCATACCATATTGCAACTATTGTAAATCTGATGATTGCGCACATGTCGGTTTTACTATCTGTGTAGAGCAACTAGGTAGGCATAGACGTGATGGTAAGGAAGAAACAATAGAAGAGATTGTTGATATCTAAATTATAAAGAATTCAAAATGCAACATTGAGTATTTACAATTTGTTTCTTTTTAATCCGATTCATGTCCTTTATCCGCACTTCCTCTATTATCAACAACTTTCCATCCTATCTTTATCAAATACGGTGTAAGGAAGGTTGTAATTATGGTCATAGCTCCGACCATCGGCAGCACAAATGAACTCGTTGTTCCCACGTCGGCTCCCCCTTTGGCTACTACTAGCGCCAGTTCTCCTCCAGATGATGAAAGTCCAAAGGCGGCTTTTAGTGACGCTTTGGCAGGGTAACCTTGTGATCTAGAAGAGAAATAAACNGTCAGGAATTTGGCCCCTATGGATATTGCTATTAGCATNAGTGCTGGCAGTATGAAACTTGGTATTCTTGTAATGTCCATCAAGGCACCAATGGAAACAAAAAAGATCGCACCAAACATGTCTTTAAGAGGAGTGGTTAACACTCGGGTAACTGAGTGAACCTTTGATTCTGCAATCAAAACCCCAGCAAAGAAAGCCCCTGTAGCTACAGATATACCGATCTCAAACGCTATGAATGAGAGCCCAAAAGCTACTCCAAGAATTGCAACAACTAGGACATCATGTTGATTGGTTTTGCCGATTAGATTTACAAATCTGGGTACTGTTTTTGAACCTATATAAAGAGCACCTCCGATAAATGCAAGCACAGTACCGATAGACACTACTAACTCCATTCCAGATAGGCCACCGGTAGATGAGACAGATTGTAAGATAGCTAACATAGATATGATTATAATATCTTCGATTACTGCAACTCCGAGAATTATTGTCGAAGCTTCGTCCTTTATCATACCAAGCTCATCTAAAATACGCATTACAATTACCGTACTAGTTACAGAAATGGCCAATGCTAAGAAGAGACTATCGGCCATAGAGTAATTCACTGCCTGACATACAAGAAAACCGATAGAAAATGTGCCTAATGCCTCACTAAACGCTATGACCAATGCTTTCTTACCAATCCTTCTTAGTTTTTCTATAGGAAATTCCATACCCACTACAAACAGTAGCAAGATAACTCCTATTTCCGCAAACAGATTGAGAACATCAAAATTGCCGATTAAACTGAACGGTGGGGTAAACGGTCCTATTATCATTCCTGCAATGATATATCCTATTACCATCGGTTGCTTAAGTTTGTAAGAAATCATAGCCATTACGGATGCAACAATCATGATAATAGTAAAATCCTGCAATATAGGACCAATTTCAATAACCATCTTACACCATCTTCCAATATTTCCTTTAGGCACCTGATTATAAATAGCTTAAAATTCTGATAAAAATTTCCTGATAACGAACATTGAACTAATAATGCGGGCAGACTTCTACTATATTACCATAATAGACATTACCATAATAGAGACTAAATGTGTACATTAGAGCAGACCTAGCATTGCTCAGTTGTTCCAAACAAGGCATGGGTGAGGGCGGTATCAAATGCAATGGATTCCCCATTCTCATATGCATATCCGGTAAAAGTTCAAAATCTATAAAAACAATAAAAATCTGTTTATATTTTTTCATCCATCTTGAAAGTTTACCTTTCTATGAGCGCCATCACAGAATGGCTTATTCCTCGATGCTCCACAACGACAGAGAGTATAATGTTCTTTCGACGCTCCTTGCCCAAATTGAATATCTTCACCAAACAATTCAATTCCTCCTGTAATATGGTAAGGTCCATTTTTTAACACCGTAACAGTGGGATTTCTTTGTTCCTTCGGATCTCTGTATTCAACGCCATCAATGGAGTAACTTAATGCGCCAGACGGACATTTTCTCACAGTGTCTATTATATCGTCAATTTTGGCACCGTCAGGGTCAATCCAAGGTCTGGATCCTAACTTAAATACAGAAGAAAGATTATTAACACACTCTGCTGCATGTGAACAAATTTTTCTGTTATCATGGATTGTAATCTCTTTTCCAGGATAGTCACGCCTTATATTTTTAATAACGGTCCTATTGGGACTATCGTTCTTGTCTGTTTCTGCAGTCTTATTCTCACTTGAAAATCCTATTATGCTATGTGTGCCGTCGCAAAATGGTTTGTTCTTTGATCCCCCACAGCGACATAATGCTATCCCTACAATTGTACCTAGAGGCTCTCCTTTAGAATTTAAAAGATTATTGACTACTTTTGGCTGCAGATCGTTTATCAGATAATACGGGCCGTTGGGTAGTGGTTTAATAATTGGTTTCACATTAGCACCCCATAATTGTTGGTTTCAGCGCCTGAATGTCCACAATTGGTTACCCTGAGTGACAAGTTTGCTATCTGATAAAAAATTCATCAACATAACACCACTTCCAGTTTTCGCCGGGTTCAATGGATCTTATGATTGGATGACCTGTAGACTTGAAATGCTTTGTTCCATGCTTATTTACAGAAGAATCACAGCAACCGACATGACCACACGTCAGGCATAAGCGTAAGTGAACCCAATCAGATCCGATTTTCTCGCATTCTTCACATCCTTTAGTATTTCCCTTTAAATCTTGATTAACTTTATCCATATGCTCGCATGAATCAGCAACCTTGTTATTCACTTTACATCATATCATTATCAACTAGACAATATTTAACTATTTGATGGTTTAAACCGAACAATTTGACAGACAGAATAGAAGTTTCTAGTTTCTTTATAGAGAACTTAACTTCACACGTATATATCATCCGAAATTAATATGATTTTTGGTTCAGTTCAATAAAATTCCTATTTGGATGAACTAAATAAACGAGTAATACTATGTGTGCAAGTATTGGGATGTTAACTTCTCCTAATATATGGAAAGAATATACTGATCAAAAAGGTCTTCAGGATTATGTTGACAATTTTTTTCATTGAGATGTTTATCTAGTATGTTCAATAGACGAGATGCTTCGTTACCGCTCGTTCTTTTTGTCATACCTGTAATAGCTTATTTGCCAATAAAACTTGATAAACCTTCCAGCTGCTTGCTCTCAACTAACTCCTTCAGTAATTGGTTATTAGACCAGTTACATAACCCAAAAAGCATCAGTGTCACAGTTTACACAAGGTGGAAATGTTTCTCCAGCGGACAAGGGTATGTCTTTTTCATCTTGTCTGAGGCTACATGTGCTACTTTCCACATGTCCTACAAAAGTATACATTCTTGTAGAGGGTGCTCTTTCCCCTGTATGAAAAGTTTCCATATAAAGACATGCCCAACAAACTATAAGACAATTAAAACTGATGGGCCACTTTGATGGATAAGAGGGTTGGTCCAGAAGAAATCATTTGTCTCTATGAGTAGACAAGCAAATCTGTTTGGTAGTAGATAAGATTTCAGGATCTAATTTAAGGAAGACTTAAGTATATGAAAGATAAACTCGATGGGAGTTAAGATCTAGATTATGTCAATAGGGAAAGTGATACCACAAGATAAGAGGGACGCCATTATGAACTTATACACATCTAACATAGATGTCGAATTCATATCTATGCAAGTTGACTTGGACATTCCAACGGTTATTACCGTTCTAAGAGAACTTGGAGTCTACCAGGAAAACAAAAAAAGCACGTGAAGGATACACGTATCAATTTTCAATTGATAGATCTGAAGCTGATAGATCTGAAGCTGGAGTTTTGTGAATCATTTTTGACATGATTTTTGTATCCAACAAAGAAAAATAATTACTTTGGCATTGTGATTGGTAATTGTATTAAACTTTAAATCGACCAATTTTAACTGAAGTAGATTTTCGAAGTTTGTTCTATTCAGTTTCTAAAAAGGTCTGTAAGTTATTTATATTTCCTCATATCTGGTAATTAGTGAGCTAAATTAGGATTCAGACGGAATTTAATACATCTAATTTGTCGTTTTATCCTTGATATCATTGTCTTTATTTGTATGGTTTCCATTGCCATTGTTACCAATACCAAGATTATTTGGATCTCGTGCCTTCAATATCTTTTCAACCTGGCTATCGTATAATTTTACCAAATCTGCAATCGTTACTATGCCAATGACTTTTTGGTTTTGATTTGACAAGACAGGCATTTCTTGAAGATCATTTGACGAAAGTCTAACTAATGCATGGTGCAGAGAATCAGACGTGTAAGCAAAAAATGGATCTTTTACCATTATGTTTGCTAGTTTAATAGACTTACGATATTCTTCAGGGAACTCAAAAAGTTTGTATTTATATACAACGCCCTCTAGCTTGTCATCTTCATTAACTACCATTATCATTCTGCTGCTATTTCTATTCAATATTTGTAATGCTTCTTCTATGGACAGATCTTTTGAGAGCCTATTGATTGGATCTTTCATAACATCCTTTACATAAAGATCGCTTAGTATGACGCGTTGATATTCCATCCTGTGAGCAGGTGAATCCGATCGGTTCAAAACCTGGTTTCGGAATATTGAATTATGTTGTCCTGACATAATGTATGCAATGAAGGTTGCTAGCATCATTGGCGCCAGTAGTGCATAACCCCCCGTTAACTCACTTCCCATGATAATAGCGGAAATTGGAGTTTTTGCNGTAGCCCCAAAAAACGATACCATTGATACGATAATTACCGAAGTAACATCTATCCATGTAAATAGTCCCAATAAGTGGAAAGCTCCCCCAATAAATGCACCCAACAGGCCTCCTATCACCATTGAGGGCCCAAATACACCAGCACTGCCTCCAGAACCTATCGTAAGAGAAGTAGCCAATATTTTGAAGACTATTACAGCTCCTATCATTTCCAAAGGAAACAGGAGATAGTCCTGGTTGATTGCTATTTGTAGCCACCCGTAAGATGTNCCCAGAATTTGAGGGAACACTATTCCAATTATCCCTACCAGAACTCCGCCAATAGCCGGTTTCACATACTTTGGAATTTGCATCTTGGCAAAAAAATCTGAAATCGTATAGAAGCTTTTTACATAACCTACGCTTACTCCAGCGGAGATCAGCCCAACGAGAGCGTAAAGAAGCAGCGATACAGGATTGGTATACTTTACAAGGTCTAGAGGAATGGTGAAGAGACGATCCCATCCAAAAACAAAACCAAATACAGTGTATCCAGTTACAGATGCTACTAGACCCGGAATTAAGGCCCTAACTTCGAAATCTCTCCTGTATAATACCTCGGCGCTGAAGACCGCCCCGCCTAATGGAATCTTGAATATGCTGCCTATACCTGCTCCCAGGCCTGCAGCAACCGCAATTCTTCTCTCATCTTCGTTTAGCTTGAATAGTTTTCCTATAAGAGAGCCGAACCCTGCTGCTATCTGGCCCGATGGCCCTTCAGTGCCCCCACTTCCGCCGCTTCCTATTGTGATAGAGGATGCTACCGCTTTGACAAGAGGAACCCTTGTTCGTATGTTGCCACTTTTGTGGTGATATGCGTCAATCACTGCATCTGTCCCATGCCCTTCAGATTCAGGAGAGAATTTTGTTGTAATTAACCCAACCAGTAAACCGCCCAAACCCGTTATTAATGGAATAAGCCACGGCTTTTCAATAAACAGTGTGTAGGAAAAATTAGCCTGAAAACCTCCAGGTAACGGAGGAGAATATCCTGCTCCCATTTCAAGAAATAAGGTTGTAAAAAACTCAACTGAAAGAAATAGGGCTACGGCACCTAACCCCGCAACTACACCAAGTAAAAAACCTATGAGTATCCACTTTCTGAAGTAACTAAAATCTAAATTCCACTTCATAGCTCTTAATGACCTTATTACGGATTGCAGTTGGTAGTAGAAGGGAAGATCAGGTTTCATCTAAAATTCAATTCATTAGTTCTTCAAAAGCACACCTTTTTAATTATTATCTAGACTCTTCTATGAGTTTTATCTATATCATTGCCCGATGTCAAACATATTAGCTGTTTTGTTCCATTTCCGAATCAAAATAGATTTAAATCTCTAGTTAGAGTTTTTTATAAAAGCATGGCAGAAATATTACAAATGGATTTCACATTGCTGACATGTTCAATATTATTATCTACAGAATTTAAACTAGCAAGTATAAAAACAGGTAACGCTAAATTGGAATTTTTAAATTAGATACATAATAATATTTATAGCGAAAAATACTAGGTAGTTAGGATTTAAGAATCAAATGCTTCAATTAAAAAGAGCCAAAATTAATCCGATTATGGTGCCTGATCCATCAAATTGGTGGGAATCAAAGGCAGTGTTTAATTGCTCGGTTCTCAATGATGGTAAAAATATACACATGCTCTACAGAGCAATTGGCGAATACGAGGATTATGTATCTAGGATTGGTTATGCCTCGAGTAATGATGGCCTGTCTTTCATAAGACGCAAGGAACCATCGATGTATCCAGAGATGGAATACGAAAGTTATGGTATTGAAGATCCTCGTCTAACGATTATTGATGATGAAAACTATGTAACATATGTTGTACTGTCAAATTACGTTAGAAATAATCCTTCAGTTTCAACAGCGCTTGCAAGGACAAATGATTTTTTTAACTATGAAAAACTTGGCATAATAACCGTCGAGGGATCACAAGATAAAGATGTTGTTCTTTTTCCAAAATCTAATGGCGATAGTGAACTTGGAAAATACATGATACTTCACAGGCCAAGCAATTGGATAGGTCCAGAATACAATACGGATAGACCCAGCATATGGATCGCAGAAGGCGATTCGGTCACCAATTTTGTGAAGCACTCTCTGCTCATTAAACCGGAACAGAGTTGGGAGGCGTTAAAGGTAGGAACTGGTGTCCCGCCCATCAAGACAAAAAAGGGGTGGCTTGTAATTTATCATGGAGTTAGTTCAGAGCATGTTTACAGTGCTGGGGCCTTTTTACTAGATATAAAAGAGCCAAATAAAATTCTGGGAAGAACAAAAAGCCCGCTACTTGCTCCAAAAGAAGACTATGAGTTAAAAGGTGATGTCAACAATGTCGTATTTCCTAGTGGAGCCTGCGTTTTGGACAACAAGTTATTCGTATATTATGGTGCTGCAGATAAGGTTTGCTGTCTTGCCATGGTTGATTTGCAAGAAATAATAGATTATTTATTATCCGACGCATGTGCAATTGGACTTGTTAAGTAATGGCCTGAAGTTGACAATTCCCTGCCAAGATCAAGAAGTAATTTTATAACGCACTGAATCAACCGAAATGAGATTATTTTTGAACGTTGCATAACAATATTTTATAGTTAATATTACTTTTTGAGTTTTCAAGAAACTATGACTGGATCACCCTATAGCTACTTTCCCGAAATAAACGGCTTATTAGTTAAATTGAGAAAACTCTCACTTGATGACGCCAAAGATATTAGTCAGTTAGTAACTCATAATGTATCCAAATCTTTATGGAAAGTCTCCTTTCCGTACACTCTAGAAGATGCTCTAAATTTTATCGATTCAAGTCATAAAGATTTCACGTCACTCAAGGGTCTAAATTTTGCGATAGAGTAGAAGAATAATGCTAATGNTCCTATTCGTTTAGTTGGGATAATAGGTNTAAAGGATTTAGATATTGCCAAGAAGAAAGGAAATTTAGGGTANTGGATTGGAGAACGATACTGGAGAAAAGGTATAGCAACTGAGTCTGTGGCCTTAGTCATCAATTTTGCGTTCTCTGTTTTAGGATTAGAAGAGGTGTGGGCATATGTGTATTCTGAAAACAAAGCTTCGATACGAGTTTTAGAGAAGAATGGGATGACAAAGAAAGGCGATATGATGGAGTATAATCAGATGCCTGGCATTCATAAATCTACAATTAAGTATCTTATACAAAGGCGACATTCAAGAGACGTAGAATCCTCAACAGTATCAAGAAATTACCAATATAAATTAAATTCTAACCATACTAGTTGAAATTATGGATGGTGTGGGGTTTTAATTCTAATCGAAATATCAGAATTCATCGTAGCAAAAGGTCCAAAGAGTATGATCTTTATTGATAAAATAATTATTGCTTATATACCAATTTTTAGGATAGTCATTAGTTCTCACTATGCTATTATTTAGTTATTTTCGGGTGTAATCGTTTGAGAAATTTTTTGCAATATCCTTGAAATTGAACCTATTTGGATATTTTAACTCTCCCAAAATATGACTTTACTTGCGGTCTGTAGATGTAGTAAAGGATTATTCCACTAATAATTAATGTAGGAATGCTTGTTATATTAGCACCCATTATTGCCACAATACTAAATACTACAGATATTATAGCAAGAATTACAGTGATCAACCAGGCCCAACCTTTACCAGTAAACAAGCCCCAAGCTAACCCAAACCACGCAATTCCTAGTGCGATTGCCGCAGATGAAACGATATAGACTATATTTATTATTGCTCTAGTTAGGGTGGGACCGAATTCAGGACTTAACTGATTTGTACTTGTAAGGTTAGACATTTCGCTAGTGAGTTGTGAAGTAATTATGTCTGGAACAAGATATATAGTAAAAACAGCTCCAACTATAAGGATAATTCCGCTAACTATAGCTAGTACGGCCACTATGGTAACACCAGAAGGGCGGTTTTTTTCCATCTTCTTTTGCTATCACGAGTGTACGAATGCTATGATAAATAGTTTTAGCTAACATGAAACTTGATTGACTCCCATTCCAAGGATTTAGATAAATTTCAAAATCATGCCCATCATAAAAATTAGAATATATCTACCGACTGTTCTTTCTCCTAATATATGTCGGAACGGTTTCATTAAATCATTTCATAAATTTTGTAGCATTAAATATTTGACACATAAACAGTGAAAATAACTGATACGATACCAAATACAGCACTGATAGCTGGAATCCAAATTTCAATTACCATATTTTCTGCTGAAAATATTATTCTGAGTAATTTAAAATGCCAGTTTGGTAACAAATCCATCATTTACCGTAGCGCCCGGATATGATCCCATTATAGCTCGCTCAAGCAAAAATACCTATATGGATCTTGGTTTTGAATGGGACTCGTCTGGTAAAAATGGGTTCTATTCTAAGTTCAAGTATGGTCCCTAAATCTGAGGGCCTGAGTAAGTCAATTTCAAAAAGACTTGACATTACCAAGTATTGAACTAATAATTCTGCCTTATTTTGTATAGATTAATTCAGAATTTGTTTTATTTTTTATTTATCGCACAGTTAGAACCGGACAATGAGCAAGCCTTACAACATCGGAGGTAACACTGCCGAGCACTAAGCTCCTAAGTTTGGATCTCCCTCTTGGAACAACTACAATTAAATCTATGTGTTTATCCTTGGCGTAACTTACAATTGCATCAGAAATTTTGATTGAGGCAATAATTTCGGTTTTAATTTTTACAATATCTTCTGCATCACTATGTTTGTATATTTTTTCAGAAATCCTGCCAAGATATGATTCTGCTTGCTTCTTGAAATGAATTACATGGCTTGGAAGGTTTACGGTGTCCAAATCGGACTGTGTACGAACTACATAAAGGACCACCAATATTGCGTTGTAGTCTTGAGCAATTCTAGTTGCATAATCCACCGCTTTGTCTGCCGATTTACTAGATTCGTGTATGGCAACAAGAATTTTGGAAAATGTTTTCCTTTTGATTTCTATATTCATTTTTAATTCCAATTTTACATTACTGGTGGTATCTAAAAAGGAATTCTCTGAATATTCAAATNAACAAAAAGGAAGTAGTAAATACAAACCAGCATCATCATGCTGGCTTTCCATACAACCAGCATTTTAATTCGATGTTACTCAAGCATATACAACTCAAAAGGCAAATAATATTGTCCATGCATGTACATATTTTACTTCGCACTATCTTATCAAGGCGGTAAGTCATTGAACGAAACCAAGCTAAAAGATTTGTTCATTAGTTCCCTGGAGTCGGGTCGTATTTTAAATCATAATGGCGATTCAATGTCATTTGTAAGTCCCGGAGACGAAATAAGAATAAAGAATGAAGCTTACTTTGGTCAGTTTGATCTGGTAATAGCAATTCTCTCTCGAACTAAAAAGCAATCTGAGTTTGGTGGAGAAAACGATTTTTACAACAATGTGCTGATGCGGACAGGCCAATTGATGGAGTTTGCTAAAAGCGAAAAGTGTAGTGTAGATTCTATATCGTTCTACCCGATTGAGCTTAAATCAAACTCTGATACTTTGGACGCACGTCTGCCAAATCAGATAATTAATGCAATTCTGACATTTGGAAGATCCATCGTAGTTCTAGATGAAAAACATGTTAACAAAAAGTCTCTCAGGTTTCTGCGTTTGCTTCCTGCAACTATTGTAGGCTATACAGGACGAGAAAATTACTTTAGAGTCCTATCCGTGTTTGTCAGATTTGTGAATGATGGAATGCTAAATTTACCAAAGAGAAGTTTTGTAAATATTCTGCATGACAATGGGATTATGGAAGATGCTGATAGACTTTATCACAGGCTTGCGAAATTAGAACGAATAAATCAAAAAATTGTTTTTAATCAGCTGTACAATTCCAGAATAGGATTTCTAAAAGGTGAGATTGAATTCTTACGGGAGTTTTCGAAAATCAAATCAAGGATGTCATACGTAAATGAGGCAAAAAGCATTGTAAATGTTAGTAAAAATCTAAAGGTCACAGATTATTTATAGTGCGGATATACCGAATCTAACCCAAATAAATTAGGGTAAATTAAAAACATTTGGTATATTTAAATTAAGGGTATTGGGCTCAAGATCCAAGTCTTTCCATGGTAACAAATGAATATAATTTTTTTGGTGGGAATCCTTGCAATGTTTTTCAGTTTATGGAGTACAGTTCCCCAGATCAGGAAATCTGGTAAGTCGAAAAAACTGACGACGTATCCAAATGGCTTATAATTTCCCTTATAGGTGGACTTTCACTATGGGTATTTTACGGAATACTAAAGGGAGATATAATAATTGTCCTAGCGAATGCAATTGGTGTATCGCTGAACCTTTTCCTCTTATTTCTAAAATGGAGGTATACTAAATCTGATAGCTCTCTCCCTAAATAAAATGTAACAATCATAATTAGGAAACTCAAGCTGAACTAGACGCATATGAGATTTAAAAATAATAACAATGCTTCAGAAGAATATTAAATATACTCTCAAAGTAACGATAGAGAATTAAACATTGTTAAAAGTTTTTAAATTTTAAATTTTATTTATGAATATTTTATTCGTTTGTTTTGTTCAATTTATTTAGGGTTTGTTTTTTCGATGGTTACCTCGAGCATTCCGTTTATGATGGTCGATTTTATTCGTTTAGTATTTGCTTCAATAGGTAAATGAATGATTTCATAATACCTTCTTTTCTCACTCTCTGCATCTATCTTTAGTTCCTTGTTATAGACATTCATTTTGATTCTTTCCTTAGAAACACCCGGAAGCTCTGATATTATCTTAACTTCTTTTCCCCTTGTTATTACCTCGCATATGAGCTGTCTCTGTACAACTCTTCCATTTTCCTCAGCCTGGTATTCCAATTCTTCGCTCATTTGGTCTAATATCCAATCAATATCGCCTTTCCCTGCAGAATATCCATTTTCGTATAAAAATCTCTTGATCCTGTCAATTACATTGGCGTCCATTCTATTCTATCTACAATATCATATTTATTACTTCGATAGTAACCGTTTTATTTTATNTTTTGTTGAAGAGGACCAGCATAATGGTATGGTCAAGTCAAGCAATCTTTATCTTTTCTATACACTTGTCACAGTATTTCTCAACCAATGAGATTCCCCCCATATCATAATGTACAATCTTTGTAGGTACTTCATGACATATGGCACAATGCTCACCTACAAAACGTCTGATATACTCCTTTTTCCGATACTCGGACAATCTAGGATTGGCTAATTTTTTGGCGATGAATTTTAGTTTCTCTTCGGGATATACGATTGCCCTTATCGTGGGTTTAGGTTTTTTCACGGTGACCTTACCTCGCGAATGACTCCACCTTGCTTACTTGGAGATAGAACAAGAATTTTCACATTTGAGCACCACATATTTTGATGTAAATCCCACGTCTTTTATAGTTCCTGTTATTATCTTCTTTTCCACTCATTGGATCAAGATACATAACAAAGTTTAATAGGTGTAGTTGATGGCTTGCTTTTTTTGTTTTTTACTCAAAATCACATTTTTCTTGTTTCTAAACGAGTATGCCCATCGTTATTCTTTATGACTTGATTTCT
>Ga0065707_10000528_pt1 | contig 36759 bp, 39 predicted proteins | sample SwiRhicommuniRL3_FD_59094 | JGI IMG/M metagenome (GOLD analysis project Ga0065707, IMG submission 59094) | Switchgrass rhizosphere bacterial communities from Rose Lake, Michigan, USA - RL3 v2 (version 2) | ecosystem: Host-associated > Plants > Roots > Rhizosphere > Soil | place: East Lansing...
CGGATGCGAGTGTGATGAAGCATGAAGACCAGTCCTTCCTGACGCTGATCACGTGTGACACGTATGATGCCAAGACAGGTACCTATCTGCATCGGGTTGTGATTGGTGCAACCCTTGTGGATGTGCGTCCTGTCAAATAATTGGCAGATCAGCACCGTAGTGCCTAAGACATTCTTTTCAATATAGCGCGCGGTTTCATCATAATGTCGGCCTATTTTGCAGTGCAAGATTAAGGGGTGTGGATTTGCGCAAGGCGAACAAATCACATCCGGTGTGAGTGCATAGGCATCCATGTCAACCCGAGTCAAAGCGCGGGTTATTTCGAGGGGTGATCAGCATTATTTGTTGCAGAAATCCAGAAGCCTGATAGGATATGTACTCATTTATCTTTGTGGGCAACAAATCATCTTCTCTCCAAAATGTAACTATTTCCTGTCGTAAAGATAAGAATTGGGGCTTGACACGCCCATAATCACATATAAAATGGTATTTAACTCTTGTTAATTTCTGATTGCGGGTGCATCGATCCACAGCCTAGTTTGGTCGCCTTCCGGACAATCGGAAATGGCAGTGGTGAGCTAAGGGCGAAACCGACCGCATTGCGTCGGTTTCATTTTTTTAACATCAGTTATTCAAGATACAAAGGATAAAAAATGCAAAAATCAATCAAACTCTTCCTTATAGCAGCCCTGATTTTTTCCATCCTTGTGAGCTCTGGGCAAACTGCCTTTGCTCAGGGCATATCCCTGCCAGCGGAAATTAATAAGACTTTTTCGCCCATATCCATCGTGGCTGGGGGGACATCCCTCCTCCGCGTAACTATTTTCAATCCGAATCCATTTCAACTGACCAGCGCCTCGTGGACAGATAATTTGCCTGCTGGAATAACAATTGTGGGTGTAACCGCAAATACCTGCGGCGGCACTGTGACCGCGGCGGCCGGTTCGACCACTATATCTTTAAGTGGTGGAACTGTCCCAGCCCAATCTGGATCAACACCAGGCTCGTGTACAGTGTCCGTCAATGTGACTTCTACAACCGCGGGAACCCGGATTAATACGATTCCAGTGGGTGCTTTGAGCTCTACAGGTGGAGGTACATCCATTAGCAATACCAGTCCAGCCAGTGCCACTTTGAACGTTACGGCAGCCGGGGTGCCTTCAGTGAGTAAAAGTTTTAACCCAACCTCTATCTGGGCCGGAGGGACCAGTCAGTTATCCATCGCCATCACAAACGGTGCAAATACAACTCTGACCCAAACCTCCATCACTGACAATCTCCCTGCCAATGTTTTCCTTGCCAATCCTGTTTCCCCAACATTGACAGGATGTGGAGGTTCCGCTTCAGTGAGTGCCACAAGTGGTGGAACAACTGTGACTCTCAATAATGGCACTATTCCAACTGGTACAACCTGTACTATTACGGTCAATGTGAGCTCGACTGTACAGGGAGCTTATACCAATCGAATCCCAGCCAATGCGCTTCAAACACAACAGGGACTTACAAACTCTACTGCCGCTACGGCGCGGTTAACCGTCCGGGAAATCGGTCTCGCGAAACGGTTTTCGCCTTCAACACTTTCAGCAGGCGGAACTACAACACTGATCATCACATTGCAAAACCCGAAGAGTACCCCCTATACTGGTGTAAACGTTACAGATAATTTGCCCACCCCATTAGTTGTTAGTGGTACAGCCACTAGTACCTGCGGTGTTCCACCCGGGACAGTTTCCACAACAGCAACCAGTGTCAGCCTGGCGGGCGGCACCATTCCGGCCGGGAGTATAACAACTCCAGGAACTTGTACGATCTCGGTTCCAGTTACTGCTCCTGCAGGTACACCGTCTGGGTCATTGACGAATACTATTCCGGCTGGCGCGCTAACGACTGCTCAAGGTGTGGGCAATCTGTCTGCGGCCAATGCCAATGTGGCCGTGAGTGGCACGGATGTCTCTGGGGTAAAAACATTTTTACCTTCAAGCATTCCAGTAGGTGGTAACTCGAGGTTGAGGATCGACATTTTTGCGCCAAGTGACACGAACCTGACGAACTTTTCAGTCACAGATCCCCTGCCTGCCGGGGTCACCGTAAGCAATTCAACGCCTCCGGCTGTCACTGGCTGTGGTCCTGCTGCCACATTGAACGCGCCCACAGGAGCAACATCCATTTCTTTGACGGGTGGCTTGATCCTGGCTGGGCAGCGTTGCAGGATTGATGTATATGTGACCAGTAGCATACCCAGCCCGACAGGTACACCTTATGCCAACACGATTCCTCCTACCAACATTACCGATAACGAGAATCGAGTACCCACAGCTGCGCTCACCTCAAATTTAACGGTTACTGGGGGCGGTGCCCTATCTATTTCCCTCGTGAAGGGATTTGAGCCGCCCCAGGTCTTTGGTGGTTCGTCCTCAATGATGAGTATCGACTTGATCAACCCGGGTGCTGTGACGCTCACGGGTATCGCTTTTAGCGATAACATGCCGAGTGGCATGATCCTGGCCAACCCAGTCAACTTTAATGTTGGCACTTGTGGAGGAACACTCAGTGGCGTTCCTGCTGCCAACTCTTTCTCCTTTAGCGGCGGGACTCTTCCGCCTTTTGGAAGATGTACTCTGACTCTCAGTGCAACCATGACGGTGAATGGCAATCTGACGAATACGATTCCAGCGGGCGCAGTCACAACAACAAATGGTGTCACAAACGTGGACCCTGTAGCAGCCTCACTAACAAACCTGCCTGGTGCGAGTGTTAGCAAGTCCTTTGCGCCGAATCCCATTGCGGCTGGTTCGTATTCCACATTAACGATCACTGTTCAAAACACCGGGAATATCGGGTTGACCGGAATGGGTGTAAGCGACTCGTTGCCGGCCGGTTTAGAAATTGCCGGGGGATCTGCACCTGCGCCGGTCAATAATTGCGGTGGAACGCTGACAGCCGTTTCAGGAACCCAGTTGATCGAATTAGTGAACGGTGTTTTGGCTGGTAATTCATCCTGTACGATTGTGGTTAGCATCACGGGAAGCAAGGCCGGAGATTATCAAAACACAATCCCGGCCGGCGCTCTAAGGACGGATCCGAGCGTAAACGTGACAAATAATGAACCTGCGACTGATACGCTTAGGATCACCGGCAGTTCTGCTGGAGGTGGAAATCAAGGCGGTGGCGGAAATGGTGGCGGAGGAACCAATAATAACAAAAAGAAATCGGCTGTAGCTGCCAACAGTTTCCTGATTCCGGTGACTGGTTTTGCGCCTGGGATGGTGACGAAGCTGGATGGCTCCTCGCGCCTCGCTTTTGATGCCACCAGCCTGACCATCGAAATTCCCGTGATCCAGGTCAATACCTCGATTGTGGGCGTCGAATCCAAGAAAGGCAGTTGGGATGTCTCCTGGCTGCAGAACGAAGTCGGCTGGCTAAATGGAACGGCTTATCCCACCTGGAAAGGCAACAGCGTGCTGACTGCGCATGTGGTCAATGCCGATGGAAAGCCCGGTGTATTCTCCAAACTGAAATCACTAGGGCTGGGAGAATATATCTTTGTGTATGGCGCGGGGTATCGCTATACCTATAAGGTGGTATCGAATGCTCTGGTGCAGCCCACGGATGCGAGTGTGATGAAGCATGAAGACCAGTCCTTCCTGACGCTGATCACGTGTGACACGTATGATGCCAAGACAGGTACCTATCTGCATCGGGTTGTGATTGGTGCAACCCTTGTGGATGTGCGTCCCCTAAGATAATTGCAGATGAATCAAAAAGGCTGTTCTGAATTCAGAACAGCCTTTATTTTTTAAACCCTCTTTTATCTTAACCCTTGTTCCTGTTCAGCCATGGTGATCGCATACTCGAAAATTTCCAGACCCTCGTCAATTTCCTGCTTTGTAATGCAAAGTGGTGGAGCTAAGCGGATAGTGGATTTGCCGCAGCCCAGCAAAAGCAAGCCATATTGAAAGCCATATTTTTCGATCATATCGCGGATCGCTTCATTCGGTTCTTTCGTGGACTTGTCCTTCACAAACTCGACGCCGATCATCAGTCCCTTGCCGCGTACATCGCCCATAGAGGGGTGCCGCGTCTGAATTTCCTCAAGAGCATCCAATGCATACTGACCGACCTCTTCCGCATTTGCAAGATATTGTTCTTCCAGCAATTGGATAGTGGCCAGTGATGCTGCGCAGGCAATGGGATTACCGCCATACGTATTGCCGTGAGTGCCCCTGGGCCATTGCATTACGGATTCGCGCGCGATGCATGCCCCGAGCGGCAAGCCGGAGGCAATTCCTTTGGCAGAGGTAATAATATCCGGCTCCACGCCGAAGTGTTCGATCGCCCACCACTTGCCCGTGCGTCCCATGCCACTCTGTACTTCATCCGCGATCAACAGGATGCCGTATTTGTTACACAGTTTGCGCAGCGCCGGGAAGAATCCATCCGGTGGGATCAGGTATCCGCCTTCGCCCTGGATTGGTTCCACCAAAACGCCAGCGATCTCATCGCCGGGCACATTATGTCCAAATATTTCCTCTTCGATAAAGCGGACAACAGTCTCGCCATAATCTTCGCCGGGCTTACGTACCAAAATTGGGCGATACGGATCTGGGAAGGGAACGTGCGTGACCCCCGGCATAAGCGGATAGAAGCCGCGATGATAATGAGGCTTGCTGGCTGTAAACGCAACTGAACCCATCGTCCGTCCGTGGAATGCGCCAAAGAACCCGATGAAGTTATGTCGCTTGGTATGGAACTTCGCCAGTTTGATGGCTGTCTCAACGGCTTCCGTTCCTGAATTTGTCAGAAATGTTTTTGCGCCCTCTTCAAATGGCGCGATCTCATCCAGTTTTTCACTTAATCGGATCCAACCTTCGTGATAAAAATCCGAGGAGATGTGCATAAATTTTTCAGCCGCATCCTGGACAGCCTTCACTACTTTGGGGTTTGCATGCCCGGTCGAAAGTACGGCAATGCCAGACATAAGATCAATGAAGCGGTTCCCATCCGGATCCCACACTTCCACGCCTTTGCCATGATCCATGACAAACGGATAACCCCGCGGATAAGAAGACGAGACAACTTTTCTATCACGCTCAATAAGGGCCTGAGACTTGGGGCCCGGCAGATTTAACTTGTTCATACGTACTCCTAAATTGTTTCGAACTAATAAGGGATGCCTGTTCTGTGCTTAAGAAAGGCAATTACGTTTCGCTTTGATTAAGTAATCCCAGCGCGGCTTTCCCAGCCGAAGATTGATTTCGTTTATAAAATCAACCTAACGTAAGGCGATCTGCAGTCCACCACTTTGTGGCAATCCAGGATGGCGGCACGAAAACCACCGCACGCTTCGCGTTCGCGGTCATGCCACTTTCATCCTTGCCAATGCCAGTGCGCCGAGCAGTCCCGCGTCATCGCCCAACGCTGCTTTTGTAATCACAAGATTATCCAAATAATGTGAATGGAATGTATGCGTTCGTAAACTTTGTTCAAATGGCTTGAAGAGCAGATCTCCCACCTGTGAAACCCCACCGCCAAAGATCAAGATGGATGGGTCAAAAATTGCAAGATAATTTGCAACTCCAATGCCCAGATAATGCCCGGCACGCCCGAAGGCAGAAATCGCAAGCGCATCCCCTTCACGGGCCGCGTCTGAGATGTGCGCAGCAGACAGATTCGACTGCGCCTGAAGCGATGATTTTTGTCCGGCTTTGAGTTGTTCGGTGACATACCGCGCGATGGATGGTCCGGAACAGAATGATTCGACGTGTCCGCGATGACCACATCCACAGACTGGCCCATCGGGATCGATGGTCATGTGACCCAGTTCCGCGCCCATACCATGGAAGCCCTGGAGCAGACAGCCGTTCGTGATGACGCCTCCGCCAATACCAGTGCTTATAGTGAGATAGACGACATCCTGGTGCCCTTTTCCCGCACCAAATTGCCATTCGGCGAGTCCCGCCATGTTTGCATCGTTATCGAGATAGGCAGGCACACGAAAATGCTCCGACAGTTTGGATGTTAGAGGAAAATTCTGCCATTCAGGGATGTTTGGCGTGGCAAGGATGATGCCGGTATGCGGGTCCAGCGGACCGGGAGATGCAATGCCAATTGCGCCCACAGTCCCCTTCGGCCAGACCGATTCGATGGCTTGAGCGAGGCGGTCATATACACCTGGCTCGGTTGCGAGTGAGCGTGTGCGTTGATGGGCGACGGGTTTGATGCTGTCAGGTTCGTATACAGCAACGCGGATTTGAGTTCCGCCAATATCGACTGCTATAGTGTGGCTCATGGGGCTATTATAACCGACCCTCCCTCTCTCAAATACGACATGAAGGTTTTGGGTGTCTGTAACATAGGTGGTGGGTTTTTAAAATGGTGGGAGAAAACCCCTGTTTGCCGCCTAGTTTCTGGACCCATAGCATATTCCAGTGGAAGAAAACAGGTAGATGAGCGATTAAAACAATCCCCGAAGTGGGAAAATAAATTGACCAACCGTTTATGTTACAGACACGGTTTTGGGCGCTAATTGACTCTTGCTTCTCTCCCTGCTACACTCCTTGTATGGATGATTTGCGAAAAGCGGAAAGAGAACGGTTTAAACAAAATATCAGGGAGCTTGGCCGCTGGCTCGCACCCGGCTTAGGAATAAAACGTTGGTTTTTCCTTGTTCTGGCTGGTATTACCTTGCTCGGCGTGGGGCTTGCAATCTTGCTTCTTAACTTATATCGGACGGAATTTACCAGCCAGATTATCCTGAATATTCTGTCTTATGCCTCTCTGCGCTTCCTGCCGCGCTTTCTTCGCTTCCTGATCTTTAGCGCTTTGGGAGTGGGTCTGGTTGCATATGGGATCTATCGCCTAAACCACTCTTTATTGCGTCCATTCATTCGTCCGGGGCATCCGGTTGTGGATGAACTTGCTAATTATCGCCGCCGCGAGCGCGGACCGCGTATCGTCACCATCGGTGGTGGGCATGGATTGTCGACTCTCCTGCGTGGGCTGAAAACCTATACGAGAAATTTAACGGCGATCGTCACCGTTGCGGATGACGGCGGGTCCTCCGGGCGATTGCGTGAGAGTTATGGGATTCTTCCACCCGGTGATATCCGCAATTGCCTTGCCGCCCTTTCGAACGATGAGCAAATGCTTACCCAGCTGTTCCGTTATCGATTCAGTGGCCTGGACGGCCTGGATGGACATTCCTTTGGCAATCTCTTTATTACTGCGCTGGCTGAGATCACTGGAAGTTTTGAAGAAGCCATCGCTGAATCGGGCAGGGTTTTATCGGTCAGCGGACGAGTCCTTCCCTCCACGCTGCATAATGTGAAGCTGGTTGCGGATATGCAATTGCCCAATGTAGTAAATCAAGTCCGGGTGCAAGGAGAGAGCCGCATCCCTCAGATGGCGGGACGGGTCCGCCGCGTTTGGCTGGAACCCAACGATGCACCGGCTTTTCCTCCTGCTCTGAATGCCATTCTGAACGCAGATATGATCGTTGTGGGCCCCGGCAGTTTGTATACCAGCCTTCTGCCCAATCTGCTTGTGCAGGATTTGCTGGGCGCGGTCCAGGCCAGCCGGGCGCTCAAAGTCTATATTTGTAATATCGCGACCCAATCTGGCGAAACAGATTTGTACTCTTGTTATGACCACATTCGTGCGTTGGAAGAGCATGTAGGAGAGGGCCTTTTCGACATTGCGCTATGTAATGACAATTACGAAGGCCAACTCAACACGGATTCACAATGGGTGCGCGCGGATGAGAAGACACTAGCCGACTCACGAGTCCAGTGCTTCGATTTATCTGATGCAAGCTATCCGTGGCGGCATGATTCAGCCAAGCTGGCGCGGTCACTGATCGAAATCCTCGATGAATATACCGGGCCTTTGACATAATATTACATTTGTCAATTTTTTTTCTGGAAAAGGGGTGATAAAATGTTTTGTATACTTCATCACAAAGAATAAATCTCGGAGGTTTGAAATGGCTGTAAAAGTAGGTATTAACGGCTTTGGCCGAATTGGACGCTTGGTCTTTCGCACCATCAAAGAGCGACACCCGGATGAACTCGAAGTTGTTGCAGTAAACGATCTTTTCGATTCTGCTACTAATGCTCACCTGTTGAAATACGATTCCACGTACGGGCAATATCCGGGCACCGTGGAAGCAAGTGACGGCAACCTGGTTATCGATGGTAATACTGTCAAAGTTACCGCAGAGAAAGATCCCGGCGCAATCAAATGGAAAGACATGGGCGTGGATATCGTGCTTGAGTGCACTGGTCTTTTCACAGATGCGAACAAAGCCAAAGCTCACATTGAATCAGGCGGCGCGAAGAAAGTCATCATCTCAGCGCCCGCCAAGAACGAAGACATTACTGTTGTGCTCGGCGTCAACCAGGATAAATATGATCCTGCAAAACACAATATCATCTCGAACGCATCCTGCACGACCAATGGCCTTGCGCCCGTTGCAAAAGTATTGAATGACGCATTTGGTATTGAGAAAGGTATGCTGACCACGGTCCATGCCTATACCAACTCTCAGAAACTTCAGGATGTGGGCGCCAAGGACCCCCGCGATGCACGCGCGGCAGCTCAAAATATCGTTCCATCCGAGACTGGTGCAGCGAGAGCCGTGGGTCTGGTTATCCCGGAACTCAAGGGAAAATTTGGTGGCATGGCTTTCCGCGTCCCAACCCCAACCGTTTCCGTGGTGGATTTCACCGCCGTGTTGAACAAGGAAGCCTCCAAAGAAGAAATCCGCGATGCCATGCTTGAATATGCAGCAGGTCCGATGAAGGGTATTCTGAATGTCACCGACGAACCGTTGGTTTCCACCGATCTGCGCGGTACGAACTATTCTACTGTGTACAGTTCCATGGATACGCTTGTGATCGGCAATATGGTGAAGGTTGTCGCGTGGTATGACAACGAATGGGGTTATGCCTGCCGCACGGCTGATCTCACCGCCATGGTTGCGAAGAGCCTGTAAAAGTATACGAGTAGACAGGTACACACGCTTGACTTGTGTACCTGTTTTCTTATCTGCTTGTGTACCTACGGAGTATTCATGAACAAGAAAACTGTAAGAGATATTGATCTCAAAGGCAAACGCGTCCTCCTGCGTGTGGATTTCAACGTGCCGATGCAGGATGGCAAAGTGACCGATGATAAGCGCATCAAAGCTTCACTTCCGACGATCAAATACGTGCTGGATCAGGGCGCATCGTTGATCTTGATGAGTCACTTGGGGAGGCCGAAAGGCGGTCCAGATCCGGAGTTCAGCCTGCGTGCCGCGGCAGAAGTGTTGTCCTCCCATTTAGGCATTCCCGTTAAGATGGCTCCCGATACGGTTGGTCCTGAAGTGGAAGCGATGGCAAAGGAACTGAAGCCCGGCGAAGTGTTAATGCTCGAGAATACGCGCTTCCATAAGGGCGAGGAGAAAAACGATCTCGATCTGGCGAAGCAAATGGCCGCGCTGGGAGACGTCTATGTAAACGACGCGTTTGGGTCTGCGCATCGTGCTCATTCCTCCACTGAAGGTGTGGCGCGCTTCCTCCCGGCTGTCTCCGGCTTCCTCATGGAACAGGAACTGGAATATCTGGGGCGGGCGGTCGCGAATCCGGAACATCCATACATCGCCATTCTTGGCGGAGCAAAAATTAGCGATAAGATTTTGGTCGTTGAAACGCTGCTCACCAAAGCTGACAAATTAATAATCGGCGGCGGCATGGCGAATACCTTCCTGGCAGCCAAGGGGCTCAACATGCAGGATAGCCTTGTTGAAAAAGAGTCACTGGAGACTGCCCAATCCATTTTGGAAAAATCAAGCGATAAGTTGATCCTGCCAGTGGATGCGGTCATCGCCGATAAGTTCGACGCAGAAGCGAATACACAAGTCGTTGATGTGGACAAAATTCCCGCAGGCTGGCGTATGATGGATGTCGGTCCGAAGACGCTTGAACTTTATAAACAAGCCCTGAACGGAGCCAGGCTCATCGTTTGGAATGGACCGGTGGGTGTCTTCGAAATGCCGAAATTTGCCCAGGGAACCTTTGCTCTTGCAAAGCTGCTGGCCGAGTCTGGTGGAACGACTGTGATTGGCGGTGGTGATTCAGCGAGCGCGGTCAAGAAAGCGGGCGTTGCAAAACAAATGACGCACGTTTCCACAGGTGGTGGCGCGTCGCTGGAATTTCTGGAAGGGAAAGAACTGCCCGGCGTGGCCGCGCTGATGGATAAATAATAATGCTCCCGGCCAGTCCGCGGCGGGAGCGTTGGATGTTCTAGTAAAACAGGATGAGCGGATTCGTTCATCCTGTTTTTCTTGAATTGAAATTGCATGTAAAATAAGGTTGCTCAAAATCATGGAAGCAGAGAGGAATCACCCTATGCGTACACCACTCGTTGCTGGAAACTGGAAAATGAATAAGACTGTTGCGGAAGCCCGCGAACTGGTCTCAACGATGAGCCCGAAGCTACAAGAGATCGCCAATGTTGAAAAAGTGTTATGCCCTCCTTTTATTGCCATCCCTCTTTTATCTGATATGCTGAAGAGTTCCGGTATTGGCCTGGGCGCGCAGAACTTGTATTGGGAGGCGAAAGGTGCTTTTACTGGTGAAATCGCGCCCGGCATGCTCAGAGAATTTTGCGATTATGTCATCATTGGTCATTCCGAGCGTCGCACTTACTTTGGTGAAACTGATGAGACGGTGAATCGAAAAGTTTCCGCTGCGATCAAGTCTGGACTCACACCCATCGTTTGTGTGGGTGAGACTCTGGATCAATATGAATCAGGGCTCACATCCGAAGTGGTTCGCCGCCAAATTAAATTTGGGCTCGCTGGAATGGATCCTGTTGACTCCGCCAGCACGCGTCAGATCATCGTTGCTTATGAACCCGTCTGGGCGATTGGGACAGGAAAAGCCTCCAGCGGAGAGAATGCCAATCATGTGCATCAGCAGGTCATTCGTCCCGCGTTGAGCGATCTGTTCGGAGAAGAAAATGCGGCAGCGATCCGAATCCTGTATGGCGGCTCAGTGACTGCCTCCAATGCCTCCGAATTTTTTGCATTTTCCGATATTGACGGCGCGCTCGTGGGCGGCGCAAGCCTCAAGCCCGATGAATTTATAGCGATCACAAAGGCTGCTGCCGGACAATAGGCCCTAAACGATGGACCATGTTCATTTGTCAATGGTCTATTGTCCATCGTCCAAATTATGACCCAACTCTCCGGGCTCGTTTGGTTCATCTTTATGCTCGTGCCGCTGATATTGCTTCAGCGGCTTTTGCATCGCGAGATACAGGCGGTGTTTTTGATCCTGACGCGCGACACACGATTGACAATGGGGATTTTTTCGATGATTTTCCTGCCCGGGGTGTTTTTGCATGAGCTAAGTCATTTTGTGATGGCGAAAACATTACGCGTGCGGACCGGGAAATTTTCCGTTTTTCCACAATCCCTACCCGATGGACGTTTACAGCTTGGCTATGTGGAAACTTCCAAATCAGATGTAGTGCGCGATTCTCTGATTGGCGCTGCACCCTTGATCGTGGGAACCCTCTTTGTTGCCTATGTAGCCATCTATCATCTGCAAATGCGCGTATTGTGGGATGCATTTCGCAACGGACAAATCGATTTATTCTGGCTGGGGGTACGCACGCTGCCGCGCGTGCCAGATTTTTATCTGTGGTTCTATCTCGCCTTTGCGGTCAGCAGCACTATGATGCCTTCCGAATCAGACCGCCATGCCTGGCTGGAACTGGTGATTTCCATTGGAGTGTTGATGGGGATTGCTTTATTGGTTGGCGCCGGTCCCTGGATGGCAAGTAATATCGCTCCCCGACTCATTAATTTTCTCAGTTCTGTGGCAGTGATCTTTGGCTTGAGCGTATTGGTGCATATTCTACTGATTCTGCCCACCACGCTGATACATAAATTGCTGGCACGTGCGACGGGAGTGGACATCGCGTAAAAGTCTTCTTTGGGAGAGGGGACACTCTCAATCATGGTTCCACCCAAACCACAAAAGTCAGTTCAATTTCTTCCGCCTTTGCGTTCACTTTCCAGCATCCCTCAGTAGGAAAGTAAATCCCTGTTGCTTGAAATCGGGTTGGATATGTACCGGGAATAACAGCCCGGAGAGGCGGAGCCTTCCCATCAAGGCGCTGACCGGTGATTTCCAACAGTGCTCCGGCAGGTCGAAACCAGCCCATTTTGATGCCTTCTTCGGTCACATGTAATTGATAATCTTCCTGGTCTGCCCACCAAGCAGATGCTACTATCGAGCGATCCTCATTTGCAAAGTAATATCCAAATGCAGGTGAATCTGGGATCGCAGAATCTTCGGATGGCTTGATCCAGACCGGCTTGGTAATCGGGCACGAAGTAGCTCGCCCATTCCCTATAGATTTTGAACTTGTGCAGGCTGTCAACACGGACAGCAGGAGGAATATGAGCAAGCGAGCGAACAGTGTCATGCTGGATCTCCTCCATTAATACACCACTCGCTTTTACTGAGTTCCACCGCTTGAGACGAAAAAACTAAATCAGGTAGTCCTGATTCGAATCTCAATCCCATTGTGGTCAGATAAATAATCCTGATGCCAGCGATTGATCTGATATTTATTCGAAAAACAAAGATCACAATCTATTTTTAAGGAAGATGTGGACGGCATCCGAACGAATGCATAATCGATCGGCAGAGAATATCGAGAGGGTACGCCGGGTGGTATACGCAGCGTAGGCCGGGTATCTCCCGCCAATGGATCAGCTAATCCTGAATTCGCGAGAAAATCATGATAGTGCTTACTCCCACGCGGGATATTGAAATCTCCGACCACAATGATGATGGAATCAGAAGGCTGACTTCGTACTGTTTTCGCTAATTGCTGTAATTGCTTTTCCTCCACACGAGCATACATTCCATTCCGCTCCCAATCACCAACATAATTCGCCAGGATATGAGTGTTGATAATGATGATAGGAATGCTTGCCCATGTAAGTTTTGTAATCAACATCCCCTTATAAAGCAATTTATCCATCAGCATTGGTGTATACCAGAGACCTCTTTCTATATATGGCTCAAAATGCTTGCTTGTAATAGGTAGCCGGGAGAGGGTTAATAGGCCACCTCTTGGACAATGCAAGTAAGGCTCATACAGCGAATATGAGTAACTACTGCATGCTTTTACCAATAATTTCTGATACCTGTGAAGCTGGATTTCCTGCAAACAGACAACCTGATTGGAACGATGTTCCAACTCCTGCGCCAAAGCCAGCAATCTGTGGCTCGGGTATGGCAGATATCCCCCAAAGCAGTTGAGTGTCAGTAGAGAAAAAGAATCAATCATCTGAAATTGAATTTATGACTCGCGTTGTTGATTCTGATCAGGGACTTGAAAGAGAGTAATCTGCATTCCATCCGGGTCCTGGAGCCGCACGTTATAGTCACCCCACGGCGTAATGATAGGTGGATGAATCAATGTCGCCCCGTGAGCGAGTAACCGTTCCATCGCTGCTTTTACATCGGGCACCTGAAACGCAAACCGAATCTGCCCGCTAACGCGCTGTTCCGCTTCGATCTGATCGATCGTCTCTGCCTGGACTTCGTCAAAAATCTCCAGCGCGGCATTGCCCATATTGAGGACGAGCGCTCGGCCCTGGCCATTGTTCCAAATTGCGGCAGGTTCAATCCCAAGTCCGTCACAATAAAATTTTATGGACCGTTCATAGTCACTAACAGTGAGCGCAATGCGCAATTCAAGGATAGGGTAGTTTGAGTTAGGGGTGGACATATGAGGTTGTGATCCTTTCATAATTATAGAATATTGGAATATTACCTACATATGAACAGTATAAACGTAATTTGGCGGGGTAACCCCCCATTGCCTGCATGGGGCTTATGGCGATATAAAAGGATTTGTTCAAAAGGAGTCTCTAAATGAAGGATAAGGGGTACAAGACAGCTGCCGTGATTGTGGCCCATCCCGACGATGAAACATTATGGGCAGGTGGAACGATTCTCAGTCAACCTGCGTGGAACTGGTTTATCGCCACTCTATGCCGGGCAAGTGATGGAGACCGTGCACCTAAATTCTTCCAGGCACTAAAAGCTCTGGGAGCAGACGGCAAAATGGGTGACCTGGACGATGGCCCGGAACAACGACCTCTCACTGAAAATGAAATTCAGCAAACAATTCTACAACTTTTACCCCAAAAGCATTTTGATCTCATCATTTCCCATAATCCCGCAGGAGAATATACCCGACATCGGAGGCATGAAGAAGTAGGCAAAGCTGTAATCACGCTTTGGAATCTTGGAAAAATCTCTGCCAATGAACTTTGGACCTTTGCTTATGAGGATGGAGGCAAACAATATCTTCCAAGACCCATAAATACAGCACACATTTACGAAGTCCTGCCTGAGAATATCTGGCAGAAAAAATATAGCATTATTACCTCAACCTATGGTTTTGAAAAAAATGGCTTTGAAGCCAAAACGACTCCGAGAGCGGAGGCATTTTGGAAATTTACAAGTTCACTGGATGCCCTACAGTGGCTAGATAAGAAAGTGTTTCACCATGAAAGTTCTATTGTTATATGATTACCCTCCCCCACCAGCTGGTCTGTCTACCCAGGGAGATCTTCTCTATCGGGGTCTGAAGGAACTGGGAGTCGAGGCTTACGCGGCTCATTTTGAATCCGCAACAGAGAAGGAATGGTATTACCGTTGGTTCAAACCAGATGTTGTTGTTGGCATCGGCTATTGGGGTCATACACCGCAGTTGGTTCTTCATCCCCAGCAACATGGCGTTCAGCCGGTGCCGTGGCTGGTGGCAGATGGTTATATTGCTAACTACCGGGAGGTGTTAAATGCGCTACCACTCATCCTCGTTACATCCAACTGGGTCAAGGAAGTGTATATTCGGGATGGCATTAAAGGCGATCATATTGAAGTGCTGCCAGTGGGTTGTGATACGGATCTATTTAGATCCTATGGTAAAAATGATCGAAAGATAACCTCTGTAAGAGAGACGCTGGGAATTTCACCTGATCAAGTGGTAATTTTAACAGTGGGAGGAGATGGTGCCTCAAAAGGAGCCCAGGAGGTGCTGCACGCGCTGGCAATGATGGATACCAAAGATCTCAATTGGAAATATATTTGTAAGGTGTGGCCCCAATCCCGAACCAAACTTCAAAATTTGTTTGATCTAGAAATGATCGCACAGTTGGGCATTGAAAAGAACGTTAGTTATGTGACGAATACCACCTCACGAAATCTGATGCCCTATTTAATTGGAGCCTGTGATATCTATGCCGCGCCCTCCCGGTTGGAAGGTTTCGGCATGGCTCAGGTGGAAGCCAATGCCTGTGAAAAACCGGTCATTGGGATCAAGGCCATGGGCATGCTCGATACCATGATCCATGGTGAAACGGCTTTTCTGGCGAATGTTGCTCAGGAGATCGTTTTGAATGAGGTAATATTGGGCAAGGAATCGGGTTTTAAGAGCAAACACAAGATTGTATTTCAATCTCCGCGAGTGGCAGAATATCGCGCTAGTGTTGATGATATTGCCAATTATTTGACGACTCTCATGACTGATTCAGCCTTACGCGACAAAATGGGCGAGGCCGGTCGAGAGCGTGTCGTCAAAGATTTTGATTACCGAGTTGTCGCCAAGAGGTTTGTGCAAATTATCAAGGAAAAATTAGGGATTAAATAGGCATTCTTGTGATGACAACCACCCTGAGCCCAACGATTGAAGAAGCCAGGCAGGCTGCACTCGAAGTACTTCTTCATAATAGGAAAGGTCCATACCAGGGTTTGCCTCGCACGGCTGGCTGGGGATACCCTGAGCCCTATACCCGGGACCTGATGATTTCCATGCTAGGCATTGCTGTTTCTGGGAATAAGGAATTGATTAAGAGTAGTCAAAGAGTTTTGGAAACCCTCGCAAAAAATCAGACCGAGCATGGTCATATCCCTTCCCTGGTTCATGATGAAGATGACCGGGGAGCAAGCGATACCACGCCATTATTTTTGCTGGCTCTGCCTATTTTTAAGAAAATAACTGGGAAACATAAATTTCTTCAAAAGGCCGGCCGAAAAGCCTTAACCTGGATGGCCTATCAAAGCCCGGCGGATCGCTCCCTGGTTACCCAGCAAGCCACCAGCGATTGGCGTGATGAACAATGGGTAATGGGTCACGGACTATACGTGAATACTCTTGTTTACAGTTACCTCCGTCTCTTCGAGCAGCATGAACAAGCAGAGCAGTTGCTTAAGGAAATGAGGCACTTTACGATTACAGGAGATGTAATCCATCGTCACGTTCATGAAGGATTGGTGGTACCTCATAAGCCTTACTATGCATTATGGTCCTATAAGGTTTATAGCAGTGAGCGATTTGACCTGCTTGGGAATAGCCTGGCAATTCTCTCCGGAATTGCCTCACCCAGCCGGGCTGAGGAAATGATTGACTGGATTGAAGAGGAATGCCTGAGCATGAGAAAAAAAGGGCAATTGGCTCTTGATCTCCCGCCTAATTTTTTCCCTTTTATCCAGCCCGGAGAACCTGATTGGCACCCGCGTTATAAAAAATTTAACCTGCCAGGCGACTATCATAATGGCGGTATTTGGCCGTTTATTGCCGGGTTTTACGTGGCCGCCCTGGTAGCAGCCAAAAAATATCAACTGGCTGAGGAAAGACTTCTTGTGCTTACAGAGGCGGTAAGAACCTCCAATACCAAGCTGAACAAAAACTTGAAATTCGGTTTTAATGAATGGCTGAAGGCTCAGAACGGCAAACCCAGGGGGCAAAATTGGCAAAGTTGGTCGGCCGCGCTTTATCTCTATGCCGCAAAATGTGTTGAGGAAAAGAGAACACCTTTCTTTGATGAAATGCGGATAGGCCCAACTTAATCCAAAATGACATTTTATTTCCTCGCTGTAATCATCTCGCGCGCTTTTTTCACCACCTCGCGCTCACCCTCAAAGGCAAGCATTTCCATGGCTTCATCAGAGCTGACCCACCTCGACTCCTCTACTTCATGATCGTGATTCAAGACATCCCCACTCTTGTACTCTAACAAGTAGAAATGGACAAACTTATGGAATCGAACAGGCTTCCCGTTCTTAACACTCTGATACCAATACTCAATCGTTTCGATCAGTTTGATTAAATCCGTTTCGATGCCAGCCTCTTCTTTCACCTCCCGCACGGCAGTCACGGGTGGCGATTCACCTGGATCAACAATGCCTTTCGGCAACTGCCATCTCAACTTGGGCTTGACCGACACAATTGCTATCTCAAGCTTGGAATCCTGCCAGCGGAAGGCAACTCCTCCAGCGGAGATTTGATCCAACGTTTCAACTTTTGCTCTCGTAACGGATCCATTGTCTTGTTTTTTAGGCATATAAACTCTTATCGCAAATTGCTCTTGGGGAATAACACTCGTTCCGGTTCAGCGTTTAACTTTTCCAATAATTTTTTCGTGAGGCGGGTCTTAACCCGTCCAGATTCCTTTGGATGGACGAGGTAGCGTACAATCGCCTCCAGCCAAGTATTTTCACTGGCTCGAAAGTGCACAACAGGTCGTTCCTGAATTTCCAGTTCATCTACCGGAGTTTGGCTCAATAAATCCTTATAAACTCGAACCAGATCCATCATTCGTTCCCCAATCTCTTCCTCGACCACTTGCTGTAAGGTGTGGGCGATGAACTCCAGGTCACTGTCATAAGCCACTTGGAATTTAATTTCATTCCAAACATAAGGAAACAGAGGCCAGCTATAGTTATAAACAGTTCTGCTCAATACAAGAGAGTTAGGAAATTTAATAATGCGTCCGGAAGGATGCTGTGTGGAGAGGTAAGGCCCGCCAAATTCCCATAGGGTGGTATCAAGATAACTGACATCAATCACATCCCCTTTCGCTTCATCGATTTGGATGCGGTCTCCAACTCGATACGGCTGGCGAATAAGCAGGTAGATCCAGCCAATGAGGCTGGTGATCGGGGTTTGAAGCGCAAAGCCAAGGATCAGGGACAACAATCCCAATGAAGCAAGGGCTGTATACCAATTTGCAGAGAGAAGAGATAGACCAATAATGACGATGACCAGGACCACAACCAGATTCAAGACGCGCGTAAGATTGTAGCGAGCGGGCCGATTCTCAATTTGGCTGATCAGATAGACGCGAATGCTTTTTGCGATCGCCATAACGAGTACAACAAGAATGGCTCCAACTAACAACTGACGAACTAACGAAATATATTTGCCTGGAGTAGGGAAGATGTCTGAACCTAATAAATAATAAAAAGCGAGAAGCCCAAGTAACACAAGGATATAGGTACCAAACCAAAGTTTATCCTCCATTTTTGCAACAGGTTTGATTGCAGCTTCTTTGGTCCCGGTAGTCTGCTTCAGAGCAGCTTTGACATCTTCCTGTTCTTTGAGTTGTTCGACTTTAGCTTTATCATTCATGGAATGCACAATCCTTTTATCGCATCAAAACCGCCTGACATCCTGGAATGATCGGATGCCAAGCGGCTTAAGATTCAAATAAGATTTTTGGATTTTGGCATCCAGTCGAATACGATTGGATTTTTGCGCAACATCTCGAGTGGACACTGTCGGTCACGCGACCCGCAACTTGACCCCGCGCAAGGAGTGTTTTCTCACCTATGGCAGGCGCACGCTCAGACCGGAATTTGGTCCGGAAGGCACACCGAGGGTTGGCCGTTGGTCGCCGGGGTGGGACCGCAGATCATCGAGCAATTCTTGCGGAGAAATGGCAGTTTCCACGCGCGCCTCTGATTCCGGTCGCGGGTTGCGGACGGGCTTTGCCCGATACACAACCAACTCCTGAACTCCATCTTCAATCGCGCGTCGCGCTAGCCCTCGAATGTAGTAACGATTGAATTCACTCTCAGCCAATACTTCCGCGGCGTTCTCGGCGGTTGCAGCGATGGAATAGCCTCCTGTGGGATTCCGCCGGGGCAACGTTCTAAGAATGCGACGGTGTTCACGCAGACTCTGCGCCAGTGTTTCGTCGTTTCCGCTTTGAAGAGCCTCGCGCAATAAATTGGCGTAATCTCTTTCACCTTGTCCACTTAAGAAAGGGCTGATGTGCAATTGATTGTTGGCGACGTCATATTCCATCTCTGCCAACATCAGCTGTCGCGTACGATCATCCAGATTTTCAAAATAAAGAGCCATAGTTCACTTCCTTCTTGATTAACGTCCCTGTTTAAGTAGGTGTTATTCTCAGTCGAGAATAGAACCGCTGGTGTGTATGGCAGGCAGGCGGTTATTCAAATGGTTTATGGTCAGGAACGCGGGATATATAGAACAATTGTACTACAAATTGGCCTTAAATGCACGAATCAGGGCTGCGACGCTCGCGAATTAATTTTCATAACAGACAATGGAATTAGGGTTTGTTGTCAACCACTCGTTTCAATAGCTCAGAACGCGGCAACACGATCCATAGGAAAATGAAGAGCGCCAACAATCCCAGCGTGATCAGCAGGGAAACTAGGCTATCCTGCAAAATCAGACGACTGACCAAATACAGGTCCAGGCAGATGCTGAGAGCCAGCGATGCCATGCTCCAGAGCATCCAGCGGGTAGAGACATCAATAAACCGTCTGTGATACTGACACGGTCTATCTGGCGGTGATAAGCCGCTGGGGTAAGGATGAGCGCAATCGCTACGCTAACCAAACCGATGGCCAGCAAATGGAGTTGTTGTTCAAGGGTCGAAAGCTTCTCAGCAAACGTAGAATTGAAAACCGCAATCAACTGAAATCCGAAAAGAGCCTGGATGCCCGGCAGAAGCATACGACATTCCTCGATGAGATTGTCAAGGGCTGTGGGCAGGGACAATTCTTCCCTTGCTTCGTCATGTGAAGTTTTTTTATTCATTTCATCTCCGCTCTAAAACGACCCAATATAAGATAACGTTTGAAAATGAAAACCGCCCGACGTCCTGGATGGGGATGTGAGGCGGCCGTGAATTTGAACGAACTGTCTGGATTATAGCATCTACATTGAATTCTCTTAAATTTTTTGAATAACATCCCTAATATGGATAACCCCCCCTTGAATTACTCGCGTATTGATCCCACGTAGGTGAAGTCGCTTTCCTTCCGGCGAATTGACAAATTTCAGCGCATCCACGCCAAAACGGGACGAGAATTTCTGGCAGCCCGTGTGTGGATCTGGAGAAACTTCAAGAATGGCGGAACCAATGGCAAGTTGAGTGCCCGGCGGGAGGTTATCATCGCTGAGATCCATGTCGACATATAACTGATCACCTGCCAGCGGCCAATGCTCCTCACTCTGCGCGAGCAATGCAATCGTGCGGGCATTCATGATCGTGATCTGTTTATTGAGATTTGGCCGACCGTCTGTTGAGTGTACGCTGACGCGGACTTTCCATGTATCGCCGACGAGTCCTTCCGTTGCGTTCAATTCGCCTTCATACAAAATTTCCCGCTCATCAACACTCGGTCGCCGTACGATCATCTGGAGTGTGCCCTGATCCTTTGGCGACTGACGAATGTGTTCCATGCCCGCTTCGAGTTCTGTTACTGATAAATACTGTACGTTGAACATTGTGCCTCCTTTTTCTTTCCATAAGTATAGCATTTGAACGAACTTCTTTGTCAACTTTTTATCTGCAACTGCGGGCGTGGTGATACAATCCTCAGTGAATTCAAGAAGCCACGATGGCCAAAATCCAACTCCACAACGTAAGTCTAATTTATTCCGCTCCGCTGCGCGATCCAGTCAATCGTTTGTTTGAGATTAAGAAAGAGCGGCTCCAGGAGGATTTGCCTGGCGAAGCGATTCAGGGTGTTGCCGCGCTGGATCACGTGAATCTGACGATTCCCAACGGGCGGACATTCGTTGTCGTTGGACCCTCCGGTTGCGGCAAAACTACATTGTTGCGCGTGATCGCCGGCCTTGATAAAGATTATAGCGGGGAGATATCCTACGATGGGGAAGACGTGCGAAATATCGAAATTAAAGATCGCTATATCGGCATGGTCTTTCAAAACTATGCACTCTACCCCAACTTTAACAATGAAGGCAATCTCTCATTTTTCTTCAAGATGCATAATACTTCGGATGAAGAAACACGTGAGCGGATTCGTTATACATCTGAGTTGATGGGGATTGGCTTCAAGGAACTTTTGCCACGCAGGCCTGGCACGCTCTCCGGCGGAGAGAAGCAGCGCGTGGCGATCGCCCGTGCGATTGTCCGTGCGCCGCGTCTGCTCCTGCTGGATGAGCCGCTTTCCAATCTCGACGCGAAACTACGTGTGCAGACCCGCACGGAGATCAAACGTCTGCTACACCGCTTCAGTATCACCAGCCTTTATGTCACGCACGATCAGGTGGAGGCGATTGCGCTGGCAGACCAAATCGTTGTAATGCACCAGGGAAAAATTGAACAAGTGGGTACTTATCAGAATCTGATGGAGAATCCAGTCAATGTCTTTGTGGCAGGATTTTTGGGACTGCCACCGATGAATTTGTTCTCTGGTGGCTTTATCTCGGGGAACAAGCTGGTCCTGGATGATTACCTGATTCCACTTCCAGAGCGCGTATTTCCTCTTGTGCAAAATAATCAACCAGTGACTTTGGGGATGCGGCAGGAAGCAGTTAGTATATTCGGTGAATCAACTTCCAAAAATGGAGTTCAGCTACCGGCTGAGGTTGAATCGTTCGAATCCGATTTTGTGCACCGCACCCAGACCGTCCACCTCCGCAGCGGGCGTTGGAACTATTCAGGCCTGTGTCCCCTTGATATGGAATTCAGAACAGGGCAATTGGTGCGCGCGCAATTTGACCCTGATCATTTCTATTTCTTCGACACGAACTCTGGCCTACGTCTTTAAACCTGTTGGCGTGATCCGTTTCTCGTAGAACCGACTGAGCGGATCCTCCTGGTACGTTCCAAACGGGGGAATCCTTTGGAAGCCCATCTGCTCATACAAGCCAATCGCCTCTTTCTGATGAATGCCAGTTTCCAGTCGAAGGAGATGGATGTTGTGTTGCTGGGCGTAAGTCGCTAAATGATTCAACATCAGCCTGGCTAATCCCAACCCGCGGAATTGGGGACATACATACATTCGCTTGATTTCGCCATACTCTACTCCAAACAATTCAATCCCGCCACAGCCTGCCAGGACTCCGTCCTGGCGAGTCACAAAAAAGGCAACGCCCTGTTTCATTAGTTTTTCAACACTATATCCATGACGACTTGTTTTCGGGTAAAGCGGCTCGAGCTGCGCTTCCAGTTCAGAAATAAGTGTTATGGCATCGGCTGTATCCGGACGTTCTGCCACAATGACTGTTGTCATTCTTTGTTCCACCTTGTGATCAGCATTTTCACTTTTACTCGCACACTCGCATCCGCATCTCCGAGCGCCCAGGCAGAGCGCGTCACTCGTTTGGATTCTTCGTCCAATTGAATGAAATCCTCCCACTCTTCTGTGATCCATTCTTCCATTTCGCTCGGAGAATCCCATGCATAATAAAATGGGAAGAATTCTTCTGCCTCACGCCTGAACCATCCGCTTTGTTCTGCCTGCGCGATGGATTGATTGGCTGCGTTGTCATCTGAGAGACCCAATGGCAGGTCTTGAATACGGCCCGTTTCACGGATCTCGCGCGCAGATACTACTTCAATGGGCCAATTACTTAACATGGGACGCAAGTCGATCAAAATTCCATTTGGGACAAGCACTCGTCGAATTTCCCTCAGGGCATGGACCATGCCCTCGTGTTGAATTCATCAGAATGACCAGGCAAGAATCGCAAGATCAAATGTCTCTTTTGAAAAGGGAAGCTGCTCTGACATTGCCCGGGAAAAATAGACTTTGTTTTCCAGATCAGAGGGTCTGTCAATGGTAGCCACGCGCAAGGAGTCTGCTTCGAGGTCAATACCAACGGTCAAACGTGTTTCTTTTGTATATTGCCACGTGAGGCGTCCTTCGCCGCAGCCGATTTCCAGTACGCGTTTTCCCGCGAAGTTTGCAAACTTATGCAGATATTTTGTTTCGTTCCGTTCGGTGTCTTTTTGGATGGTCATACCCTCAACACTTTCGCGCCACGAATTTTCCCCTGCTTCATTTCCACCAATGCCTGATTGGCATCTTTCAATTCAAATTCCTGATAGTCAGGTTTGATGTTTGCCTCTGCGGCAAGCTGCAAAAACTCGCGCACGTCCGCGCGCGTCACATTCGCAACCGATTTGATCTCCTTCTCCATCCACAACTGGGATGGATAATCCAATTTCAACAGAACTTCCTTATCCACTTCTTCCTTGCGGATGGCATTGATCACGAGCCGTCCGCCTGGCTTGAGACGCTTCAAGGCTTCACTAATTGGACTCCAAACCGGCGTGGTATCAATGATGGCATCCAACCCTCCAGGCGGGACTTCGTCGATCGCGCCTGCCCAGGCCGCTCCCAGCGACAGGGCAAATTCACATTCCTGTGGATTTCTACTAAACACAAGAATGGCTGAATGAGGATATCTATATTTTGTAGTTTTCAATACAAGGTGATTTGATCCCCCGAATCCCATCAAACCTAGTGAGTGACCATCCTTCAAGTTGCACAATTTCAACGCGCGGTATCCGACGGCTCCCGCGCACAATAATGGCGCGGCTTCGGAATCAGAGATCGAAGCGGGGATGGGATGCACAAAATCCGCACGAACCTTCATGTACTCTGCGTAACCTCCATTGATGTCCCGTCCGGTCGCTTTGAACTCGGGGCAAAGATTCTCCCGACCCGATAAACAATATTCGCAATGCCCGCAGGCAGACGCAATCCACGCCACGCCGACGCGTTGACCCATTTTTATCGCGGACTCCAACGTCTCCTGACGTTGAGTTTCATCGCGCAACTCCAAAGTCGGGAGACTTTGGACTCCTTGGATAGTTCCCACCACCTGATGTCCTAAAATTACTGGCAACTGCGGCGGGGGAGTCCGCCCTTCGATTTCGTCCAGCTCCGTGTGACAGACTCCACATCGGGCAACGCGTAGCAAGACTTCGCCTTCACCAACTTGGGGCTCAGGAATATCTACAAAAGAAAGGGGAGATTCGTTTTGTTTGAGAGATGTGACCTCTCGTAAAAGCATTGCCTTCATTTTGTTCGCAGTGTCGCGGCAAACTCGACGCCTTCCTTGACCCACGCGCTGAGTTGCTTTTCGGTTTTGACTCCATCCGCTTCAACAAGCAGCCAGCCTTTCATGGGCCTTCCAGTCATATCAAAGGGACGGGCGTGAGGCTTTTTAAGCAGAGCAGTATGTTTTTCAGGATCAACGCGTACGATAAGGTCGTCTTTATTGACGCCACAAGCCAAATTCCCATTGAGTAGGAATCCAACGCCGCCGAACATTTTCTTTTCGACGACAGGAATGCCGTCCAGTTGCGAGCGAATTCGTTCAGCTAATTTGAGGTTGTATGCCACATTGCCTCTATTTCTCGATGAGACGCTTGAAGTAAAAATGAGCGAGCGGGGGTTGTTGAGCAATGCCAGACATTTCCCAGCCCTCCTCACCGAGTTCATTTAACGCTGCTTCATCAAGGGGACCTTCTTTTTTCAAATTGCGGACAATTTGTTTGTATTCCCATTTCAATCTTTTTTCGACGTAAACCATAGGAGGGCGGATGGGTTCTGATTGTTTGGGTTCATACGGTGGAATGAGGGTGCGGTTCATATCTTCACTCCTTTGTTCTACTATTTCAATCTTTTATTAAGCCCCCATGATAAACCAGTTCGTAGGCAATCTCCTGTCCACAATGGATAGTTTCGCGGCCATGGAAACAATCTGCGCTGCCTTCGCTGGCATCCACATAAGTAAGATTGCCTTCTGCATACTCAAAGCCTCCCAGGAAACGCTCCTCCTTGTACATGCATGAGAGGCTGGCTTTGATCATTTGTCCTGCCCGGGCAGCAGTCAGGAGATCGTCGCGCAGGATACGACCGTAATAGTTCATTGCCCAGACCGGCTTTCCGGCAAAGTATACAACTTCTTCACCGATGAAATCACTGCCACCAAAGTAGCTATCGAGGTAATTCCACTCACCCTCTGAGAAGCGGAGATCATGCGACCCAGGCCGGCAGGGAGTTCCGTGTTTTCCATCTCCGACATAAGTTGCGGACTTGGCGCGAACGATGAATGCATTCAACTCCTGGAGGACAATGGCCATTTTTCTATCCTGTCCCAAACTGACGATCTCCTGCATCTCCGAGTCCAGGCACGATGTAGGCGCGCTCATTGAGGTGATCATCAATGGCGGCGATGTGAATATCAATATCGGGATGCGCGGTTTGCATGGCTTTGATTCCCTCGGGTGCGGCGATGAGACCAACGAATTTGATTCTCTTCACACCCCAGCGTTTGAGAATGTCAGCTGTTGCAGTGGCTGAACCGCCTGTTGCGAGCATTGGATCCAGGATCAGACAGACCGAAACGCGCGGCTCGATAGGTAATTTGTTGTAATACTCCACTGGTTTGAGTGTATGTTCATCTCGATAGAGGCCAATATGCCATACTTCCGCACTAGGCATCAAACCCCACACGCCTTCGACCATTCCAAGCCCCGCGCGCAGGATGGGGACAAGGCCGATCTTTTCCTGCAATTCCGTGCCGGTCATTTTTGCAAGGGGTGTCTCAAATTCGCGAGGCGTGACCGCCAGATCAACAGTCGCTTCATAGGCAAGCAGCGCCGCGATCTCGCGTACCAGTTCACGGAATTTCTTGGGTTCGGTCTTTTTATCCCTCAAACGCGAGAGTTTATGCGCCACAAGTGGGTGATTTGATGCGTAGACATTGGACATGATGGCCTCCGAAATTGGGTTACTTTATTATAGTCGTGAAGGTGATTTTTGACCCGTGACTCTGGCTCCCATCTTGCGTACATTAGAGGAGCGCAAGGAGTCCACGATGAAACTCGAAGGCCTGCATATCCTTATGACCTATCAATGCACCTGTGAATGCGATCATTGTTTTGTGTGGGGGAGTCCGTGGCAAACAGGGACACTTACATTGGAGCAAATTGAGCAAATCCTTGCGCAGGCAAAGGAAGCGGATGTCACATCCGTTTATTTTGAGGGCGGTGAGCCATTCTTATATTACGCAATTTTGGTTCAGGCTGTTCGCAAAGCTGCTGACATGGGTTTCTCAGTTGGAATTGTGTCGAATGCATACTGGGCGAATTCTGTGGCTGATGCAGAAGAGTGGCTGCATCCCTTTGTAGAGCGTCTTGCAGATCTTACCGTGAGCAGTGATTTATTTCATTGCAGTGAACCTATGGGCGAACGTCCGCAGAATGCCCTGGTCGCGGCGAAGTGGTTGAATATCCCATCCGGAATGATCAGTGTGGCGCAACCGAATGCGGATGCCCAGCAGTCACATGGTCAGATCGAAGAGGAAAGTGCCGTGATGTACCGCGGTCGGGCGGTGGAAAAGCTCGCTCCGCGTGCGACCCGTCATCCCTGGGAAGGATTCAATGCCTGTCCCCATGAAGACCTGCGCGAGCCGGGCCGCATCCACCTGGATCCGTTGGGAAATCTGCAGATTTGTCAGGGCATTACAATCGGGAACTTATTTGAGAAGCCGTTGCAGCAGATTTGTGAAGAATATGATGCAGATGCTCATCCAATCTGTGGGCCGCTCCTGTATGGTGGACCGGCTGCCCTCGTGAACGAATACAATTTTCCGCACGAATCTTCCTACGCTGACGCCTGTCACCTGTGCTATGCAGCACGGATTTCGCTCAGGCCGCGTTTTCCAGGGCAACTCAGTCCCGATCAAATGTATGGAGTGATTAAATGACCGGTAATGATTTCGTGACCTTTTTTCTGCGCACCCCGTTCCATATCTTTTTAGGCAATACCCTGTTGATCACCGTAACCGGCTGCAAAACAGGCAGGAAATATTCCACGCCTGTAGGTTTTTATCGTGAAGACGATACGCTGTGGGTGATCTCCAGTCGCGACCGAACCTGGTGGAGGAATGTAAAGGATGGTGCAAATGTCTCTTTATTGTTGAAGGGGAAAACAGTAGAGGCATTCGCCAATGCAGAGCTGGATGAAAAAGACGTGGAGGCCCACTTACTTAAATACATTCACCAAATGCCGAGGCTGGCGAGGTCGCTGGGAATTCGAATCGAACATAAAATTCCAAACGCAGAAGATATTGAGCGTGTTGCGAAAGATAGATTGTTTGTGATCATAAAACCTTCCCTGGCAAATGGGTAGAATTTAATGAAGAGACGTNCATCAAATTTTGNGCAGGAATCATTTCAACAATGAGACTTNGCTAAGAATTTTCTGAGCCTCAACAANCCTCCAGGAACGTCATTTCTGAGTGCTCGTTATGAGCAGNAGCGAAGGGCGGCGTCTGTTTGTGACTTAAAGGCAAAACGCCAGTTTCGAAAAGAAGAAAATCTTATGGCTCAGGATCAGTATAAGTGTAAGGAATGTGGCGCAACTTTCCATAGTCAGGTAGAAATGGAAAGGCATAATCGTACAGTCCATTCACGTTTTACATGTGATGTCTGCGGTGAAACCTTTGGTTCGGAATCTGAGCTTGAGGCTCACAACCGTATTGTGCACCCTGAAATTCAAAAGTCCAATTCGCGTTAGTCTATTTAGAATAGCAGATCTACACAGATAGTGAGACAGCCTGAATGCTTGAAGCGTTCAGGCTGTGCTGTTACAACCTGAGCCAAAATGTTGAGGGCGGGCACGAAGCATAAACTTTCTTAACATAAGTGCAAAATTAGGAAATCTGTCACAAGCTGGTGAAAAGAGTACAATGAAATTGTACGGCACGTGAGTCAAACGGGTGCCCTGGCGACCGTTTTTGTGTGTCTGAATAATTAAGCCTCCCTCTGGGGATACTTTAGAGAGTTCTCTTCAATTGATATGCAATCGAACCTGTTCACTCAATTCCTGATCGAACTGCGCGACGTGGTGAAAGTCTATGCCACGGCCGCGGGTGAGTTTAACGCGCTGAAGGGGATCAACCTGCAGGTGGGCGTTGGAGAATTTGTGGGCGTCATCGGCAAATCGGGCGCTGGGAAATCAACATTGTTGAACATGATCACGGGTGTGGATCATCTCACCTCTGGGGAAGTGATTGTCAATGCAAATGGTTCGCCTATATCCATCCATAAAATGAGTGAAGATGAAATTGCACTGTGGCGTGGGCATAATCTCGGTGTTGTATTCCAGTCATTCCAACTTTTACCTATGCTTACCCTCGTGGAGAATATTACTCTGCCTATGGATCTTTGTGGTACGTTCAAACCAAAACAATCCCGTGAACACGCGCTTGAATTGCTTCGTCTGGTCGAAATCGAGGATCATGCTGATAAGCTTCCATCGCAGATTTCCGGTGGACAGCAGCAACGGGTTGCCATTGCGCGTGCGCTGGCAAATGATCCAGCTATTCTCGTCGCCGATGAACCGACAGGCAGCCTTGATTCAGTCACTTCTGAGCACATTTTTGAGGTATTTGAACATCTTGTTAGCGACCAGGGCAAGACCATCGTCATGGTGACGCATGACCAGGCTCTTGCTCCGCGTTTCACACGGACACTGGGAATCGCGGATGGAGAATTGGAATCTTTAGAGCGCACAGACCCTGAATCTTTGGAAAAGGTAGGAAATGAAACCGCACCCCGCTTCGCCTAAGCCGCGCGCTAATCCCAATAACCACGAGATGTCTACCCCTGAAGCGATCATCGATATGCATGGCATTGTTAAGACCTTTAAAAATGCTGCAGGTGAAGTCACTGTTCTCAAGGGAATTGACTTGACCATTAACCGCGGCGAATTTGTTTCAATTGTCGGGAAATCGGGGAGTGGAAAATCCACACTCTTGAACATGATCACCGGCATTGACCACCCGACCGATGGACGTATGGTCATCGGTGGTACTGATATTTATACGGGCGTGACGGAGAGTCAGCGCTCGAGATGGCGCGGCAGAAACCTGGGAATTGTCTTTCAGTTTTTTCAATTATTACCGATGCTCACGTTGCTTGAAAATGTAATGCTTTCCATGGATTTTGCTGAAATATACGATTTCGATGAACGGCCAGAACGTGCCATGGAAATGCTCAAGCTGGTGGGACTCGAAAAATTTGCAAATAAGTTGCCTGTCCTGGTTTCTACAGGACAGCAGCAACTGGCGGCGATCGCCCGGGCGCTCGCCTGCGATCCACCGTTGCTGGTGGCAGATGAGCCAACTGGGAATCTTGATTCGAAATCAGCCAATGCGATCATTGATCTATTTGAGGAATTATCGCATCGTGACAAGACCGTCGTGATGGTGACCCATGATCCTTCCCTCACCTCGCGTACCACGCGCAACATTGTCATTGCCGATGGCGTGATTATTGGAGATAGCAAAAAGGATCGCCGGTTGAGTAGTGGCTCCTCACAAATAGCGCTCAGAGCTACTCAACCACCGTTTGAAGATAAATGATGAAACCTCGCTGGCGAAAAGTACTCCACGATCTGCTGGATAATAAGGCACGCACGCTGCTGGTTGTTTTATCGATTGCAGTGGGCGTATTTTCCATTGGGGTGATTGCGGGCGGCTATCAGATCATTTCGAATGACATGAGCGCATCGTATTCTGCGAACAAGCCTGCCAACATTGAATTGCGCATGGCGAACTTCGATGACGATATCCTGGCAATGATCCGTAACCAGCAGGGTGTGGAGGATGCCGAAGGACGGCGGGTATTCAATATGCGCGTGCGTGTGCCGGGCACTGAGAAATGGACCGCTCTCGACATGACCGCGTTCGATGATTTCGAAAAGAATGCGATCGACTTGCTGACACCTGTCGAGGGGCAGATGATTCCAAAGAAACGCCAGGTTTTGCTGGAACAGGATGTGCTGCAACATATTGATACAGGTGTGGGCGGACTCCTTGAATTCCAGCTCCCCGACGGCTCTACCAAAACCCTGCCGGTTGTTGGGGTTGTCCAGGATACTGCGGCCGGCGCAGGTGATTTTCTGGCTTCCCCCTCCGGCTATATCACCATGGACACTTTGGAATATCTGGGACAACCAAGACTTTTCAATCGCGCTTTGGTGATCGTCTCAGAGGGGGGCGATGATATATTGCATGTCCGCGAAATGGGTGCGAAATTGAAAGACAAACTCGAGAAAAATGGGAGCACCGTCATCCGTTTGCGTTTTTCAAAAACCCATGAACATCCGCTGGCAGATACAGTGAATGCCATTTTGGGAATCCTGCTGGCACTGGGAATCTTGATCGTGTTCCTGTCCAGTTCATTGATCGCAAATACGCTCAATGCTTTGCTTAATCAGCATCTACGATATATCGGCGTGATCAAACTTGTTGGCGGGCAAAGGCGACAAGTCTTTTTCATGTATCTCACCCTCATTATGGCCTTTGGTATTCTGGCGTTGATGATTGCGATTCCACTGGGCGGACAAGGTGCTTATGGACTGGCATTGTTTATCGCAGGCAAAATGAATTTCAGCCTGCTGGGTTATCGGATTGTGCCGATGGCCTTGCTCGTGCAGATTCTTGTGGGTCTGCTGGTCCCTGTCATTGCCGGGCTTGTGCCTGTCATTAATGGATCGCGCATTACCGTCTTGCGTGCGCTCAGTGGAGGATTGGTCGGAGATGGAGAACAGAAACAGGTCAAGAGTGGGGAAGAGCGACTTCCCTGGTCTGATTGGATACAGGTCAAAGCGACGCGGGTCCTTACGAAGCGCGGCATTCATATCCCGCGTCCGTTTGTGATTTCTCTGCGGAATACCTTCCGACGCAAGAGTCGCCTGGCGTTGACGCTGTTCACACTCACCATGGGAGGCGCGATCTTTATCGCCGTTTTCAATGTGCGCGCCACCTTGCATGACTATATCGGGCAGATCGGGAAATATTTCGTGGCGGATGTCTCGGTTGATTTTGACCGGCCCTATCGCCTGGAAGAGATCGATCAGGCGATGGGCAACATCGCTGGGATTCAGCATGTGGAAGGTTGGCAATTTGTGAGCGGTGAATTGCTGGATGGAAATAAGCAGGTGCTTGAAAATATTAACATTTTTGGCCCACCCGCAGATAGTCAGTTGATTGATCCGCTCCTCGTTGCAGGGCGCTGGATCCGCGCGGAAGATGTGCGCAAACTTGCAGTCAGCGAAGCCGCACTTAAGTATTATCCCAATCTCAAGCCTGGAGACCAAGTCAATATGAAAATTGACGGTCGTAATGAGATCTGGGAAGTCGTCGGAATCTTTAAATTCGTGGACCGTGAAGGCGTGCTGGCTTATGCGCCCTACGAATATGTTTCGAAAGTAAATAATCTCGTCAATCGTGCTACTTCATTCCGGTTAGTTACGGACAGGCACGACCGTCCCTATCAGGATGCAAAGGCCGAAGAGTTGGATAAATTCCTTCGTGACCAGGGCTTTAAGGTGCGCATTGCCCAAGCGGGACGCGCCTCGCTGGATACCGCAGTGGAAAGCCTGGATACGTTGGTCATGTTCCTGTTGATCATGGCGGTTTTAACTGCGATTGTTGGTTCGATGGGTTTGACCGGCACAATGGGAATGAACGTGCTGGAACGCACTCGTGAAATTGGAATTATGCGCGCCATTGGCGCAGATGACCGCGCCGTCATGCGTACCGTCATCGCGGAAGGCATTTTTATCGGAACGATTTCCTTCGGGCTGGCAGTACTTCTTTCCATCCCGTTCACCTATTTGCTTTCCACAATCGTGAGCTTGGCCGTGTTTGAGACTCCGATCACTGTGGTGTTCACCTATACAGGGTATGCTATTTGGCTGGGATTGGTGCTGGTTTTATCTGCCATCGCCAGTATTTTGCCTGCGCGTAACGCTGCGCGACTGACCATTCGAGAAGTGCTGGCGTATGAATGATTGCTCCCGCAGGCATTGCCTAGCCTTGGATGGAGTGAATCCTTAGCGAACCATTAGGAAATAATTAGAAAACTCAAATTAGGGTAATCATCTATTGAAATCCAAATTTTTTTGCGCGATAATAAAAATCACTCGGAAACCAAAGCAAACCCAGGGAAACCTGGCGACGCAAAGTCATGGGTCTTCAGTTAGTTATGAATAATAATTAACCAGACCGCCAGACTGCCGAAAATAGCAAAACCGCCGAAAGACGGTGACGCAAAGCCAGGTGTCTAAAACTAGTAATGCAAATATGTAATACTAGTTAGGACCGACCGGCTAACCGAAAAGCAAAACTAAGGAAACTTAGTGACGCAAAGTCATGGGTCTAAAGTCGGTAGACAAAGATCGCCAGACTGCCAACGAGTACACAGCAGGGATGACGCAGGTTGTCATCCCTGCTCAATTTAATTCAAGGTGCCGCTGGTCGAGTAGGCGGTCTGCGAAGCGGTCCGCCATATCGAGACCAAACAGCGAAGCAATCTCCTACTGACTGAGGATTCTTTCCGGGGAAAACTGTCCAATTTCGTCTTTAACTAGTGAAGAACGCTCGCAACGACATTTGACACAGTATAATAGAACATATGACCACAGACACTTCGGCCGGGCGACCTCGTCCTTTGGATCCTGAATCAAAACCCGACGATCGCGTGGATAACGCGCTTCGTCCGCAAAAATTAGCTGACCTGATTGGGCAGAACCAGGTCAAAGAGAATCTAGCGATCCTGATCGCTGCTGCGCGTCAACGTGGAGAAGCATTGGACCACGTGTTGTTTTACGGTCCGCCTGGATTGGGAAAAACGACCCTCGCCCATGTCGTTGCCAACGAGATGGGAGTCAACGTCAAGGTGACAGCCGGTCCCGCAATTGAGCGCGCGGGAGATCTGGCGGCGATCCTTACCAATTTGCGCGCAGGCGATGTGCTGTTCATCGATGAAGTCCATCGCCTGGGACGTGCAGTGGAAGAGGTGTTGTATCCCGCCATGGAAGATTTCGCGCTGGACATTGTGATCGGCAAGGGACCATCGGCGCGCTCCATTCGATTGAAGCTGCCGCGCTTTACGGTTGTTGGCGCGACGACTCGCCTGGCATTGGTCACAGCCCCGTTGCGTGCACGCTTCGGCGCGGTCTATCGCTTGGATTACTATGACCTCGAAGCAATGAAGTTAATCGTCCAAAGAGCCGCGGGGATGCTGAAAGTGGAAGTGGAACCTGGCGGCGTGGAAGAGATCGGGCGCCGCGCTCGCGGAACGCCGCGCGTAGCATTGCGTCTATTGCGTCGAGTCCGCGATTTTGCCCAGGTCCGCGCAGATGGGAAGATTACCTCCAAAATCGCCAAAGAAGCACTTGACCTGCTCCAGGTTGATCCACTTGGCCTTGATGATCTCGATCGCCGAGTGCTCAAGACTATTATCAACAAATATGGGGGCGGGCCGGTCGGCTTGAACACGATTGCCGCCTCCATCAGCGAGGAGCAGGATACGATCATGGATGTTGTCGAGCCCTATCTGCTTCAATTAGGTTTTCTCGACCGTACCGCGCAGGGACGCATCGCGACCAAGTCCGCCTATGAGCATTTGAAATTGCAATATCGCGAAGAGGGACAACAAAGATTATTGTAAGGAGAAATATATGAATCGTTTTGCCTTGGCACTACGATTGGTTGTCCCGATTTCACTGCTAATCACGTCCTGTAGTTCACTGCCTTCTCAAAATTTATCCACGCTTACTGCAAACACAACTTTCGCTACACCAACCCCCAAAACGCAGCCTACAATAAATACTCCTCAACCACAGGTGGAGCATCGCATTAATATCCGCCAAGTGAATGGTATGGGGGAATTCTTTGACAAACAAACTAATGATAAATTCACACCGCGTGGCGCGAACTATGTTTTTGTACCGCTAGGAAGTAGTCATACAAATTTGCTTTTGCGCGTGGGAACTTATGATCCAGACCGCACCCGCAAAGATTTCACCACGCTTGCAAGCCTGGGATACAACACCGTCCGCGTTTTCCTCGATCAATGTAATAAGGGGATAGGTTGTATCGGTGATGACGATAACAGTGGGCTAAATCCTGAGTATCTCGATAACATCGCAGACATGATGTCTGCTGGGCGGGAAACTGGAATCTTTATTTTATTTACCTCAAATGACTTGCCTGACCAGGGCGGCTATGCAGAAGAAGCCAACTCCGGCTCAGGCGGGGACTTTGCCGGATATCGCAACTCCTACTATCTCCGCCCTCCTGCCATAACTGCTACCCGTCGCTATTGGAGTGATCTGCTCACTGGACTTGTCGAACGTAACGCCGCATTTGATGCTGTGCTGGGATGGCAGTTGCTCAACGAACAATGGATGTTCCGCGACCAACCACCTCTTTCATTGACCAGTGGCATCGTTGAAACGACAACTGGCTCTTATGACATGGGTATTCCCACTCAAAAAACGCAAATGGTAGGTGATGGAATTGTTTATTACATCGCTCAAATGAAAGAAGAGATTTTGCTGCACGATCCTACCGCGCTTGTCACAATGGGATTCTTTGCCCCTGAAATCGCCGCGCCGGATTGGTATGTAGAAACCGCCTCTCTACTGGAAAAATCAGACCTTGACTTCTTTGACTTCCATGCCTATCCAGGTGGCTCCAGTCTTGAGAGTCACGCAGAACACTTTGGCATGCTGGGTTATGAGGCCAAACCAATCCTGATGGGAGAATATGGTGCGTTCCGTCATATTTATCCTGAAATTGATTCGGCAGCGCGCGCGCTGAAAAAATGGATGGCTGAATCCTGCCACGTTGGTTTCGATGGCTGGCTATATTGGACATATTATCCTGCTGACCCTAGTGTGGGTGATCAGACCTGGGGTTTGGTAGATGAAGATAATTATTTGTTGAATTTGTTCGCGCCGGCCAATCAACCGGATCCCTGTATAGAAGGCGAGATACAAAACGATAATCTTGCATATGGTAAACCCGTCACTGCTTCACGCAGCTTGCCAGAAGACCCTCCTGAGAACGCGATAGATGACAATGCAGATACACAGTGGATTGCGGGCGAAGGTCCTGTCCAATGGATCCAAGTAGATTTACAGGGAAGTTATCGCGTCACGGAGATTCGTTTATTGGTGGCTCAATATCCTGCAGGGAATACGACTCAGCGGGTGCAAATACGCAGCTCCAGTAGTGATGACTATGAAACTGTGCATGACTTTCAAGGCTCAACAAGTGATAATGATTGGCTTGTATTCAAACCTGAACTGCCCCTGGAAAATGTGAACCAGATCCGTATCCAGACGATCCTCAGCCCTTCTTGGGTTGCTTGGAAAGAGATTCAGGTCTATGGCGAAGCCGTTACGCCGTAGACGGAGAAATGAAAATGGAAAATCTAGCTCGTTTCTTAGTAATTGGTGGAATTGTATTGATCCTGATCGGTGGGGGAGTATACTTCGCCGCAAAATTCGGAATTCCTCTTGGAAGACTACCGGGCGATATTCGTATTGAAGGGAAGAATGGATCTTTTTATTTCCCTATCGTAACCTCCATTATTTTGTCTCTTGTTTTGACCGTTGTCCTGAATATCATTATTCGTCTTTTTCGTAAATAAAGAGTGGCAATGCTGACAACTGTTCTGGGATACTTAGTTGTTGTGCAATTCTTTTTCCTTGACCGCGGTCGACGTGGCAAAGAAGCCAAAAGCTTTGAGACGGGAAAATTTGATCAACATAGCACGATGTATATAGGGATTGCGTACTTTGTGTCTATGCTGGCCTTGCTCGCTTCATGGCTTTTCAATTGGCTCCATGTTGGGACACTTCCCACGTGGGTTGGTTGGCTTGGAATTGTGGTTGCTTTAGTTGGATTGCTATTTCGTTGGTGGGCGAACCGCGTGCTCGGCGTGTTCTACACACGGACATTGAAAGTGACTGAAAATCAAATTATCGTTCGTGCGGGACCTTATTGCTTGATTCGTCACCCCGGCTATCTTGGCTCAATTTTGATGTGGACCGGCGCGGCGGCTGCAACCGCAAGCTGGATCGTTCTTGTCATTACGCTGATAGCAATGCTCAGTGCTTATGTTTATCGAATTCAAAATGAAGAGAAAATGCTACTCACCACAAATGCTGGGTATGACGAGTATCGGAAGCAAACATGGAGATTGATACCGTTTTTATATTGATCTTTTCCTATAAGACCGGATGAGCGCCTTCACATATTTATGAAAACTTCTGATTTCGACTACAGCCTCCCTGAATCCTCCATCGCGCAAACTCCCGTTGAGCCGCGTGATTCATCGCGTCTGCTTGTCTTACATAGGGATACGGGAGAAATCGAGCATCGCATTTTTCGTGATGTCAGTGATTACTTGCGCGTGGGGGATTTGCTGGTTCTGAATCAAACGCGCGTCATCCCTGCGCGGATCTACGCCCGCAAAGAAACAGGCGGGCGCGTGGAAATCCTTCTCTTGCGCCGTCGCGATGAATTGACTTGGGAAGCGTTAGTAGGCGGTAAGGGTCTGCGCGTAGGCAAGACAATAAAGATAGAGAATGGGCCAGAAGCAGAGATTTTAGAACTGCTTGATGGTTCCGAACGACTCATCAGGTTTTCTGAGGCTATCGAGCCATATTTTTCCAAAGTGGGGAATGTTCCCCTTCCGCCATATATTCACGAGAAATTAAGTGACCCGGAACGCTATCAAACTGTCTATGCGCGTGAACCGGGTTCCGCGGCCGCGCCGACGGCTGGACTCCATTT
>Ga0065707_10081817_pt1 | contig 36638 bp, 26 predicted proteins | sample SwiRhicommuniRL3_FD_59094 | JGI IMG/M metagenome (GOLD analysis project Ga0065707, IMG submission 59094) | Switchgrass rhizosphere bacterial communities from Rose Lake, Michigan, USA - RL3 v2 (version 2) | ecosystem: Host-associated > Plants > Roots > Rhizosphere > Soil | place: East Lansing...
GAGTAGATGCGGTCCGAGCTGCCGATACGCAAGCCTTCTATCATGGCGCGCAGGTTGGCTATCAGATTGTAATGCAGGACCACGACGCCCTTGGGTTGTCCGGTGCTGCCGGATGTGTATTGCAGGAATGCTATCTCGTGCAGTGGACGATGCCAGGAAAGCTTCACGCTGTCGTACTGCGTGGTGCGATCCACTTGCCGGGCGTCTATCGATTCCATCCTTTGCAGAGGCGCCGTGCCGATGAGGTCGACGGCGGTTGCATCGTCGAACACGATGGCCTGGGGATGCGCGTCGCCGGCCACCGAGAGGATGCGATTGCGGTAAGCCTGATGCGGTAACTCCGCGACTGCAGGCAGCGGCACCGGGATCGAGCCGAGGCACTGCGTGGCGAGGAAGAACGCAAGGAACGCACCCGGGTCGGCCAGCGACAGGATGACGCGATCGCATGGTCGAACCCCATGCTGCAACAGCAGCCTGGCTGCTTTCTGTGTGCGTTCCGCCAGCTCAGCGAATAGCAGCGGCGTTGCGTGAGGTTCGCGACCTGTGAACCCTACGACATGCAACGCCGGTTGTTCAGGGAGCCGTGCGGCGCGATGCTCGAAAACCGCCGGCAAGCTCAGTGCCGGATCGGGCAGGAATTCACGCATCGCCCAGCCAGTCTCGCGATGCGCCAGCGGTGCATTGAGAAGGCGCAGACGCAGATCGTCCTGCGCCTGCGCGATGAGAGCATTGGCCGTCGCCTCTTCGCAGTCAGCCGACATGGAGCCCGCCGTCGACAACGATGGCCGAGCCGGTCAGATAGTCGGTCTTGCAGGTCACCAGGAACTCGACGACTTCGGCGATCTCATCCGGCTCGGCCACGCGCTTCATTGGAATTCGCGGAACGACGAAGCGCTCCACGAACTCCTGCATGGGACGAAGCATCGGCGTCGCGCAGTAGCCCGGCAGTACTGCGTTCACACTGATGCCGAGCGGTGCAAGCTCCCGGGCGTGCGATTTGACGAGGCCCACCACGCCGGCTTTGCTCGCTGCGTACACGGAGGCGAGGGCGCTTCCGCTTTCCGCTGCAACGGAACTCACGTGCACCATGCGTCCACTGCGGCTTTTCGTCATGGCTCGCGCGGCGGCGAAACTCAGATGGATCACCGATTCGAGATTGACGGCGAGCAGCTCATGTACTGCATTGACGTCGAGGGAAGCGATCGGTGTCTGCGCGAACAACCCGGCACAGGTGACGAGGGCGTCGAGGCAACCCCAGCGTTCGAGGGTTTCGCTGACGCATTGTTCGATTCGTCGACGCTCGGAGACGTCGAATACGGCGTTCGAGAGAGAGCCTGAGTCGGCGACGCGTTCACCCGGCGAGCGCAGGTGAGGTTCCTGTCGATCCACCGCCGTCACGCAGTAGCCTCGTGCGAGCAGGCGCTGCACGACATGGGATCCAATGCCGCCGCAAGCCCCCGTTACAATCGCGACGCGCGGAGAATCCATTCGCTACTATCCTCGGCCGCTACGTGTGCTTGCGTGGCTACGCTCGCTTTCGCCGCATGCGCGGCATCATCCGCTGTGCCGTTGTAGAACCGCTGCCACTGAGCCAGGCAACGCGCTGCCCGCGCTGAAAATCCAGCTGAGAAAAGAGAATTCAAAGAGGCTGTACGTGCACGCAGCCGTGCACGTTCGGCGCTGTTCATGAATCGACACAAGCTGCCATGCATGAGCGGAAAGTCGATCAGCTCACGGGCCATCACGTCGACGAGTGCCGGATGGGGCACCTCGCCGCTGCTGATTGCTTCTATCGCGAATACACCCAGTGAGCTCAGCACTGCATCGAGCAACTCTGTACGCATCACACCGGTGCGATGGTTCGAACTGGCCAACTCAGCCGCTGCTGCGCAGATGGTGGGATCGGATAGCAGCGGAGCGGTCAAACGACACAGAAGGCCGTGAGGAATCGCCTTTAAGAGAGGAACACAACCGCGGATGAAGCCAAACTCACGCAAGGTTGCGTGCGCGTCGGCAGCTTCTCCGCCTGCCGCTACGAACGCAAGTAAAGGGGCAAGATAGTGACCGAGCAGCAGGTTGGTCGCGAATTCGCCCTGTGGGTGCGATTGAACCGGACAATAGCCCGCGCGATCGAAGACGGCGACAACCGCGGTTCGTAGCAGGGACGGCTGCGAACGGTCGCAGGCAATCTCCACCAACCGTGAGGTGGCGCTCGCAAAGAAAGGACTGTAGACGACGCAGTTGGCTCGCTCGGGAAAACGTTCGCGCGGCTCCAGTATTGCGCCGATCACGCCGGGTCGCACTGTGCCGCGGTCGGCGACTGTGGTGAATTCGAGCGTGAGGCTGCCGGAAGGGGCGCTGCGAAACCGCGATGATTGCTTTTGTGGTTCAGAGGCGCTCGAATCCACGACATCGAGGCCGCGTACGCGGCGCGTGATGAGCTCCCGACGCAGGTCCGACAGGCGTTCATCCGCCGGATCGATAGCTATGCGCGTGATCTGCGGCAGTTCGTAACCGCGCAGGCAATAGTGAATGGCAAGCTGGCGCACGAAGAAGAACGTCACTGCCGCTTTCGCGATCGGCCGTACGATGGATTCGCTGCAAGCCTGCAGCTCGGCTGCGTAATCGTCCGGTGACGGGCTGGCCTTTCGAGCTGCACTCCGCATGAGTCCGTAAGCCGTCCGGTATACCTGTCGATAGGCCGGCGGTAGCGTGCCGATGCGTTCGTGCGTCACGACCTCGTGGGCCACTTGCGTCGGGCCCCAGGATTCACGCAGCCGAGGCGCTCGCTTGCAGGGTGCTGCTGCCAGCGTCCGCGAAAACTCGGCGACGCTGCGATCGAAAGTCTGAGCGTCGAAGGACCGGTCGACCAGGCCATACGCCGCAGCCCGTCGCGCCGACCAGCGTTCACCCCAGAGCAACAGGTCCACCGATCTCTCCATTCCCAACAGGCGTGGCAGGTCCTGTGTCGCGCCAAAGGCGGGAAGGAAGAGATAGTCGACCAGCTCCGTCATATAGAAGTGAGTCTCGTAGCCTTCGCATGCGAGCCGATAGTCGCAGTGCAGGGCGAACTCGACTCCGCAGCCGTAGCAGTTGCCGGCGATTGCCGCGATGGAAGGTGCCGGGAAATCGCGTAGTGCCCGATAAGCGCGAGTCACTTCCCGCGTCATTGCAGGGATGTCGCCAGGCTCTTGGGCGGTGCCGGCCATCAGCAGGCCGACACCGTTGATGAAGCTCGCCGCCTTGCCGCTCTTGATCACGATGACGCGCACCCAGTGTGGATCCGCTTCGTTCAGGATGCGCGAGAGCTGTGCAGCCGCTTCGAGATTGAAAATGTTGTGCGAGCAGCCTGGTGTATCGAGCGTCAGCTCCAGTACGCCGGCATCCAGCCGGACCGTGAAGGGCCCTTCGGGAACGGTCATGCGGCCGTCGCGTGCAGATAGTCGCAAAGCGAGCCGACGGTCAGCGACTCGGGATTGCGGTGCTGCCCGATCCAGTCATTCAACAGGATGGGGCAGCGAAATTCATCTTCGAGGGCGAGGCCCAGCAGTGCCATGCTCATCGAGTCGACGCCGAGATCGGCTACCAGCGAATGTTCACGCTGTAGCGACCGGGGTGCCTGTTGCCGCAACGCTGCCTGGATCGCTATCGATACCTTGTCAAGAACTTCATCTCCTGACATTGCGATCTCCCTTTCATGCCTCATCGCGACGCATGTGAGTGCAATGACTATGAAAGCACCGCACGTGCCGCTCGTTCGGATGCTTGTATAGCACCACGTTCTCGGCAGCGTGACGATTAGTCCGCTCGGACTAGATATCGAGCGGCTCCGTGAATGGGAGCCGAAAATCGGGCACATGAATCATGTGCCCGAAGCGTCGAACCAGGCTATGCCGCTGGATCGCCTGCCCCCGCGTGTCGCGCTCGATAGCACGAGGCAGACGCTTGCCTGGCAAACGCGTCCGCTGGAGTTCCTGCGTGACTGCGCACTACGTTACGGAGAGGCGTTTACGTTGGATCTCGGATCGCATGGCCTCTACGCCATGTTTGCAGATCCAGAGTCGATCCGGACCATCTTCAACGCCAGCAGCACGCAGCTGTATGCGGGTCGCGGTAACCGCGTGCTTCAGCCGCTGCTGGGAGTTCATTCATTGCTTCTGCTCGAAGAGCAGCGCCACATACGGGAGCGTCGGCTGCTCCTGCCTGGACTCCATGCGCAAGTCGTCGAGCGCTATGGCGAATGGATTCAATCAGCCGCGCTCGAAGTCATGGCTGCAGGCGCTGCACGTGAGTTCGAGACCGCAGCTGAGGTCGCCATACAGCCCTTGATGCAGGCAATCTCGGTGCGCGTCATCTTGCAAGCGGTGCTCGGCATTCACAGTGGACCGCGCTTCGATGTGCTCAGCGAGCAAGTACAGAGTGTGCTCAACGATCCAAAGCTGAACCTGGGACTGCTCGACCAGTTGCAGAACGACCTCGCCAGTCCTGCGTGGCAGGCACTTCGCCGCGCACTCAAGCGCATCGATGCGATGCTTTTGTACGAGATCGATCTGCGCCGCAAGGCAGCTGGCGCCGGGGAATCCGATCTGTTGAGCATTCTGCTCTCGGCGACGTGCGACGACGGCACGGCGCTCGACGATCTGGCGGTTCGAGACGAACTCATGACACTCATCGTCACTGGGTACGAGACCACGGCAACCGCACTTGCATGGGCGTTCTATTGGCTGGCGCGGGAGCCGATGACTCTCGCGTGCTTGAGGGAGGAGCTCACGCCGCTCGGCCGCAACCCGTCGGTGGCGTGTCTCGCAAGAGGCCGCTACCTTCAAGCCGTGTGCCAGGAGACATTGCGCATTCGTCCGGTCATTCCGGTCGTTGCACGCGAAGTCCAGGCGCCAGTAGCCATCGGTCGGTACCTGCTGCCACCGGGTGTCACTGTTGCCGCATGCATCTATCTTGCTCACCATCGCGCCGACGCATTTCCCGAGCCGGAAAGGTTTCGTCCCGAGCGCTTCCTGCGCGGCCAGCTTTCGCCGTGGGAGTACCTCCCATTCGGAGGAGGCGTTCGGCGATGCATAGGTGCGTCGCTCGCGCTCTTCGAGATGAAGATCGTACTGGGATCGATCCTGGCGCACTACGACGTGGCGCCATTGCAGCGCGAACTCAGAACGGTCCGCCGCTTCGTTACCATCGCTCCGGAAGCAGGCGCGAGGCTGCGAATTAAAGCACTCGCTCCCTGACACCGCTCGCCTCTAGCCGAACGGACGCCCTCAGTAACGCCAATCGAGCTTCGCGTAGATCTCTCGCGCGATCTCGCTGCGAGTCGCTGCCGGGTTGAACTCGGCATGTTCCTCGTCGAACGCATTGCGCAGAATCACGGAAAGCTCCAGCTCAGGACGCATTCGCCAGCCGTAGCGCAGATCCACGGCGGTGTATGCGGGCACGACGGGGTTCGGCAGCTTGCCCACGCGCCGCACCGTCGCATCGAGTTGATGGTTCTGTCCTAGATCCGTGGAGGATTGCAGCATCCACTGATACCTGGGGTCGTTGGAGAGGTTGGGGTTGGTCACGCCACCGGGATCGGTACTTCCCGCCTCCAATTCGAGATGTCGTTGTGCTCGAACTTGATTCCGGCGGTCACCGTGAGACTGTCCGTCAACGATATGTCTGCCTGGCCGAATACGTTCCACCAGTCGAGGTCCTGGCTGCTGGGAATGCGCAACGGCAGGCAATAGGTAGAGGTCGCGGAGCCGATGTGCATCGAGCTTTCGGACGCCATTGCAAGGCTGCTCGAGAACCAGGGCAGTGTGGGATGCCATGCTAGGATGCAGGCATCGAGGTAATTGCCACTTACTCCATGCGCATCTCACCCATCGCGTTGCTGCTGCTGGCTGCATTTCCCCTGCATGCGCAGACCAACTGGTTCTCCGAGGCTCGCCTGCAGCGGCCCGAAATGCGCAAGGCGCTGGACTCCCTCAACGAGGCGTCGATTGTCGACGAATGGATCCGTCTCACCGAGATTCCGGCTCCGTCGGGCAAGGAGCAGGGCCGCGTCGACTACGTTCGCGCCGAGTTGCAAAAGCTTGGACTCACGGACATTCGCACCGATGAGATGTCGAATGTGAGCGGCGTCCGCAAAGGTTCAGGTGGCGGGCCGTCGGTGGCGTTCGCCGCCCATCTCGATACCGTTTTCCCGCTCGGCACTGACCTCAAGGTAAAGCGCGATGGCGACACCTTGCGTGCGCCGGGTATCGGCGACGACACCGGCAATGTAGTCGCGTTGCTGGAAGCCTTTCGCGCTCTGAACCGGGCCGGCATCAAGACCCGGGGCGACCTGATCTTCGTTGCTTCCACGCAGGAAGAAGTAGGGCTGAAAGGAGCCAAGCACTGGCTGACCCACAGTGGCTACCAACCGGACATGTTCGTCGCGCTCGATGTTCCGGCGAACCAAGTCTGGTACGGCGCGCTGCGTATCGATCTGTTGAAGTTCTTCTACACCGCGCCATCCGTCCATACCCTGTACAGTCGCAATACCGCCAGCCCCGCCAAGGCGCTGGCGAAAGGGATCGATGCCGTGTACGGCATTGCCTTGCCGCCTCTCGCCGCAGGCGTGGGCGACGTACGCTTGCCGACGATCAATATAGGAACGCTGGGTGGAGGAACGGTGGCGAATGCCATACCGTCCGAGACCTGGTTCAGCGTGGACCTGCGTTCGATCGACACGCCGACGCAAGACCGGCTGCGTAGCGCGGTGATCGATTCAGCACGCCTCGCTGCCGATGCAGAGCACGTCGGATTCCGGGTGGAACACACGGTCATGACGGAGGACTATTCAAAGGCTCTACCGAAGGAGCAGCGGCTCAACCACTCGCTGGTGCAGACGGCGGTGGCAACGGCGAACTATTTCCGCAGGCCGGGCACGGCGGCGATCGTCCCCATGGATCTCGGCTCGACCGATGCGAACATAGCGATCAGCCTGGGAATCCCGGCAATCGCCGCCGGAGCGGTGCTATCCGGCAAACCGCATCAGCTGGAAGAGAACGCGCAGGCGTCGAGCATCGTCCCGGGAATCAAGCAGCTGATCACGTGGGCTTGCGTGCTGACGACGCATTGATGCATCGAGTGCGGGGTTCGAGCGAGGCGAGCATGGACAAATACCGACCTGAGTGCGTTCTGGACGTCGAAGCGCAACTCGGCGAGCATCCGATCTGCTGGGCCGAGGGCGATTGTCTCGCGGCCCAGACTAGCGGTGCTGCCCGCGAGACTACTCTTCTACTGCTGCGGCGATCTGCTTCGCAAGACTCTCGACGCCCTGCGCGGTGAGTGTCTTCTGCGGGCCCTTCACCTCGACCACCAGATCGGCTACCTGCTGGGCTGTGGCCACCTTCACGACGTGCACCTTGAAATAGACGAACAGAAAGCTGGCCTTGTGGACACGTCCCACGATAACCCAATCGGCGCCTGCACCGCGCCCGAGCGCGGCAGCGGCATCGGCGTGATCGAACAGGTAGCCCACCCCTTTGTCGGCGGTTTCCTGTGCGGCAGCGTCCACCGCGATCGTGGCGTGATTCGCCGCAGTCAGCGCATGTTCCAGCATCGGCTTGATCGAGGCCGTGCGCTGCAGCTCAGCGGCATTGCGCGGATCGAGCGTCAGATCGTTCAGCTCGAATTCCAGCACAGCTATGCGTTCATGGAGTTCCGCCTGCGCGGAACCAGCAAGGAGCAGCGAAGCGACGGCGGATAATAGAAACCTGAGCATGGCATTGCGAGTATGAGCCGATGAGCTGGCCGAGGAAATCTATTTTCCCGGATGTCCTCGTCCAAGCGATCGTCGACCTTGCCGGAGAGGTTTCGCGTTAGAGGCAAATCGACACGCAAGGGGCCTGCACGACGTTCCTGCGATCCGATGCAGATGCTCGTCAGCGCTGGCCGAGTTTGTGTTCAGCGAGTGCGCGCAGCCGCCCGAGCACGGCACTGCGATCTTCGTAGGAGAGGCCGTGAGCCGGAATCGCCTTGAGCAGGTGAACCGTGATGTGGCCTGGCCGAACGCGCCACTCGCCATGCGGCATGACGTCTCGCGCTCCGTGGACGAACATTGGGACGATCGTCGCCTGGCTGCGCAGGGCCATGACTACGGCGCCCTTCTTGTACGGTAATAGTCTGCCATCCGGGCTGCGTGCTCCTTCAACACTGATGAGCCAATTCTCCCCGTGCCTGAGTCGCGCCGCTGCGCGTTCGATGCCTCGTTTGGCCTGCCACTTCCATTGACGGACTATCACGATGTTCCCGGTCAGCGGCAATGCCCAGCCGAGTAGCGGCATCAGTGCATACTCGATGTTGCCGATCGTGTACCAACGCGGGAGGAGCTGCGCGAAGATCACGGCTTCGACGAGGCTCGATTGGTTGAGCCATACGTACAGGCGAGGTCCCGGATCAAGTTCGTTCTCGTTGTCATCCCGCAGCGAGAGCGTGATGCCGAAGATACGGCAGGTGTTGCGCCCCCAATGGCGATAGATCGCCCACGCCGCCCGGCGTGAGAACAGACTCGCAACGAGGAGAGGCGCGAAGTGAACGAGCGAATTCATACTGCTCGCCAGCCAGCGCGACGCGCTCGACCAGAACGGCGGCCGCTCGGGAGTCTGCACGGAACCTGATAGAGCCTCTTGCCACTGCATGCGTGCAGGATGAGGTCGGACTGTGCTTCGGGGCTACCTGGCGTTGGTGTGCAAAGATGGCTATCGAAAGACAGGCGCCGATCGGACTGCAACGCCGTCTCGAGCGATCCCGCGCCCTAGGCGGCGCTGCTAGTCGATTCGCATCGATACCTCGACGTCCTGTCCGAAAGGTGTGGAAAGATAGCCATTTGCGGGCGTGCGCACGCGCGTCAGATAGTCAGGGCTATAGTCTGCATTGTCGGCGACAATGATGGCGCCGGGCCTGAGGCGGGCTTCCACCAGGCTGAGGATCTCTGGATAGAGAGCCTTCGCGCCGTCCAGCAACAGCAGGTCGATTGTTTCCGGCAGATCGGCCCGCAGCGTCTGTAGAGCGTCGCCAACGCGGATCTCCACGAGATCGCTGAGACCGCCGGTTGCCAGGTTGTCGCGAGCGCGTGCGACTTTTGATTGCTCGAACTCGGTCGTGATGAGGCGTCCGCCGCCGTTATCCCGCAGAGCTGCGGCGAGATGCAGGGTCGAGATACCGAACGAAGTGCCGAACTCGACGATGACTTTCGCGCGTGCAGTTCGCGCCAGCATGTAGAGCAGGACTCCGGTTTCGCGTGAGATTGCGAGTGGCATGTCTTTGAGGCGAGAGTAGAAATCCAGGTACTCGGTCTTGCTCCGCATCAGGCGCGCCCGGTCATCTGCCGACAGGGCGGAGAGTGCGGAATTCGTCGCGGGCGATAGGTCATCGGCTGCCTCGAAGAGGCGATTCAGCAAGGGTGCAAGCGGGGCGGTCGTCAAGGTGTTCATTCAGTTCTCCGGTCGAGCGTGCCTTCGATCTGGCGCCGGAGTAGAATGCGACGAATCCGTCAGGTTCGCTATTCGCATTGCAGTACGCCCATGGTCCGCCGCCGAACTCTCAAAATATCCCTGCGAAAACAGCCTCAGCAGTCCCGCTCGGCTGAACTCGTCGCCATCGCGCTGAAGGCTGCAGTTCAGGTTTTGGCAAAGGAGGGGGCGCAGCGGTTTACGATGGCGCGCGTCGCGGAAAGGGCCGGCGTCAGTGTCGGATCCCTGTATCAATACTTTCCGAACAAGGCGGCGATTCTGTTTCGACTCCAGAGCGATGAGTGGAAGCAGACGGCCGCGTTGTTGCGCCGGATCCTCGAGGACGTGCGACAGCCACCGCCTGAGCGGCTGCGCCTTCTCGTCCACGCGTTCGTTCGCTCGGAATGCGACGAGGCTGCGGTGCGGATGGCGCTCGATGACGCAGCCCCTCTCTATCGCGATGCGCCCGAGGCGAAAGAGGCGAGGCTATCGGGAACGCAGACCGTTCAGGTCTTCATGCGAGAGGCGTTGCCCAAGGCTGCGGAGACAACCCGTGCCGCAGTCGGCGATCTGATCGTTACGACACTTGGCACGGTCGGCAAGCATTTCTCCGAGACTCCCAGAAACACAGCAGAGATACGTGCGTACTCTGACGCCATGGCCGACATGTTCTGCGCCTACCTTGGCTCGAAGACCACCGTCTCATCCCGAGCCGGTTGAGCGGATTCGGCAGGAGCGAAGTGGAGAAGCAACGCGAGAAGCAATCCGGCACGACATGACAATTGCCGGAGTCGAGGAACGCGGGAGGATGAGTGCACCCGTTGCGGCGTGAGGCTGGTCCAGCAGCCACGCATAGTGCCGAGGCGTAGCCGTCCTTCCATCGTAAGAGCAGTTCGATGCTTGAGATTCGAACGCTCGATCACAATTGTCCTCAGAGGAAAATAACAAAACGACGTGGTGGTCAGGAGCGGGTGCACCGGGGTGCGTGATCCGAAGTGCACCTTGTCACTTCCAATCGACACCGATCGTCTGCAATTCGTGACGGCCGATCAGCTGACCGCCGATCGCACCTGCATTTTGCGCGGCTGTAACATAAGGCCCCTTTGTCATTACATAAACACGAATTGACTTCGCGAAGGAGCAATTCAAACGCCGGGAGGTTGACGAGCAGGAGTCCGGGAGACTCCCGACGTAGCCGGTGATTATGAAATCTCGCGGCAGTAAAGTGCGACACATCCCCACATTGCCAAAAAATAATGAGACGCGTATCACACCGACTTGCTCGTCCGTGGGGGCAAAGTCCGCCGCGATTCAATGACAAGGGCAAAGCCACCGAAAGGTAGCGACGCAAAGTCACCGGTCTAAAGAGCCGCCTGAACTCGAGGCACTCCATGACAGCGGGACCGCCGAAAATCGACACCCGATTCGTATCGGGCGACTTCGATCCAACGCGCAGCGTGCCCCATGGTGAAACGGAGGTGGCTCGTGCTGGGACGGATTCCGATCGACAACACACACGCCTGCGCGTCATACAGCGCGCGGCGCTCACGCTGTGCCGAAAGCGTTCGCGCGGCTTCCCAAGCTCACTCCGATCTTCGCGCAGCGCCAGCTGCTGGGCAGGAGGCCCGCATGCTGCGGGCGCAAGGATGCGCAGGAGCAACCGTGCGAGCCTCGTTCGGCAAGGATCCTGCCGCGGCACGCGCACATGCGTACGCCCTGTCCACGCCCGCCCGTAGCTCTCACTGAGCGAAATCCCTCCGTCACCTTCAACGGACGACGACTATGCCAAAGACATTCTGGACCTTGCCGTTCAGCGCTCTCTGTGCGCTCTGGTGTTCCGAGAGCTGCGCCGATGACAGTTATCGCGCGCAGATGAAGGGACTCGATGAGCAGGTACAGGAGATCAAGTCCGACGTGCTCAGCATCGACGCCGAGCTGCGGCGGCTGGAAGAGAAGCTGCTGTATCCCTCGAATACGCACGTCGCATTATTCATCGCGCTCGCGAAGGGCGACTCGATGCGTCTGGATGCGGTGCAGATCCAGCTCGACGGCAAGCTCGCCGCCCACTACATCTACAACTTCAAGGAGCTCGAGGCGCTGCAGAAGGGTGGTGTGCAGCGTGTCTACACCGGCAACATTCCGACCGGCGCGCATCGGCTCGAAGTATCGGTGATCGGCAAGGTGGAGGGCGGCAAGGACTACGCGCACACCGAGAGCTTCAGTATCGACAAAGGCATCGAGCCGAAGCTGGTCGGTATCACGCTCGCTGGTCCGGGCTCGAGCAAAGCGATCGACGTCGCCGCCTGGTAACCGATGCGCACGCTTCTCAACACTATCGTAGGCGCGGGGTTAGCGGCGATGCTTGCCGCTCACCGTGCGTACGGCGGCGACCTTCGAGATCTTCATTTCGGAGAGGCGCAGTACTACGCGCATCAAGGCCAGTACCTGGAAGCGCTCGAGCGTCTCGATGCCGAGCTCGGTCAATACCACGATCTGGATGAACCGCAGCTCGATACGCTGCATTTCCATATCGGGGAGGCGGAGTTCTCGGTCGGCGACTTCGAGCTCAACTATCGAATGCATCATCGCGCCGGCCGGGCGATCAAGGCGGTGCTCGAGAGCAATGTCGATGAGGCCGTTCGCAACGAGGCCGCGTTCCGGCTGGCTCGCATCCATTTCCAGAAAGACCAGCTCGAAGAGGCGTTGCATGCGCTCGACCGTATCAGCGGTCGCATCCCCGACGGCATCAAGAACGAGATCGAATTCCTGCGTGCAAATGTCTATCTCGCGAGCGGACGACCGGGCGATGCCGTGAGCGTGTTGAAGCGATTGCAAGGCGCCGCAGGCCTGACAGGCTTTGCCGAATACAATCTCGGCATTGCCTTGTTGCAAGACAAACGCGCGGGAGATGCAATCGACCAGCTGGACCGCGCGGGAAAAATCAAGGTCGATGCCGAAGCGTCACGAATTAAGCCCGACGCCGAGGCGTCGAGGGCGATCCGGGACAAGTCGAACCTGATCCTCGGCGATCTCTTGTTCGAATCGAAGGAGTTCGACCGCGCGCAGCTGTCATTCGACCGTGTGCGACTCACAGGGCCATTCTCCAATCAGGCGCTGCTGCGGGCGGGCTGGTCTGCGATGTCTGCGGAAAAGTACGACAGAGCGGTGGTGCCGTGGAGCATGCTGGTCGATCGCGACGTGACCGATGGCGCCGTTCAGGAAGCTTTGCTGGCCCTTCCTTACGCGTACGGCAAGTTGAACGTGCATGGGCGAGCAGCGTTGCTGTACGGCCGCGCGCTGGAAACGTTCAGCAAGGAGCGCGTACGCGTCGACGCTTCGATCGAAAGCATTCGCGCTGGAAAATTCCTGAAGGCGCTCGTGCGCGAGGAGATCAGGCAGGACAAGGATTGGGTCATCCGGCTGCGTACGCTGCCGGAAGCACCGGAAACGTTTTACCTGGCCTCTCTCATGTCCTCGCATGATTTCCAGACCGCGCTCCAGAACTACCTCGATCTGGAGGACGTGCGCCGGAAGCTCGAAACCTGGCAGAACAGCTTCACCGCCTTCGAGGACGTCATCGAGCGGCGGCGTGGCAACTACGAGCCGTTGCTGCCCGAGATCGATGCGAAATTTCGTGAGCTCGATTCACAGATCCGCCTGCGTCAGCAACAGCGTGCGAACATCGAGAGGCGCCTGCACGGGATGTTGACGATGCCGCGTCCGGATCACCTGGCGACTGCGGATGAGCGCATCGTTCGCGAGCGGCTCAATGCCATCGAGCGTGCACTGAAGGCGCAGCCGGGCCCCGAGGTGGAGCCGCTGCAGCGGCGCGTCGAGCGTCTCAACGGTTTTCTGATATGGAATCTGCGCACGCAGTACGACGAGCGGCTGACACAGGCTTACAAGGATCTGGAAGCGCTGAATGCCGACATCGCGAACATGACGGCGCGGTACGACTCGTTCGTTCGCGCTCGCCAGGCGGCGATGCATAGCTACGTCGGGTACGACGTTCCGATCACGCGGTTGCGACAACGCGTGAGCGACGAGCTTCGAGAGGTTGCGCAGGTGATGGCGCGCCAGGGGCGGGTACTCGAAATCGTGGCGATCACCGAGCTCGGTCAACGTCGCGATCGACTGGAATCGTACGAGAGCCAGGCTCGGTATGCCGTTGCGGATAGCTATGACCGCGCCACGCGAGCCCAGGCGGATGTGGGAGCACGGCAATGAAGCGCCCGTTGCGCCTCGCACTGATTCTCTCTCCGGTCCTTGCGGCTGGCTGCGCACCGACGCCTGAGCGGCAGACACTCGCCGAGTTGCGCAAGGTCGCGGCAGACACATCGGATGTACGCGTCGAGCAGGGTCTCGACAAGGCGATGGCAAGCTACCAGCGCTACCTGGTGGAGACGCCGAAGACGGCTTTGACGCCGGAAGCGATGCGACGCCTCGCCGATCTCAAGGTCGAGAAGCAGTTCGGGATTCTGGGCGACGGAAAGCTGGTGGAGCTGGAAGCGCCCGAGCCGCCGCCTGCGACTGCGACGACGAGCCCGGGAGCATCCAATCATGCAACCGCCCAGGCCGCTGGCATCGCCGACCTGTCCGAATCGCAACGGGACTTCGAGCGACGTGCGATGGGATCAACGCAACTTGCGGCTAGCGGGCAAGCATCCAAGGTGACCGCGCCTGGCGGCCTGGCCGAGCAGTCAGCGATGGGCAGGAGCCCGAGTGCCGCGGGCGCAGGAGCGCTGGAGCGGCCGTCCGGACCGCTGGAGGCGATTGCGCTTTACGATCAATTGCTCGCGGAGTATCCGAATTACGAGCACAACGACGAAGTGCTGTATCAGAAATCGCGCGCCTACGACGAATTGGGGCGCACCGAAGAGGCGATGCAGACGATGGAGCGCCTGATCAGCCAGTATCCAGCGTCCGGATATCTCGACGAGGTGCAGTTCCGTCGCGCGGAGTTTTTCTTCACGCGTCGTAAATTCCGCGAGGCCGAAGGTGCTTACTCCGCGATCATCGACCTCGGTGCGCGTTCGGAGTACTACGAGCTCGCGCTGTACAAGCTCGGTTGGACGCTCTACAAGCAGGAATTCTACGAAGAGGCGCTGCACCGTTACATCGCGCTGCTCGATCACAAGGTGGCGATCGGCTACGACTTCGACGCGAAGAATGAAGAGGGCGATGAGCGGCGCGTCGCCGACACGTTCCGGGTCATCAGCCTCAGCTTCTCGAATCTCGGCGGTGCGGAAATCGTCGGCGACTATTTCGCGTCGAACGGCACGCGCCCGTACGAGGATCGCATCTACAGCAATCTCGGCGAGTACTATCTCACCAAGCTGCGCTATCACGATGCGGCAGGTGCGTACAAAGCCTTCGTCGGCCTGTATCCATTCCATCGGACCTCGCCACATTTCAGCATGCGTGTGGTCGAGATCTATGCGAAGGGCGGCTTCCAGAAGCTCGTGCTGGATTCCAGGAAGGAATTCGCCAGGACCTACGGCTTGAGCGGCGAGTACTGGCGTCACTTCGCAGTCGAGCAAACGCCCGAGGTGCTCAGTTACCTGAAGAGCAACCTCAAGGATCTGGGGAATCACTATCACGCACAGTATCAGCGGGCAGATCTGCGCGATGAGAAGCCTGCGAACTTTTCCGAGGCAGCGCAGTGGTATCGGGAGTTCCTCACATCGTTCCCGAAAGATGCCGAGTCGCCGCCGATCAATTATCAGCTGGCCGACTTGCTGCTCGAAGACAAGAACTTCGGCGAAGCGGCGCGCGAATACGAGCGGACGGCGTACGACTATCCGGTGCACGAGAAGGCGGCCGCCGCCGGTTACGCCGCGATCGTCGCGCACCGTGAGAATCTGGAAGCGGCCGATGAAGCGCAGCGGGCTGCTATCGATCGGGATGCGATCAAGCGGGATGCCATTGTGAGTTCGCTGCAGTTCGCGGATACGTTTCCGCAACACGAGCAGGCGCCGAAAGTGCTGAGCGCGGCCGCGGATGATCTCTATGGACTGAAGGATTTCAGGCCCGCGCTCGCCGCGGCCCAGAAACTGATCGAACGTTATCCGACGACCGAGCAGCCGGTCTTGCGTTCGGCGTGGACCGTTGCCGCGCATGCATCGTTCGAGCTCGCGGAATATCGGTCGGCTGAACTCGCTTACACCCGCGTTCTCGAACTGGTCCCCGGCGACGACGAGAAGCGCCCTGCGCTCATCGAGAATCTTGCTGCGTCGATCTACAAACAGGGCGAACAGGCGAACGACGCGCAGGACTATCGCGCGGCAGCGAACAATTTCCTGCGCGTCAAGCAGGCGGCGCCGACATCGCAGATACGTGCGGCCGCGGAATACGATGCCGGCTCAGCGCTCGTTCGACTGGGAGACTGGACTGATGCGGCTGACGTGCTCGACGCTTTCCGGCGAACTTATCCGCAGCACGAGCTCCAGCGCGAAGCGACGAAGCAGATTGCGTTCGTGTTTCGCCAGAGCGGGCAGGTGGCGCGAGCGGCGGGCGAGTACGAACGCATCGCCGCGGAGGCCGACAAACCTGAGTTGCGCGGCGAAGCATTGCTGGTCGCGGGCGACCTGCACGAACAGGCAAAGAGCACCGACCGCGCGCTCGCCGTCTATCTCACCTATGTCAAGGAGTTCCCGCGACCGCTCGATCTCGGCGTGGAGACGCGCTTCAAGATCGCGGAAATTTACCTGGGAATGCACGATGAGGTTCGTTACCACGAGCAGCTGCAGCAGATCGTCGGCATCGACGCGACTGCAGGCAAAGAGCGAACGAACCGCACGCGCACCCTGGCCGCACGATCGGCGCTCGTGCTCGCAGAAAAGAGTTACGAGCAATTTGCCCAAGTACGTCTGGCGCAGCCCTTCGAAAAGAGCCTGCAGGAAAAGCGGCGACGCATGGACTCCGCCATGAAGTCGCTCGGCGCGCTCGTCGACTACCAGGTCGGCGACGTGACGGCGGCTGCAACGTACTACATGGCTGAGGTGTACTACGGGTTCAATCGTGCGCTCATGGAGTCGGAGCGTCCGAGCGGCATGCAGGGCGCGCAACTGCAGAAATATGAGCTCGAGTTGGAGGAAACCGCGTTCCCGTTCGAGGAGAAGTCCATCGGCGTGCACGAGAAGAATCTCGAACTGATCCGTTCCGGCATCTACAACGTCTGGATCGAAAGGAGCCTCACGAAACTTACGCAACTGATGCCGGCGCGCTATGCGAAAGCCGAGATCAGCAGCGGTTTCCTGGGATCGATCGATCGTTACGCGTATCGCTCACCGTCCGCTCCATCGCTGGATAGCGGAGTTGCGCAGCAACCCGGCGGCGCAACGGCCGATATCGCAACGACGCAGGCGCCGTCGCCGGTCATGGCTGCAGGAGTCGCCAATGCGGCCGCTCATTAGCACGTTTTTCGCAGCCGCCTGCCGTACTGCGCTGATCGCAGCCGTTGTGTGTGCGGTTGGGTGCGCGGCCCCGTCAGTGGGCGAAAAATCTACATCGACGCAGAAAGTGAAATCGGTGCAGCCGGCGCGCGTCGATATTCAGCAGGACGCGACTGGCTTCACGATCCTGGAAGACGTTCGCGTCAGTGCGGAGGCGCGCTCGGAGTATGAGAACGCCGTGCGCATGTTCGAGCAGCAGCAGCATGAACAGGGTATTGCCGCGCTACTCAATGTGATCGAGCGTGCACCGAACGTTACGGCTGCTCACATCGATCTGGGTATCGCCTATGCGCGTATCGGTGATCTTGGCAAAGCCGAAGAGAGCTTCAAGCATGCGCTGCAGCTCAATCCGCGGCACCCTATCGCATACAACGAGCTTGGCATGGTGTATCGCCGCCAGGGCAAGTTCAGCGAGGCGCGCGCCAGTTACGAGAAGGCGCTCGCTCAGTTCCCTCAGTTTCATTTCGCGCAGCGCAATCTCGCGATCCTGTGCGACATCTATCTCGCCGACCTCGGCTGCGCACGGCAGCACTATGAGGCGTATCGGCAAGCAGTGCCCGGGGACGGTGAGACCGCGAAATGGCTTGCGGACTTGAATGCCAGAGCGAAGCGCCAGGAGTAGCCCATGTTCAAGAGATTCGTCATTCCCGCTTGTTCGCTGCTGGCGACCGTCGCAATCGCCGCGGATCAACCAGCTCCGACCGCCAAGACGAGCGCAACCAAGACGACCGCAACCAAGCCTGAGAGCAAGAGCGCGTCGACGGCGACCGTCGCGGACGCGAAGGCGCTCTCGGGTATGTCGATTCTGGGAAACCAGGAGGCGCCCAAGGCGCTGGTGATCGTGCCGTGGAAGAGCTCGCAATTGGGCGACACGCTCGGTATCGCGAAGGACCTGGACGATGGCCGCCAGCCCGCCGACAAAGAAGTCTTCATGCGACAGCTCAGCTACTACGCAATCAGGGCGAATTCGCAATAGGGCTCTCATATTTTCGGATCCGTGTCGATTCATCGTTAGATCAAGAGGCTTACAACCGTGGAAATCTTCTATTCGATCGTGAATTTTTTCGTCCGGGGCGGTGTATTCATGTACCCGATCCTGTTCGTAGCCGCTGTGGCGACCGGGATAGCGATCGAGCGTTACGTCACGCTGACGCGGCTTGCGATCAAGAATCGTGGTGCATGGAACCGCATCGAGCCGGTGCTGACGGAAGGCGACTTCGACAAGGCGCGCGAAGCCACAGCGAAGGACACTACGGCAGTCGCGCAACTTCTGGCCGTAGGACTGGCGCGCCAGGGCGCGGTCCGTCGCGTGGATGATGTCGAAAAGGCGATGCGCACGAATCTCATGGAAGTGATTCCGCGGTTCGAGAAGCGCACACACTATCTCGGTACGTTTGCGAATCTCGCGACCCTGCTCGGCCTGCTGGGTACGGTGAGCGGCCTCATTCACGCGTTCACGGCGGTTGCATCGGCGAATCCCGCCGAAAAGGCCAACCTGCTGGCGGCCAGCATTTCCGAGTCGATGAACTGTACGGCATTCGGCCTCATGGTCGCCGCGCCGTTGCTGGTCATCCACGCCTTCCTGCAGACGAAGACCGGCGACCTCATCGGCAGCCTCGAGACAGCGGCCATGAAATTCCTCACGCTCGTCGGCGACAAGCAGTCGGCGCGAATGCAGACTCGTCTCGAACTCGCGCAGCTGCCCAAAGACCCGACCAGAGACCAGTCCAGGGCGGCGTGAGACTCCGTCATGCAATCCAACTACACCCGATCGTTCGCCTATGACGGCCCGCTCATGCAGTCGAGCTACAAGACTCGCATGCGCAAGCCCGTCGAGCTGTTGCTCGTGCCGATGATCGACATCTTCACGGTGCTGGTCACGTTCTTGCTGATGACGGCGGTGTTCTCGCGCATCACGATTCTGCAGCTCGACCTGCCGAGTTCGAATGCGGACAGTTCGGGTACGCCGCCGGCATTCCGCCTGGAAGTGATCGTCCGTCACGAGGGCTTCGAGCTGACGAACGGTACCGAGCTCATCGCAACGATTCCGAAACTCGACGGCAAGTACGACTTCAAGTCGCTCACCGACATGGCGGTGTCGCTCAAGCGCCAGTACCCGGATGGGAACGATGCATCGGTGCTGGTGGAAGGGGACATCCAGTACGACTACCTGGTCCAGTCGATGGATGCGGTTCGTACCGCCGAAGTGGTGCAGCCTGCTGGCGCGACCGCTCCAGGCGCGCCAGCGGGTGCCGCAACGAAGATGGACTTGTTCTCGAACATCGCCGTCGGCGAGGCGCCCCAGTGAAGAACGGCAGCGAACCAATGTCGGAGGAGGGCAGCTCATGAGTCTCTTGAATCGTTCGAAGCCCCGCGCGGACGTCGAGCTCAATCTGATTCCGCTGATCGACATCATGTCGGTCCTGGTCGCCTTCTTGCTCATCTACTCCACCGAGGTGGAGAGCGTGCAGAACTCGAAGGGAATCGAGATTCCGCAGTCGACGGCGGAAGTGAAGCCGAAGAGTGCGGTCGTCGTGATGATCACGAGAGAGCACGTGTTCGTGCAGGGCGAGCCCGTGGCAACGATTGCGGAGGTTCAGGGTGCGGCAACCCCGCTCGTCGAGCCGCTGCGCGCAGTGCTCGAGCGGCCGATGCTTGCAGGCGCAGGCAGCACTGACGCGATGTCTTCGCGAGAGGTCACCGTGATTGCCGACAAGAGCCTGCCGTTCGATGTCGTGAAGCGGGTGATGGCAACGTGCAGCGCTTCCACCTACGGGAAGATTTCGCTGGCCGTGTTGCAGAAGGAGAAGGCTGCCAATGCGAGCTGAAGCCCACCTCGAGCTGTTCGAACCGCAAGCGACGGTACTTACCATCCCCGGGGCGCCCGATGCCGATGCATCCGACGTCACCTCCACGCCGGTTGCGGAGTCCGCATCGGCTGAACAAGACCGAGCGGTGCTTGCGGCCGAACTCGCACAAGCGCGCAAGGCGGTCGACGCACTGACGAACGATCTGCGCGGTATCGATGACGAACTCGACAGGCTTGCACCGGAACGCCTGCGGCACGCGTTGGCCCTCGACATCGTAAGCTCGCTCGACAAGCTCGCTGAGATCGGCGGCGCCGCGATTTTCTGGGGCGAGGACGGAGACGACGGCGGCGCAACTGCGAGTCACCTGCGTCGTGTGCGCCGCCGGGTCGATGAGTTCAATGAAAGTCTCGATGAGATCGAAGGCCGCCGCGCGGCTGCGGTCGATCGCATCAGGCAGCACCAGAGTCACACCGAGTTCATGGAGGACTTGCTCTTCGAGGCATTGGAAGAAGAAGAGCGGCTCAAGCAGGAATGGATCGTCGAGCGAGAGATCGGCAAGCTGCCTGCGTACAAGGCGTTCATGCCCTGGAGTCCTGGGGGCGAGGACGACCGGCGCTTTCGCAAGACAGTTGGCACTGCCTTGTTGTTGTGCCTCATGTTCGCGAGCGTGTTGCCGTTCATCGAGCTGCCGCAAAGCGTCCTGAAACCGGAAGCGGCAGTGCCGGAGCGGATCGTGCGGCTGTTGCTCGAGTCGCAGCCGAAGCCGCCGACGCCGGTGCGCGAGCTGCCGAAGCCAAAGCCCGAAGAGAAGCTCGCCGAGAAGAAGCCGACGGAGGAAGTGCCGAAGGTTGCGACCCCGAAACCGGATAAGAAAGTCACAGAGCCTGCTGCGACTGAACAACCGCAGGCTCCGACGGAGCAGGGACTTCTCGCCTTCCGCGACAAGTTCGCCGGCTTGCAGGAAGATCAGGCGCTTTCGCGGCTGGGCTCGCAAGCGCAGATCAACAGTGCGAGCGATTCCGGCCCGGCGCAGCGAGCGATGGTGACGACGAACGCGCCGGGATCGAGCGGCGGCATCAATCTCGCTTCGCTCAGCCGCAACGTGAGCGGCAGTGGCGGAACGGGCGGAATGGCGCGTGTTGCCATCACTCATGTGACCAGCGCAATAGGCGGCATCGGTAAACCCGGCGCGGATCGCCCGCTGAGTGGCGAGAGCGTCGCGAATGCGCGCACCGACGAAGAGATTCAGATCGTGTTCGACCGCTACAAGGCGTCGCTCTATCGTCTCTACAACCGCGAGTTGCGCAAGGACCCGACTTTGCGCGGACAGATGGTGCTGAAGCTCACGATCGAACCGGATGGCAGTGTGTCCCTGTGTCAGCTGCAGTCTTCTGACATGAATGCGCCGGAGTTGTCGCAGCAAGTCGTCGAGCGCGTAACGACGATCGACTTCGGCCCGAAGGACGTTGCCGCCATCACGATTCTCTATCCGATCGATTTCCTCCCCGCCGCCTGAGAACAGCAACAACATGAGCGAGCGGATCTGTGCGAACTGCGATTCGAGTTTCTCTAGCGGGTGAAGCTGGATCTTTAGCAAGCAATCGACCAAGGCAAAGCCACCGAAAGGTGGCGACGCAAAGTTACCGGTCTAAAGAGCGCCGCCCGCGAGCGTTCCATGACAGCGGGATCGCCGGAATCCGCACCCGACGTGCGGGCACTCCCTCGGTCCATTCGTGACTCGCGTCACTGCAAGAGGAAAGAGGGTGTATGAGATCAAGGGTCACGGTCGGTCAGAGTGAAAGTGCCTGTCCGAGAGGAATGGGCGGCTGGATCGCGATTCTGCTGTTGGCACTGGTCGCCCTGGTTCTGACCGAGCGCTCGTCGGCAGCCGAAATCACCTATCAGTCCGTTAGCGGAATCTGGCATGACCCCCTGGATAACCAGCCGGGAAGCCAGCCGGGCGATCCCGTGGTCACGAACGGCGTTCCGACTTCGATCATCGCCTGGGGCACGACATCCGGTACGCAAAGCAGTTACGACTTCACGCGAGCGATTCCGCCTCCTTTGTCGTTGCCCGGGCCCATCCCGTTCTTTTCTCTCGGTTCGTTCACGCACCGGAATTTCGCGGTCGACGATCCTTCGCTGGTCTCGGTTCAGCTCGACGTCGTCCTCGTAATCAGTGTGGACGGCGTTCCACGGGCGCCGATGACCTTCACCTTTACGTTCAATCACGAGGAAACGCCGAACAACCAGGACCCTTGTCCGTATCCGACACCGATTGGAGAGGGTTGCACCGACCGTGTGACGATCGTCGCGTCGCCTCAGCCCACGACGTTCCAGGTCGATGGCGTGGACTACACGTTGAATCTGCGTTTCCTCGTCAACGGCACTCCGACGAACGAATACATCACGAGAGAAGGCGGCACGGCAAACAGCTCGGGCCTGGTCGGAGAATTCACGCAGCCGCCGATTCCGCCCGGCACGCCGACGCTCATCGTCGACAAGTCGGGCCCGGCGACGATGAATCCGGCGGAGTTCGGTACGTTTGGCATTGACGTGCGCAACGCCGGGACTGTCCCTGCGTTCAACGTGACGCTCCTCGATCGTCTTCCCAACGGCCCGACGGGTGGAATGTGCGACACCACGCCGCAGATCACGAGCGCGCGTGTTTTTGCGGCGGACGGCGCGACGCCTGTAGCTGGCAAGGGTCCTCTGGTGCAAGGGACGGACTACTCGCTCGTCTACAACGGGCCCACGTGCGAACTCACGTTCAGCGCGCTGACTGCTCCTTCGGTGATCGGCGTCGGCGAACGTCTTGTGATCGCGTACCGCGCGCAGCTCGATGCCGATTTTCAGTTTGGCACCACGCTGACCAACGTTGCTGGCGCGACGCAGTGGTACAACGCGGCAGCATCGAATCCGGGCCGTACCTCTTACACGCGCACTTTGACCAACGGCACGGTGGGTGTCCTGGACCACGAGGATGCACACACCGTCAGGGTCGTGCCGGTGCTGTACGCCGACAAGGCGGCCGCGCTGCAAGTCGATTCCATGTCGCCCGGCATCGTCGACCCGGGCGATGTGCTGCGCTACACGATCAGGATCTACAACAACGGCAAGCTCCCGATCACGCAAACCGTGCTGCGCGACTCGGTGCCCGCAAACACGACGTACGTCGCCGACTCGATGACTCTGAACGGACAGCCCGTCGGCCGGCCTGACGGTGGCGTGTCGCCGCTCATCGCAGGCGTCACAGTGAGATCTTCGGGACTGCCCGCGCCGCTGCCGGGCACTCTGTCGCCCGGCGAGTCGGCCATCGTGCAATTCGATCTGCGCGTTAACGACACTGCGCGGCCCGGCACAGTGATCACGAACCAGGCAGTCGTCAGCACGGCGGAGAGGCCGGACCTGCGGACCGACGGTGACGGTAATCCCGCAACGGGGCCAGAGCCGACAGTCGTCGTCGTTGGCAATTTGCAGGAGTTGAGGATTACGAAGAACGTCAGCGTCGTCGGCAATGGTCCAGCGATCGCGGGTGCGACGCTCGAGTATGTCGTGCAGGTCACGAACGTCGGCACCGTGCCGGCCTATGCCGTCTCGATCCGCGACGACATCGCAGTGCCGATGCCGGGGTACCTGTCGTTCGTGGACCAGTCGTGGTCGCTGAACGGTGCGACGACCGGCATCACTGTCGCGGGCTCGCTGCTGGCCGCCGACTACTCGACAACCTATGGCGCCTTGCAGCCTGGCCGAGCGATCACGCTGCGCTTCCGCGCAGTGCTGAATGCAACTCTCGCGATTGGCACACGCGTCTCGAACACTGCTACGGTTTACTGGAACGATCCGCAGCGGCGGGCGAGTGCAACGGTCTCGATCGATGTCGGTGGCATCGTCGGCGTCGGCATTCTGGCTGGCACGGTCTGGCACGACGCCAATTTCAACGGAAGTGTCGAACCCACCGAACGACGGCTCTTAGGATGGGCCGTCGAGCTCTACCGCAACGCACGGTTGGTCACCTCTGTTCTCACCGATGCTTACGGCAGCTACGTGATCAGCGGCATCGCGCCGAACTACGCAACCGCGGATCGCTATGAGCTGCGCTTCACTGCACCGGACGCGGGAGCGAGCACCGCCAAGCTGGGTAGAACCCAGTCGATCTTCACCAATGACCTGCAACGCATCACCGATATCGTCATTCAACCCGGCAGCAATTATCAGGACGTGAACCTGCCGATCGCGCCGAACGGTGTCGTGTACAACACGATCACGCGCTCGCCTATCGCGGGCGCCACGCTCACGATGCTGAACGCGGACAGCCAAACAGCGTTGCCCGCGAGCTGTTTCTACGATCCGGCGCAGCAGCATCAAATCTCGCTCGCGTATGGCTACTACAAGTTCGACCTGAACTTTGCCGATCCGGCCTGCCCGAGCGGCGGCAACTACATCATCGACACCGCGCCGCCCGCGACGGGCTACATCCCCGGACCGTCGCAGATCATTCCGCCGGTCGCGAGCAGAGCTGCAGCACCCTTCTCGGTGCCTGCATGTCCCGCGAGTGCCGACGACGCAGTCATGGCGACTGCGCAGCACTGCGAAGTGCAGCTCTCGGAACTTGCGCCGCCGGTGTCGGTGCGCGCACGGGAGCCTGGCACGCGCTATCGCCTGAACTTCAGGTTCGATGACAGTTTCGTGCCGGGGTCGGCACAGATCTTCAATAACCACATCCCGCTCGACCCGGATCTGCAGGGCGTGTTGCAGCTGTCTAAAACGACGCCGCTGCTCAACGTAACACGCGGCCAGATGATTCCGTACACGATCACGTACACGAATGTCACCGATATACCGCTGTTCGATGTTGCTCTCATGGACCGCTTCCCGGCGGGTTTCCGCTACATAGAGGGTTCGGCGCGTATCGATGACGTGCCAACCGAGCCGACGCTGGTGGGCCGCCAGCTCAGGTGGAACGACCTGATCGTCTACGGCAAGGAACGTCATTCGATCGTGCTGCTGCTCGCAGTTGGCGCCGGCGTGAGTGAAGGTGAGTTCACGAACCGCGCTCAGGCAGCTCATGCGCTGACGAACAATCCCCTGTCGAACGAGGGAGCGGCGACGGTGCGCGTCATTCCCGATGCGACGTTCGATTGCACGGATCTCACCGGCAAGGTGTTCAACGATGCGAATCGCAACGGTATCCAGGATACCGGCGAACGCGGGCTCTCCGGCGTGCGTGTCGTCAGTGCCCGCGGCCTCACGGCGACGACCGACGGCTTCGGCCGGTTCCACATCACATGTGCGGTCGTGCCTCGCGAAGGTCGCGGCAGCAACTTCATCCTGAAGCTCGACGACCGCACGCTGCCGAGCGGCTTTCGCGCATCCAGCGATCAGGTGCGCGTGCAGCGTGCAACGCGCGGCAAGTCGCTGCGCTTCAACTTCGGCGCCTCGGTGCATCGCGTTATCGGCCTCGACATCGCCGATGCGGTGTTCGAACCGGGCACGTCGAGCATGCGCCCGCAGTGGCAGCCCCGCATGGGCCTGATGCTGGAAGAGTTGCAGAAAGGTCCGGCGGTGTTGCGCTTGTCGTACCTCGCGGACCTCGAGGGTAAAGAGCTCGTCGAGCAGCGCATGGACGCAATGAAGAAAGCAATCATGCAGTCATGGAAAGAACTCTCCGCCTCCGCATGCAGCGGGCAGCGAGGCGCAGAACCTGCGAACTCCTGTTATCAGCTCGCGATCGAGCAGGAAGTGTTCTGGCGACGCGGCTCGCCGGTGATCCCAGGAGCGCAAGAGCTGTCGACGAAGCAAGCGGCCGTGCGCGGCACGGGAAAGGTGAACGAATGATGTACACCAACTGTCGATCGCCTGGCCGCAGCATGATCGCAAGCGCGCGCCTTTCGTTCTTCCTGGCATGGAGCCTGACGATCGCTGCGGCCGACGCGCAGTCCGTACAGCAGGCATCGTTCGGCGAATCCGTCGAACGCCATTTGTCGAAGGACGAGCCCATCGCTCAGTGGACGCAAGACGCCGCGCGGCTGAATCATGAAGCGGGTGACATGATCATCTCGACGCAAGTCACGAAGCAGGAGGTCGAGACCGTCAAACTCCAGAACGTGATCCCGGCGATCCGTTTCGAGTCCGGCGTGGCAGACATTCCGTCGAATTACGTCGAATCGCTGCGCAAGGTGCTCGATGGCATGCGCGAGCGGCAGAACGTGCGGCTGCACCTGATCGGACATGCCGACGATCAACCGCTGTCGGCAACGCTCATGCAGCGCTACGGCGACAACTCCGGTCTGTCGCGCGAACGCGCCGGTGAGGTGGCGGAGTTCCTGAAGTCCCGCCTCAATCTGCGTCCAGAGGCAGTCTCCTACGAGTGGGCCGGCGATTCGAAGCCGATAGCGACGAACGCGACCGCAGAAGGCCGCGCGCTCAATCGTCGCGTCGAGGTCGAGGTGTGGTACGACACGGCCCGGCAGCGCGCGGCTGAGGAACAAGTGCTGCTCAAGGAAAACTTCCGGCGCATCAAAGTGTGTCGCATGGAAACGGTCTGCAAGATGCGTTTCATGGAGGGCCACTCGCGGCGTGCGCGCATCAAGAATCTCGTGCCGCCGCTGCATTTCAAAGACGACGCCACGGAGGTTTCCGACGCGTTCGTCGAGCACGTCAGCAAGGCTCTGCACAATCTGCAGGGCAAGCAAAACGTCATGGTGAAGTTCACGGGCTACTCCGATGACCTGCCGCTGTCCGCACGGGACGAGCGAATCTACGGAACGCACCTCGCGCTTTCGAAGGCACGCGCGCATCGAGTTGCGCTTGCGATTCAAGAGAGATTGAGCCTGCCGACGGCGGCCGTTGCGAGCGACGGGCGCGGTGCGACGCGGCCACTCGCTTCGAACCAGACCGAGCAGGGTCGCGCATTGAATCGACGGATCGAAGTGGAGTTCTGGCACGACGATCCGCTGCAGGAAATGCCGGACGATCCGCAAATCTGTCCGAACGACGGCGATGGAGAGATGGTGACGAAAGTCTACGACCCGGCATGGGGCCGCATCGCGCCGCTGGATCTCGAAGGCGGCCGCGCGGTCATTCCTGCCGGCTACACGGATCAATTGCGCCGCGCGATGAGCGAGATCGCCGACAAGACGAATGTCCGTCTGCGCTTCATCGGCTATACGAAGAACGAGCGGCTGGATCGCCGGACCGCGAGTGTCTACGGCGACGACGTCGGCTTGTCTGCCGCACGTGCGCGGCGAGCGATGGACACGATTCGTGAGCAGATGCAGCTCGCGCCGGGTCAGGCTGAACACGAAGGCCGTGGCTACGTACAGTCAGACGACGTTGTGAACGCGGGTTTCACGCAGGGTGACACTTCGTACATCGTCGTGCAGGTCGTCTACGACGAGCGCGCGGTCGTCGACGACTTTGACGGCGTCGACATCACGAAGCTCACCCGCGAGTTGTCGCCGAAGGACCCATTCGGCCTGAACCTGATGCGCATTACGGTCGACGGCATGCCGATCGATGATCCGAATCGCAGCTCACAGGACATCCAGCGCTGCACGGACGTTGCGATGGACCAGGCAGACATTCAATTTCAGTTCGACAACCTGGAATCGAACCGCCGCCTGAGCGTTGCGGCGTCGCCGTCGACTATCGTATTGCGGGACGCCGAACCGATGGCCACCGCCTCGGGAACTGACGATGCGGAGAATGCCGGGGCGGGTGACACGAAGGCCGTTGATGCGGGAGTGAAAGAGCTGTTGCAGGATGCACAGGACGCAGTGATTGCAGACGCTGCGGAGGCGGATAGGGGCAGCGAGGAACAACAGTTCCCGGTAGTGGAGGAGCCCGCAAGTGCAGCCACGACTGAACCTGCAGCTGAACCGCCGCCGCACGTGCAGCACGCGCCTCGCTATGTCGGCGATCCAGTGCGCTTCCGGATGTATGCGAATTACGGCGCTTTCCTCGATCGTGCCGAGGTGCGGATCTTTGCCGCCGATCAGTCGCTGCAGGCGAACCCGATCGATGTCGTGGCGTTCGATACGAGCGGATTCGCCGAATGGCTTCCGACGTCCGATCGCGTCGAAGCTCCCGCGACTGATCTGAAGTACGTACTGCGCGTGTACGACAGGACAGGCAACTTCGACGAAACGCTGGCGCAACCGCTCTGGCTCGTCTATGGCTATGCAGGCACGGCCGAGTCGGATCCGGAGAAGGTGAAGCAGCGACGTGAGGAGGAATTGCTCGCAAGCTACGGTGAGAACGGGCTGTCGGTCAGCAATATCCGGCTCGGCAGCGGCACAGTGAAGGTGCGCGGCAGCGGTATACCCGATAAGCACAACGTGTGGGTCGCAGGTCGGGAAGTGCCCGTCGATCGCAGCGGCAACTTCGTTGCAGAGGAAGTGCTGCCGTCGGGCTTGCACACGGTGGAGGTCGCCGTGCTCGACGAGAGCGGCAGCGGCTCGATGTATCTGCGCGATCTCGAATTCAAACCCAACGACTGGTTCTATCTCGGCCTGGCCGACTTCACAGCCTCCGAACATCATGTGAGTGGTCCGGCTGGCCTGCTCCAGGGTGAGAACGCGCCGTACGATTACGACTCGACGCTCGACGGACGTCTCGCGTTCTTCGTCAACGGCAAGTTCGGCGAGCACTGGGGACTGACCGCCAGCGCGGATACACGCGAAGGTCCAGTGAAGGATCTGTTCAGCAACTTCCTGGACAAGTCGCCGGACGCGCTGTTCCGACGCATCGACCCCGACTACAACTATCCGACGTTCGGCGACGATGCGATGGTGGAGGAGGTGGCGCCGACCCTCGGCAAGTTCTATGTCAAAGTGAATCGCGATCGGAGTCACGCGCTGTGGGGCAATTTCAAGATCAACTATCTCGGCAATGAGCTCGCTCATGTCGATCGCGGCCTGTACGGCGGCAACCTGCACTATGAAACGGAAGCCACCACGAGCTTCGGCGAGCAGCGAGTCGCTCTCGACGGGTTCGCCGCCGAGCCGGGGACACTCGCCAGCCGAGAGGAATTCCGCGGCACGGGGGGCTCGCTCTATTACCTGCGAAATCAGGACATCCTCGTAGGTTCGGAGCGCGTGCGGATCGAGCTGCGTGACAAGGACTCCGGGCTCGTGACGGGTACTAAAAACCTGCAGCCGGTGCTCGACTACGACATCGACTATCTGCAGGGGCGCATCCTCCTGTCCGAGCCGCTCAACTCGACGGCGGATGACCAGCTGCTGATTCGCACCGGCACGCTCAGCGGCGAGGAAGCTCACCTCGTCGTTCGTTACGAATTCACACCGGGCTTCGATGACATCGATGCGGTCGCCACGGGCGGACAGGGTCATTTCTGGATCAACGACCATGTGCAGATTGGCTTGACGGCGAGTTCGAACGAAGAGGGCACGACCGACAGCGCCTTGAATGGTGCAGATGTGACGTTGCGGATGAGCGCGGACTCCTGGCTCAAGGTGCAAGCGGCGCAGAGCGAAGGCCTGGTTTCGAGTTCGCTGTACTCGAGCGACGGCGGTTTCGGCTTCGTCGGCGATGACTCCACCGGCCTGGACGCAGCAAATGCGAATGCCTATCGCGCCGACCTGAGCGTCGGCTTCGGTGAATTCATCGAGTCGCTGCCTGGGCGCATCACTCTGTATACGCAGTCGCTCGGCGAGGGCTATTCAGCGCCGGGACTGACGACGCTGACCGATACCAGACATCAGGGGGGCACGTTACGCATGGAAGTGCCGGGCGGTGTGGAGCTGCGCGCCAAGGCCGATAAGAGGGAACAGGAGCAGGGGTACTCGGTGGATGCACAGGAGCTCGACATCGGCTATCAACTCACCAAACGCTGGGATGTCAGCACAGGCGTGCGCAAAGACGAGCGCGAGTACGACGGCACGCTGCTGCCGCTGAATCTACAGCAAGGCAAGCGCACAGATGGCGTCGTGCAGGTCGGTTTCGATTCGAAATCGACATGGCGCGCTTACGGATTCGTGCAGGACACGCTATCGAAATCGGCAGAACGTGAAGACGACGGCCGCGTTGGTCTCGGCGGTGCGTATCGCTTCACGGATCGATTCCGCTCGGACCTGGAAGTCTCCGATGGCGATCTCGGCACGGGCGCGAAGGTCGGGACGAATTTCAAATACTCGGAGAGCACGAGCCTGTACCTGAACTACGCACTCGAGAACGAGCGCACCGACAACGGGTTGCAGGGACGCCGCGGTAATCTGGTGTCCGGCATGAAACGCAGGCTGTCGGACTCGAGCAGCGTGTATGTGGAAGAGCGCTACCAGGAAACGGATTCCGCTTCCGGTCTCACGCATTCGACGGGCACGAGCCTCGCGCCCAACGATCGCTGGAATTTCGGCGCGAACACGGACATCGGTTCTCTGGTCGACACCCGGACCGGCTCGAAGATCGATCGGGAGGCAGGCGGCGTCAGCATGGGATACGGGTTCGAGACCGTGCAGTTTGCGAGCGCGATCGAGTATCGCCTCGACAAGACGCGGCAGCCCGATCAGGCAATCGCCGAGCGCAAGACCTGGTTGTATCGCAACAGCTTCAAATATCAGCTCACGCCGAATTGGCGCGCGCTCGGCAAGTTCAATCATGCCGATAGCAAGAGCTCGCTAGGGCAGTTCTACGATGGCGGCTACACCGAGGGGGTGATCGGCTACGGCTATCGGCCGGTCGAGCACGATCGCCTGAACGCGTTGGTGAAGTACACCTACTTCTTCAATGTGCCGACGACCGAGCAGGTGACACCGCAGCACCTTCCGGCGCAGTACATCCAGAAGAGCCACGTAGGCGCGCTCGATCTCACGTATGACATCACCGAGCGCGTGTCGCTCGGCGGCAAATACGCCTATCGGCTCGGGCAGGTGAGCCTGGATCGGGAAAACCCGCAGTTCTTCGACAACCGCGCCAGTCTTTATATCGCGCGCACCGATGTGACGTTCGGTCAGCACTGGGAAGGGTTGATTGAAGGGCGCATGCTCGACATGATCGACTTGAACGAACAGCGCAGCGGCGCGCTTGTTGCGATGTACCGGCATGTAGGCGATCACGTGAAGGTCGGGTTGGGCTACAACTTCACGGATTTCTCGGAAGACCTTACGGATTTGAGCTTCAAGCACGAAGGTGTGTTCCTCAATATCGTGGGTGCGATGTAAGTCGGAAGTGACGCCACGATGATCGGGCTACCGTGAGCTTCCGCAACTCAGCTCATGGAAAGGTAAGCGTTGAGAAGACGAGCGCGAGCAAACCATCGATGAACTGCGAACGGATAGGCTTCGCCACGTGGCCGTCCCGGCTCTCGTGATCCACGGAACACGCGCTGGGCGCGCGGCACCGCAGATCCAGAGCGAATCTGTGCTGACAGTGTCGGTTCGTGTCCGCGTGAGGTGATATCAGTTTCTGCATCCGCTCAATGGAGATTGATGCGGTCGAGTCCATGCCCTCTCTCACTCACGCATGCGCTGTAACAATCGACTGCAGCGTTGCGGCTAATATGTCGGGCGCAGTGATGTGCGGTGAGTGGCTGGCGTCCATCTCGTGATAGTCCCAATGCTCCTTCTTGGCGCGGTCCGAAAACTGGCGGAACGGGTCGCTGGGCGCGACGCGTTTGCAGTAAATATAGCTTCGGGGGACTTTCGTCTCGCCGTTGCGCAGCTTCAGAGGCGTCAGGAAACACTTGAGCGACTGCGGCAAGCGTCGATCTGCAATCCACTTCATGTCAGCGTCGGACGTGTCGGACGGCGTGGGATTAGGCGGAACGCGCCAACCATCCCCAGCCTTCGCCCGTGCCTCGAGAGAGCGGTGGCCGTCCGGAATCAGATCCGCATGAGCCTGCCCGTCTCTTGGTACGAAAGCATCCAGATAGATCAGCTTTGAGATCCGATCAGCCACGCGGTCGGCAACGCCGGTCGCCACCATGCCGCCGTAGCTGTGTCCTATGAGTACGACGTCGTGCAGATCTTCGTACTTGATTACGCCCAGCATGTCCTGAATATGAGTTTCCAGATCATTTGACGAACTCGCGAGGTGTTCGCGTTCGCCAAGCCCAGTGTAAGTCGGCGTGATCAGGCGATGCCCGGCGGCGGCCATGAGCGGATGCATCTTCTTCCAAGCCCATCCTGCCGACCATGCGCCGTGCGCCACGAGTAGGGTTACGCCACTGTTTGACGCGGACGCCGCAGTTGCTGCACTGATCAAAGGCGAAGCAGTGATGGTCGTCACCACTCGTAGGAACGTTCGACGCTGCATGACCGTATGCTCCAGGCGATGGCTACCGCGCACTCACTTGCCTGAAGCCGAATATAACTCAGACATCGGTGAAGAAAGCAGCAGCGAAAATTGGCGGCGACGCATGGTGCTTGGCGTGATCAAAGGCAGCGGGCTCCCTGGCGCCATCCTCCGTAGTTGACTCAGGGAAACCGCCGACGGATCCGGGCCGACGCCACACCTCCCACTCCGAAGGCTAGAACCCCATGCGAAGACCGAGGTCGAGATGATCAGGCCGACACCGACGTAGGGTTGAAGCGCGCCTGTGGACAGGTCAAGGCAGCCGCAGACGATCTGCCGGTGGCACCGAAGTCGCAGACCGTGCACTTTGCAGATCTGGACCTCGACAAACCGCTGCAGGCTGCGAAGTTGCTTAGTCGATTGAAGAGTGCTGCCAGAGAAGTCTGCCGGCCCCTGGATAGCGGCACGCTTCGCCAGAAGCACATCTTCGCTACTTGCGTTGACTTCGCGCTATCGAACGCGGTCGCGAGAGTGGACCGCCCAGTCTTGACGAGCGCGTTCGCGCCGGCCAAGCAGAATCTGCGTCGAACTGCAATCCAGATCGCTAACCAACGATAGCGTATCCGAGCTGCTCTGCGGCTCGGGGGGATGAGTGCCGGCGCGGCGGTCAATGCGTCATCGTCGCGCTGCGCTGTCGCTCGCTTGCGTGCAGTCCAATATCAAAATGCCAAGGCGCTATGCGGCCAAAGGCTGAAGTTTCATAAATTGACGCTGCGCGGGCACGGCGTCCGGCCTGCAACTAATACAGATGCGAATCGTAATCGATCTGTAACACGACACGCCTACGATCGCGCGTATCCAGTCACAGTCTCGTCACAAATCAAATAACAATGAGGATGCGCGCATGACGTCACGAATTCTAAGCTCGCTGGTAGTCGTCTCGTTTTGCGTGACTACGCTAGCACATGCCGGCGTCGACTTCATTGCAAAGGCCGAAATCAGCGGGGCATACGAAGACCTGTCCAGCAAAACCGCGGGCGCACTGGAGAATGGAATCGCGGGCAATAGCTTCGGCGGAATTGGCTCGGGGCTTGCTTGGGCGGGCGGCGATACGTTCCTGGCGCTGCCCGACCGGGGCCCCAATGCCGCCGTCTACAACGCTGCTGTCGACAATACGACTTCATACATCCCGAGATTCCAAACCGTCCGGCTGAGCCTCGCGCCGAATCCGGAGTTCGATGCAAGCGTGATCGGTTCGGCGCCTTTCATCCTCACACCGACGCTGCGTGACACGACGCTGCTCTCCAGCCGGACGCCGCTGGTGTACGGAACCGGGGCCGGCCTCGGTGTGGGCAGCGGCGTCCCGGCGCTCAATGCCGTGGTGCACACGAACTTCTTTTCGGGCCGATCGGACAACTTCGATCCATCGCAGCTTTCCACCAATCCGAAGAACGCACGCCTTGACCCTGAAGGCATTCGCGTCAGCAATGACGGCATCTCGGTGTTCATTTCCGACGAATACGGCCCGTATCTCTACCAGTTCGACCGCATAACCGGCTTGCGCACTCGCGCGTTCAAGCTGCCGGACGAGTTGGCGGCGAAAAATCTGAGCCCCGTCGGCGATACGGAAATATCCGGCAACACCGTCGGCCGCGTCGCGAACAAAGGCATGGAGGGTCTCGCGATCACACCTGACGGCCGCACACTTGTCGGCGTGATGCAGGCACCGCTCGAGCAGGATACGAACAAGGTCATTCGCATCGTGACGGTTGACGTCCGCACGGGTGACACCAGTCAGTATGCGTACCAGCTCACCACTGGGTCCGGTGTCAGCGAGATCCTTGCAATCAACAATCATGAGTTCCTGCTGGATGAGCGCGATGGCAAAGGTCTGGGTGACAGTTCGCTCGCCAAAGTGAAACAGCTCTACAGGATTGATCTGGCGGGTGCTCAGAACATCGCCGGCAAGAGTGGAGACCTGTCGGCATTCGCCGTGCCGAAGACGCTGTTCCTGGACATCGTGACCAAGCTCACGGCCATCGGCATCTCGGCCGACAAGATTCCCGCTAAGATCGAAGGCATTGCGTTTGGGCAGGACGTCACGGTGGGCGGCGTGAAACGGCACACGCTGTTCGTGGCCAACGACAATGATTTCACTCCTACGGTCGCCGGAGTGCCGAATCCGAATCAATACTTCGTATTTGCGTTCGACGATTTCGACCTGCCGGGCTTCCGGAATCAAAACATCCGGGAGCTGTCGTTCCTGGAGTGCGGCATCGGCTTCTGATCCGAGCTCGCCAGCGCCCGGCGGCGATCGTCCGAGTCCCATTTGCGGCACTACGCGTGCTGCCGCGACTGTAGTCCTCGTAGCGTCCGGCGAGCCCGAGTTCGAGTCCTTTGAGCAGGCCCTACTCGCCAACGGCCATCAGTCATTGACAGTGTCGAGCCTGATGATCGCTTGCTGTGCGATCTGGATTCAAAATCGCGAGCTGGTCTCGACTGCCCAGGTCTTGCCGTTGCCGGCTTCCGACAAGGCGATGCAGCCGCGGTACGGACCGGGTACAGGGTTGTACTGCAGTACCTGCGTAGCGCCGACTTGTGAGGTGAAGTAACCGAGCAGCGTGAGTTCCTTCGTCATCAGGATGAAGGGCCGCGGCGGCATTGAATCGCCGGTGTATGCGCGTGCAGCTGCAGTGGCGACGTCATTGGTCGCTTGCACCAGCGCACTCTGTTGCGATGCCGTGAGCTGCATGAACGGACGCCCGTGCTGTTTCTGGGCCTGCGCCTCGAACTCCTTGAGACCGGCAAGGAATTTTTCCTGGTCTTCCTGCGGATACGCGTCCTTCAGCATCAGGTCGATGAATGCGGGGATCCCGACATCTTTCGCGCCCGGCGTATCGGTACGCGGAATCATGATCTCCGCAATTTCGGCGACCAGCGCGCCTTGCGCTTCATCGAGAAACACAGGCTTCCAGGAGGCGGCCGGTTTCGCGGTGCAGCCGTTGAGAATACCGAGGAGGGCAGGGGCGGAAACGGCGCCGCCCATCAACCAGGCAACCTGTTGCAATGCTTCGCGACGATTCATGGTTGGCTTGCCTCGCCTAAGTATTCATGCGCTTAAGTTCGTCGACTGCATGATTGGCCGCGCGCGCGGTCAGGGCCATGTAGGTCAGCGATGGATTCTGGCAAGCGGCTGACGTCATGCATGCGCCGTCGGTGACATAGACATTCTTGCACGCGTGCACCTGGTTCCATTCGTTGAGTACGGAAGTCTTCGGATCGCGTCCCATGCGCGCCGTGCCCATTTCATGAATGCCGAGTCCGAACGTGTAGCCGCGATCGGAGGGGCGCACGTTCTTGTATCCGGCCGCTTCGAGCATGGTTGCCGCTTCGGCAGCCATGTCGACCCGCATCTTGCGTTCGTTCTCGCGGATGTCGGCGTCGAACGCCAGCGCCGGCAGTCCGAACTTGTCCTGGCGAGTGCGGTCGAGAGTGACCCGATTGTCGCGATAGGGCAGGATTTCGCCGAAGCCGCCGAGGTACACCATCCATGCACCCGGTGCTGCCGCTTTACGCTTCAGCTCTGCACCCAGGGTCGAATCCGCCATCTGGCTGGTCCAGCCGAGCCGCGACGCTCCGCCCTGATAGCCGAAGCCGCGGAGATAGTCGCGCTTGTCCTTGCCTACATTGACGAAGCGTGGAATGTAGACGCCGTTGGGACGGTTGCCGACGTAGTAGCGGTCTTCGAATCCTTCCACCATCGCGCGGGCGCCAACCTGCAGGTGATGGTCCATGATGTTGCGACCCAGTTCGCCGCTGTCGTTGCCGAAGCCGTCGGGGAACCGCTTGGAGATGGAATTCATCAGGATGAAGGCCGACCCGAATGTCGATGCACACAGGAAGATCACGCGCGCGTGAAACTCCAGGTGCTCATTCGTTTCGGCGTCGATCACACGCACACCGCTCGCGCGGCCGTTCTTTTCGTCGTGGATTATCTCGTAGACGACCGAGTTCGGCCGCAGCGTCATGTTGCCGGTCTTCTCTGCCGCGGGCAGCGTGCTCGAGTTGCTGCTGAAGTAGGCCCCGAACGGACAACCCCGGACGCACAGGTTCCGGCTCTGGCACGTGCCACGTTGCGGGCTGTGAGCAAGAGGCGCCGTCAGGTGCGCGACGCGCCCGATCGTCATCGGACGGCCGAGCTTATCCGCGAGTGCCTGCTTCAGGTGCTTCTCGACGCAGTTCATTTCCATCGGCGGTAGAAACACGCTGTCAGGCAGCTGCGCGAGTCCCTCGGCCTGGCCGCTCACACCGATGAAGCGCTCCACATGCTCATACCAAGGCTCGACGTCGCGATAGCGAATGGGCCAATCGACTGCCACGCCGTCCTTCGCATTCGCTTCGAAGTCCATGGGACTCCAGCGATACGTCTGCCGGCCCCACATGAGCGAACGCCCACCGACGTGATAACCGCGCACCCAGTCGAACGGTTTCGTCTCGCTGTAGGGGTGGTCGGTATCGTTCACGAACCAGTGCTTGCTGGCTTGCGTGAGTACATACCCGGTGCGTGCCGTGGTTGCCTGGCGTGCGAGATCTTCCTGCGTGGGCCGACCGCCGTATGGCAGCTCCCACAAATCCTT
>Ga0065707_10081818_pt1 | contig 36625 bp, 34 predicted proteins | sample SwiRhicommuniRL3_FD_59094 | JGI IMG/M metagenome (GOLD analysis project Ga0065707, IMG submission 59094) | Switchgrass rhizosphere bacterial communities from Rose Lake, Michigan, USA - RL3 v2 (version 2) | ecosystem: Host-associated > Plants > Roots > Rhizosphere > Soil | place: East Lansing...
ACCCAGGCTGGGTCGCGCGCTGCCGGCGCATTCGACAGGCGCAGCCGGGCGACGTCACTCATCGGCAGTGCATCACCACGGGTTGCGGCGCGGCGACCGACTCGACTGGCAGCGACGCGGCCGGTCCACCGTTCAACTCGTCTTCGCGCATGGCATACAGATGCTCGAGCCGTTCGCGCGTCACCTCGGCCGTCGGTAGATCGAATTCGATGCGTCCGTCGCGCAGACCCACGATGCGCGGGAAATGCGCCAGCGCCACGTCGACCTGGTGCAGCGTCGCGATCAGCGTCACGCTGCGCTCGCGCGCCGCATCGACCAAGGTGGCCAGGGCCTGCGCGGCCCGCGTGGGATCCAGCGCCGACAGTGGTTCGTCGATCAGCCACAGGCGCGCCGGTGCGAGCAGGGCACGCGCGAGACCCACACGCTGACGTTCGCCGCCCGACAGCCGGTCCACCCGTTCGAACAGCTTGTCATCCAGGTCGAAGCGCGCCAATGCTTCGTAGGCCGCGGGAATGTCGCTCGGGTAGAAGAGGGAGCGCAGGCTGGCCATCAGTCCCATCGCAGGCAAGCGGCCAGCCAGCACCGCGGTCACCACGCGCTGGCGTGGCGGCAGCGGCGGCACTTGAGGCGCCAGAAAGAGCCGACCGCGAAGACGCTGCAACTCGCGCGTCGACAGCTGCCACGGCGTCTCGTCGGCAAGCCGAAATTCGCCGGCTGCCGGCGGCAACGCACATGCCAAAACCTGCAGCAGCGTCGTCTTGCCTGCCCCCGACGCGCCGATGACGGCCACATGCTCGCCGTCGGATACGCGAAGGTCCAGCGGCTGCAACGCTGGCGCGGCACCCGCACGGGTCGCCGCATGGCGCGCTGTCACACCGTGCAGCTGCAGCCTCAAGCGCGCGGCTCCGTCACAGCAAGCTCGCGCTGCGCGCAGCGGCCTCGATGCCCTTGTAGTTTTCGGCCTTGGTGGGTATGAAACGCGTGGCCCGCTGCAGGTCGAGGATTTCCTTGCCGGCGGGGTCGTCGCGGCTCAGCGACAGCAGGGCTTGCGTCAGCTTCTCGCGCAGGGCCGCCGGCATGTCGGCGTGCACGGTCCAGTTGTAGTCGTAGTACGGCGGCGTGGTGTAGAAGACGAAAACCTGGGTGGTATCCACGCGCTTGTCGGTGACGAACTTCTCCCACACCGAGATGTTCAAGGCACCCGCCTGCACCTTGCCGGCGGCCACCGCGGCGATCGTGGCGTCGTGGGCACCGCTGTAGGCGACCCGCCGGAAGTCCTTGTCGGGGTCGAGCCCTGCTTGCAGCAGAAAGCTGCGCGGCATCAAGTGGCCGGAGGTCGAACTCTGCGCGCCGAACGACACGTCCTTGCCCTTCAAATCCGATAGTTGCTTGATCGCCGGGTCGCCGGTGATGAACACCGAGCGGAACTTCTCGTCTTCTTCGCGCTGCGCGATCGGAATCGCCTTGCCGCCCGAGCGTGCCTGGGCCTGCACGAACGTGAAGCCGCCGAACCACGCCATGTCGATCTTGCGGTTGGCCAGCGATTCGACCGCGGCCGCATAGTCGGTGACCGGCGTGAATTCGACCTTCATGCCGAGCTTGGCCTCGAGGTATTTCATCAGCGGTGCGGCCTTTCGTGCCAGCTCGGTCGGCGCCTCATCGGGGATCGCGGTCACGCGAAACACCGACTGTGCGAACGAGAGTGCGCTCCATGCAACCAAGGCGCTCGGCAGCAGGAACTTGAGGAGGCGAATGCAGGGTGAGGGGGTCATGGCTGTGGCTGGATCCGGTGTAGAGACGGGGCGGCGACGACGCACTCTAGCCGGAACCCTGGGGCCGCGTCGTCGCGGCTGCCGCATGCGGGCTCAGAGCGGGCAGGTTCTGAATCCGGCCGGCACGTCGTTGCGGTGCGGCATGAAGAAGTTGCGATAGCGCGGGTGTCGCATGCGCGGTTGGGTCATGAACGAGGCGCCGCGCAGCACGCGGCGCGTGCCGAACCACGGTGCCGAGTAGTCGCGATACGGGTGCGGCACGAAGCCGGGATACGGCTCGAACGGGCTGGCGGTCCACTCCCAGGCTTGGCCCCATTCGAAGTCGCCGGGCCGCAGCACGGCGCCGCGTTCCCACTCGGCTTCGGTCGGCAGGCGACGACCCGCCCAGCGGCACCAGGCGTCGGCCTCGAAGGCCGTGAGATGGCAGGCGGGCAGCGTGGGTTCGAGCCGCAGCCATTGGCCGTTGCGATGCTGTTGCCAGTCGCCGCCCAGGCATCGCACGTAGCGGGGTGCCGAAGGGCGTTCGGCCGCGAGCCAGGCACTGCCGGCCTCACTCCACCACTGCGGCTGGCCGTAGCCGCCGGCCTCGACAAAGGGCAGGTACTCGGCCCAGCACAGCACGCGGCTGTCGACCGTCGACGCGGGCAGCTGCACCGCGTGCGCAGCCAGCTCGTTGTCGAACGCGAACCCTTGCGCGCTGCTGCCCAGGGACCACGGCCCCGCATCGAGCATCAGACCGCTGCGGGCACTGCGTAACGGGGCCGGCTGCCAGCGGGGGTCGTCGATGGCCAGCCCGAGGCTCTGCGCCATGTACAGCGCCGCCTCGTGATGCATGTCTTCGTGTAGCAGCGCCAGGCGAAAGAAGTACAGCGACGCGTCATCGCCATCGGCGTCGCGCAACAGGCTCAGCGTGCTGTCCAGTTGGCTGGCGAGATCGCTGCGAGTGGCATCGGCATCGGGCAGCGGCAAGCTCCAACGCGTCGAGTGCGGGACTCGACTCGAGTCGTACAGCGCGTCCGACCGCGCGCGCACGCCGTCGCGGCGCGGCGCCGCCGGATCGGCGTCGACGCCCGCGTCGCGCTGCGGGTTGCGGGCGATCCAGAACTCTTGAAACCAGCCGATGTGCCCAAGCTCCCACAGTGGCGGGTTCAGCGACTCGCGTTGCGGCACCGCCAAGTTTTGCAGCGCGTGCTCGCAGACTGAAAATGTCGCCAACGTGTCTCGCCGGTTGGCCTGCAGCGCCGGGGCGAGCGCGGTGGCGTCCAGTCGGCGCGCGGCGCGGCCCTCCGGATGCGGGTCGGTCATCGGCGCTAACCTCGGGCTGTGCATCGCTTGGACATCGTGATCGTGACGCCGGCGCTGGCCGACGCCAACAACGGCAACTGGCAGACGGCGCGCCGTTGGGCCCGCATGTTGGCGGCAGCTTACCGCGTGCGCCTGGCGGCTGCTTGGGACGGCGGCGACGAGGCGCTCATGATTGCGCTGCATGCGCGGCGCTCGGCGATGTCGGTGGCGAGGTGGTACGCGCAACGCGCCGGCGCTCCGCTGGTGGTGGCTCTCACCGGCACCGACCTGTACCGCGACATTGCCCACGGTGCCGACGCGCAAGCGTCGCTGCACAGCGCCGATCGACTGGTCGTGCTCAATGAGCTCGGAGTCCAGACCTTGCCCGCGAACTTGCAGTCCAAGGCGCGTGTGGTCCTGCAGAGCTGCGCTGCACGAAAGACGCTGACCAAGCCCCGACACCACCTGCGCGCGCTGATGGTCGGGCACTTGCGCGACGAGAAATCGCCGCGCACGTTCTTCGACGCGGCGCGGCTGCTCGCCGGGCGCGACGACATCCTGCTCGACCATGTCGGGGCAGCGCTCGATCCTGCGCTGGGCGGCGAAGCCTCCGCGCTGATGGCCGAATGCCCTCGCTATCGCTGGCTCGGCGCCTTGCCGCACACGGCCGCGCGCAAGCGCATTCAAGCCGCGCACGTGCTGGTGCACGCGAGCCGGATCGAGGGCGGGGCGCACGTGGTCATCGAGGCGGTGCGCAGCGGCACGCCGGTGCTGGCGTCGCACATCGACGGCAACGTGGGCTTGCTCGGCGAGCCCTACGACGGCTACTTTGTCGTGGGCGACGCGGCGGCGCTGGCAACCCTGTTGCAGCAGGCGCGTGACGACCCGGCTATGCTTGCCCGCTTGCGGCAGCAGTGCGCGGCGCGAGCGGCGTTGTTCGACCCATCCCGCGAACGCGCTGCGCTCCACGCCATGGTCACCGAACTGCTGATGCGGCAGCCAACGCATCATTCAACTCCACTTGGGCTCACCGATGAACGCACCTGAAAGACCCGCCGAACCTCGGCTGACCTCGCTGTCGCACGGCGGCGGCTGCGGCTGCAAGATCGCACCGGGCGTGCTGTCGGAGATCCTCAAGGGAACGGCGGCGATGCCGGTTCCCAAAGAGCTGCTGGTCGGCATCGAAACCGCCGACGACGCGGCGGTGTATCAGCTCAACGACGAGCAGGCGCTGATCGCCACCACCGACTTCTTCATGCCGATCGTCGACGACCCGTACGACTTCGGCCGCATCGCAGCCACCAACGCGATCAGTGATGTCTACGCGATGGGCGGGCGACCCATCCTCGCGCTGGCGCTGGTGGGCATGCCGATCAACGTGCTGTCGACCGAGACCATTGGCCGCATCCTCGAGGGCGGGGCGTCGGTGTGCCGTGAGGCCGGCATCCCCGTCGCCGGTGGCCACACGATCGATTCGGTGGAGGCCATCTATGGCCTGGTGGCTTTGGGGCTGGTGCACCCGCGCCACGTCAAGCGCAACGCCGACGCGCAACCCGGCGACTTGCTGGTGTTGGGCAAGCCGCTCGGGGTGGGCGTGATGTCGGCGGCGCTCAAGAAAGGCGAACTCGGCGAGATCGGCTATGCGCAGATGATCGCCACCACCACCCAGCTCAACACAGCCGGGCCCGACCTGGCCGTGCTGCCCGGTGTGCACGCGCTGACCGATGTCACCGGCTTCGGGCTCGCAGGGCACGCGCTGGAGATGGCCCGCGGTGCGCGCTGCAACGTGAGTCTCGACTGGTCGGCCGTGCCGCTGCTTGACGGCGCGCGCAACCTGGCGGCGCAAGGCTTTGTCACCGGCGCTTCCGGACGCAACTGGGCGGGCTACGGGTCCGATGTGGATCTGCCAGCTGCCTTTGCGCCGCAAGACAAGGCCTTGCTGACCGATCCGCAAACCAGCGGCGGGTTGCTGGTGTCGTGCGCGCCGGCGGCGCTGAACGACGTGCTGGCGATCTTCCGTCGTAATGGTTTTGAAATGGCCGCGGTGATCGGGAAAGTCGCCGTGTCGAGCGCGGCGCCGCGATTGCTGGTCACCTGAACCGCGCAAGGGCTGTTGACCGAGAGCGCCGCGATGCGGGCAGCGTCTATGGGCTGCCCGGCCATCGGCCGGGCGCTCGAAAATGACGAGCCCGGCGATGTCGCCATCACCGGGCCCGGCCAGTCACCGACGTGTAGGAGGACTACAAGAGGCGCCAGCGCATGAGTTTACGCGCGACCTCGCGTGATCCATCCGCGCGCTAAGCCACGGTGTCGAAAATCGAGCGATGGCGCTACACAGCGAGATTCGCGGCGAGGTGGCGGACGACGTTGCGTCCAGCTTGTTTGGCCTGGTACAGCGCCTGGTCGGCTTGCACGGCCGCGCGATCCCACTCGTCGCGGCTGGCGCAGCGGGCCGACACGCCGACGCTGACCGTGCATTCGACGCCGCGCTCACCATCGGCGCTGCGCACCTGCAACTGATCGACGCTGCCGTTCAAGCGCTGCGCGAGCGCCAGGGCAGCTTCGTGCTGGGTGCCCGCGCAGCCCACCACGAACTCCTCGCCGCCGATGCGGGCCACGAAGTCTTCCGCGCGCAACTGCGACGTCAGCGTGCCGGCCACCGCCTTGAGCACGGCATCGCCGGTGGCGTGGCCGAACGAATCGTTGATCTGCTTGAAGTGGTCGATGTCGACCAGCAGCACCGTCAGCGGCGGCGCGTGGCGCCGATCGAAGTGGCGTTTCACCGCATCGTCGAGGCCGTGGCGATTGAGCACACCCGTCAACGCGTCACGCGTGGCCAGGTCGGCCAACTGCCCGTTCAAGCGCAGGAACTGCATCCACAACAGGATCAGCGCGGCCACGACCGCGGCCAGCGAGGCATAGACGTAGAAGATCTGCGCCTGCAACCCGTCGAACGCAACCGCGATGTCGTCTTGCACAAAGCTGTGAGCGCGCAGCAGCGTGAGGGCCGACAAGCCGCCGAGCATCGCCGCCAGAATGCGCAAGGGCGCGTGCAGTGGCGCCGGTTGCCGCGCCACGTTGACCGCCAGCGTCCAGGTGACCGCGGCGTACAGGCTGGCGATGGTCACGTTCAGCGCGGCGTGACGCGCATGGGCGCCAACCGCCAGCGCGGCGATGACGTCGCCGGCGAACAGGCAACCCCAAAGGGCCGCCGTGAGTTGCCAGCGCCGCAGTGCACGCCCGACGAACTCGTGCACGCCGTCGCTGAACAGCAGCACGGCGAGCAGCATCAAGCCGTCTGCCGCGATGCCGCGCGGGTCGGTGGCGTGCAGCCCGGTGACAAGACGCACCAGGTAGGCGAGGCCGAACAGGCTGCTGGCGATCCACCAGCGGCCGAGGCCCGGCGCAGCGGGCATCAAGCGCCAGATGAAGAACATGAGGCCGCCGCTGCCCGCGAGATGGATTGCGAGCAGGACGATGACGGTGAAGGGATCCATGCGAGGGGAACGGGGCGGAGCGCGATTGTCGCGACGCGCCGAGCGCCTTTTTGGGAGCGCGGGTGCGGCAATCAGGCGCGATGTGAAGTAGCACCGTTCTTTCGCACGGCCGACGCGCTGCGCCTGGATCGGTACCATCGCAGGTTTCCACCGCATGATTTCCATTCATGGACACGCACACCGGCTTTCGCCTGCCGCGGATCTGTCTGCCGCGGCCTGAGATCGACTTGCACAAGTGGGCCGTGATCGCCTGCGATCAATACACCTCCGAGCCCGAGTATTGGCATCAGGTGGCGCGTGTGGTCGGCGATGCGCCGTCGACCTTGCATCTGATCTTCCCCGAGGCGTACTTGGATGCGGCGGACGCGCCCGCGCGCATCAGTCGGATCCAGGACGCGATGCGCAAGTACCTGGCGGATGGATTGCTGCGCGAGCGCGAAGGCGCGATCTACGTCGAGCGCACGATCGGCAATCAGGTGCGTCGCGGCCTGATGCTCGAGCTCGATCTCGAGCACTATGACTTTGGCAGCGGCTCGACCAGCCTGATCCGCCCGACCGAAGGCACGATGGTGGCTCGCCTGGCGCCACGCATCGCGGTGCGTCGCGGCGCCGAACTGGAGGTGCCGCACATCCTGGTGCTGATCGACGACCCGCAGCGCACGGTCATCGAACCCATCGGCGCCGCACGCGAGACCCTGAGCAGGCTCTACCAAACCGAGCTCATGCTCGGCGGCGGGCGCGTCGCCGGCTACGCCGTCGACGGCACCGTCAGCGAGCGGGCGATTCAGGCGCTGCGCGCGCTGGCCAGCCCGCAGACCTTTGCCAAGCGCTACGGTGTGTCGATCGATGCACCGGTGATGCTGTTCGCCGTCGGCGATGGCAACCACTCGCTGGCCACCGCCAAGTCGATCTGGGACAGCGTGAAAGGGTCGGTGGGCATGAGCCACCCCAGCCGCTACGCGCTGGTCGAGGTGGTGAACATCCACGATCCGGCGCTCGAGTTCTCGCCCATTCATCGCCTGCTGTTCGGCGTGTCGGTCGACGTTCGCCAGGCGCTGGCCGATTCATTCGGCAGCCGGTTGTCGTGCACCGACGTGCCTTCGGCCGCTGCGATGCGCGCGCGTGTGCAGGCCACGCGCGGCGCGCGCCACGTCGCGGGGTTGATCGGGCCGGGTGCGCATTTCAGCGTGATCGAAGTCGACAACCCGCAGACCGCCGAGATCGTCGGCACACTGCAGCCGTTCGTCGATCGCTTCATCGAGGGCGGGGGCGCCACGCACGTCGACTACATCCATGGCGACGCCGTGCTCGAGCGGCTGTCGATGAGCGACGGTTGTGTCGGCTTCCATCTGGCAGCTGTCAGCAAGAGCGACCTCACACGCTTGGTGGTGCACTCGGGTCCGCTGCCGCGAAAGACCTTCTCGATGGGTGAGGCCGACGAGAAGCGGTTCTACATCGAGGCCCGGCGCATCGGCACCGCGAAGGTGGCCGCAGCGGCGCGCTGACGCCCGCACACGACCGGCCGGAAGTCTCAACGCAGAAATGTGATGACCTCCGAACGGACGCACGACGTGGCGATCGTCGGCCTGGGCGCCATGGGCAGCGCCGCCGCGCTCGAACTGTCGCGCCGCGGCGTCGACGTGATCGGCTTCGATCGTTTCACGCCGCCGCACACCTTCGGGTCTTCGCACGGCGACACGCGGATCATCCGCGAGGCCTACTTCGAAGATCCGGTCTACGTGCCGATGGTGCAGCGAGCCTTCGAGTTGTGGCGTGAGCTGGAACAGCGGGCGGGGACGGCATTGCTGGAGCAGACCGGCGGCTTGATGATCGGTGCGCCGGGCAGCGTGCTTTTCGAGGGCGCCCGCCGCAGCGCGCAGGTGCACGGCCTGCAGCATTCGGTGCTGTCGGCGGGTGACATCCGCGCGCGCTTCCCGGTGCTGAATCCGGAACCCGACATGCTGGGGGTCTGGGAGCCACGCGCCGGTGTGCTGTCCACCGAAGCATGCGTCAGGGCGCAACTCGGGCAGGCGCGGCATCATGGCGCGCGCCTGCGATTCGACGAGGCGGTGAGTCGCTGGCAGGCCGGCGATGATGGGCACGTCGGTGTCTTCACCGAACTCGGCGAGTACAGGGCCAGGCGGCTGATCATCAGCGCCGGGGCATGGGTCGGTTCATTGCTCCCCGGAATGCGATTGCCTTTTCGCATCGAGCGCCAGGTGCTGCACTGGCTCGAACCGACCGGCGGTGCGGACTCTTTCAGCGCGAAGCACTGCCCGATCCACCTGTGGCAGTTCGACGGCGACCGTTTTTTCTACGGCTTTCCCCACAAGGGCATCGGTGTCAAGGTGGCGTTTCACCATGGCGGTGAGATCACCTCGGTGGATGCCCTGCGCCGCGACGTGGCGACGACCGAAGTGGATGAGGTTCGAGCCGCGGTGCGCCGCTTCGTCCCGGCAGCCGATGGTCGCATCGTCTCTTCGGTGGTGTGCCTGTACACCAACACGCCGGATGAGCATTTCTGGATCGACCGCCACCCAGAGCAGCCGAACGTGTGGGTCGCCAGCCCGTGCTCCGGCCACGGCTTCAAGTTCGCTCCGGTGATCGGCGAAATCCTGGCTGATCTGGTGCAGGGGCGGCAACCACGTTTCGATCTCAGCCTGTTCCGCTGGCGCTGAGGCGGAAGGGCGCAGACGCCTTGCTTCCGAAAAGTCGCGGCCGAATAATGCGACGCGGCGAACCATGAAGACCAGACTGAACGCGGTGGTGTCGAGCGCGGCAGCGGTGGTCGCGCTGGCGATCGGTCTGAGCCTGCAGTCAGACCCGCCTCGCGCAGGCGCTCGCGCCGAAGCATGGCCCGATGCGCCTCCGACTCAGCCCCGCACGGCCACCGCGCGGCCGGGTCCTGCGCTGCAGTTGTCGCCCGCACCGCTGCCTGACGCAGCCGAGGCGCCCGCCAGCTTGGCCGCCAAGGTGGAACAACTGGCGAGCCGCGACACGCCGCGCGACGCCTATGCGGCCTTCGCGCTGCTCGCGCGCTGCGTGCGCGCACGTGAGTTCGACGCGTACTTGAAGTCGCTGCCGATGGAGCGCGGGCTCGATGCGCAGCGATCCGTCTATGGCGATGGTCAACGCCTGCTCAGCGAGGTGTGCAGCGATCTGTCGATGGCCCAGCTCGTCGCGCGCATCGATCTGGTCGAGAAAGCAGCGCGAGGCGGCGTGCCAGGTGCCGCGAGCGCGTGGATCGAGCAGGGCCCGTTCGGCGACAAGTCGGCGTTGGAGCAGCGGCCCGACGATCCCCTCGTCATCGAATGGGTGAAGCAGGCCATTGCCCGGATCTATTCAGCCGCCAAGACCGACGACATCGACGCCATCGTGCAGTTCGGGATGCTGAGCCTGAACTGGGAGCTCAGCGACATCGATCGCGTGAACGTGCTGGTTCACAGCGCCACGCAGCGAGACCTCGAAGATCAGCTGCTGCGCCTGGCCAGGCGTGAGGGGCCGCCAACCGAACCCCGCAATCGCGCGCCCCCTTGAGCCGCGATGCGCTGTGTGCGTGCGCCATGCCGCGCACTACCTCTCACATCATCGACGTCGGCGATGCGCATCCGTACGCTGGGATCGCCGGGCTCAACCGGACCACCCAGTCGAAAGGATTCACATGTCGCACGCCGCGAGCATCGCCAACGCGTATCTGCAAACCTGGAACGAGACCAATGAAGCGCAACGACGACTGCTGCTGGAGCAGCACTGGACGCCCAACGCCACCTACGTCGACCCGTTGATGCGAGGCGACGGGCCCGAGCAGATTGCCGGGCTTGTCGGCGCCGTCCAGCAGCGCTTTCCTGACTTTCGGTTCAGGCTCACGGGTACACCCAACGGCCATGGCGACTACGTCCACCTGTCCTGGTCTCTGGGCCCCGACGGTGTCGACGCGCCGATCGACGGCAGCGACGTGGTGTGCCTGCGCAACGGGAGAATCCATGCCGTGATTGGATTCATCGACCGCGCGCCGACCCTGGCCTGAGATCGAGCGACGGGCGTGCTTCGCACCCCCCAATCCGCCGCCCGTCGATTCGCCGCCCCTCCAACGTCGCCGCCACTCTAGAGTCGTGATGCGACACCGACCGCGGTGTCGAGCGTCAACTTTCCCGAGGAGTGGCGTGTGGACGTGCGCTTGATGATGGTGGCGGGCGCCATGGCCCTTGCGTGTGTGCCGGTGACAGCAGGTTCTGTCGGCGACCTGGCGAGGCTGGAACTTCAGAACGCCAAAGTGGAGCGGGCCGACTTCAAAGGCAAGCCGGCGCTGAGGATGACGGAGGAGCAAGCGTCGGGGCCCAGCGGCGGTGGCGCACTCGCGGTGCTCACAGGGTCGGACTTCCGCGATGGCGTCATCGAGGTCGATGCGGCAGGGCTTCCGATCACGAATGCGGCTTCGTTTGCGAGGGGCTTCATCGGCGTGAAGTTCCGCATCCAGCGGGACCGACAGCGCTTCGAACAGCTCTACATCCGACCGGAGAACGGCCGCTCGCTCGACCAGGTGCGACGAAACCATTCGGTGCAATACGTCGCCGGCCCCGACTGGCCGTGGGAAAGACTTCGCACCGAAGAACCGTCCAAATACGAGGCCTACACCGACCTGCGTGTGGGCGAGTGGACTCATCTACGCATCGTGGTCCGAGGAAGGACCGCGTCCCTCTATGTCGACAATGCCGCGCAACCATGCCTGATCGTTCAGGACATGAAGAACGGCGAGAGCGCTGGCGCCGTGGGACTGTGGATCGGGCCCGAGACCGAAGGCTACTTCCGCAACCTCAGGGTCATGCATGCTTCGACGCCGAAGCCCGCGAGTTGACCGAGCGGTCAACTCGAAAGCGGATGCAGAGCGCGGTTACGGCGCGGTCTGTGCTTCGCGCTTCATCGGGTCGTCGTGCGTCGCGGCGTCTGGTGTCGACGGGAGTTCGGCGCGCAGACTCTCGCGCACCGACGCGATGTGCCCGCGCAACCCGTAGAAGAGGTCGCCATAGGCCGGCGGCACCACGATCTTGACGACGCTGCTTTCGATCTGATCCAGGTGCCGCATCAGCTCCTCGCGTCGCATCGCATCGGCGCTCGGGCGCAGCGCGTCGCGCTCGAGCCGTTGCAGCGCGCCGTACCAGCGATAGATGCGCGAGGTCATGCGCCAGCGGTACAGCGCCGGCACGATCCTGATCGCCGGAATCAGCACCAGCACCACCGGCACCAGCAGCGCGAGGACGCGAGCGATCAGGCTGGCGACCCAGAAAGGAAACGTGCGGTACAGAAAGCTCTTGCCCGACGCGTAGTAGCGCGTCGCATCGGGGCTGATGCGGAACTCGTGCTCCTGCGCCGCCGGAAACTCGCCACGCTTCCTGTACAGGCCCGGCTTGCCGTGCACCTCGCGCGCCGCCTCGAGCAGCAGATCGGACAACGCGGGGTGCAAGGTGTCACGGGCGATGAGCTCCACCGTCGGCCCGACCAGGTGCACGTCTTCGGGGGGGATGTCTTCACCGAAGTCGATGGCGCCCTTGGGCAGCACCAGCTTGTTCAGGTACGGAAAGCGACGCGCGTAGCCGTCGGCCTGTGTCGCGTTGAACAGGTGCACGTTCGGCGTGCGCAGCAGTTGCCGCATGAGGGCGGACGGCGTCGACTCGGCCATCGCGAAGAACGCGTCGATGCGGCCTTCGCTGAGCGCGCGCAGCGTGTCGTCTGCGGCGGTATCGACATACGTCGTGCCGTCGCCGGGCTTGATGCCGTTGGCCGCCAGCAGCGCGCGCGCCAGGGTGTTGGAGCCACTGCCGTCGGGACCGATGTCGATTCGCGACCCCTTGAATTCCGAGAGCAGCTGTTTGGTCGGGCCGCGATAGAAGATCATCAGCGGCTGGTGCGAAATGCTGCCCAGCGACATCAGCTTCTCGATGGCCGCGCTATCGGCCTCGCCGCCCAGCACGAAGCCGACATCGGCTGTGACCTTCGGGTTGACGAGCCGGGCCAGGTTGTCGCGCGAGCCGTCGGATGGCAAGACGTTCAGCGTGACCCCCTGCTTGGCGAGGATCTTCTTGTACTGCTCGGCCGTGCGACGGAAGGTGCTGCCGTCAGGGCCGCTGGTGATGGTCAGCGAGTTGGGCGCGGCGGCATCGAAGAATCCAAACATCGCCAGGCTGACGACCAACGCCACGATGATGACCAGGCTCATGGCCTGCACGAGCCCGCGTCCGAACACCGCATTGAGCCGCGCGACGACTCGCTGCAGACGCGTTCTCAAGCGATCGAGCACAGTGGTTCTCGCGACGCTCACGTGGTGCGGCCGGCGGGCTTCAGCGTCCCCAGAACTCGCGCGTCGCCAGGCGCGCGCCCTCGGCCATCGCCGCCATCTTGGCCCACACCACGTCGGGGTCGACCGCGGCCTGGCCGACCCAGGTGCCGAAGCCGCAATCGCTGCCGGCGATGACGTTTTCGCGGCCGACCAGCTTCGCGTAACGGCCGATGCGCTGCGCCACCAGCTCGGGGTGCTCGATGAAGTTCGACTTCGACTCGATGACGCCGGGAATCAGCAGCTTGCCCTCTGGCAGCTTAACGGTCTCGAACAGCTTCCACTCGTGCGCATGGCGCGGGTTGGATGCTTCGAGCGAGATCGCGCTCGGCCGCGCGCGCAGCACGATGTCGATCACGTCGGCCAGCGGCACGTCGCAGTGGTGCGGCCCCTCGTAGTTGCCCCAGCACAGGTGCATGCGGAGGCGCTCGGGCGCGATGTTGGCCAGCGCGTGGTTCAGCGCCTCGACGTGCAACTGCGCCTTCTTGCGCCACTCGGGCAGGCTCAGGTCGGCGTGCTGGATGTGGCGACCCATGCCGAGGTCGGGGCAGTCGATCTGCAGCACGAAGCCGGCGGCGGTGATCGTCTCGTACTCCTGTCGCATCGCATCGGCAATCGCGAACAGGTACTGCTCCTCGCTGGCGTAGTGCTCGTTGCGGAAGAACAGCGAGATCACGCCCGGCGAGGCGGCGGTGAGAAAACCCTCGCGAGCGTTCACCTGCGCAAGCGCAGCTCTCAGATGCGCCACGTCGGTCTGCGCCGCCTGCGGGTCGCGCACCTGCACGGCCGCATTGCAGGTGGGCGTCTTGCGCCGCGAGCGGCCGGGGTCGCCGAAGACACGCTTGGCCAGCCCCGGAAAACCGACCAGATCCTGGTAGACGAAGGTGTTGTCGGCGCCACCGAAGCCGCTCAGCCGATCCTTGATGTAGGTGGCGTAACTCGGCTTGCTCATCTCTCCGTCGTTGATGATGTCGACACCGGCAGCGGCCTGCTTGCGCACCACCTCGGCCACCGCGTCGGCGACCCGCTGCGACAACGCCGCCGCATCGACCGGCACGCCTTCTTCCTTGGCGTACATGATGCGGATCAGATCGTCCGGCCGCGGCAAGCTGCCGGTGTGGGTGGTCAGAAAGCGGTCGGTGCTGCGTTGCATCGGGGCTCCTTGCGCGAACAGTGCATCGTACGGGCATTCGCTCTGCGCGCCTCCGACTGCGCGCTGCATGCCGGCGGTGGACGATTCAGTCTTTCGACTCGCCTTGAAAGCGTCCGCGTGCTCCGTGGTTGTCTTCGACTTCGACGTCCACCTGATCACCTTGAAACGTCAGGGTCGAGCTGGTCACGAGCCCTTCGAGGATCGATCGCGAGACGATCTGAAAGCGGGTGTCGGTCAACCACCGGCCCTTGGTGGCCCGAGGCTGTTCGGTGGCATTCTCATCGACGCGAAAGTAGCCATCGAGCCCCAGCGGGCCCCCGACACGCAAGTCAGGACGTCCGACCCTGCTGCGGTCGAAGAATGCTTCGTAGGTTGCGACGGGCGACACCAGGTCGAGCCGCAGCGATTTCAGCCCGAACACGTTGGGCCCAAACCGATACGATTTGCCGGAGATCGTGTTGGCCAGCGGGGATGCGGGGCTCGTTTCGGATGGTTTTTCGGTCGCCGCGTCGCGGATGCGTGCGGCCAGGCGCGCGCCCGCGTCCGCGTCGGCAAGCAGCGCCGAGTCCGACTTGGCGGCCCCGGTGAGCCGGTCGATCAGCGGCACGAACGGGTAGTGCTTCCGTCCGGTCACGACCGCGACCATGTCGACATCGGGCAACACGATGATCAGCTGGCGCAGGAAGCCGACCGCCATGTAGGCGTGCTTGTCCGGAATGGTCCACCAGCCATTGGCGTAGCGAAAACTCGGCGTCGTGCCCATGCGCATGTCGACCGTCGCGTGATAGATCCTGTCGACCCAGTTGACTGGCAACAGCTGTTGCCCGGCCCACTCGCCCGCGTGCAGATGCAGGTAGCCGATCTTCGCCATGTCACGCGGAAGCATGAAAAGTCCGTAGCCACCGATCGTGATGCCCTGTGGGTCATGCCGCCACATGACGTCTGTGATGCCCAGTGGCGTGAAGAGCTTGCGCTGCGCGTAGTCCATGGCGCTGGTACCCGTCTTCTTGGCCAGAATCGCCGACAGCAAATGCCAGGTGCCGCTGTCGTAGTCGAAGGCAAGCCCCGGCGCTTGCGCCATCGGACGATCGAGCACGAAACCGACCCAGTCGCGGCTGCGCGCCATCTGAAGCATGCTCTCGGGCGCCGCGTTGCTCAGCGGCTCGCGCCAGTCGAGGCCCGACGTCGAGTCAAGCAAGGTGTCCAGCGTCATCGCCTTCTTGTTGGCGTCGAGGTTGGCAATCTTCCGTTCGGGGAACAGGTCCACCACCGACTGGTCGAGCGGGCCGAGTGCGCCCTCCTGCAATGCGACGCCGGCCAGCGTGCCGACGACCGCCTTGGTCACCGAGTTCACGACATGCTTGAGTCCCGGTCGGAACGGCGCATAGTGCGCCTCGACGACGATGTGGCCGTGGCGAACGACGAGCAGGCTGTCCATCGCATTGAGCGCTCCGAAATCGACGAGGTCGGCGAGCGCGGCCGACGACATGCCCTGCTCTTCAGGCGTTGAGGTCGGCCACTCCGCAGTCGGCCACGACGTTGCGGCGGAGGCTGGCGGCAGCGCGACACAGCAGACAAGCCACGTGAGTACGACGATCGCCGAGTGCGAACGCATATTCTGGAATCGCATGGTCGCCTTTCGTCAGCTCGCTCCTTTGCGCGAACGCCGCATCGTACGGGCATTCGGCGAGATCCTGCGTCACTGACCAGGCGGGCCGAGCAGGGCAGAGAACACCTGGCGAGACGCAGGCCGCGGGCCATCAACGTGTCGGCGTAGCATGCGAATCTCCTTCATTCGCCTTGCCGGTCTGCGGAGGACGCCATGAACGATCCCGTTCCCGCCTTGGTGCTCGACCTGTTGGAGTGGCTCTGCAAGACGCCACGGCCGTATTCGGAAGTCATGGAGACCTGGCGCACGTCCTGCCCGCGATTGCCCGTGTGGGAAACGGCCAACGAGCGGGGTTTCATTGAGCACATCCACACCCCAGGAGAACCGGCTCGCGTCGGTGTGTCGGCCAAGGGACGCGAGCATCTGGCCGCACACCGAGCCCGGGGTAAGGCACTCCCAGAGCAGCTTGCGCCGCAGCCCGCGCCTGAACTCGCGCAGGACTCAGGCGGCTGAGCTCCAACAAAGGTTTAGCGCGCAATGACCACACGCAGCGCGTTCGCCCCAGTCACGATCGCGGTTGCCGTGGGCTTCGCACTCTGGTTCACGACGTCGTTGCTCACCGGAAGGCGTGAGCCATGGGATGCATTGGCGTACTGGGTCATCGCCTATCCGGCAGCGATCCTCGTCTGTGCGTTGCTCGGCTACTCGTACCCGGAGCGTCCGTGGCGCTGGGCCTTGGTGCTGTTCGTGTCCCAGTTCCTTGCCATGTGCGTTCGCAACGGTGAGTTGGGCAATCTCTGGCCATTGGGGATGGCGCTGTTCGCGGTCATCGGCTTGCCAGGCGTCTTTGCTGCCAAGGTGGCATCTCGATTCAGCAGATCCTCCGGCGAAGAAACGGCCTAGGCGTCAGCAACCCGTGCCCGTTAGCGGATGCGCAAATGCGCGAGAGTCGGGTTGCGCGGCGAGCGCAGCCTGAGGCCGCGCAGCGTGCGCTCCATCAGCGTGGCGATCATCAGGTTGCGATGCGTCTTGGAGTCCGCCGGCACGATGGTCCACGGCGCCCATGGCGTGCCGGTGGCGGCAATCGCGGCTTCGTAAGCGGCCTGGTACCGCTTCCAGTGCTTGCGGGTCTCGATGTCGGAGGTGTCGAACTTCCAGTGCTTGGTTGGGTCGTCGAGCCGCTGCTGCAAGCGAACACGCTGCTCGCCCTTGGAGATGTGCAGCATGAACTTGCAGATCACCGTGTCGGTCTCGTGCAGCATGCGTTCGAAGTCGTTGATCTGCCGGTAGCGCTGCGCCACCTGCTGCGGGGTGAGTTGGCCCTTAACCACCGGCACCAACACGTCTTCGTAGTGGCTGCGGTTGAAGACCACCAGCTCACCGCTGCCGGGCACAGCGTGGTGGATGCGCCACCATGGGTCGTGCGCTCGCTCGTCTTCGGTGGGCGCCTTCCAGGCGACAGCGCGCAAGCCCAGCGGGCTCGTGGCGCCGAACACGCCGCGCAGCGTGCCGTCCTTGCCGCTGGTGTCCATGCCCTGCAGCACCACCAGGAGCTTGAAACGCCGATCGGCATAGAGGAGTCTTTGCTGGGTGTCGAGGCGGTCGGCCAGCTCGACGACCATCGCGCGGTCGCGCTCGCGGTCGCCACAAGACAACGGCAGTGCCGCAGGGTCGATCGCCGCCAGCCGAAAGCGGCGCTTGGGCGAGTCGTGGCGGTACGGTGCGATGAGCGTGTCCATGCGGGTTGGCTTCGGCATCACGCGACAGTAGCAAACACGGGCCGGCGACATCAAGCGATATCAGGTTCGCGTTCAAGCACCAGCGTTCGTCGAGGCAGAATATTTGGCATGCCGTCGCCGTGGTGATCATCCGATGCCAATGCGGCTTCTCTGCTCACGACTGATGACGTGATGAGGTGATCGAATGAACAAGCGTCAGCTTCTTGCAGCCAGTGTGCTGGGCGCCGCGCTGCCGTTGCAGACCCACGCAGCGCAAGCCGGTGCGCGCACCGGCCACGGCCTGCTCACGGTCACTGGCGCGATTGCTCGGAGCAATCGTGGCCCGCTGGACCCGGTGCGGGACCAATTGATGCTCAAGCACTGAGCGGCCCGCTGCTCAGCGCGGTGGTCGAAGCGGCTGGCGTGGCCGCCGGCGCGCAGGTGATGCTCGCGTTGCGCGCACTCGACGGCTACACGCTCGCGATGAGCCTGGCCGACGCGCGCGGCTATCGCATGATCGGGCCAGCTCACTCGACGGCGTGCCGATGAGCGTGGGTGGCTTGGGCCCGTTGTGGGCCATGTACGACGCCGACCTCCTGCCGGCGTTCAAGGACAAGCCGCTGAAGGAGCGCTTCGGGCCGTGCCCGTGGGGCCTGTACTACATCGAAGTCAAGGCGACCTGAGGCCGATGGAGCGCCGCGTCAGCCGCTGGCTATGCGATGAAGCTGGCCGGCCATCGTGCGGCGCCGTCCCGCACGCACCCTTCCAAAGTCCCCAAACAAGCGCGCCAAAGATCACGCCGCGGGTCGTGCGCATCCTTGGGGCGAGCGGACGCGTTGTCAATCTGGGCGAACATCGCTGCGTGCGCGCCGCCTGCCAAGCATGCTCGACCTGACCCGCTCCACGATCCGTCGCGCGGGGCAGGTGCGCTTGCCGCAAGCAGCTGCCAGCCTGACCTTGACGAGCGCGTTGTCCATCGTGCCGCTGCTGGCAGTGAGCTTCGCGCTGTTCAGGAGCCATCCGGTCTTCAGGCCGCTCGAGGTGGCGATCGAACAGCACCTGTTGAAGAGCCTGCTGCCGGCGGACATCTCGGGCGCGGTGCTGAAGTACCTGCACCAGTTCGCCACGAACGCGAGTGGCCTGACGTTGGTGGGGTCGCTGTTCGTCGTCGCGGGCGCGGTCATGATGCTGCTCACGGTCGAAGGTGCGCTCAATCAGATGTGGGACATCAAAAAGGCGCGCCCGTTGCCGCGGCGCCTGGGCCTGTACCTGCTGATGCTGGCGTTCGGGCCGGTCCTCGTCGGCGCCAGCCTGTGGGCGACCGCGACCCTGCTGAGCGCCTCGATGGGCCTGGTCCGCAGCGTGCCGCAGCCGCTCGCGTTCGTGCTCGACCTGGCGCCGATCGCGCTCTGCAGCGTCAGCCTCGCGAGCCTGTTCCACTGGCTGCCCAATGCGCAGGTGCGCTGGCGCGACGCGATCGTCGGCGGGATGCTCGGTGGCATCGCGCTCGACCTGGGCAAACGCGGGTTCACGGCCTACCTGATCCAGGGACCGACCTACCGGTCGCTATACGGAGCCTTCGCAACATTGCCGGTGTTCATGCTGTGGCTGTACTTTTCGTGGCTCATCACGCTGAGCGCGGCCCTGGTCACCGCTCACCTTGGCCGCGCAACGGGGCCGCGAGGCCGAGCGGCGCGCTCCGGCGCCAAGGCGAGGCTCGCCCGAGCGCGCGGCTGAAGGTTCGACACGGTGGCGTCAGCCACTCGCGGAGACAAACACCGGTTGCCGCTACGCCGAGCCTTCGCCGCAAAGCATCTGCATCAGGGCCGCACAACCCGCTGCTCATCGAGTGACGCATCGAAGGCGCGCTGTACAGCGGACCATGGGGCGCACTTTCGACCCTTGTAGACCGCCGGTGTTGGCGAGAGCCGTCATTGGCCAAGGTGCGTGATGCGCTGCTCAACGATTGGCGTTTCCTTGTCGCAGACGATGTCTGTGGTATTCGTCTGAACTGACGGCTGCGTGGCACAGGCGGCAAGGACAAGGGCCAACGCCAAAGCCGGAGTCGAGTAGCGGAGTTTCATGGGACGGTTCATGGGGTTGAGGACGTTGGGTGATGACACGCGTGTTGAGCACACGCGAACCAAGTCCAACTAAACGCAGTCGACACGCTCGTCTGGACACCCAGGGCGTCGTCGCGCTGCGGTGAGTCTTCGCCGCACAGCCCGACCACGTTGCCGCCGCTCAGTTGCCTCACGCGCTGCCGCCGCGCGCGCTGCCGTGCCGTAGCTGGACCGTCGTCAGCTAGCGACCCAAATCGGTCAGTCATCACGATCACTTCGTCGCGCTCATAGCGGACGCCCATTGGACTCCTGGATGACTATCTCGACGCGCCTTCTGTGATGCGCCGCTGCTGCTATGCGCTGCGTTCGCAGCTGCGACGCTCCACATTGGACAAAGGTCCAATTCCAACGATTTGGCAATGGTGGGACTATTCCCTGTGTCACAGGGGACCGCGCCATGGCTACACGCGACTTGCTTGAACGAGGTGTCTTGCCGATTCCCGACCGCAAGCCGGTTGGCCTCACGACCTACGACGCCAAGGACCCCGACACCAAGTTCCCGCCGATCACGCCGTTGCGGCCGCCCAGCGGCGCGCCCAACGTGCTGGTGGTCCTGCTCGATGACGTCGGCTTCGGCGCGTCGAGCGCGTTCGGTGGTCCGTGCCGCACACCGACGGCCGAGCGGCTGGCCGCCAAAGGGCTGAAGTACAACCGCTTCCACACCACGGCGCTGTGCTCGCCGACGCGCGCGGCCATGCTGTCGGGCCGCAATCACCACGCGGTGGGCATGGGCGGCATCACCGAGATCGCGACTTCGGCGCCCGGCTACAACTCATTGCGGCCCAACACGTGTGCACCGCTGGCCGAGATCCTCAAGCTCAACGGCTACTCGACCGCACAGTTCGGCAAATGCCACGAAGTGCCGGTCTTTGAAACGACCCCGATCGGCCCGTTCCACCACTGGCCGACCGGGTCGGGCTTCGAGCACTTCTATGGCTTCATCGGCGGCGAGAGCAACCAGTACTACCCGAATCTCTACGACGGCACGACGCCGATCGAGCCCGAGCGCACGCCCGAGCAGGGCTATCACTTAATGGAAGACCTCGCCGACAAGGCGATCGGCTACGTCCGCCAGCAGAAGGCGATCGCGCCCGACCGGCCGTTCTTCATCTACTTCGCGCCCGGCGCCACCCATGCACCGCACCACGTGCCGAAGGATTGGATCGCCAAGTACAAGGGCCAGTTCGACCAGGGCTGGGACAAGTTGCGCGAAGAGACCTTCGCCCGCCAGAAGAAGCTCGGCGTCATCCCTTCCACCTGCGAGCTGACGAAGCGGCCCGACGACATCCCGGCGTGGGACAAGATGGACGCAAGGCTGCGCCCGGTGCTGGCGCGCGAGATGGAAATCTACGCGGCGTTCCTCGAGTACGCTGACCACCACGTCGGCCGCGTCGTCGATTCGCTGGCCGAGCTGGGCATCCTCGACAACACGCTGGTCTACTACATCATCGGTGACAACGGCGCGTCGGCCGAGGGCTCGCTGATCGGCGCCTGGAACGACAAGGCCGGCGCCGAGGCCCCCGACCTCGCCACCCCCGAGCTGATGATCGAGCGCATCGACGAGCTGGGCTCGGCGCGCGCGCAGAACCACTACGCGGTGGGCTGGGCGCACGCGATGGACACGCCGTATCAGTGGACCAAGCAGGTCGCATCGCACTTCGGCGGCACGCGCAACGGCACGATCGTGCACTGGCCCAACGGCATCAAGGCCAGAGGCGAGATCCGCTCGCAGTTCCATCACGTGATCGACGTGGCGCCGACGATCCTTGAGGCGGCCAAGCTGCCCGAGCCGACGCTGGTCAACGGCGTGCTGCAAGAGCCGCTGCACGGCGTGAGCATGCTGTATTCATTCGACGACGCCAAAGCGGCGGAGCGCCACGAGACGCAGTACTTCGAGATGGTCTGCAACCGCGGCATCTACCACAAGGGCTGGACCGCGGTCACGCGGCACGGCAACCTGCCGTGGGTAGTGGTGGGGGCGCAGCCGCCGCTTAGCGACGACGTGTGGGAGCTCTACGACACGACCAAGGACTGGTCGCAGGCGCACGACCTCGCCAAGAAGATGCCCGAGAAGGTAGCCGAGTTGAAGCGCTACTTCGATCTCGAGGCGACGAAGTACAACGTGTTCCCGCTCGACGACCGCAAGGCCGAGCGCGCGAACGCCGACATTGCAGGCCGCCCGCAGGTCGTGCACGGCAGCACGCAGGTGCTGTTCCCCGGCATGCGCCGGCTGTCGGAGAACACGGCGATCAATACCAAGAACAAGTCGCACTCGGTCACCGCCGAGGTGGAGATCCTAGTGTCCGGCGCCCAGGGCGTGATTGCGGCCCACGGTGGTCACATGGGTGGCTGGACCCTCTATGCGCACGAGGGCAAGCTCAAGTACCACTACAACTTCCTCGGCCTGCAGCGCTTCGAGGTTACCGCGAGCGCGAAGCTGCCGGCGGGCAAGCACCAGGTGCGCATGGAATTCGCCTACGACGGCGGCGGCCTTGGCAAGGGCGCCGCCATCGCGCTCTATGTCGATGGCAAGAAGGTCGGCGACGGGCGTGTTGCGCGCACGCATGCCTTCCTGTTCTCGATGGACGAGACGATGGATGTCGGTTGCGAGGCGGGCGAGCCGGTGTCGCCTGACTACGGCCCTCGCGACAACGCGTTCAGCGGCAAGGTCAACTGGGTGCGCATCGACATCGACGACGCGGCCAAGGATGCCGACCACCTCATCGGTGCCGAGGAACGATTCAAGCTGGCGATGGCGCGGCAGTAGGCAGCGCGCGCCTGAGAGGGAGAGCCGCGTCGCCGAAGCACAGCAAGCGACGCGGCGAGATCCGCTTGATGGGAACGCCGGCGCAACTCTTCACTGCGTTGCCATCGCAAGCCGCGCCCGTGCCTCGTGTTGCTCGGCCAGCTCCTCGAACGTCGCCTCGCTGACGTCGACCATCACCTTGATGATCTTGCCGGTGAATGGAAATGGCGATGCATACAGATCCGAAACGGGCGAGACCGTGTCGCAGCCAACATCGAACGTCTCGTTGACTGTGAAGTAGCCCGCCACCTGTTTGTCAAAACGACCCTGGCCGATCTTATTCTTGCCGAGGCGAAGGGTCACGTTGCCACCGGTGCCGAACTTGCCTTCCTTGTCGACCTTCACTTCGGCCGACAGCACGTGGTGTCCGGGGGGTATCCGCAGCGTCGATGACGCACGGTAGTGCACCTCGTTGTAGTAGTTGTGCTCCCAGTGCAGCTTGCCATCCTTGAGGAACAGCGAATAACCACCTGAAATGCCGCCGCAGCACACCAGCACGCCGTCGGCGCCGCCCTTGGGTATCTCGACCTCGGCAGCCAGCGTGTGGTGCACGTTCTTGGTGTTCGGCGACGAGCGCTCGCCCAGGCGAATGGTGCCAGGAGCGTAGACAAAGCTTGTCTTGCCGCGGATGTGACTCGGGTGGAGATTCGGGTCGGCCCGCTGGGCAAACCGATCGTCCAGTGGCAGCACGTTGTACTTGGCCGCCTCGGCCATGAATCGATCTTGCAGCTCGCGCAGCTTCGCGGGCTCCTTGGCGGCCAGGTCGTTGGCCTGCGAAAAGTCCTTCTCGATGTTGTAGAGCTCCCAGGTATCGTCGTCGAAGCTCGCGCCGCCGGAGGTGAGCCAGGGTAGCCTGCCGTGCAGGCATCCGGCCACCCACCCGTCGTGATACAGCGCCCGGTTGCCGAGCATCTCGAAGTACTGCGTGACTCGTCTGCCGGGTGCGCGCTCGTCGTCGAACGTGTACGCCATGCTGATGCCCTCGATCGGCTTTTGTGGCACCCCGTTCACGATGCGCGGTTCCGGGATGCCCGCGACGTCGAGGATCGTCGGCGCGATGTCGATGCAGTGATGGAACTGCGAGCGCATGCCACCGCGATCGGCGATGCGTTTCGGCCACGACATGACCAGGCCGTTGCGTGTGCCTCCGAAGTGCGATGCCACTTGCTTCATCCACTGGAAGGGCGACGATCCCGCCCAGCACCAGCCCACCGGGTAGTGGTTCTCGTGCAGCGGGCCTCCGATCTCGTCGATGTGCTTGAGCATGTACTCCACGTCGTCGAGCAGGCCGAGCTGCGTCTTCATGTTGTTGAGCGTGCCAGTGAGCGAGCCTTCGCCGCTCGGACCGTTGTCGCCCACCATGTAGATGATCAGCGTCTCGTCGCGCAGGCCCATGCCCTCGATCGCGTCGACGATCTTGCCGACCTGGGCATCGGCATGTTCGAGGAAGCCGGCGAACACCTCCTGCATGCGCGCGTACAGGCGCTTCTCGTCCGCTGAGCGCGACTCCCACGATGGGATCGACTCTGGCCGCGGCGTGAGTTTGGTGCCCTTTGGCACGAGGCCGAGCTTCTTTTGCTTCTCAAGGGTGATCTCGCGCTGGCGATCCCAGCCGTGGTTGAACTTGCCCTTGTACTTGTCGGCCCACTCCTTGGCGACGTGGTGCGGGCTGTGGCAGGCACCGGGCGCGAAGTAAACGAAGAACGGCTTGTCCGGCGCACCCGCCTTCTGCTGGCTGATCCATGAGATGGCCTTGGCGGCGATCGCCTCGGAGAGGTGCCAGTCGGGGTCGTCGTGCGGAGGCTCGATCGGCGCCGTGCTCTCGAACAGGGGCGTGTGCCATTGGCTTGCCTCGCCGCCCTGGAACCCGTACCAGTAGTCAAAGCCCTTACCGGTTGGCCAGCGGTCGAACGGACCAGCGGCGCTCAGCTCGTGGTCCGGCGTGTTGTGCCATTTGCCGAAGGCCGCTGTGCTGTATTGATTGGCCCGGAGAATCTCCGCGACGCTAGCGGCCTCCCTTGGCCATGTGCCGTCATATCCGGGGAAGCCAGTTGCCATTTCGGTGATCACGCCGGTGTGCACCGAGTGATGATTGCGGCCCGACAGCAACGCGGCCCGCGTCGGCGAGCACAGCGCCGTGGTATGGAAGCGGTTGTAGCGCAGACCCTCGTCGGCCAACCGCTGCAAGGTCGGTGTGTTCGCCGGCCCGCCAAATGTGCTCGTCTGGCCGAAGCCGACATCGTCGAGCAGCACGAGCAGCACGTTGGGCGCGCCCGCAGGGGCCGTCGGCAGTGATATGACGTCGGCCTCGGAGTCCTGGTAAGTGTTGCCGATACGGCCACGAAATCGTGGGTCGGGCAACGGCAGGACGTCGGACAGCAGCGCCGACGCCTCGGGCTTGGCCTTGTCTTTGCCCTTGCTCATGTTCGGCTCCTTTCGGTTTCGCCAACTGCGTCGAGCGATCCGTCACCTCGGCGGCGTGTACGGATCCGGTGTGCCCATCGGGATCAGCGGGTTCTTCTTCAGGCTCTCCTCGAACGCGCCGATCATCTTCAGCATCGGCCCCACCACCCACGAATCGACCGTTGGCTTGTCGTCGTCTTCGCGCGGGTTGGTGTAGAGGTCAAACAGCAAGGGCACGCCGAGCTTTACCGGCGGCGCGACCATGGTGTCCTGCTTGTACAGGTGCATCTTGTAGTGACGCCACTTCACCGCCTGCAGGCGATCGGCGCACCAGATCAGGATGCCTTCGCGGCTCGATTTGTCGCTGCGGCCAAGGAACAGCGGCGACTGGTCCACGCCGTCGATCGGCCGATCGTTGGGCACGCCGGCGCCGACGATGCTGGCCAGCGTGGGAAAAAGATCCGCGCCGTGCACGATCTCGTCGCTGACTTTTGCAGCGGGCACCTTGCCCGGCCAGCGAATCAAACACGGTGCTCGGATGCCGCCTTCCAGCGCGGTGAAGTACTGGCCTCGCCATGGCCCCGCCCAACCATCCCACGGTTTGATGAATTCCGGCCCGTTATCGCTGGCGAAGATCACGATCGTGTCGTTGCGCAGCCCCAAGCGCTCCACCGCATCGAGCATCTGGCCGACGTTGTGGTCCATCTCGGCCAGCATGTCGGCCCACTCGCCGTTGCCCGTCTTGCCCACGAACGCCGGGTTGGGCAATGTTGGCAGGTGCGGCTGCGTGAGGGTGGCGTAGGCAAAGAAGGGCTTCTTCGCTTTGGCCTGGCGCTCCATGAACTCGATGCAGCGGCGCGTGATCTCGGCGTCCATCAACCGGCGCTGCTCGAGGTCGTACACCTTCACCGCGCGGCTGCGCTCGCCCTTGCGGCCCTCCATGATCTGTTCGGGCGGCATGATGCTCGGGGAGTAGCCGGGTGAACCCGGCCACATGGCCTCGTCGGTCGTGCGCGGGATGCCGTACCACTCGTCGAAGCCCTGGTCGTTGGGTAGCCGCCCGTCGAGGCTGCCGAGGTGCCACTTACCGAACAGCGCAGTCGCGTAACCGGCCGCCGACAGCGACTCGGCCAGCGTCACCTCCCACTGCGTGAGCCCGTCGGCCACACCGCCGAACGGCACCGAGTGCGTGCCCGAGCGGATCGCATATCGCCCGGTGAGGATGCTCGAGCGGCTCGGCGTGCACTGCGCTTCCATGTTCATGTTCGTCAGCCGCAGACCGTCACTGGCGAGGGTGTCGATGCGCGGGGTTGGCGCGCCGCGTGTTTGCCCTCCGCCGTAGGCGCCGAGCTCGCCATAGCCCAAGTTGTCGACGAGCATGAACAGGATGTTGGGCTTGCGCCCGGTTTGCGCGAGTGCGGGACGCATGGCTCCATCGACGAGCAATGCGGCAACCGCAGTGAGCAGGCTTGCGGCGATGACGGTGCGACGGTCGTGCATGGCCCTTCTCCGCGATAGCAGCTGCTGTCGCCGCGCATGTTCTCCCGCGCCGGCGAGCCGCAGTATTGGACCAAAGTCCTACGCGGACCAGCCGCCAGCAGAAGCTCTGGCTCCCCGATTTCAGAGCGAGCCACCCGCCGGTAAGCGGCCACTCGTCACTGTCCGGTGATGGCCGGGACCGGCCCCTGACAAAGGTCGGTTCGGGCGTTGCTTTACCCAGCAAGTCCTCCGCGCGCCGAAAGGAACATGCCGCGCAGCGGGTCTATCAATGAGGGGGTGAATGCTGCGCTTACCGTCGATGCCCGATCTCGAAGTCGTTGCGCCCACTGCGATCCACGCCCCTCAGCAGCCACAGCGGCCGCTGCGCGAAGTTGACCGCGACGCCCGACTGGCCGTCCACCGGCCGCAGGTTGCGCTCGAACACCGAAGTCGACGGCATGTAGCGCAGCGCCACGCCGGTGCGGCGCCGCTGCGAGGTGTTGGCCTTGGCGCCGTGGATCATGTAGACGTCGTGCAATGACATCTGGCCGGGTTGCAGTTCGATGTCCACTGCCAGCGACTCGTCGAATGTGTCGTCGGCCATGCGCTGATTGAGCGTGAGGTCGGTGCGGTCCTCGAACAGGTGCGCGTGCAACTGGCGATCGCGATGTGAACGCGGAATCACGCGCAAGCAACCGTTGTCGACGGTGGAGGGCTCGATCGCCACCCACACCGTGCAATTGGCCAGCGGTCGGATCGGCCAGTAGTGGCCGTCCTGGTGCCACGGCGTCTCGTAGCCTTCGTGCGCCGGCTTGCAGAAGACGTGGCAGCCCCACAGGATCACGTCGTCGCCGATCACGCCGGACACGAGCTCGGCGATTTGCGGGTCTTGCGCCAGCTCGAGAAACTGCCGGCTGCCGCGCACGCCTTCGCCGTTGTCGCCCTCGATGTGCGCCGACACCAGCTTCTCGGGTCGCACGCCAGGGTTGTCGCGCAACAGCTGCTCGAGCGCATCGCGCAACTCAGCCACGCGGGGTGGCGCGATCGTGAATTGCGGGACCACCCAGCCTTCGGATTGATATTGCGCGATCTCGTGTGTCGTCAAACGCGCCATGGTCTGCCTCCGGGGTTGCGGCCGATGTTCGGCACGCACGCGCGACGTGGATCGATGAGGGCGCTGCGCGCGTGCATGCCGTGCCTCTATACCCCGGTCACGCGCCAGATCACGTCGCCCACGTCGTCGGCCACCAGCAGCGAGTTGTCGGGGCCGATCGCCACGCCCACCGGCCGTCCGTACGACACGCGCTCATCCGGGGCGAGGAAACCGGTGAGGACGTCGCGTGGCGGGCCGCTCGGTCGTCCATCGGTGAACGGCACGAAGACGACCCGGTAGCCACTGAGCTTGCTGCGGTTCCACGAACCGTGCTGCCCGATGGCCATGCCGTCGGGGAATCCGGGCAACGTGCCCGCCGGCAGCCAGCACAGGCCGAGCGACGCGGTGTGTCCACCGAGCGCGTAGTCCGGTGTGATGGCCTTGGCCACCGCAGCCGGATCCTGGGGCACGCGATCGTCCACCGTCTGCCCCCAGTAGCAATACGGCCAGCCGTAGAAGCCGCCGTCGCGCACCGAGGTCAGGTAGTCCGGCGGCGTCTCGTCACCGAGGCCGTCGCGCTCGTTGACCACCGTCCACAGCACGCCGGTGCGCGGCTCCCACGCCAGCCCCACCGGGTTGCGCAGGCCGGAGGCAAAGATGCGGCTGCTGCCGGTGGCCAGATCGAGTTCGTAGATGCACGCGCGGCCCTGCTCGACCTCGAGGCCGTGGTCGCCGATGTTGCTGAGCGAACCGACGCCGACGTAGAGCTTGCGGCCGTCCGGGCTCGGCAGCAGGCTGCGGGTCCAATGCCCGCCGGGCTTGAACGCCGTCAACGTGCGCTCCGGCGCCGTGATGCGCGTCGCGCCCGGCGTGTACAGGAACGCGACCACGCCATCGGTGTTGCCCACGTAGAACGTGTCGCCGAGCAGCGCCATGCCGAACGGCTGGCGTAGCCCTTGCAGAAACGCCTCGCGCGTTTCTGCGATGCCGTCGCCATCGGCGTCGCGCAGCAGCGTGATGCGGTTCGGGCTCACGCCCACGGCAGCGGCGCGTCGCATCGTGCTGACGATCGCATGGTCGAAGATCGACTTCGGCGCTCCGGGCAGGAACAGCGCCTCGGCGACGGTGACGTCACCGTTGGGCAGCACGTGGATCCAGCGCGGATGCTTGAGGTTGGCCGCGAACGCATTGACCTTGAGACCGGGCGCCGCCACCGGCGTCTGCCCCGGTGCCCAGCCCTGGGCCGTCGGCATCTTGAGCGTGGGGATGCGGCCTTGCGGCTGCGCCGCGGGAATGGTCGGCGTGGTGCCGATCGCTTGCTGGTCGACGCTGCCTCGCAGCCGCCGCCACCAGATCGCAGCATCACCGACCAGCGCGACCATTTCCGCGAAGACGCTCGACTGACTCATCAGACCTCCCGTTGGCCGCGCATGGTACGCACGAACAGGCCGGTCACGCAGGGCCACCCTGTGGCAGGCGCTTTGCGAAGATCAGGCTGGCATGACCCAGCGGGTGATCGTGCACGACGGCCTGGCGCTGGTAACCCAGGCGCTCGTAGAAGGCCGGGGCTTGGAAGCTGTGCGTCGCCAGGAACACCACCTGGCAGCCTTTCATCCTCGCGTGTCGCTCGGCGGCGAGCAGGAGTGCGGTGCCTAAGCCCCGTCCACGCCCGGACTCGTCGACCCAGAGGTAGGAGACGTAGCAGCAGCCTCCCCATGTGTAGCCGTAGATTCCCGCCTGAATGGCGCCGGCATCGTCGCGCCGTGTGCCGGAGAACGACTCGCCGTCGAAGTAGCCGGTCGCCTTCGAGTTGAACTCGTAGATGCGATCGGCGAGAAAGGCCTGTAGATCCGGGGCCTCGCCAACGCGCAGGTCGATTGGACTCGCTGGCATCGCTACGGATGCGGACCCCACGGGGCCGCGAGCAGGAGCTGAACGTTCTGGCTGCGGATCAGTGGTCGAAGCTGCTTGGCGAAAGCCATGAAATCGGCGTCCTCGAACAGCCGCTTCCAGAAGGCCCTGCGATCGTCGTCACTCTCGAATCGCCACAAGTGAATCAATTGATGCAGCTCGCCGGTGTCGCTGACGAAGTAGCCGATCAGGTTCTTTGCAAAGCCACCTGCCTCCAATGCGGGCCAACCTTGCGAGGAGTAGAGGCGCACCACTTCCGACATCTGCCCCACAGTGACCGAGTAGGTGCGCTTTTCATAGATTCGTGGCATGTCGGGCCTCTCTCTCGAGTTCAGCCGGGCTGCGTCGCAGGGAGCTGCTGAACGTTGAAATACACGGCCTTGCCGTATTGTCGGGCGAGGGCGACTATGTCATCGGCCCCCGTTGAAGGCCCTCCAATTCGAAGGCAGGCATCGCACTTGGCCACCAGGCGGCGCGCAATCGGATGAAAGATCTCGTTGAAAACGGCGTCGCCGATTGCCGTGGAGCCTGCATGCTCGATCAGTGGCAGCGCGAACCACTCTCCCATGACCGGCAAGTGCCCCGCGCGAAAAAGTTGAAGCGATGCCTCGGTCATGGCGGCGACGTTCTTCGAGATGAGCACCGGGTCGTCGTTCGTACCCGACCGATAGGGGCCGGCAACCAACACCATGAGGGGTTTCACGCAGCGAGTCTCCACAGTGACGGGTTAGGCAGCGCTGCTGACAAGATGGGTCTCCAGCGCCGGGTTGAAAGCAGCAGCCAAGAATGATTGGGACGCACTGGCATGCGGCCGAGGTTGCGAGCGGTGGCCACGCAACGAGGAGCCCGCGGCGAAGAACAAGAAGAACACGGTGACCAAGGCGAGCACAACGAGAACGACCGACCATGCATTGCGCCACCTTGCCGAGACCGAGCGGTACCTCGCAACGCCGGCCAAGACGAGCAGGACCAGCAAAGCGCCCAGTATCGGTAGTAAATTGGCTCGCACAGGTGGATCGGGATCTAACGCCAGCTAGACGGAAAACGTGACCGGATCCGGCCACGCGCCCTGTTCAGTGTGTCACCACGATCTTTCCGAAGTGACGGCCCGAGGCCATGCGGCGAAAGGCCTCGGCACCGCCTGCCAGCGCAAACGTGGAGTCGATCACCGGCTTGATGCGATGCAGTTCGATCGCGCGGTTCATCGCCTCGAAGCGGGCACGCGATCCGATGGCAATGCCCTGCACGCGAAGCATCGGACCCAGCAGCTGGCGCACGCCGAATGTGGCCTCGTAACCGGCGACGAACCCCACCACACCGACGAAGCCGCCGAACGCCGCCGCGGCCAGGCTCTGCGACAACGTGGCACCACCGGTTTCCACGATGATGTCCGCGCCCCGGCCCGCGGTGGCCGCTCGGGCGGTCTGGGGCCATTGCTCATCGCTGCGGTAGTTGATGACGATGTCGGCCCCCAGCGCTTTCAAGCGCTGCAGCTTGGCGTCGCTCGACGAGGTGGCGATCACCGTGGCGCCGGCTGCCTTAGCGAACTGCAATGCGAACAGCGCCACCCCTCCGGTGCCCTGCACCAGCACGTTAGCCCCAGGCTTGATGCCGCCTTCGATCAGCGTGGACCACGCGGTGAGCGCGGCGATCGGCAGCGTGGCCGCCTCGGCGTCGGACAGCGAGGGCGGCGTCGCCACGGCGTCCTCCTCGGGGATCACCAACAACTCCTGCAGCGTGCCGTCGAGCGGCCCGCCAAGCGTGCGGCGCGTGCGCATCTCGGGTGTGGGCAACCCGTCGTGCCACCCCTGCGTGTACACCGGCACGATCCGATCGCCGATCCGCCAGCGCGTCACGCCTTCGCCCACCGCGGCCACTTCGCCGGCGCCGTCGGAGGCGGGCACGTACGGCAGCGGGAGGTTCGGCAAGTAGTTCTCGGTGAGGATCGACAGATCGCGGTGGTTCAGGCTGGCCGCACGCAGACGCACGAGCACTTCGCCGCGGCGTGGCTGCGGCAGGGGACGCTGCGTCACGTGCAGCGAGTCGATCGAGAAAGCGCTGGCCTGCAGGGCTCGCATCGTGTCGGTCATGGGCCTGCCCTCACAATGGTTCGACGTCTCGGCAAAGTCGGATTCACCGCGCTCACGATACAGCACGATTTCGAACTGTCGGAACACATCCTGACTCACCTGGTCAGCGCGTGGGGGGCAGCGATCGTCGAAGGTGCTCGGGTTACTCAGTGATCCGCACCGAACACCTCTGGATGGAATGCCGCAGTTCACACCTCAAAACGCGTCACTCGTCTCTTGGACGTCGATGAAGCACCGTTGATCTCATAGAGTCGTGAGACGAGGACTGCGTAGCAGTCAGTGGCGCAATATCTCTGTACAGGAGATGTTCGTGAACACGATGGTGGTTCTGTTGGCACTTGCTTTTCCGGCGAACGGGGCGAAGGCTTAGCCAGGAGATCCGCGAGATGCGACCCTGGAGGCTGCGACACCTGCGCAAAAGCGCGAGTCCTGCGGCCGTTCTGTCGCTGACGCCGACGGGTTGCGAAATCGACATCCGCCACCTGTTGCCACTCCTGCGGGAGCCCAGGCTGGTGGTGCACGCTGCACGGGATACGGATATCCATGGCCGAGCGGCGTGCGCCTCGGCCTCCTGCATCGCACCTGTACCCATCGGCCCCGATCGCGTACTGGCAACTATCTTGTTCAGCGACATCGTCGACTCAACCGAGCATGCGCTCGCGCTAGGCGATCGGCTCTGGTGCGACCTTCTGGCGCAGTACCACGTGCTCGTTCGCGACGAACTGTCGCACTTTCGCGGCCGTGAGATGGATTGCGCCGGCGACGGATTCTTTGCGGCGTTCGATGCGCCTGCCAGAGCCGTCCGGTGTGCCGCACACCTACTCGACGCAGTGCACTCGCTCGGAATCGACATCCGGGTCGGCCTGCATGCGGGTGAGTGCGAAACGGAAGACGACAAGATGGTGGGAATTGCCGTTCATGTCGGCGCACGCGCGGCTTGTGTCGCCCAACCCGGTGAAATCGTTGTCTCTAGTACGGTCAGAGACCTCGTGGCTGGGTCCGGGCTGCGATTCGGCGACCGCGGCATCCATACCCTAAAGGGCTTCGTCGAACCCTGGCACCTGTTCACCGTCGACCTGGCATCGGCGCGGCTCTGAGACAAATGCCCAAGATCCAAGGTGCGCTTGAGCAGGCCCGCGTCCGGTGAGGCTGCCGCTGAAACGCGCCAGCGGCTCAATCGACAAGCAGGTCGATGCCCTGCAGGTCGAAGTGGTCCGCCGACATCGGCTTGCCGTCGGAATCGACAGCGACAATCTTCATGTCGGCCTGCCCGGTCTTGGCGGCAAGCTGTCTGAGCGCGGGAGCGAGCTCGAGCTCGAGGTCAAAGCGCTCTTCGTCGTTGACGGTGGGAATCGATGTGCCGCCGCCGTGACCATGGTTGTCTGCGTGCGGAAGCGCGGGCGCGGCATTCGCGCTTGCACCACCGCCCGCTGCGCTGGGTTTTGCGTGCGAATGGATTGCCATCCCGAACAAGCCTATTGCTCCAGCGAGGTTCGGGTTGTTCTCGGTTGGGGTTCCAGCGTTCGCGTCGGGCATGTTGATGAACACACGCAGCTCGCCCGAGACCTTGGGCATCCGGTTGCTGCGCACCATGAGCCTGGCCGACCGCGCGGCCTCGAAGAACCGGTCTTCGGTCAGGTCAATCTTGATGACTTCCCAGAGCCGGATCGGCGGGAAGAAGAAGCAGAAGTTGGCATACCGGTAGCCGATTGGTCGGTCGTGGCGAAGTCCGATCCGGGACGCAGCGTGTTGCTGTACGGCATGCGGAACGGGTCGACCAGAAAGCTCGCCTCGTTGGCCGGCAACGTGCCGGGGTGGGTTGCCTGCCAGCGCGCCCACAGGCGATCGACGTTGTAGTGGTGCAGATAGAAGATCGGATCGTAGCCAGCTTGCGCTACAGCCCCCATGTCCCCGCCGGTGCGACTGTGCACGCTCCCGTGGGGGCCGTTGATCGCGTTCTGGAAACTGACAAAGTCGATGCTGCTCGCGACTGCAGTTTGCGCGGCGGTCGCGATGTCGCCATAGGTTGTCATCGCAATGTCGGGGCGTCGCGCTGTCATCCCGCCCCCAGGTAGCGGGCCGGAGTAAAGCGGGTTCGCCACCGTTGCGCCAGCGCGGTTGACGTATGTCGGGTTCGCGCAGGCCGCGGGCACACCGGTGGTTGGCCCGGAAGACCAATCCCAGAACGGCAGCGAAATGCTGCTGTCGATGCAGCGCAATGCGCGCTCGAAATAGAACATGTACGCGCGGTGCCAGGTGAGGAAGCCCGGCGCGCCGTGCCTGCAAAAGTTGCCCGGTATGCCGTGCAACCCCGCCAGTACGGTGAAACCGTGCTCGTCGGTCGCCGGCAAAGTAAACATCGTGGCAAGCGCTTCGCGAAGATCGTGCAACGCGTCGGTGCCGAGACAGGCGATGTTGCGGCGGTAGCGGATGGCCATGGTCATCTCCAGCGGTAGCTCATCGCCGCACCGGGCTTCGATGCCGAGGCGCAAACGCGATCAGCTGGTTGAGACTGACTGTAGAAGAGCCACGCCTGCAGCGCGTCCCACAAGATGGGGACGACGGTCTGTCGCGTTAGGGGTGGTCCGTCTGCCCGCCGACGGCACGCTCGCCAGCAACGGATGGGCCGCCCGGGCTCCGTTGTCGACGGCCGGTCGTGGGCGGGTTTCGACAAAACCCAGCGCCACGACATGTGCAGGAGTCTCGTCCGTTGCCTGCTGCCGGCCTTCCATGCCCTCTCGCCGACAAGCACTCGGTTGGCCGATGATTGGCACCAACGTACCGGCAATCAACCCTCGACGCTTCTTCAAAGGAATCCCCATGCCCGCCACCCTCATCGACTCGGCCATCTTCCAGGGCATCTTCTCCAGCGACGAGATGCGCCACGTGTGGTCAGACGAGAACCGCACGCAGAAGTACCTCGACATCGAGGCGGCGCTTGCCAAGGTGCAGGGCCGCCTCGGCCTGATCCCGCAAGAGGCGGCCGACGAGATCGTCAGCCACTGCCGGCTCGACCAGATCGACATGGCCAAGCTGCGCCAGCAGACCGAGCGCATCGGTTATCCGGTCCTCGGCGTGGTGTCGCAGCTCAACGCACTGTGCCGCGACAAGCTCGGCGAGTACTGCCATTGGGGCGCGACCACGCAGGACATCACCGACACCGCCACCGTGCTGCAGATCCGCGAGGGCCTGGCGATCGTCGAGCGTGAATTGGCGGCCATCTCCTCCGCGATGGCGCGGCATGCGAAGACGCATCGCGACACGCCGATGATCGGCCGCAGCAATCTGCAGCAGGCGATTCCGGTGACCTTCGGCTACAAGATGGCCGGGCTGCTGTCGGCCATCGAGCGCCATCGCGAGCGCCTGGCACAGCTGAAGGAACGTGTGCTGGTCGGCGAGTTCGCGGGTGCCGCCGGCACGCTGGCCTCGCTGGAGCAAGGTGCGCTGGAAACCCAAGCCGGGCTGTGCGCCGAGCTGGGGCTGAAGCAGCCGGTGATCGCGTGGCACACGATCCGCGACAACATCGCCGAGGTCGGTGCGTTCCTCGGCTTGGTCGGCGGCACGCTCGGCAAGCTCAGCATGGACGTGAAGCTGATGATGCAGACCGAGGTCGGCGAGGTCTACGAGCCGTTCGCCCACGGCCGGGGCAGCAGCAGCACGATGCCGCAGAAGCGCAACCCGATCTCGAGCTGCTACATCCATGCGGCGATCTCGGTGGTGCGCCAGCACGCTGCGGCGCTGATGGACGCGATGGTGGCGGACCACGAGCGCAGCACCGGTCCTTGGGAGATCGAGTGGATCGTGTTGCCCGAGGTTTTCTGCCTGATGGCCGGCGCGTTGAAGCAGTCGCGCTTCGTGCTCGAAGGGCTCGAAGTCGACGCCCAGGCGATGCGCCGCAACATCGACCTCACGCACGGTCTCGTGATGAGCGAATCGGTGATGATGGGCCTGGGCCATCACATCGGCCGCGAGTACGCGCACGACCTGGTCTACGACATCTGCCGCGAGGCGGTGCGGCAGCGGCGCCCGCTGTTGGACTTGTTGGCTGAGCATCCCGAGATCAACAAGCACCTCGATCGTGCCGCGCTCGCCAAGCTGTGCGACCCGGCCAACTACCTCGGCCAGTCCGGCGTGATGGTCGATCGCGTGCTCGCCACGCTGTAGGCCGCGGCGCAACCGATGCGCGGCATCGGCAGACCGTCGCGAATCGAGTCGCGAGCCCCTGATCTATCGAGCGCCCGCAGAGCCGTATCGGTTCATCGCGCCGAACGCCGGCAAGCAGGGGTGCGGCTCGAAGCGCGTGCGGCAGTCGATCACCGCGGGCAGACCGCTGGCCAGTGCGCGATCGATCGCGCCGGACACATCGCCCGGCGCATCGATCGACTCACCGTGACAACCGAATCCGCGTGCAATCGCCGCGTAGTCCGTGCCGGTGAGATCGGTGCCGAGCTCGAAATCGAGCTGGCGCCGCTGACCGGCGCGGATGATGCCCCACGCGGCGTTGTTGTGGATCAGCGTGATGACGGGCAGCTTGTAGCGCCGCGCCGTGTCGAGTTCCTGCAGCGTGAAGCCGAACGAGCCGTCGCCGGTGAGGTTGAAGACGGGCCGGTCGGGGTGCGCGAGCTGCAGCGCGAGCGCGTACGGCAGACCGTAGCCGAGCTGGCACATGCCGGGGTCGTGGAACCGCGTGCGCACGTCGTGCACCGGTGTCAGGTCGTTGCTCCAGAAGCTGGTGTGTCCGCCATCGAAGACCGCAATGGCTTGGCGCGGCAACGCGCGGCCGATCGCGCCGGCGAGCGCAGCCGGGTGCATCGGCCGCTCGCCGTCGGCGCCGAGCGCGGCCATTGCGCCCTCGTGCTGCTGGCGCAACGCACGCAGCTGCGGCAGCCACGCAGCGTCCACCGACGAGGCACCTTCGGGACCAAGCGCCTCGAGCAGGTCGATCGCAGCGGCACGTGCATCGGCTTGCATGCCGATCGTGTGCAGCGCCGGCTCACCGAGCGCCGATGGATCGATGTCGATGTGGATGTGCTGTTGCGCGCGTCGGACGAACGGGCCCTGTTCGTCCCACAGCCAACTCGAATGGCGGCAGCCGAACGCGAGCACCAGATCCGCTTGCGTGAAGGCTGTGCGCACGGGTTCGCCGGCGATCAGGCCACCCTGGCCGATGAAATGGTCGCTGTCGCTCGCCACGACGCCGAGGCCCATCTGCGTCGGCACGAGCGGTGCATTCAGTCGCCGCGCGAGTTCGCGCAACTCATGCTGGGCTTGTGCCACCACGGCGCCACCGCCGGCCGCGATCAACGGCCTGCGCGCGCGGCGCAGCAGCGCAACGGCGTCGCTCACGGCGGCCGCC
>Ga0065707_10081819_pt1 | contig 36526 bp, 20 predicted proteins | sample SwiRhicommuniRL3_FD_59094 | JGI IMG/M metagenome (GOLD analysis project Ga0065707, IMG submission 59094) | Switchgrass rhizosphere bacterial communities from Rose Lake, Michigan, USA - RL3 v2 (version 2) | ecosystem: Host-associated > Plants > Roots > Rhizosphere > Soil | place: East Lansing...
AAGCCTCGTGTCACATAAGGGAATACACCAATCCCCTCTAATTTGCACCTGGGTATATTCTCTATAACCAAGTCTATAGTAAGGTACCACGACGCATTCTATTATATCATCTTACACCCATAGTTTCAATCAGAATGGCTCTTGTACTACATTGTTGCTTTTGGTGATTCTCAATCAAGGTCGCTGGTCCTCATATCCAAACCCCTTTTCTCATATCTAGACCTTTTTGTCAACATTAAATAGATATTTAATCTCGCAATTTCTGGCTTACATATCACCAAGTTTGTCACCCCCACCTCTTCCCTATTCCTGTCATTCATCATGTAGTTCGATTTGCAACCAGATCATATCTCCTTCCTCGTTCCAGTCTCGGTCGTGTCCCCTCCAAATCGTCCGAAAAATCAGCCAGTCAACAATGACAACCTGCGTGATAACGTACAACCACACCAAAAACAACCCAGTCTTATTATTGATAATTCGTCGAAAAGAGTTGCCAGTGAACTTAGTGTACAGCAAGAATCATTTACATATATCCAAATTAATATCTACTCTAGAGTTTAATTTTTAGCCCCAAAGCAACAGCATAAATCATATCTATAGACATAATGGCAGAAAACACAGACGACTACTCATACGACTATGAATACTTGTACAAGATTGTTTTGATTGGAGATTCAGGAGTAGGCAAGTCCAACTTGTTATCGAGATTTACCAGAGATGAATTCAACTTGGAATCTCGTTCCACTATTGGTGTTGAGTTTGCTACCAGAACGTTAGAAATCGACGGAAAGAGAGTCAAGGCCCAGATCTGGGACACAGCCGGCCAAGAAAGATATAGAGCCATCACAAGTGCCTACTACCGAGGAGCAGTGGGTGCTCTTATCGTATACGACATTGCCAAAACTGAAACCTACGAATCAGTATCCAGATGGTTAAAGGAATTGAAAGACCATGCCGATGCCAACATCGTTATTGAGTTGGTAGGAAACAAATCCGATTTAGATCACTTGAGAGCCGTACCTACGGACGAAGCAAAGAACTTTGCAAATGAAAATAGTTTGTTATTCACCGAAGCCTCGGCTTTGTCCTCAGACAACGTCGACTTGTCATTCCACCAATTATTGAAGAATATCTACGAAATGATTAGCAAGCATCAGTTGGATACCAACGAAGGTGGTTCAAAGCCAACCACAGGAGGCCCAACTATTTCATTGACTCCTGCTCCTCAGGAAAAGAAGGGAAAGAATAATTCAAACTGTTGTTGAGCAGAAACGCGATACATATGTCATCCATGGATTCATATAGTGCTCATGTACTGATTGACGTGCTGTAAAATGTTTGTCAGTGATTTCTAGAATGCAAATTGATTATGTTTTATTGCTAGATTCATTATTAATGTTTGTTATTATACCTAATGAAACTCATATGGAGGCGATCAGAATCTAAAGTATTTATTCCAGGGTTGTCTGGAATTTATAAAAATATGAGTTAGGGCACTATTTTGGAGTGAACCTAATACTCTAGATGTTTTGAAATTTGTCCAACAGTCCGTCCTTGTTCATCTTGACGAAGAAACGACATCTTTTTAATCTAATGGAAGTTTTATTCAGCGTTTGATGTCAAGATGTCGACGAGTTTCTATCCTCCTTATAGATAAGTAGGAGCGATCCATACAAGATCGGCCATGTATACAGTTGACTATTGATTAAAATGGGAGTACACTCGTTAGATGATTGTCAGACTCTGGTAGATGAGATTGAGAATTAATAGTTCTTGTTATATCCAGTAGTGTTATATTCCCTAGTTATATGGTATTAAACTACGGTATTATTCAAGAGAGAAACGCATCACGTCCTGTCTACATCTATTATTGCATTGATCTGTAGATTGGACTGTTTATTGTTAGCTAGTGGTTGCTTTTCTATTTATATTGCTCGTATAGCTTTAATATTGTACGATGTGCTTATTTTTGGTGACTTCAGGTGTAGTATCGAATATCTATAAATTCGATTTATGATACCCTTAGCTTTAATTCTGAATACTCGAGCATTAATTATGACTATTCTGATCAGCATTGTGAATATCTTCGCAACATATGAATATCTTGAACTACCATAAATATTTCGTCAGTATTGCTTTCTTTATACTTATCTTGATTAGCATTTCACATATAATATATCACCTATTGCCTCTTGAAGCCTTGGATACTTTTTTTTATAGCTGGTCCTTGTAATCCCACTCTTCCTTTGACACTGACCGGCATTTTCAACGGCTTACTTATTCCTTTCCCCTTCTCCAAGCCCAACCTCTTCTTGGTGTCCAACAATGGAGGACTCTCGATGCTCAAACTTACAATCTGATCTCCCCGCAAGATTATCAAGCCAAGTGATCTTTTGTCAAACGTAGGTGTAGTTCCGCTGTTGTTCTTTAACGCCTGGTATGACTTCTTTGTGATTCTGGACTCTTCTGTATCTGATAACACCAAATTCAAGTGCCTGTCAAAGGCTAGAAGCGTGCCTATAAAGTTTCTGTTATCTATAGTGGAGATTTTCAAACGGAAATTTATCAAGTCTGACATTTTCGTCTTCTTGTTTATTTCTGTGGAGGTACTCATGGTTGGGATGTTGTTGGGATGTTGTTGGCACTTGGTGTATATAATGAGTTTCGTAGATGATGGGTCGTGTAGTGCGAGTCGAAATGTAGGTCGTGTACTTTGGCGATATTGTTACAAGTAAGCTTATAACACTAATTACATAGTAAGGTTATAACATGAATTACATGAACCCGCTAGAACTAAGTGTATATCAGTTATCAATTGGCTTCCACGCCTCTCACTATTATACTAATGTACTCTATTCTAGATACTATCTAATTAGGTTGCGGTTAGTTTCACTCCAGTCGTGACATAATGGCTGCAATTTATCTACAGAACCCTTGAGTAAGATACGTAGCAAACAGGCTGGTTCAATGTGAGATTTATAATACAATATGCATCTAGTTTGCGAAAGTTACTATGTATTATTCTATGTATTGGTGTAGAGTGATACTCTATTTAGCTCTGATACTTTGGATAGTGGTCACTCGAGCCAAAATCTAAAATTAAACTGGCTATAAAGCAAATATAAGCCAGCGACTTCTGTAAATCTAAAATTTGGACTACTACGAGTTTATATTTTTAGAATTGTACCTCCGTCTCCTTTACTCTGATGGTTGCAAAATCTGGTTAGTATTCGGTACAATAGAGCATGAAATTTGCCTCACTTATTACAAATCGTTTGAATGGCCTAAAAAGTTGGGAATTTCGCCTACAGATATTCACATATATAATCTAGAGCAGTAAATCGGTCATGAACTGGAGCAACTATTACTGGGTCCACGCGTGTTTTACACTCCATAAGTCGTGTCCCTGACATTTTTCACTCTCAAATAGAAATTCACATTTCACCCACAACAATCAACTTAGACACTAAACATGTCTGACGGAGAAAAAGAAATCGAAACAAAGCCGGTTGCCTCTACCAAAGAAGAGGTCAAGGTCGCAGAACCTATAGAAGAAACAAAAAAAAGATCTACTGAAGAATCCAAGGATAAAACTACCAAGAAAAGAAGAAGACGTCAATATGAAGACGATGTTCCAAAGGAAACCAAATCTGAAGACGAAGATGACGAAAAGGACGAAGAAGGTGACGACCTCGAAGGTGACTTGAATGATGACGAAGAAGAAGATGATTTATTGGAAATTGACCAGTCCAATATCATCACTACTGGAAGAAGAACCAGAGGGAAGGTGATTGACTTCACCAAGGCTGCAGAGAAATTAAGACAGGAGGAGGGTGTTCTCGAAGAAGAAGAGGAAGAGGAAGAAGAATTTAAAGAAGAAGCTCCTCAATAGTTATCTAACATTTCCTGATCTTAGAATATCCTAGCTTAAATGGTGCCTCGTTTCTCCAGTGTCCAAACTACATAGTTTCTCGTTACCACAGAATACGTGTATATTACGCTATACTATAACCCTTAGTTGACATAATCTAAAAAAAATTAAAAATTCTCATGTACAACAAACTTAGAGGAGGAAGCATAGCCTCAGGTGGAAGGATTCACAAAAAGAAGGAAAACTGTTGAGGACCTGCACTGGTCATTGTAGAATTTTTTTTTTGAGTTTTTGATAGTAAACTATCACTTTTGTTTGAACAGTTAAAATAAAAAATGCCCGTCGAGGCAAGAAAAATATGTATAATCTATAATTGTCTGTAAAAAATCGACAATTGGACGAGAATGGAGAGCTGGACTTATAAGCCAGGGGATTTGAAAATTGCTTGTCTGATTAATTGATGGTGCTTAACATGCCATATTGTAGTTGAAGTAAGGATTCGAATATCCGACAAAGTTTGATGGTGGGAGATGGTGAGGAGCCATCATATTTGGATGGGGTGCATGGTGTTGAAGTTGTTGGTGATTCACACTGGTACCAATGTATTGAATCGCAGGGTCGTTGTTAAAATTGCTGGATCCCTGGTATAATGGAGTGTAGTTCCACATGTTGGAGTTTTTCTTTCCTTGTTGTTGCCAGATGGATGAATCTCTCAAAGGAGAAGTTACTGGCGAAGACGAAGGGTAATAATAAGTATTTTGAGATCCGCTGTTATACACTGGCGAAGATGGAATACTTGAATATGGTTGGTGGTAAATTGGTGCTGGTTGTTGGTACGGCACAGTTGGAGACGAGAGCGCATATGAGTAGCCTGCATTAGAGTCGATCGAGCAAGGAGACGACATTATTGATGTATGATCAGAGACAGGACTCTTGCCATACTTCTCGACCCAGGTCTTCCAGCATTCCTCCAAAGTCAAGATATTGGATTCGAAGTTGACTACGTTGAGACTCCATTTGCATTCCTGCAACCAATCTTTTTCAAATTTGTTAAGCATGGGCAATTGTAAACCCGTGGCACCACACCAGGATTTGTTGGTAAAAGTATTGTCGTCGTTAAACTTGTTGGCCAAGAGAAGAGCGACAATCAAGTAGACAAAAATCTCATTCTCAGTAAGCTCCTGGGAGGTGATTTCCTTGTTTGTCGAAAAACGTTGGTTCATGTATTCCAAGGCAATCACAATGGTTGACTTTGGCAATCTGGTTGCGAATAAGACAGACACAACCAAATTTTCAAAGTCTTTGGTTGGAGTCTTCTGTTGTTTCAACATACCAAAGGCACACCAACTTAAAAAGGTGGACATGTTGTTCAAGTCGTATTCCAATACAGAGTTAATACCCCCATTGACAAGAGGATCTTGCGGAGCTGGTACATGAGGAATAGGCTGGGCAACAAGTGGTTGTTGATGCATACCGTGTGGTTGTTGAACTTGCATACCAGGAGGAGCTTGTTTTTGGGGCATTGGATAAGGCATCGAAGGAGCCTGATAACCCGAATAAAAAGATCTTGAGTGGAGATGAGTTGGTTGGAAATAATTGTTTGGGGTTGCATATTGGGGCATATAGTTATATGACGAGGTGGCCCTATGACCGGCCGTTCCCAAATTCTGTTGATAGTAGTTTTGATACATTTCTAGAAGGTAGTTGTTTTATGAATAAACGAAGACTTAGTGAAAAGCTCGTTCAGAAAGAAATAGAAACAGTCAAGTGTCAGGATATCAGAAATTTCTTGCTAGTGTAGAGTCTCTAGTTATTCTAGTAAGTGCTAGGATTGCTAGGGATCTGTATCTAGTTGAGGTAGATCTTAAAACTGAGGCAAATAACTCAATATTTCTTCAGATAGTGCCAGGTATAAATTAATATAACCAGCTGATACAAAATAGAATCAGTCCGTTAGTATCCTGAAGTATAATCGATACTAGTTAGCAACAAGTAAAGTCAATACACAAGATATTCAGTGATAGAATTCCAGATTGATTTTTTTTGATTTTTTTGATTTTAAAAGCCTTTTCTCTTTTAAGTCCCAAGATAATTCTATTAAGAGGATAATAGAATATAAGTTAGGGTTAAGAAGGTTCAATACTTAAAGAAGAAGAAGGAGAAGTGAAACAAGATTTTTGCATGGCGGTTGTAAATCGACTAGTAAAATTTTTTTACGAATATTAGTCGCGACACGACGGATGCCCGAAAAAGAAAAGGCACACGGTGAACACAAATCAGACGGACCCAACTATCGACACAAACTGACAATTACAGACACAAACCCTATTCACTAGGTTCCTATTCGTGTAGTTACGTAGCAACTAGTATAGAACAACATCGTCCCATATAGTACGTCACAGTTGCTCCCAAATAATTAGAAGAACAGAACGGTGCCGGCCCTCCCAGTATCTCAAGCTTATTGCTGATTACTGACCCCAAAAAATTCCGTATTGGGGATCAAATTAATGAAGGGCGTGGGAATGAGGCTGGTCATTGTCAAGGAATGAAAATAGATCTGAACTCTGACGAGTTCACAATATCATCACATGATAATATCACACCCACTGATCATCAAGGATACCACTTGTACTCCCTGAGTGATATGACGTATGGTAGCCCAAATATGCCTTGTTTCTCACCAGTGTATGATATGGCCGCAGTTTTGTGTTCGTGAGATTTATGAGTAATTACAGAGAAATGACTAACTATTGTAATTATAGAGTACTATTTACGTACCAGACGGCATGAGTACTGTAGGATCAATTCGAGTCATTCGTGAAGGTTTATCCCTAATTTTTCGCAATCTGTGGATCCCAGTAGCAATTTTCAAGAGCAACTAGGCACTCGTTCGTAATTGTAATTTGCGTTATATGTAGGTATTGAACTGCGAAATGACTTTGAGATGGTTCTGGACAAATGAGTAGTGGAGAATTGCGATGTTTAGAATGATCTCAATTCAGACGAGTTCAAAGGGTTTGAAACGAAAAATGTAAGGTGAGAATATTGTAACAATAATGAGCATCTCCAAATTTTAGTGTTAACATATTAATATATTCAATAAGCCATGGATATCTTGGTACTATGAAATATTTAAAGAACTATTTCACTGGCGGAAATTTGGTGGAAATTTCTAATCTGACAGCCATATGGAAACTATGAGAGCTTAAGACTTCATGGAATCGTTACGTGTACTCTCCTTATCTATAGGATTAGTTAGTTTGGGTTTTATGGTAACTCTTCACACAAAATGACTACTCTCGTACTGATGATTCGTAGTAAAATCTGAAGTCCCCTCATCACAGAAGTGAATTGTTGTTGCATTACTTGCATGAAATATAACCGCTATTCATTGAAATGACTAATGAAAGATAATTCTTAGAATGGCCCTAGAACAGCCGATCCCAAATATCTGTATTAGCTGAATAGTTGCGAAATGGAAGATAATGACTCTACAAGAGAAATGAATAGAAGATTGGTTGATCTTCTAAATTAAGGATTCTAATATTTTGAAGAAAGTTCTCTTTGTAACCTTTACAAATTTTATAGTAAGTTTCAGTATCCTCTGTAATGTTACCTTATGACAGGGCATACTATAGATCAGTATTCTTCCCAAATGGCTGCAAACATCCACATAAAAATGCAGGATCTTCAAGTGCTAAAGTAATAATTATAAAGTCTTGGTTCGGATTTTTGGTACATGCTTACTCAATCACAGGCCGTCTGATCTACCAGATTTGTTTTCATCTTCATTCTATCGTAAATTCACTGTTCTGCCGATATATCTGAAATTTAAAGTCGCTTTTTTCAAATCTGTATCGCATTTTTGGTAAGTCGCATTCTTGTCACATTCAGATCCGACATGCTGCATAACCTATTTAGGAAGAATATCAACATTGCAAAATCCGATAAATTCGTCAATTTTACTTTCAAATAACAAAGAGCATCCCATACTTTATTCTTTCCTTAGATCCATTAATGCCCACAATCCCGATCTATCTCAGGCTCAAAGGGGGATCTTCAACGACCCCACCCTTGCTTCTGGCTACCTCAGCAACCTCAATTGATTTTAACAATAAAACCTATGACTTCTCCAGGATCTTCCTGCCAACAGAATCCTCATTTCATGACCTTCTAGACTTCAAATCACAATCTTCATGTACCGTTTTTATGGGTCCCACCGGATCTGGCAAGACTACTACCTTACATCAGGTCGTTGATACCCAGATAAAGTCTCTTCAAGGCTCCCATGCGTACTTGACAGCTTTTGAAGTTAGCGAGAACAAGCATCTCATAGATTTATTAGAAACCGTTCCTAAAAGAAAAGAAATCCTCTCTCTCAACTTTGAAAGCAACCTCCACCGTGTAAGCTTGGAAACATCAACCTCGTCGCACTTGATCAAAAAAGTCTTCTCCAATAGATCTACGTCGAAAACGTCCTACAACTCCGAGTCCAGTAGATCTTGTTTGATCATCACCTTCTTTTTCAACAACAAAAGATGTACGTACATTGATCTCATGGGCAATGAGAAGTTCAACTTACCAAAAGACCCTGTTCAGAAAACACAATCCAACATCTTTGCAAACTTGAATATGTCATCCATCACGCAGCTCTTGACAAAGAAGTCATTTAACGGAAGATCTTCCAATCTCATCACCAACTTGATCTTCAAGAACGACAGCACCGTGTCTTCGCGTAATATCAACATCGTGATGAACTTAGATCCACATGGCGACGTCTCACTCATCAAGTCAGCTTTGGGAAATATTGCTGACCTTACAAAGACTTTCAAATTGGGCTCTCCTATGACCAGTCCTGTCAAATCAGTATCGTCCAACATTCCTAGCTACGCAAGACCCACCCTCGCGTCATTGAGTCCCAGAAAAGTATCGTCACCAAGGTCACCAATTAGAAAACCCGATTCACCATTTAAGAGAAAGCTCAATACTCCTTGCAAAATGAAAATCGCTCCGATTTTGTCTAAACCAAGAACTTCTCAAAAGTCTCTTTCTTGTCAATCCCCTACAAGATCGTTAGCATGCTTGGACTCGTCTCCAGTATCTTTGCCAAAACACGTCAAAGTACCAGCAAATACTTTAGCTCCGGCAGCGAAATTACAACCTTCTACAGAGGCCAAGCTCATGAATGACTACAACAAAATACAAATCTCCAACCTTAAGAAACACTTGCAAGACATGGAGCTTGAAAACCAACAGTTGAAAACTGACAATCAGGACTTGATGAACCAGATCCAGTACAATGTTACTACCTCGATCAACAGCGAGTTGACTATAGTTGAAGACGTTCAAACTCCTCCATTAGAAATGTTGTCGTTGAAATCAGAATTGGATAGCTTGAGGGAAATCAACTCGAACAACAAACTTTTGATTGAACGTCAAAGACAAATCTTGAATGATAGTTTGAATGACTTAAAGGGTGAGTTTACTGATTTCAAGCAAAAATATGGTTCCTTCAGAAGCAAAGTTGAAAATATCAAGGACATGAACTCTCTGTTACAACAAGAGATTGTTCTGTTGAAAGATATGAACTCGATCCAAGAAGGAGAATTATCGGCAGTGAATAATAAACTAGAATTGACAGATATCAACCGTGCCAGCCTTCACACCGAGTGTACAAAGAACCTTGCCCAAATCGATGACTTGAATGCTACGGTTGCGATCCTACAGAAATCCAATAAGAAGTTATTTGATCAATTATCGGAGAAGGAAGATGCTTTGTTGGAAACTAGCAGAGAATCGTTCGAAAAGATGACTAAGACCAATGAAGAAATTATTAAAAAGAACTCACAAATCGATAGTTTGACCACCCAGGTCAACGTCTTGACTGCTGAGATAGCCACCAGAGACTCGACTATCAGTGGAAAAGACGCTGAATTGGTGAGTCTCGCTGCAAGCAAAGAAGAGTTGGTTGCAAAACTTTCCAGCGAAATTGCAAAGATCTCTAATAAAGATGACGAATTGAAACAAAAGGAAGCAATCATATCCGACTTGAGAAATGAAACCAACTCCTCCATGAGTGATGAGAAAGATACCCAAATTACTACTCTCAGCAACGAGATATCTCGCTTGAAAGACGACCTTTCGACCCAAGAAAACTTGCACATTTCTGAAAATACTTCTAAGGAAGAAAGTATCAAAGAGTTGCAACAAATGGTTTCACAAAAGGATGTTGTTATTCAATCACATATTGAGCAACTGAATGCTATGGATATTCAAATCAGTGCTTGGAAGAAAGAAAAGGCAGATTTGGTAACACAACTCGAAGCTGGAGAATCCTTCAGAACCACTTTACAATTGCAATTACAAGAACAATCCAGTATCAAAGCTGACTTGGAATCACAAGTCACCAGATTTCAAGGTGATTTACAACAAGCTAAATCAGAAAGTGAGTCGAAATCTCAAGTTAGCCATTTTAATGCAGAATTAGAAAAACAAGTCGATAGTTTGATCACAGACAACAAGCACTTACAAAGCGAAGTCGATGACTTGCAAAAGTTCAACGCTTTCGAGCTCAGAGAAAAGCAAACACAAATTGATTCCTTGAACGAACAATTGGACTTGAAAGAACAAGTCATTGCTGACCTTGGAAAACAACTCGACTTGAGGTTAGAAGACATCTCCAAGTTGCAACAACAATTGAAAGACGTTGAGATTAACTACTCCGATATGAACAGTATGATTACAGCCAACTCTGCCTCTGTTATCGAATTACAGACTGTGAAGGCTGGGTTAGAAACCCAAATAGCTGATTTAAAGGATCAATTGGTAGTTTCCAACAACCAGTGGAATGCCAAGTATGATTCCATGGTTCAAGAAAAGGATCTGGAAATGGATGCTGTTGTCGAAGTAAAGAATCAAGAAATTGTGTCTAAAGAGCAAGAAATTATGTCTAAAGTTCAACAAATCGAAGCTAAAGAACAAGTTATTAGGGCTCTTGAAGCATCCAAATCTAGTGAAGAGCCAGAAATTCATGCTCAATCTATGGAACCTGTAAAATTCAACAATTTACCATCCATTAGCTTCAATAAACCATTTGACGGAGCAAATATCTTTGAAGACTCAAAGGATGATTCAGATATAGAATCTAATGATATCGAATCAGGCAATTCTTCAAGGTCTACTACTCCAATTGAAGAAAAGAACCATAAAGAAGAAAAGAAACAAAAACGTGCCTTGATGCCTTCAAAGGCAGACAACTACAAAACCTTGGTCAACTCAATGTCCAAGGTCAAGAAAATGAAGAAAAAGACTCCAAAGAAGATTAGACAAAAGCTCACCAATTAAGGTATGCTGTCAGCCATTTTATACTTCACTTCTCATTTCTAATCTTTTAATATACCCTAATAAATTTTGTCAGAATTACATGTAATATAAACAATTTAGATATAACTAGTAGAGAGTAGATATATAGAGAAGTAGATTTAAAGATTGTGATCGGTGAATAGTTCGAATTCTTGGATCCTAAGCTCATTTTGTGAGCGAGATCTCTAAGATTCACTGAAGAGTATGGTGACTTAGCGATAAGAAAAGTCACTACGCTCCTTAGTTAACCTCTTAAGTGACTATTATTTCACTAATTGTCGCTGCAGCTAAGTTGGGAAGTTTCCTAGAGGTTAACCGATCTGATTCAAATAATTAAGAGTATGATCTCAAGAGTAAGACCACCAGAGTGGGACCTGTAAGACTAGAGACTTTTGGAATCATTATTGAAATGATCATTAATTGTATCAATACTATAATAGAGATCCATAATAAATAGCTCTCTCTAGTACTAGCTCATTATATCTACATTAACTTCACTAATAATATATTTGATACATAGTGATATTCTTTTCCATAATCGAGTCTCGCCCGATACGCACAATTCATGACTATGGCTTCTCAAACGGTTCTTCTATCACTCATGAACCTCACAATTGGCCCCAAGCCTGTGATTTCTACTGTTTTTTCAAACCAACTCAACAATAATCCTCCTTGTTTGGCTCCGTAGCTAGTACTCATATTCTTGTATAAATATTTGATCAAGGTGTCTTGTTGGCTGGTGTCGAGCCCCTTTATGAACCCCGACAAGTCACTCAAGTTGTGGTTGTTCTTGATGGAGCACAATACTTCAAACACGGTTTCGGTATGGAGACTTTTAGTGGCCTCGTCAGCGATGTATGGAGCATTGTCCAATGCCAACGTCAATGCTTCCAAGAACTGTCCTGACGATAAGGTCGATCTAACTTGTTTAGATAAATTGACAATTTGCTCGTGGCTAGTGGCCGGTAAATCCGGTATCAAATCCTCTTTGGATAAATGTGTCTCTTTGTCATAAACATCGATATCGATTCTTCTCCAATCCTTTTCTCTAGCGTACATGTTGTGGATTGATTGATTGCCTATAGTGGTGGAGATTGTTACGACTTTCGGTTACTTGTGCGGGCTGAATAATTGGTTAACGCACGCCCGATTATGGATGTACAAGGAATAACTATTACTGCTAGTAGTCGAGATATGTAATAATGGAGATTGTCTAATACTGGTGATTCTTTAATAGTCGAGAATTGTTTAATAAAACTCTAAATATTGTGGTTGAGCCCGAAAATTAAAGTTTCTATGCTGGAGCTTTAAGTATTGCTCACATGCAATCTGACTAGCTATTGGTTTATATAATAATGCATTAAAGGGCTATATAGAAATGAATGGTTATGTGGTATTCTGATCGTACCATGTGATACTAGCAGAATCAGACAAATTGCCTGTTGAGCCAGAACTGTACTTGTTCGTGAATGAGTCAGAACTGAACTAGTTCTTGAGTGAATATGAGTTAACGGAATATTGTGGTCTCTATATGTCTAAAATGGTAATGTAGGGGCGTGATCTTTGATTCTTCGTCGTACTTCACAGCCTATGTGATACACATCGGTTTGGGAACTGGCCTGCTTGGTCACGTCACTGTTCTCTTATAACTCACTGGTCCTTCACTGTTTGCTTTTCTTGTTAGACTTGACTTCTTGATCTTCAGTATCCTTAGAACTATAATCGTCCATGAATTTCAAGGCCTTGTCTCTCAATTCCAAATTATCCACCACGATTACAACAAGTCCATCGCTGCCTACCTCGTACTTTATATGGCCCTCGTTGGGTATGGCGATTGTCTCATCAAAATTGTCGAAAAATGTGTTCATATCTTCAAAACTTTGAATATTATCAAGTAGCCTTTCTTCCATATCTCCTTCTGGTACATCTGGAGAGTTCACCACTATTATTGCTCTTAATGGGTTATCCAACTCATCGCCTTCTTGGAACGTTGGGAATTCTTCGTTGTCTGACATTTTAGGTATATTTTTGAGAACCTTATCTGCGTGTTTATTGCTAGATGCTCCTGGTTACTGTGGACTCTTGCTGGGTGTCCCTTGTTTACACCCTTAGTTAAGATCAAGAGTTGAAAAAATCGAAAAAACTTGAAGCCATCTCATTATGTACTGCATATAATTGTGATGGAGCTATGGTACTGGGGAGCTGATATATGGAGCTATTCTAGAACTATTCTACAGAGCTCTTGCAAGCTCAGTTACCAAGACAATACATTGTTATTCATTAAAGATAGAGATATACAATTTGGGTAGGTATTTTCCATCTTGCACGGATAGTTAATCAGACCATTCCTTAAATTGGTTGATTAAACCTCTGGTGGATGGGTCATGGGATTCAACCTTTTCGTCGTTGTTTTCCAATTCCTTTCCAATAACCTTGGCTAAGACTTTACCCAATTCAACACCCCATTGATCGAAGGAGTTGATGTTCCAAATGGCACCTTCGACAAAGGTGACATGTTCGTAGTAAGCAATCAAAGAACCCAAAGCGGCTGGGGTGATTTCTTGGGCCAAGATGGAAGTGGTTGGTCTGTTACCGGAGAAAACCTTGTGAGGAACCAAACCGCCAGTGGCACCTTCGGCCTTGACGTCGTCTTCGTCCTTTCCAACCATCAAAGCTTCAGCTTGGGCAAAGAAGTTGGAAGCCAACATCTTTTGGTGCACGTTGTTATCAATTGGGTTGTGGGACTTGGCAGCAAGAATGAAATCGGATGGAATCAACTTGGTACCTTGGTGAACCAATTGGAAGAAAGAATGTTGAGCGTTGGTAGCTGGTTCACCGAACAAAATGGTACCGGTTTGGTAGTTAGTGAAAACGTTACCTCTAGTGACGGATTTACCGTTGGATTCCATGGATAATTGTTGCAAGTAAGCAGAAAATCTGTGTAAGTATTGATCAAATGGAGCGACCAAGTGGGTTTGGGCACCAAAGAAGTTGTTGTACCAAACAGACAACAATCCTCCTAAGACTGGAATGTTTTCTTCCAAAGGAGCTTCTTGGAAGTGCTTGTCGACAGATTCGGCACCCTTCAAGAAGTCGTTGAAGTTTTCGAAACCAATGTAGAGGGCAACGGATAAACCAATGGCAGACCAGACGGAGTAACGGCCACCGACCCAGTTTTCAAATCCAAACATGTTCTTGGTGTCAATACCAAACTTTCCAACTTCTTCAGCGTTGGTAGACAAGGCGGCGAAGTGCTTAGTGATGTGAGAAGAATCCTTAGCAGTAGCCAAGAACCAGCTCTTAGCAGAGTTGGCGTTGGTGATGGTTTCAGCAGTGGTGAAGGTCTTGGATGCAATCAAGAACAAGGTGGTTTCAGCATTCAAGTTCTTAACGGTTTCTGCAATGTGAGTACCATCGATGTTGGAAACAAAGTGGACATTTGGACCTCCCTTGGAGTATGCCTTCAAGGCTTCGGTAACCATAACAGGACCCAAATCTGAACCACCAATACCGATGTTAACAACGTCGGTAATAGCTTTGCCGGTGTAACCCTTCCATTCACCGGATCTGACGGAGTCGGAAAATTCCTTCATGTGTTGCAAAACGTCGTCGACTTCCTTAGCAGTGTCCTTACCGTCAACTTCCATCTTCTTCATAGATCTGTTTCTCAAGGCAGCGTGGAAAACAGCTCTTCCTTCGGTGGAGTTGATCTTGGAGCCTTTGAACATTTCGTCTCTCAATTGTTCAACACCGGCTTGCTTGGCCAATTGGATCAATTCGCCCAAGATTTCATCGTTAACCAAGTTCTTGGAGAAATCAAACAAGATTTTGGATCCATCGTAGTTAACCAAGGTCTTGGATAACTTTTCGAATCTCTTTGGGTCTGCAGCAAATGCGTCTTTGACCTTGAAATTTTCACCACTGGCCTTGTAAATGGCTTCTAACTTTTTCCAAGCAGGTAATTCAGATGCTAATTTGAAATCGGAGAATGAAGACATTGTAAATTGTAACTTGTATAATTAAGTGTAAGGAAAAGTGGAGTTATTGTTGAGACTTTCGGCCCTTTTCATTCCATGGATTATTTCAAGGGGGACACGTGATACGATCGTCAGTTGATGAAGCATTTTTACTAGACATGGTGGTACCACTATAATTTTTTGTATTGAGTGGTGCTAGGATTGTATATATTACCAACGCTGGTACTAGATAGGTGCCATGTTGGTCTTAGATCATGAGTTAGAGGTGTTGAACTATACTATGTAATTATTGGTGGTGCATATAGTACCAAGTTGGGATTCTCGGAGCTTCAGTAAGGGTGAGACTCCGAACTTTGTCTAATGAATTACTAATTAGGTGTGTAACTTACTAAGTTGCCAGTTCATTGTGTACTCTGTATGTGGAGAATATGATTCTAACTAGATTGTAGTTTAATTGAATGAAATACGAGCCTCGGTTAGATATTAAATTAAATATGTGCACGTTAAACCAATAGCCAAGGCCCAAGACCTATGAGCCATGACTAGCTTAGATATTTGAAGCTGGTCTAGATGAGCTTTGTAAAGTTTGAAACAACATTTCGCTTGGTATCTCCTAGAACTAAAAGTACCATGTCTCTCGTAACCCATTAAGTCGATTGATTACGATGTCCCCTAGTTGCTATAGGAGACTAATTAATAATAGAAGGGATGGAGACTCGAAGAAACTAGATCTCGTTCACTAACAAAAGGGATACTCCTTTTAGAACCCTGCGCTGTTTCGTTCTGTTCATTGTAACCTTTTTTAGAGTCTTCAATAATGTATGAATACTACGGCTCCTACTAGATTTCCAACGCTACTTGTAGTACAATTGCAATATTTGGACGCCATTTCCAATCTTAACACCCAATCAAGTTTCTCCCATCCTCATGACCCAGATCTAATCCACTGCCATCTCCATCTCCTAAATCCTTCTCTCATTGAATCCTGCATATATTCTTGAGGCTAATCAAGAACCAGCTCAAATATTCTACTACTACTCATAAGGCTAGAATCACGATGACCGGTCTTGCTTCAAAGTGGGCAACAGATGAGAAATTAGTAGAAGAAGCTAGAAAGCAAGACGTTAAGGTACACAAAAAAACAACCACCTCACATGCAAACTCCGCTACTCCAGACAAGAAGGTAACAAAATTACCCAGTATCTGGGCCGATGCTGAATACGAAACAGTAACTCCTAAGGAAAACAAGCCTAAATATGATAAAAGCACTAGAAAGCCACGCAAGCAGCTTGAAACACCTCCAAACTCATCAGAAGGCCATGATCATTTTACAAGAAAACCTCAAAATTCAGAGGGTCATGAAGGAAGAAAACCTCAAACCTCGTCCGACCTTGATGGACATTTTATAAGAAAACCTCCCAGTGGACCTCGGGCACAAACACACAAACCCAATCATCATGAAACACATGAAAAACACACCAATCATAGAAAACAGAAACAACAACGTGAGTCAGAGACGGAAGGCGACACCTTGCCTCCGATGTCAGATGCTGCTAAAGCATTTGCTTCAAGATTAGGTATGGGATCAAGCACTTCCAAAAAGCACACAGATCATCATGAAAATAAACACAATGAAAAGCATACCAAAGAATCAATCAACCCTCTCGCCGCTAGATTGGGGGCCATTTCAGTATCCAAAGACAAACCGAGTTCCAAACAAAAGTATGAGACTCCTAAACAAAAGAAACAAAAAGAAGTGAACCATTTGAAACAAAAACAGGATGAAGCAAAGAAATTAGAGGAGGCTAAGGAGAAGGAAGATATGCTTAAGTTTTTGGACCAATTGGAATCAAAAGACATGGATTGGGCTGAATATGATGATTAAGACATTCTATGACTCCCTTAAGGATTCTCCTGACTTATTTATACCTAATAAGCTATTCATGGTCCATAGACAGCTTGTCTACTCTAAAGACACTTCAATTCGTATCTTCACAATTTGATCTACCACATATTTTCACGCTCATTAACCAGCATTTCATCCTCTAATTTGTACATTTCGTCCTCTAATCTGTACTATATCTTCTGTAGCAGTAGTAGAATTAGTTCTAATAAATAACTAAGTAAATCGAGCAGAAGTTAGCTGGAGTGTAATACCAGTTGATCGTGTGATTATCTGCAGTACCCCCATATTTAGTGGCTCCAAAAAATGAGTTGTAGAACCACCCTAGAATTACGGATGTATGTACTGACGTCATGTCATTGAATCACTGTCGTTTTGATATGTACAGGATCTTGGTTCCAGCGTTACGGACATCACTAAAACCTCGATACATTAAGAATATTGCCTCCCTCACTTCCACAACTCCTAGAACTTACATCACGTCACATCCCCCCAATCGTAAAGACTCAGAGAAGGAAAAGTATGATCAGCTCTTACGAGAACAAATAATCCGAGCTACGTTTCAACGTGGTGTACCTATGGTAGCACCTAGCCCAGGAGTCTTACAGCAAATCAAAAATACCGCCAAAATGTTGGGAAAGGGTTATGGGATCTTGGTGGCCATTTATATCCTTCTCCAGCTCTTTATGGCCAGAAGAGATAAGGAGGATTCAAACACAAGTGTTTTCATACCGCTCGTTTTCAAATTTAGCAGATCGGGATATCATCGGTACCAATTCCCTCACGAACTCCAATACGTAGACCAGAGGGCGCATGACTATTTTGTAAGTGAACTGAACCAACTTTCCAAACACAAATCTGAAGATCTTGATGTTGCTCTATCGAAGCAGAGCGCTCTTGATTCTTATAAGGTTGTGCTCCAACATGAAAATGTCAAGTATCAGGTCCTTGAGCAATTGTCCAAACATCACACAATCAAAAAGTTGATGGGTATTCCCATATTTTTAGAAGATGGACCGCTTGATCCGTCGAAATATTTGAAGGATACATTTGGCTTTGAACAGGACTTTAATATATGGGTGGAAGTAAAGACTCCCATTGTTTCTGGGCTACAGATTGATCTAGATGGCGAGGGACTGTTGCGTTCGCTGTGGAAGGTGAAGTCACTCAACTTTGGAGAATCTTCAATTCAACATTTGTTCTCACTGGTTGAGAAGACTTTTGACCATATCGACTCTCTCGACCTGATTTTGACCATTCCTGAAACAATCGGCCAACCCGACGGAGACCATCTTATTGAGAAATCGGGTGTGAAAAAAGTCAAGGATTATGATATCTACTATGTGGGAGAGTTTGAAATTACTGACAATACAAAGGAAACCAAAGGAAGGGTGGTTTATGTTGGTACCATTGATTTCAACCATCTTGCAATTAACCGAGGAGTCAAACTACTCTCGTTAAAATTGATAATGGAAAATGAAACATATAAACTTTTGTGAACAATTCATTGGGGCAGGCACAGTAAGTGACTGCTGGTCATGATTTAAAATGGATATGAATCAATTCATTAATGCTTGACTTGATATTGGAGATATTCGGTCTGGAAAGATACTCTTGAGAGAATTGTCATTGAATAAGAAGTTACCATGGGAAATGTGGGTTTCTCATAATTTAGTGTGGGATCATCATACTTTAATATGGGATTATCATACTTTAGTCTGATATTATTCGAGAGATCTGAAAATTTTGAATGTTTCCGGGTTTGACCGTGATAAAATAGCTTGCTCAATTAGTAGTACCAATACTAGGAATTACTATTATGAGCCATAGACCGGATTATGCACCCCGATACTACGGATATCTCAATATAGGGCTTCGATATCTGATTTTTCACATTACATTAGTGGATGCAATGAATCTTGGTAGTCGATTCCCAATTTTCGTGGATCAGAAAGTTTCTTCTTCACTAAATATTGTAATCAACCACATCCCCATCTGTTCCCCATATGGCCAATGGTAGTAGGATCCTTCTCTTAATCTTAAAATATATTTTCATATGTGTGTAGGCTCTTACGCGATAGATCTCGCATCCAAGCGAAAATTAACATGAATCGTTATCATTGTCAGCAAATCCATGGATGAATTACCACAAGAAGATGTTGTAAATCAACATCCATTGAGTCTAGACGTTACAACCATCTCCAGTATCGAGACTTCACAGGAGCCAGAATATAAGAAACGAAAGTCCGTAAGTGGCAAGAAGAAAATGGCCGACACCAGCTCGGCGCACTCCAACAGGAAGACGGCTCAAGGATCCAGGACGTTAAAGGCTTGTGATCTTTGTCGAAGACAGAAGACACGATGTTTCCGGTCCCCAGAGAATCCCAACTCTTGTTTGCGATGCTCGTTTCTAAATAAACAGTGTTCGTTCCAGACTCTGCTGGATGGAGTGTTTATGGAACCCACCACCAGCAACAGTAATATGATGAACAGTGGAATGGACGATGGCGCAACATCACGCAAGTTGGATTTGATTTATAATGGAATCAATGAGATGTTGGCGTTGATGAGGAATAATGATTTGACTAACGATATGATCAACAACGATGCACGGTTATTATTGGATGCTGCATCCACCATGAAGAACTTGCCGAACTCACCGGGATCACAGCAATTCTTGGAAAAGAGTATCCATGGCCACCAGGCGCCAGGATTACAATTACATCCCGAATATAATGTGTATGATACCATCGATACCAATAACCTGTCTATTTTCCAGTCGTCGTCCAATTCGCTTCAGGTTTCGCCATTTTCAATCATAGAAAACGAACTAAAGAATCCAGATATCATTCCCAAACCTATACTAAACCTACTTAACTTGTCTGCGGTCAAGAATGTTCCATATGCAAACGACGATCTCATAAGTTTGAAGATCTTGACAGATCTCGAGGCCATTGACTTGATGAATGATTTCCGGAGAAACTACGGAAGATGGATCTCGTTCCCGCTGAGCATCCCAACAGCGGTATTGATCGATCGTGTGCGTTTCAAATCCTCGTTGCTTCTCACTACATGTTGTTGTCTATCAATGAGATACTCATTGAATAGCATTAGTCCTGGTGATATCAACAACTATCGACGCAAAAAGTACACCTATAGGGCGTTGATCAAACAATTGATCAAGGATTTGAACAAATCATTGCTACAAATTACTTCGTTCCAGGGTACAAGAGACGGCAGCGGCGATATCGAGCTTCTCCAAGCATTAGTGATCTTGTCGATATATTCCCTATCATTATCATCCGTTGCTCGAGCCACCCTCCCCGACGACGATGAAGAAGAAGAATACGAATTCTTAGAAGACAAAAGCATGAGTCTCCAGATGTTGAACTTGGATCCTTGGTATATTTCGAGTGTTGGTCTTACGGTATTCATATCCAAATCCACCTTTGGAAACCTCTTCAAAAAGAAGGTTGGAGACGAAAACTCCCAAATGAATATGCAGCAATCTCCTTTCACGATATTATACGACGAGCTCGACACGGATGAATATCAAACATTGACGATCCTCAGAATTTATAACCATCTAAGTTTGGTGCATCTCGTGAGCTGTGTGTTCTCAGGAAGAATGTGTGTCGTTGACGAGATCAGACTTAATTATTGCACGGCAACATTGAGTCTTCCAAGTGCCACCAATTTCGACGGAAGAATGGTTAGTGAGATCGGAATCTTGCTAATTGCCTACAACTACGTCCAAGTCAACCTAAACGTAAATACAAGTACCTACAAGGATTGTTTACTTAGTTTTGAAGCAGTTAAAGAAGAAATTAGACTGTGGTATGAGCAGTGGGAGTATTTATTCAGTCAGCCAGCTCTCCAGTTCGTTGAACTATGCTATGATTTCTGTAATCTAATCATTTTTTACAGTTTCAACTACCAAAAGTTGGTTCTAAGCACGTCTTCTTCATCCAAGCGCAAGGACAAACAAGATCAAATCTTGAAGGATTTGTATAAAGAAAATAACATCGAGTTCATACTGAGTCATTGTGATAAGAACTCGTTGGTGCAAATGTTGGACTATTCTTATAAAGTGGTCAAGTTCATAAATTTCATTGAAAGTGACTCTTATTTTGCGTATTTATCCGACCAGATCCATTTCTGTTTCTATTTCAGTGGAGTGTGTTTGATAAAATTGAACAAGTATCTCATCACCAGCGACCAGTTGAAGTTGTTGGACGAAGTCGAGACAAATCAGGAAGATTCAAGATCAACCCAAGAATTGATTATAACGGATTTGAAGAATTTGATCGAGAAGTTTGGCAGAATTGGCCAGGAAAACAAAGATGATATTATTTCAAAGTATAAGGTTGGTTTGGAGACCATGCTTGAAGGCGTGTTCCATAATATATAATATGCTGGCTGGCATTCTCTATGAAGATCTTTTATTACTCTAACTGTCTTCTTATCCCCAGGCCCCAGAACTCTACTAGAACTTTTGTTGCAAGCTCTGGTGCAGAATCCGGTTCCTAGATCCTACACCGTTGTTACTAACATTAAGAATATATTATCTAATTAACAGATCTATTTAAGGTGGCCCTTAAAGTTACCTTCCATATAATCGATATGAACAAACGCTCTTTCGACCATTGGCAAGGTTTCAATGGAGTACTGGAGGGCTTCTGCAATATCGTGGCAGTCCTTGAAGGATAAATTGAACTCTTCATAGGCAAAGACTACGTCTATTTCGACATTGCAGTTGTCACCGACATGATAAACCTTCAAGGAAGTTATTTGCTTGATGGGCTCGGCAAAACGGTAGGCCAAGTACAAGACGATCTTATAATCCATCTGGTTGGCTATAGCACCCGTCAAATTATCGATATGTTCAAAAGCAGTCATACACCATGACGAAATGACATATATCGAAAGAAGCAACGCACCAAGAGGATCCAACCACCAGATGTTGAAGTAGTACCCAAGAGATGGCATAAGCAACGACACAGTGTTGAAAACGATGTCTGTCATTGCATCCTGAGCGAGAGCTTTGACCGAGCTGGACTTACTCTTGGAACACCAGATCCAAGCACCAATCTTGGTGAAGATTGTAACCAACATTATGGCAATAGCGTTGGCTCCAATTGTCACTGGGACATGACTCTCGCTGTATAACAATCGTTTGAACGATTCCTGACCCACCTGGAAGAAAGAGATAATGATGATAACAGAAAACACCAAGACTCCTAAAGGTTCCAAACGAGAACGACCAACTGGATAAGCATGCTGGACCTTCCAGTTCCTCTCTGCAGTCAATCTATTGGCGATATAAATGATGAACGTCGAGAGAAAGTCCAAGATCGAGTCTACCAACGAAGCTACCACAGACATGGAATTTGTCATGAGCGATACAACAACTTTCCCGATCAACAAGACAAAGTTGATAAAGAAATTGACCAAGATAGCCACCAATACTTTTCTACCATCCTCGGCCTCGTTGTACCCAAGAAACTGTGCTCCCTCGTAGTCAATGTTTCCCGGAATTTCATGGATTCTCGATCTTCCATTAGGAGGACTAGGATTCACATGCAGTTTCGCTTTGGGATAATTCATAGATTCCTCTTCTGCCTCTTCCAAGGTCAGTAACACCTTGGCCATCGGAACACTGTCATAATTGTCCAAAACGTTATAGTGGATCCTTCCAGCGTCCAAAAAGTTGTCAATTTCCTGGAACTTCAAAATCAAGTTATTCTGGTCATCGTAATACTCTCGTACCAGTTTGTTCTTGATTATTTCATGACCCTCTTTATAGAAATCTATCCAGTTGCATAATTTCTTGTAGGTTCCGATCAAACGAGAAGGGCGGAATGCTCTATCTTCTGAGTCTATACTTGCAGCCTCATGGAAGAGTCCGTTAGTGTTAAACCCCGGCGACCCATAGGCAGACAGAGCATATGCTGAAGGAGGAAACAAATTGATATCACTCGTGTTTGTGACTGAGTGGTGGCTCGATAAGAATTGATGGAGTGGAGGTTTGTACTGGTGAGCCTTAAACAGGTCAGATAATGACATGGAGTATCTACGGCTAACATTAGGACTTTCTGCCCTGCTAGCTACCTGGCTGGCCGAGCGGCTGGCTCTGCTGGGGGGACGACTGGTCCATTCGCCGAGTCCAACCGTCCGGGCACTTGAGGGACTCATCTGATCACTAGGGCAAGTCCTCGTTCTAGCTTCTCTCGTTGGTTCTCTGGCTTGTTGGTTTATTGTCTGATACTCTCCCAGGGTCCTTCGTCTCTCTGGCGAGTTATCCAGATCGACTCCATTTTCGAATGATTTGTTTAGCAAAGGTTGATCTTCTCCCATTGGTGGAGCTTCTGATCCCATTACTTAGTGAATATATGTAATTTTGGTTGGTCAAAGGTCTATGAATTGTTGAGAGATGTGCCGTTTTCTCGATGAGCGGATTAACATGATAGGGGAAATGCGGTTTATTACGCTTAATTAATTAGCGAGCAAATTAGTATTACGAGGACCATAAATTATCTGTGATGCGATCCTAAATGGATATTATATTGTCTACAAGGATCACCCTCTTTTAAGAGAGTGGTTTGTCTATATAATTTGTATAAATATGGTTTAGGATATATAATTAAGACAATCTTTCCTCAATTATGATTTAAGATAAGATTTGATTTTCTCATAAAAATATTGGAAAACGTTGGCGGAAAAATACTGAGGATTAAAAAATTTACTGAGAGCAAGAGTAGAAAATAGAAAATGACTCCTCTTTTGTGGCTGTGTTTGCGTTTGTGTAAATTCTATCAAATGAGACAGCTAATAAGAGCCAATAGTACTCTAGCATAATTAATAATACACTACAGTCTAGCATAAGTAATGAAAACATCACAGTCTAGCCTGCTTATAATAGTTTGAATGTTTCAGCCGAATTCTATCTTAATTATAAATATTTGAGAAGAAAGTTCATAAATATTATAGAGCTAACATCAGAGAAAAGAGGGACTTATTCTAAATTCAACTACTGGGATTGGGTTAGAAATCTTTCACCATCCAGAATAATATTTTGTAATTGATATTAGAATCCAGTTAAGCAAGAATGATTCAGAGGTATATAGTTCAAGATTCTGAATAAATACTATAAGAAATTTTATCTTTTTGCACCCAAATTTTAAAGATGTGGACCAAATAAAAATTTGCAGAGATTATCAAAAATGCAACGTATAATATATGAGCGGTGACAAGATAATTTAGTGATGTAGTGAGATTTGAATGCTGAGCGCAAAGAAGATTTAATGACTTATAGAATATACTCTTGTTAAATATGTATAGGTTTTTGAATAAACTACAGTTAGAAAAAGTATATTTTACTACAGAAATCCACACAATCTGGTACTCATAAAGGTTAATATTAAATCACTAACCAGAGGCTATTTCCACCTTAATAAATACTGAGCGCAGTACTGAGCGAAGCAAACTGTATGACAAAGGAGAGTTGAGTTCTGTAAACCACTAAATTACACTAGTGGAGGTAAGCAGTATTCAATAAATAAAGGTACCTTAGTCTTGAAACAAAAGTTCCTTTCTCTCTAACTATGCTATACTCTGTTTTTGGCTATTACCCTTGTTATTGTCAACTATGGTGAAACTTCCTGTAATAGTTATATCCAACCTCTTTAACTAGTACCCATCGTTCATATATGGTCGTGCGAGCGCCGATTATTCCGTAGTAGATTATATAATTTACACTCCATGTTGAATACTGAGGGCAATTACTTGTTAATATTATTAGTATTTCGTATAATCTATAGCGGGGGCTATAACAGTTAGTCTAGATGTTAATTTATTGGATAGAGACAATTTTGGCCAATTCCTGTAGCTGAATCAACCGATGTTAACGTACTGCATATAATGTATATATATGTAAAACTCTCTAAGAACCTTAAACCTGTTAGATTGTATGCAACTCTTTAAAACTGGGAGAATTATACCCTTTTCCGTAGCTCTCTCGGGGTATTCGTTTATAGTAGTCCGTATTGTTGTTCTTAGTTATTTTCTTCGTCACTAGATATATCTCTTGCTAAATACTTCACTCTGCTGTATTCACTTGACTAGTGCGCCCTAACTCATGGCTTACCCGGATATGGTCGTGCGAGCGATGAAAAATTTTCATATTTAATTCGACAGCCCAAATTTTATTCAACAACGCACTCCAACACATCACAGTGCAAAGCTCCAAATATACGGTATTGATAATCTGGTATGTAACCTAGAAATGAGGCAGTAAGACCGTTACTGACTACTAATCACTGATTAGACTAGTTGCTCACGAATCTTTACTCACCCAACTCTAAATTCTACAAACTTATATGATGATCGTTTACACAACATACTTTCCGGCGATCTTCATGAGCCAAGGATAAACATGCATCACCATCTGATTCAAGTTTGTATACTTTAAAGTTGTTCTCCATTTTTAGGATACTAGATTATTGTGCCTGTGTATTTGGGCCTGTCCCTACCAGTATGTATAAACCAAACCATAGAGATAATTCAATTATGATGAAAAACTTAACTTTTCAGTTCTGCTTCTGAACCAAATTCCATGAAGAAAACTTTACCAACTTCATTCATTCATTCCTGATTTTTGAATTATCCTATAAAATATGTTATGAAACCTACTAACAATTAGAATATATGTAAATGAATAAGTAACTAATATAAATAATATATCTGACTAATCGATCAATATATGTAGTAATTGTGCCTCCACTAGTAAAAACTTGTGTCCACAAATAAACACCTGTAGCAAACCAACACTTCGTTACGCTCAGTAATGATTCTAATAAAGTAGTATCATACTCAGATTTCTATCTGATTCTTTATTCCATCTAACTAAACATTGAAGATAACAACTTTTCCATCGATTCCAGAGGTACTGACCTTGTTAGTGCCATATAACTTGATGCTGGCAATAGTATTTTGATGGATAGTGGCCAAGGCCTTTCCACCAGTAGTCGAAGGCTTGTTGACTCTTCCCTTTAAATCTAATTGTTTGAACATATTAAGGGCTTGGTGCGACGAGATTTCTTCGTCCTCGCCGTTGTTTTCTGGAACGTCCTTGATTAAATCCTTTTGAGATTCAACCTTGTAAGCTTCTTTCCAGCCAGACTCGTCACCCTCGAAAACAATCAAGTTGCAATTGTGTCCTCCTACAACGATTTTGTTGTTGTTCAAGAACAAAATAGATTTGAAAGCCAAGTAGTTGGTCTTAATGTTGATGATCGATCTTGGAGGTAACCCTTCGGCCTCGGGATAGATCACTCCAATAGAGGCGTCATGCGAAACGAATCCAAGAGAGTTTCCATCAGGACTGAACGCTACATCATGGACCCAAGCACCAGTCTCATTGATGAAGTCTCCACATAAGGTTTGGAATGGAAGTTTGCTTCCCCAGACCGAAGGTTCCGGCTTAGAATCTATGGTCTTAATATAAGCACTAAACACACGGACGTGGCCGTCGGTAGACCCACTGGCCAACAAGACGTTGTTTGGATGCCAGTCCAACGAGGTGATGGTGGATTTCAACGGTTTCTTCAAATGCTTCGAAACCCACCAATCGTTCTCCTCTTCATAGTAACACACGGCGATAATTCTATCGGAAGATCCAACTGCAAACTTTGTACCATCTGGCGACCATTTACACACAGTGGCGGCTCTGCTGATACGCAAGAGAACCAACGTAGGCTTGTATTCACCACCGTCGAGTTCCCAAACCAAAGCGTTCCTATCTTGAGAACAAGTCAAAATCTTACTTCCGTCAGGAGAAATATCCACAGATGTCACGGTTTTGTCGTGCCCTTGCAATACAGTGAACAACTGTGGTCTTGAAGACCCACTCACTTGATAAATCTCAACAGTGTTGCCTTTGGTGATGGCCAACATCGAATTGTCGCTGGAAAAAACATGGTCCTTGATGGGTTCGTGACCCAATTGGTAGATTACTGGTGCAGACATAATAATTGCAGGAGTCGACTCTACTGGTTATTATAGTTGATGATCAGAAGTAGGCTGGGAGTGGTGGGCAACTCTGACAGCCCTCCGCGTGAGTTTTGTTATATACAGGATAACATGGTATTAGTCCATATATCGATAATAGGAAAATATACAAAGATAAAGGAGATATAAACGTTTGAGGTTGACGGTAAGACAGAGAAGGTGAAGTGGATGTTTCCTCTGTCTGAAGTTTCTCTGATTTCAGTGAGTTATACTCGATACTGAACCAGTTATGGATCAGATCTTATCATATATGTAATGGAACTTCATTTGGCATAGTAGGGGCAACCAAATGGCCAATTATGGGGTTCTCGCTAGGTTTCACTGCCTGTATGTAGCCAATTATAGAGGCAATGTTTCACCTGCACCTTCAGACTCATTTCATCTAAACTAAGCCTCTTATAACCCACTGTCGTGGACCTTTGTATCTAAAGTTTCCTTTACTTTTCCCCAGGCTTTGTGGACCTTTTCACTCTTGAAGGTACTCATTCTCCAATCAAGTCTGCCGACAATTGCTTTGAACATATCACCAGTTTCTGGGTTGTATAAAATTCTCAACCAGTAAAAGAATAAGAAGATTACCATTTGGTAGCCAGAAGTGTTTCTGAACGCAAGGGTTCTGACGAACAAATAAAGGATGAGAATCAACTCGTCATACGCAATCACAGACGCTAAAGCGTCTGAACTCTTCAAAACAGCGTTGATTTTCTTATGCTTTGAGACTTGCAATAAGGAAATTAGGAAATACGGAATAATCTTGAAAATCGACTTGAACGTGAAAATCCACACAATTGCCAACACAAGGTACTGGAAGTTCTGTTGTGCAATCAACGTTGGTGCTTCTGGCAAGTAGTTTAAACCGAACTTATGAGAAAACGTCGCCGTCATTGCCATTATTGCTCCAATGAAGGAGAGACGATAACAGATGGAGTTGATGTAGTAAACGTTGGGCAACCAAAATATCTGGAACAAAAACGAAATGGACCCAAACACCAAACACGCCAAGTGACCAGCTATCCATAATTGATACTTCAAGGGGTTTGGGCCAGTTTGTTTCCTTCTTAATGTTTTCTTTTTGTCTTCAGGACTGACCGTGGAATTTGTAATTGTAGGTGCAGAATCTGTTTTTTCTTGGTTAGCTTTGGCTGCCTCGGCTATATTATTGGTACTAGTGACTGTAGACATCCTGACTGATTGTTACGAGATCCACTGATTAGAAAAGCGGTGTAGAGTACTGAAACATTCATTTCAATACAGCAACGAAATGAAATAGATTCTGTGCAGGAGTTGATGGTGCTATCTGCAGGATTTGTGTGTGTTTAAATTCAAGATTGTTGTTATTGTTTTCCAGTACACCTTAACCGACCAGGATGATGTACGACATTGATTATACAAAGTCGTCTCAGGTATCATCGCTTGAGGGCCAGGTTCTATCACAGTACCAGTTTTTGGCTTCCCAATTAAATGTTTTATCTCATGAAATCAGTCTGTTAACGGTCAAGGCTAGTGAGGACCAAGGCGAGTCAAAAGTCTCTGGCTCGGCCCATAACTTTTCAGAGAACTTAAGAAACTTGGAAATGAAGATTGGCCTAATCCATACATTATTCAAGGGAGCAGTTTATACCTTGTTTTTAGAACAAGATCAAGAAGAGGAACAAAAGGAGGAAGAGGAAGACCTAGCAAGTGAAGAGTTAAGCTAACTGAAGTGACTCTATAAGAATGAGGTATCGTATGTACATGGGAGGTTTGCAATGGCTCTACTCTAGTGCACCAACCTTTGGATATTAATTGCTGAGCTAGAATTATTACATTAAACCAGCTGGCTAGTTTAATAGTGGAAGCAAATAAGATAGTCATAGTTCAATACGAGGGCTTAATAGTACATAGCAGCTCTTGGAGTCCTAATTGAAGACTATGTCCACGGTGGTTTATTCATTACCAAGTATACCCATACTTGTCTAAAACTTACTACAACTCATTACAGAATCCCAATTCATTAAGCTCAGTTGTATTTCTTGTTAAGTGAACATTGACGATGTTTGAAGTACGCTAAGTACCATAAACATTCACTGAATCACGATAGTCCCAACAATTATGAGACTAATTATTCAAACCGATTTAACTAAAAGTTTGATAACTAAAGCTTTGGTTGGTGAAAATTCAGTATATTTGCCAACATGTCTTATAATCTCATATACAACAGACCAGACAAACTCTCGCCGACTGTTTCAGGCTGACACAGAACACTACTACTCTAATATCCGGATCAGAGATCCTAGGACCTCGTCATCTCTTTCAGTGTACTCCGGGTCAAGTGGTGAGACATTATAAGTCGTGTTCTTGTGACAATTTGTCCCGCATTTGAACGAGTTAGTATCGTTCCATAATTTATTAGATATTATATAATGATACGAATCTCTCCTTCACCAGCTCTAATATGATAGTAGGATGATGTAGCAGCGATTTCCATCGTAGTCAAAGTCTGATCTTTACGCACATTTCAATTTGATCCCATTTTTTTTGACTACGCTCACATTGATTCTCTGAAAGGCTGCGCGCCGAGTCAAAATTAAAAACTATATAACTACCTCATCCCCCCCACGATTTCGAGACCACTTTCCCCAGCAACTCAAAATGTCCAACAACGATAAATACTCCACGCCGCTCTCATCCAGATATGCATCTGATGAGATGTCCAAGATCTTCTCCCTTAGAAATCGTTTTTCTACTTGGAGAAAGTTGTGGTTGAACTTGGCTATTGCTGAGCAACAAGTTGGTTTGACCATCATCTCAGACGAAGCTATCGAACAAATGAAGCAACATCTTGAAATCACAGACGAAGAAATCGAAGAAGCCTCCAAGGAAGAAGCAATTGTGAGACACGACGTCATGGCCCACGTCCATGTGTTTGGTAAAGTGTGTCCAGCCGCTTCCGGAATTATTCATTTGGGTGCCACTTCTTGTTATGTCACCGATAACGCTGATTTGATCTTCTTGAGAGATGCCTATGACGTTATCATTCCAAAGTTGGTCAATGTCATCGACAGACTTAGTAAGTTTGCCATTCAATACAAGGACTTGCCAGTTTTGGGTTGGACCCATTTCCAACCAGCACAATTGACCACTGTTGGTAAGAGAGCCACTTTATGGATCCAAGAGTTATTGTGGGATTTGAGAAACATGGAAAGAGCCAGAAACGATATTGGCTTAAGAGGTGTCAAGGGTACCACCGGTACCCAAGGTTCGTTCCTCGCTTTGTTCCATGGTGATCACGACAAGGTTGAATTGTTGGACGAAACCGTTGTCAAGTTATTGGGATTTGAACATGTCTACCCTGTAACCGGACAAACTTACTCCAGAAAGATTGACATCGATGTTTTATCTCCATTGGCTTCCTTAGGTGCCACTGCCCATAAGTTCGCTACCGACATCAGATTGTTGGCCAACTTGAAAGAAATCGAAGAACCATTTGAAAAGTCCCAGATTGGTTCCTCTGCCATGGCTTACAAGAGAAACCCAATGAGATGTGAAAGAGTGTGTTCTTTATCCAGACACATGGGTGGATTATTGAGTGATGCTATTCAGACCGCATCTGTCCAATGGTTTGAAAGAACCTTGGATGACTCTGCCATCAGAAGAATCTCTTTACCTTCAGCATTCTTGACTGCTGATATCTTATTGTCCACTTTGTTGAATATCACCAGTGGTTTGGTCGTATATCCAAAGGTTATCGAAAGAAGAATCAACTCCGAACTTCCATTCATGGCTACTGAAAACATCATTATGGCCATGGTTGAAAAGGGTGGTTCTAGACAAGATTGTCACGAAGAAATCAGAGTGTTATCTCACCAAGCAAGTGACGTGGTCAAGCAACAAGGTGGTGACAACGATTTGATCGAAAGAGTCAAAAACACTCCTTACTTCAAACCTATCTGGAACGAATTGGACTCTTTGTTGGATCCTTCTACTTTTGTGGGTAGAGCTCCTCAACAAACTGAAAAGTTCATAAATAATGACGTCAAGAAGGCTTTGGAACCTTTCAAGCACTTTATCAACGACGAGAGTGTTTCTTTGAATGTTTAAGCCACCAAGAGGTAATTGTATAAGTATTGATGATGTTCCCTCGCTATGGTGTAGATTGGTTTACGATAAACTTATACAAGTGGTTTCTTTAAATATACGAACCTCGTTAGTTTTACATCATTAGCTTACATCATTAGCTTACATCATTAGCTTACATCATTAGCTTACATCATTAGCTTACATCATTAGCTTACATCATTAGCTTACATCACTAGCTGTATCACTATCTTTATAACATCACTTTACATATTACTCATATATTCAGGTTCTCGGTAACCGTCAGGGAACATATTTGTTACTTCAGATTGCTCAACCTTGTAGTGCACCGAGTCAACCTCTCCACCGAGTCTGCTTCTTATTGTCGTATTTAATTCTTTCAACAATATCAATTTCTATAAAAACTTATTGATAGTAACTATGGAGTATTGGTCACAAAGCGTGGCCCTATGGTCAGCATTCTAGAATATGTGGCCCTGTAAATTATCTATGGTGAGCAAGTAATTGATTGGGATGAAGTTTCGTTCGAATAAGACTTCAAGCCAGCTTCAAACTCCTCGGACATTTCCATCATGCGCTGGAATTCGTCGATAATGTGTTGATGTGGGAAGGTGACAAATACGTCCTTGTCTCCGTTGGTGATGGTATTGTTCTCGTAATTGAATTCAATGACCCCGTTGAATAAGTCACGTTCAAACATGCGTTCGTTGATGTAGAGAGAACAACTGATTCGTTGGGGAATGAGATATATCTTCATATCACTCTTATAGCGAGGACGAGCCACGACTTTTTTGATAAAGAGGTTGGAAGGGTCGTCGAGGTGGTTCCCCAAACTGTACAACATTTCCTCCACGAAGTTGGGGTCATCGACGAGCTTGCAATCGCCTGGATGTGCAGTCTCTAGCTTTAAAACAATAGAACCGCTGTCTTCATCAGTGGTGGATCTGGTGACTCGTACAAGGGAGTATTCTTTTATCCTGAAAGCTGAGTGGATCGCAGTGTTGAGCGAGTTGTATGTCGTGAGAGAATCGAGAGTATCTGTATCGTTGGTGAGACTGAATGACTTGAGAATCTTTTTTGATAGACCTGAAAGATCAACCAAGTTGTTGTCAATCAACTTGACACTCTGAGAGGCTAGCGTTTGCTTAGGGTTGGAGCCGTATTTCTGTGCAACTGTGGGTTTGTTTCCCTCCACAATACTGAGATCTGTAGACGGGATCACTGGAATTGCCTGCTTTTGTTTATGGGTAAATGGAACCAAATGGTGGTATAAGCTGACCAAAGACGGGATGAGACTTAGTTTAACGCGTAGTCCTGATTCTAGAGACCTCACATGAAGTTTTCCTTTGCTGCTATCATTGAGTATATGGGGATTTAGATTATTTGAAGAAGTACTTGACATGGCACTCAAAGTGCTTGAAGTGGGGCCATCTGTAGTCCTTGTTTTGAAGGAGGGGCCACTAGTTGAAGAAGATTTAGATCCTGATCTAGAGCCTGATCTAGAGTCTGACAACTCTTTTTTTGCCGTTTTTCCTCTAATGGCCAACTTGACAAACGACTTATTGGATAAAATATGTTTATGAATCCTAGACTTTGGAAGCCTGCTCCTAGCACTCAATCTATGTACCAATATGGGTTTTTTAGGTGGTTCGCTAGCTTTTCTGTTAGGAATTGTGGACAAGTTCGAGGGTGATTCTGACGAGACATCAGTCAACGAGCTACCGGTAGAAAATGAAGAGCCTGACGATGATGAAGGGATCGAAGCTTCTGTCTCGGGTTCTGTCTCGGGTTGTGTCTCGGGTTCTGTCTCGCGGCTTTCTATTGAGTTCAAGGACATCTTAGATGGGTTTGACGGTCCATGTGATGACCCCAGACATTTGGAGTTACATAAGCTGCTTGAGTTTGGCGGCCCTCTTTGTAACAAGGTTAGCGAACCTTTGTGTGAACCTTTTGTTAAGGAACTTGATTTTGTTTGTATACGTGGAATTGTTCTTGTTGAAGCCTTAGACACCCTAGCGCACCAGCCAACTATCGATCCTTCGGTGTCGTCGTCTCCATGATTTAGTATGTCAGAAATGCCTATCATTGGAACTTTCCAACTTGACTCTAAATATGGGACTAGCGAGTTATGGACGCTATGTTTAGGTGAAACAATATATGAGTTTAGAGTGAAAGATATTTTGGATCTCTTTGGCTTGCTCTCCCGGTATCTCTGTTAATCACAGTGTGGTGCTCGTAACCAAATGTTTATTTATATACAGGATAAATGTCTCAGACTCTTGTTAACTATGGCGTAGAAGTCAGTGGACCCAATACAGAGAGTGTAGTAAAAGAAGAAGGATGTTGAGGATGGTCCTGTATGAGTGTACAAAGTATTGCTTTAACCATCTGTGAGTAAGTGACTAAGGCACCCGTAATTGTACACAATAACGCTGCTTTGAAGACAAATTATTCACCCACAATGACGAGGTGACAACTACCAGTGATCTCATTAGAGTCGAAAATGGTATCAACAAATTTGGACTCTATCTGTGGGAGCATGAAAGAGTACGGAGTTAGGAACAGAGATACTAAATTGATGAGAAACAGCTATAAATTCTACTTATCCAAAACAATAACATCTGTTGAAACCTGACTGGCTCCTGACTGGTTCCTGACTGGTTCCTGACTCTCTTTGTGCAGATTAAGTAGTATTAAAGGGATTAATAACCTGAAGTCCGTTTCTAAGGATATATGACTTCTTCAAAAACTTGTATCCAAGACATCTGCTACATACACTTCTCATCTCTAAATCAGATCTACATTGATCGTCTCTTCAAGAATTTGTTGTATATGATTAATATATAGAAAAAGTGGAATATGTAGATACTAGAGCGTCAATGCATCCCGTATCCCAGACCTGTTTGTTTTGCATAGATCTGGGTTATATGATATATTAATAAGATTGGGGTATAATAAGTATGATTTGAGAATTGATTTAACAAGAGTTCCCAAGTCTTTAGTATTGACTGAGATTCTTTCTTTGATTTGAACATTTCTAGATTACAATGTTGTATCATCCAGACGTTCATTCTCTTGTTTGATTTTGATTGATATAACAAAAGATATCAATAAATTGATATCAATAGAATATTATCTAGATAGACTGGTATCTTGATTAAAAGTTGGAACCTTGGTTAATGTTTCTATCTCTGACTCCCAATTCACCGCTCAAGAAGTCATCACTGCTGGCCTTTTCGTTCTTTCTCCAGAAAGTCCATCCACCGTTGTCGTATTGACTGTTTGATCTCTTTTTCAAGTAGAAAAGAACACCAACAATACACATCAAAATCGAACCACCGACACCGACTACTACACCAACAACGATTTTGTTTGTGTTTGAAAGCCCTCCGGACGAGTTGTTGTCGGTGTTTGTGCCGTTGGAGGAAGCAGAAGATGGAGCAGAGCTGTTTGTGATTACAGAGGTACGTGTAACCACAATGGTCTTTCCATCATCGACGGATGAAAAGGTAGTTACTAATTCAGAGGTTTCTTTCGAAGAAGTAGCACTCTCTGAAGTTGGGGTGGGTGTAGTAGAAGGTGCCTCCGATGAGTCGGATGTTTGTTTAGATGGCTCTTGCGAGGTTTCTTGCGAGGTTTCTTGCGAGGTTTCTTGCGAGGTTTCTTGAGGTTGTTCGTTGGATGACCCAGGAGTTGTTGATTGATCTGTTGTGGTACTAGATGATGATGATGAACTAGTAAGTTCGAAAGGTGGAGGCTCGCTGAATGAGCTTGTTGAACTAGTAAATACTGGACTGGGGGAGAATGGGAAAGTAGGAATATCTGTTGATGATGAGTTGTCGGCTCTTTTTACCAACTCAGTTTCGAAAGTGGTACTTATTACCTCATGGTGAGTGACATTTAAGTGGCAAGGCATGGTAGGTTGTTCAAACTCTTCCAATGATTTGGCCACTTCCTTGAAAGCCTCAAGGGCGTTGCCAAATATGCCAGAGCCCCATAAGCAGATCAACCCCAATACTGCAAATACCTTCAACCAGCCATTACTACGGCTGGTAACTACTGTTTTTTCGGTCTGCATGTTAACGAGTGGATGAGAAGGTTCACTTGATAGGCACACCGTATATGAATTAAGTGTTCAAGAGGCTCCACACGCTGTTTATAAAAATTTTCGTCTCACCTATCATTTGAGACTGCATATAGTTAAATGTCAATAGAGTCATATGAAGCTCCGGCTTCATGAAATTGGATAGACAACCTCGATATTCCGGTTATATAGGCGGTGCGAGCTTTGCTGATCTTCTACTGGTCTGGGCTGTCTACTACTAATAGAAAATACCGTAATCTTACAAGATGGCGTAGTGTCGCGATCTCGAATTCAAACTAATTTTGTGAGGGGGAATACGAGCCAACTAGAACAAAGGGGCGAAGTTGTAGAGAAGAAGTGATAAATGTCGCGAGTTGAAAACGACGACGAGTACTAGGTAATGTCGGTAATGATATGTAGACATATGTGGTCCACCATACATAAGTATATTGCGATATTAGAACGTCGTTCGGTGCCATGGGGCGACATTATTTGCGCAGCTTGCGTATTTAACATACAGAACGAAAACATAAACAATTGGGCATTGTCGCGACATTATGGCCATATCTGGTAGTAAAGAATCCAGATTCTATGTTCATCAGTGGCTGAATCAATGGCGCAGGGAATTAAGTGAGGTGACATTCCGCAAAATTCAAAACAGCCAGATGAACGGTCAGAATCAGGACTGATGATCAGACTGGTTATCGGACCAGCTATCGGAACTGGTCATCACAGTTCCAGAATGTGTAGAGTATGGAGGAGAAAATAATCTGGAGATCGCTAAATTTGAACATTCTAGAAATCACTAAAATTATCACGAGACATAATGAAGTATCATTTCTCTGACCACTAGCGACGGCTAACACAAACCATCAAAAGCAATATTTCATAACTTGTCTCGCTTGCCCCTTTACTATTCATCATCATATATCTTCTCTGTATTGAGCCTCAGCTTCGCAATTACAAGTGTACCGTTCTGGTCTAGAAAAACTATAATTAACACACCGTACTTGTGGAGACGCGTTTGGTAGGGTCACGAAACTACTCGTTAGAAAACTGTCAGGCCATTACTACTTATAATTAGAATGGGGTTGAGGATGTAGGTACCCACCCAGTACCGGTCATAGTGAGAGTTCTCTAGTCAGAGTTCGTTAGTGTGAGTTTACTAGTGACAGTTTTCTAGT
>Ga0065707_10000484_pt1 | contig 36481 bp, 33 predicted proteins | sample SwiRhicommuniRL3_FD_59094 | JGI IMG/M metagenome (GOLD analysis project Ga0065707, IMG submission 59094) | Switchgrass rhizosphere bacterial communities from Rose Lake, Michigan, USA - RL3 v2 (version 2) | ecosystem: Host-associated > Plants > Roots > Rhizosphere > Soil | place: East Lansing...
CTTGCGGCCCAGTTCCTTCTGGATCGCCTTCATCTTCTCGTTGAGGTAGTACTCCTTCTGCGCCTTCTCCATCTGCTTCTTGACGCGAGACTGGATGCGGCGATCGACCTGGAGCTTGTCGACCTCGATTTCGAGAATGCCGGCGATGCGGTTGAGGCGCTCGATGGGCGAGACGATTTCGAGCAGGTTCTGCTTCTCGTCGACCCCCACGAGCAGGTGGGCGGCGATGGTGTCGGCCAGGCGGCCCGGATCGTCAACCCGGACAGCGGCAATCATGGCGTCGTAGTGCAGGTTGTTCGAGAGCTTCACGTACTGTTCGAACAGCGACACGACGCGCGTCATCGTTTCTTCAATGTCGGCCGGCATTTCCTTCTGGCGCGGCAGGACCTTGACGACGACGCGGAAAAAGCCCTTGTCTTCCTTCCACTCGACGGCACGCGCGCGCTCGACGCCCTCGACCAGGACCTTGATGTTGCCATCCGGCAGCTTCAGGCTCTGCACCACGTTAGCCACGCAGCCCATGGTGTAGATGTCGTCGGGCTTCGGGTCGTCGGTCGATGCGTCGTGCTGCGCCGCCAGGAAGATGCGCTTGTCCTTCCCGAGGGCGTGCTCGAGCGCCCGGGTTGAGGACGGCCGCCCGATGACAAACGGCATCATCATGTGCGGGAAGACAACGACGTCGCGCAGCGGAACGATCGGTAGGGTCTCGTAAACTTCCAATGGGTCTCCTAATAGGCTTCCGGTTTCGGGCTTCCGGCCTCGGGCCGGTCACGCGCGAGAGCGTGGCAGGCCGGTAGCCTGCAGTCCGGAGCCCGGAGCCTAACCGGCTTTTTCTACCAGCGTAATCGGCTTGTCCCTGGCCTCGACGACTTCACGCGTGATGACGCACTCGCGCACCTTCTTCTGGTTGGGCAGCGAATACATCAGGTCGAGCATGAGGTCTTCGATGATCATGCGCAATCCCCGGGCGCCAATCTTGCGCTCGAGCGCCGATTCCGCGATCGCTTCGAGTGCGTCGTCCGCGAAGCGCAGCTTCACGTTCTCGTACTCGAACAGTCTCTGATATTGACGCGTGATCGCATTGCGGGGTTGCGTCAGAATCTGGACGAGCGCCGCCTTGTCGAGCTCGTGCAGCGTACCGACGACCGGTAGCCGGCCGACGAACTCGGGAATGAGGCCGTACTTGATCAGGTCCTGGGGTTCGACCTTCTCGAGGGTGGTGCCGAGGTCGCGGTTCCGGTGCGACTTGACGTCGGCCTTGAAACCCAGCGTCTTCTTGCCCGCCCGACGCTCGATGATCTTCTCGAGGCCGACGAACGCGCCGCCGCAGATGAACAGGATGTTGGTCGTGTCGATCTGGAAGAACTCCTGGTGCGGGTGCTTGCGGCCCCCCTGCGGCGGGACGTTGGCCACCGTGCCTTCCAGGATCTTCAGGAGCGCCTGCTGCACCCCTTCGCCCGAGACGTCGCGGGTGATCGACGGGTTTTCATCCTTGCGGCAGATCTTGTCGACTTCGTCGATATAGATGATGCCCTGCTGGCACTTCTCGATATCGCCGCCGGCCGCCTGCAGCAGCTTCAGGATGATGTTCTCGACGTCCTCGCCGACGTAGCCCGCTTCGGTCAGGGTCGTCGCGTCGACAATCGTGAACGGCACCGAGAGCAGCTTGGCCAGCGTCTGCGCGAGCAGCGTCTTGCCGGTCCCCGTGGGACCGATCAGCATGATGTTCGACTTGGTCAGCTCGACATCGTTCCTGCTGCGCGGCTGCTTCTGTATTTCTATGCGCTTGTAGTGGTTGTAGACGGCAACGGCCAGCTTCTTCTTGGTCGTTTCCTGGCCCACCACGTACTCGTCCAGGAACTTCTTGATTTCCTGGGGCACCGGAAGGGACGACCGGACGCTCCGGTTGTCGAACCGGTTGTCGTCCGCGATGATGTCGTTGCAGACCTCAACGCACTCGTCGCAGATGAAGACCGTGGGGCCCGCGATGAGCTTGCGGACGTCGTTCTGGTCTTTGTTGCAGAACGAGCAGCGCAAGACCTCGTTTTCGCCTTTTGCTTTGACCATATTGGGGGATTACGCCCTTTTCCGGATTACATCATCAATAATACCGTATTCCTTGCCCTGGTCGGCACTCATGATGTAGTCCCGCTCGGTGTCTTCCTGAATCCGCTTAACTAACTGACCCGTATGGTGCACGAGGATCTCGTTGAGCCGTTCGCGCATGCGCAGGATCTCCCGCGCGGCGATGTCGATGTCGGTGGCCTGGCCGCCCAGACCCGACATAAGGGGCTGGTGGATCACAATTCGGGAATTGGGCAGCGACAAGCGCTTCCCCTTGGCCCCTGCCGAAAGCAAGACCGCGGCCATTGACGCAGCCTGGCCGATGCAGAGCGTCTGCACGTCCGGCTTGACGAACTGCATCGTGTCGTAAATCGCCAGCCCCGCGGTGATCGAGCCGCCGGGGCTGTTGATGTACAGCGTGATGTCCTTGTCGGGATCTTCGGCTTCGAGAAACAGCATCTGTGCGATCACGAGGTTCGCCACCGTATCGTCGATCGGCGTGCCGATGAAGATGATGCTGTCTTTGAGGAGGCGCGAGAAGATGTCGTACGCTCGCTCCCCGCGGTTGGTTTGTTCCACGACCATGGGAACGAGCTGCATGCGCGAGTCTGACATAAAGGGAGCACTCCGCCTTGAGTAGGATATCGGCACTAGTCTCGAGTGACTTGAGCCTGAGAGAGCACGTAATCAATCGTTTTTTCCCGTCGTAACCCTGCCGCGATGCGCGACAACGCGCCTTCCTTTTCCAATCGTGCGCGAACCGCCGCCGGCGTCAGCCCGCTGCGCTCGGCGTACTGCGCCACGTCCTTGTCGATCTCCTCCTCCGACACCGTGACGTTCTCGCGCCGCGAGATTTCGTCGAGCACGAGCGCGCTCTTCACCGACTCGCGGCTGGCGTCGCGCTGGCTGTCGCGGAACTGATCCCAGTCGATGTTCGCGCGGCGCGGATCGATTTTCTGATCCATCAGTCGCCGTGCGAACTCTTCGGTGCGCCGGTCGAGCTCCCTTTCCACGAGCGAGTCGGGAATATCGACGCTGACGCGCGCGGCAAGCTCCTTCAATAGACTGCCGCGTAGATTTCTGTCGGCCTCCTGCTCCGCCTCGCGCTCGAGGTCCTGCTGGATGCGCGCGCGCAGCGCGTCGAGGGTGTCGAACTCGCCGAGGTCTTTCGCGAACTCGTCGTCGAGCACCGGCAACACGCGCTTGCGGATGTCCTTGACCTTGACGCTGTAGTCCATGCTCGTGCCGGCGAGCTCCTTGACGGCATAGTCGTCGGGGTAATGGATCGTGAAGCTCTTCTCAGCCCCGGGTTCGAGCCCCTTCAGGTTGTCGTCGAATCCCGGGGGATTCGCCTTCGCGCCGATCTCGACGACCACGTCGTGATGATGGTCGTCCTTCTCACCTTCGGCGGTGGCCTTGCGATCGACGTCGAGGGTCACGGTATCGCCTTCGTCGACGGCTCGTCCTTCGACGGGCTCGAAGCGCGCGGCGCGGTTCTGCAGCTGTGTCAGCGTGGTCTCGACGGCGTTGTCTTCGAGCGTCACCGCGGGACGCCGCAGCGAGATCGAGTTCAGAGGGCCCGGATCGATGGGGGGCAGCGTTTCGAACGTCGCGGTGAACGTCAGCGCCTGGCCTTCATCGAGCGACACGTCCTTGACGTCGGGCGTGTCCACCGGTTCGAGACCCCGCTCGCGAAGCACCTCGTCGATCGCGCGCGGAATCAGATCGTGCGCAACGTCGTGCAGGATCTGCTCGCGGAACCGCTTCTTGATGAGAGTGGCCGGGACCTTGCCCTGGCGGAATCCCGGAATGCGAGCCTGCCGGCTGTAGCTGCGGGCAATTCTGTCGATTTGGGCATCGACGATGTCGCTCGGGATTTCGACGGCGACACTCTTCTTCGTCTCACTGAGATCCGCGAATTCAGTTTTCACTCTTGAAGTATACCTGTTGAATTTGAAGTGTTTAGGTGACCGAAGCCTGGTCGATCTGGTGCCCTCGACGCGTCCCAGCTGTACCCCGGCTCGATTTTCCTCAGGGTAGTGCTCAACTCTAGTTGAGCTGTTTAGTTGAGCTGCCTTCGCGCTTCTGGCTTGCCGAGCCGTAGCTCGTTCACTGACCAGCCCACCTCCGCGCCTCAGGCGCTTCGGCGCGACAGCCTTCGCCTGCATTCATGAGCGAAGGCTGGTGCGAAAGGGGGGAGTTGAACCCCCATAGCCTTTCGGCCACCGGATCCTAAGTCCGGCGCGTCTGCCAGTTCCGCCACTCTCGCACAAGGTCCTTATATTACTACGAGTTACCACATGGACCACGACCGCACGGAATTGCGCCAGGGCTCTGCGCTTTCCGGCCCAGCGGTCGATAAGAAGGCTGTCGCGTGTCCGTTCGCGTATCGCGACTGACACGACTGTCGGCCGAATTGTCCCATTAAGTCATACCTAATCGTCACGGGCGTGTCCCTCTCGATGACGTGCATCGACAGGGCCCTCTCTGTGACCGACGGGGCGGAGCTGCATCTGATCGCGTTTCCCACGATTGTAGAGCTTGTCGGCGGATCGGTGCCCGCCGAGCGGGCTCGTTCCATGTTCCGCCGTGCCACGGGTGGCGCCGACACCGTGATTGTCGTGGCCGAAGCGGGATTGGACGTCCAGTCGGTGGCACGCGCCATCCACGACAACAGCGTGAGGCGCGACGGCCCATACGTGTCGATTGACTGCGGGATTCCCGACATCGCAAGGCTGGAGCAGCAGATTTTCAGCAAGGTCGCCCTTGGAGGCACGCTCGCGCTCTTCCATCTCCAGGAATTGCCCATCCCCCTGCAGGTCAGGCTTGCGCGCCTCCTGCGTGACGGCCAGTTCGAGACGGATGCCTCGGGTGCCGGGGTGGTTTTCGACGTTCGCGTCATCGCCACCGTGAACGGAGAACCGGATGCGGTGATGCAGGAAGGCACGCTTCGCCGCGATCTGTTCGCGCGTTTCAACCTCCTCTTCGAGCTGCCGCCTCTACGGCTGCGTGCGTCCGACATCCCGATGCTCATCGGCTGTCTCATCGGCGATGCGGCGGCCGAGGCCCGGGTTCCCGTTCCGACCTTCTCGCGCGAGGCGCTGACGCTGCTCGCCGCGCTTCCGTGGCGCCGCAACTTTCACGAGCTCCGTGAGGTGCTCGAAGTGCTCGTGCGCGCCGTCGTCGGCGGCGCGGTGCGCCTCGAGGACGTCCTCGATCACGTGGCGCTCGAACCGGTGGTGTGGAGCCAGGGCGGTGCGACCAACCTGCGCGATGCGCGCCTCAGCTTCGAGCGTCATTTCATTGCAAAAATCCTGAACCGCCACCGCGGGCGCATGGACGATGCTGCGCGATCGCTCGGCATGCAGAGAACCAATCTCTATCGGAAGGTACGCCAGCTCGGCATCGGCCTGCCAAGGACCAGGTAAATCACCATGACGATCGTCAGACCTCGCATCTTTGGATTCGCAATTGTTTGCCTGGCATTCTGGCAGGTGCCGAGCGCCCAGGCGCAGCTCACCGCGCCGCGCGAAGCCGCGCAGTTGCAGTTCGGCCCGCTGTCGATTTATCCGAGCTTGCGCGTCGTCGATGTCGGCATCGACGACAACGTCTTCAATGACACGGTGGCCGAACGCGACGACTACACGTTCACGATTGCCTCGCGGGTGATGGGCGTGCTCAAGATGGGCGCCAACGAGCTGATGGTGTCGGGCGGCGGCGACTACGTCTGGTTCAAGGACTACGCGTCGCAGCGGTCGACCAATGCCAATTACGGCCTCCGGTTCAACATGTCGGCGAGCCGCTTCAAGCCCTTCGTCGGCGGCGAACGCATCCATACGCGAACGCGCCCCAACGTGGAAATCGACACGCGGGCGCGGCGGGTGGAGAACCTGGTTCTGGCGGGCACCAACTTCGACATGTCCGACCGCATGGCGCTGACGGCGACCGCGCAATATTCGGATTCGACCTATGAGGACAGCGAGCAGTTTCGCGGCGTGCAGCTCGACGAGGTGCTGAACCAGACCGCGCGGACCTATACGGCCGGCGTCCGTTATGCCGTGACGCCCCTGACGACCGTCTCGGTGCTGGGCAACTACCGCGAGGACATCTTCACGAACTCGCCCCTGCGGAACTCGAAGTCCTACAGCGTGACGCCGATGGTCGAGTTTGCGCCGGAGGCCACGATTCGCGGCAGCTTCGCGGCCGGCTACGAGCTGTTCGCTCCCGACGATCCTGAGCTTGCGGAACATAGGGGATTGGTTTTCGAAGGCAACCTGAACTGGTCGCTCGCGGCGCGCACGACCTTGGACGTGACCGCGAGGCGCCATGTAAATTACTCGTACCAAGACACCGAGCCGATGTATCTGCAAACAGGCGTGCGTCTGCTTGTCACGCAGCGCCTGTTCGGACCTCTCGGCGTGCAGGGCTCGATCGAGCGGCAGTACCTGTCTTACCGGTGGCTTCACGGCGTTCCCCCAACGCCTGGTATCGACGCGCGACACGATACTGCCGACATTCTCGGTGGCGGCGTGCTGGTCGACCTCGGACGCGGCTTTTCAGTGCTCTTCGGTGCCGAGCGCATGAAGCGAAGCTCCGAGCAGGACCTGCGGCAGAACTTCAATCGAACCCGTATCATCACCAACATCACGATAGGCCAGTGAGGATGTCTATGGTCGTTCTGTTGCTCGCGTTCCTTCTGGTTCCCTCGACCGCCGCGCGTGCGCAGACCGCGCCGGCGCAAGTGCCGGCTTCCGAGCCGCCTCCGCCCGTTGGCGTCGCACAGCCGATGGTGACCAAGGATTACGTCGTCGGACCGCAGGACGAGTTGAACATCATCGTCTATGGCGAGCCGGCTCCGCTGACCGGGCGCTTCCGCGTCGACAGCGACGGCACCTTTCCGTATCAATATTTGAATCGGGTCAAAGCGGAAGGGCTGACGGTGGCCGCGATCGAAGAGACGCTCAGGAAGGCGCTCGGCGACGGGTACCTGCGAAACCCGCAGGTGTCGGTGGAAGTGGCGGTGTATCGCAGTCAGAACGTCTACGTGCAGGGGCAGGTCCGTTCGCCCGGCAAGTATTCGCTGCAATCGAGCGCGAGCCTGATGGACGCGATCTTTCTCGCCGGGTCGACATTGCCTGAAGCGGGGAACTGGGTCGAGATCTACCACCAGGGAGGGCAGAGCGGGCCGGCCACGTCCTATGTCGGCACGAGAGCGCCCGACATTCGCGTGCGCCTCGGCGACGTGCAGAGCGGCAAGGCGCAGACCATGCAAATCAAGGACGGCGATACCATATTCGTGCCCAAGGCCGAGCGCATCTACGTGACCGGCGAGGTGCGCTCGCCGGGGGCGTATCCTTACGATGACGACATGACGATTTTCACGGCGATTTCGCTCGCCGGTGGCGTGACCGCCAAAGGATCGAACACGCGCATCTCGATCACGCGGCTCGTCAACGGCCGGCGGCAGGAAATCGACGCGAAGCAGGAAGACACGCTCAAGCCCGGAGATCAGGTAACCGTCAAGCCGCGCCGCCTGTGAGAATTGTCTTCCTCAATCCGGGCGGCGAGCTCGGGGGAGCGGAGACCGCACTCATCGAGCTTTTCGCGGCCGTGCAAGCCGCCCGCCCGTCATGGACGCTCCACCTCATCGCTGCCCGGGGCGGACCGTTCGTCGATCGCGCCGCCCGCCACGGGATTTCCGTTCAGGTCCTGGAGTTTCCACCATCGCTCGCCCGGCTTGGCGAATGGGGCCGGCGTGGTTCGTTCGCCAAACAAGTGCGGCTTGGTATCGCCGCCGCCCGGGCCGCGGGACCAGTGATGGCCTATGCCAAGCGGCTTCGCCGTGAACTGGCCAGTTTCGATCCGGACATCGTGCACACCAACGGACTGAAGATGCACCTGCTTGGCGCCCGATGCCGCCCGTCGCGCGCGAGCGTTGTGTGGCACCTGCACGATTACCCCGATTCGCGGCCGGCCAGTGCCATGCTGTTGAAGATGCACGCCGGGCGATGCGCGACGGTCGTGGCGAACTCGGCCAGCGTGGCCGATCGCGCCCGTCAGATGTTTCGCGCGCTTTCTGTGCACGCCGTTCACAACGCCGTGGATCTCGATCGCTTTCATCCGGTCGGGCCGTCACTCGATCTGGACGCGCTGGCCGGACTGGCTCCGCTGCCGAGCGGCGGCATCCGAGTCGGGCTGGTCGGCACGTTCGCGAAGTGGAAGGGGCACGATGTGTTCCTGCGGGCGCTCTCGCAGGTGCGCGCGGACGTTTCCGTGCGTGGGTATGTGATCGGAGACTCGATCTATCAGACCGACGCAAGCCAGTATTCGGTCGTGGCACTCCGCGAAATGGCGACGGGCATCGGCCTCAACGGCAGGATAGGGTTCACCGGACATGTCCCCGACGTCGCCGCCGCGATGCGATCGCTCGACATCGTCGTCCATGCCAGCGTCGAGCCCGAGCCGTTCGGGCTCGTAATTGCCGAGGCGATGGCATGCGGACGTCCGGTGATCGTCAGTCGGGCCGGAGGCGCCGAGGAGATCGCGCAGGCCGGTGCGGTGTTCCACACGCCTGGTAATGCAGGCGAGCTGTCCGAGCGCATCAGCCAGCTCGTTGGCGAGCCCACGCTTCGTGGCGCCCTGTCGAAAGCCGGGCGCNGCGCGGCCGAGCAGTTGTTCAGTCGCANGCGCCTGGCCGGGTCGCTCATNCCGGTGTACGAGTNTCTCGTGAACCACCAGCCACCTACCACCAACCACTNACCATCATGAACGTCCTCCACGTCCACAGCGGCAACCTCTACGGTGGCGTGGAAACGTTCTTGCTGACCCTCGCGCGATCGCGTGAGCTCGCACCCGGCATGGACATGTCGGTGGCGCTGTGTTTCGAGGGACGAGTCGCGCGCGATCTGCGTGCCGCGCGCATGATGCCCGTGATGCTCGGCGAGGTTCGGCTGCGGCGCCCCGACAAGGTCCGCCGTGCGCGCCAGGAGTTGCGGTCGCTCCTGGCCACACACTCGTTCGACATTGCGGTGTGTCACCAGGCATGGCCGCATGCCATCTTCGGATCGGTCCTCAAGGGCGCGGGCATCCCGCTCGTGTCCTGGGTGCACATGGCGCAAACCGGTGGCCACTGGCTCGATCGCCTCGCCGGCCGCATCGAGCCGGACTGCTACGTCTGCAATAGCAAGTACACGGCGTCGCTGCTTCCACCGACGAACGCCCGGGTCGAGGTCATCTATGCGCCCGTCGCACCCCACGCACCCCACGCATCCGCCTTCGCACGGACTTCGCCGATCGCTACGGCGGACAAGCCCAACGCACCAATTGTGATCGTTCAGGTCAGTCGTATGGAAGCCTGGAAAGGTCAGCGCGTGCTTCTCGAAGCGCTCGCGCGGCTTCGCGACGTGCCCGAATGGGAGTGCTGGTTTGTGGGAGGTGCACAGCGGCCGGCTGAAGCCCGTTTTGTCGAAACGCTGCAGACCACCGCCGCGGCGCTCGAGATCGCCGATCGTGTGCGCTTTCTTGGCCAGCGATCCGATGTGTCCGAGCTGCTGACCTCGGCAGACATCTTCTGTCAGGCCAACATCGAGCCCGAGGCCTTTGGCATCAGCTTCGTCGAGGCGATGTATGCGGGGCTTCCTGTCGTGACCTCGCCGATGGGCGGTGCGCTCGAAATCCTCAACGACACGTGCAGCGTGCTGGTACCACCCGACGATGTCTCGGCGCTCGCATCCGCGCTGACGGGCCTTCTGAACAATCGAGCCGAGCGCGAACGGCTGGGTCGAAGCGGAGCCGCGCGCGCAAAGGCGCTGTGCAATCCCGCAACGCAGATGCAACAAATCGCCGCCGTGCTCGAATCGGTGGCGGCGATGCGCGTGACGGCCCATTGAGCATGATTCCCGTCATTGCGCGCAAGCCGCTGTCTGCCGAAGAGCCCGAGTATCGCGAGCTCGAGAAGTACGAGTTCGGCTCGGCGGACGAAGACGCACGAAAGATTCAGGGCACGCACGAGGAGCCCTGGCTCAACGTGCTGGAGCACTGCGAGCCGGCATCGCCGCCGGCCATCGAATTCGCGCTGGCGCATCCCGCTATCAGGCCGCTCGTAAAGGGTTACGCGATCGATCTCGGGGCCGGCACGTGCTGGCTCACCGCGCGGCTGTCGACGCTCTTCGATGTCGATGAGGTCGTGGCGCTCGACATGTCGGAGCGGTTCCTCACCCAGGTGGGCAGCCGCGTCATCCAGAAGCGCGGAGGGCGTCCCGACAAGGTTCGTTTCGCCGTAGGGTCGTTCAACGGGATTCCGTTCCCTGCCGAGTCGTTCGATTGCGCGTTTCTGGTCGCCGCGATCCATCATTCGCTCAGCCCGCTCAAAACGCTGATCGATGCGCGCCGCGTGCTGCGAACGGGTGGGGCGCTGATCCTGGTCGAGAGTCCAAGCGCGGTCGTCCGGATTCGCCCCAACCGCCGCCGCGCGATCGAGATCAGCCGGGCCACGGGCGCCACTGAAATCTGTTACACCGCGGGGGAGCTCGACTATCTGCTCCGTCACTCGGGATTCGAGCACGTTTCATACTATCCAGTCGACGTGCTCACCCGCGGCGTCCTGCGGCGGGGGTTGCGCCGGCTTCTGCGTGCCGCGCGGCTCGAGAACCTCCTCAAACCGCCGGTCTACGTGATCGTGGCGCGATGATGCGTCTCGCGGTCCTCAGCTCCGGCCTGCCGGCCGTCGGCCAGAAGCGTGGCGGCATCGAGCGCGTGGCGCACATGCTGGCCCACGGCCTCGCCGAGCGCGGCCACTACGTCGTCGTGTTTTCGCACGACAGGAAACCCGCGGGCGCGCGCTACGACGTGCGGGAGCTCCCGTGGAAGTCCTTCGTCGATACCTGGCTCGGCCGGCGGCTCACGTTCGGGTATCTCGGGAACGTGCTCGCGCTGTTGCCCGATTACGGCGAGTTCGATGCCGTCATCGCCCACGGCGACAGCCTGCTCCTGCCGCTCAAGCGAAAAGCGATCCTGAGGGTCATGCACGGGAGCGCGCTGCAGGAAGCCCTGCATGCCTCGTCGCCCGGCAGAGCTGTGCTTCAGTTCGGCGTGTACGTTCAGGAGCTGCTGACCGCGCTGCTCGAGCGCGGCACCGTCGCCGTCAGCGAAAACGCGCGACGCCACAATCCGTTCGTTCACCACGTGATTCCCAACGGCGTCGACACGAGAGTCTTCCGGCCCAATCCGGGCACCAAAACACCCGGGCCCTCGATTCTGTTCGTTGGCGCCCTCGACGGACGCAAGCAGGGACGGTTCCTGCTCGATGTGTTTGCCGGCATCATTCAGCCCGCCCGTCCCGACGCGGAGCTGATGTTCGTGGGAACGTCGGGCCCGTCGATGCCGGGCGTCACCTACTACACCGGCATCGACGATCTCGCGCTCGCCCGGCTCTACAGCCGCGCGTGGGTGTATGCCTCGCCGAGCACGTACGAAGGCTTCGGCCTGCCCTATCTCGAGGCGATGGCGTGCGGCACGGCCGTCGTTGCCGTCCCGAATCCCGGCAGCAGCGAAGTACTCGCGGGCGGACGCTACGGCCGGGTCGCCGATCGCGCCACGTTTGGCGCCGCGATTCTCGAACTACTCGACGATGCGCCTGCCCGTCACGTTCTGGAGATCGCCGGCACCGAGCGGGCGAAAGAGCTTTCCGCAGACCTCATGGTGGCGCGATATGAGGAAATGCTGCGCCGCCTGATTCATTCCGATGCGAGACGAATCGCCACAGCCTAGCCAGCTGATCTTTCCGGTCCAGCTTCAGCCCGCCGAGTGGGACGAAGAACCGCAGATCCCGCAGGGGCACGAATGGGGGTGGCTGGAAGCCTTTGTGCTGATTCAGGTGATGTGGGGCCTGCTGCTGTTCCTCCCCGGTTCGCAGGCGTATCGCACCTACATTCGCGCGTTCCCGTATGTCTCGAGCTTGCTGGCGCTGGTGATTTGCGTGCGCTCGATCGGTGCCGACAGCGCGGGCCCGGGCGCTCGATGGGTGCTGTCCTCGCTTCTGCTGATGGTCTTCATGCTGATGCACCCCGGGACCTGGCTGATGTCCGGCGTTGCGCAGATCGTGTTTCAGCTGGCGCTCGCAGCGCCGATCTTCTGGTCGGTCCGCGTCTGGCTGACGGCCGAACGCCTCGAGAGGCTCATATTCCTTGTGTTCGCGGCGCACTTCTTCAGCGCCGGCCTCGGACTGCTGCAGGTGTACTATCCGGACACGTTCCTGCCGCCCGAGTTCAGCTCGCTCGGCATGAAGCTGAATCCGGAGTTCGTGCACGAGTTGAGCTACCTCGGTACCGACGATCGTCTGATCATCCGGCCGCCGGGCCTGAGCGACATGCCCGGCGGCGCCGCGATCTCCGGCGTTATTGCGGCGCTCCTCGCGTTCGGGTTCGCCACACGGTCGAACATCTCGTTTGTGAACCGGGCGTACTACCTCGGTGCGGTGCTTGTGGCCATCACCGTCGTATATCTCACGCAGGTGCGCTCGGTACTGTTGATGCTCGTCATCTGCATGCTGGCGATCGCGTTTGTCAGCCTGCGGCAGGGACGGGCGGTACAAGGCGGGTGGCGAGCCACGCTGGCGACAGGTCTCGTGGTTGGATCGTTTGTCTGGGCGGTCACGCTCGGCGGCGACGTCGTGTCCGATCGATTCAAAGACATGGTCAGCTCGGGCGTCGTCGAGACCTATCAGACCAACCGCGGATTCTTTCTGGAGTACACGATTCGGGAGCTCACCTACGAGTTTCCGTTGGGCGCCGGCCTCGGACGCTGGGGCATGATGTCGGTGTACTTTGGCGAGCCGAACTGGCAGTACGAGCCGCTCCACGCCGAGATTCAGCCGACGGGCTGGTTGTACGACGGTGGCGTCTTCATGTGGTTCCTGTACGGCGGCGCGATTCTGGCGGCGATGCGGAGCACGTATCGCGTCGCCATCGACCGCGAGCACCCCCTTCACGAGCTGGCGGGCATGGCCTTCTCGGTTCAGTTTCTCATCGCCGGGTTGTGCTTCACCGGGCCGGCGTTTAACACACAGCTCGCCATTTTGTTCTGGTTGATGACGGCGATAACCTACGCGGCCCTGCGGACCACGTTCGTGCTGGAACAGCTTCAGGCGGAAGAGGAAGCGGAGGCGTACGCACAGGCAGAGGCAGACGCAGACGCCGGCGTACACAGCGAAGCCCGATGAGACATGGCCGATCGTAACGGCGTCCTGAATCTCGGCTGCGGCCGCCGAAAGATCGATGGCGCGGTCAACGTCGATATCAGCACGCGTGTCGGCGCCGACCTCGTGCACGATTTGTCGGTGCTGCCATGGCCGCTGCCGTCGAATGCGTTTCGCGAGGTGCACGCCCAGGATGTCATCGAGCACATCGACGATACGCTCGGCGTGATGCAGGAGATTCACCGCGTCTGTGCGGAGGGTGCGCACGTACACATCGTCGTGCCGCATTTCTCGTCCGCGAACGCGTTCACCGATCCGACGCACCGCCGGCATTTCAGCGCGTTCAGTTTCGACTACTTCGATCCGTCGCATGCACTCGGGTTCTACAGCCAGGCGCACTTCAAGCGTGTGCGCACACAAATCGTGTTCTACCCGACGCTTACCAACAAGATCGTCCATCGCCTCGCGAACCGCCGTCCGCAGAGCTACGAACGGCGCTGGGCATGGATGTTTCCGGCGTGGTTTCTGTCGATCGAACTGGAAGCGGTGAAATGACGCACGCCGGCACTCCGCGCGTGCTGCATCTGGTGCCGGCCTTGTTCGGCGCCAATGGCGTGATCGGCGGCGCCGAGCGCTACGCGCTCGAGCTGGCTCGCCATATGGCCGACGAAGTACCCACCCGTCTCGTGACCTTCGGCGCCGATGCCGGCGAGCGATCGGTCGATCGGCTCAGCGTACGTGTGATCGCGGGCGGATGGGCGGTACGCGGGCAGTGGGCGAATCGCTGGTCGCCCGTCGTGGTGCGCGAGATTCTGGGTGCCGATGTCGTGCACTGCCATCAGCAGCACGTCCTGATGAGCAGTACGGCCGCGGCACTCTGCCGGATGACCGGCCGCCGCGTGTTTGTCACCGATCTTGGCGGCGGCGGCTGGGATATCTCGGCATACGTCTCCACAGACAGGTGGTTTCACGGCCACCTGCATATCAGCGAGTACAGCCGCACCGTGTTCGGCCATCGCGACTCGCCTGGAGCGAGCGTCATCCTCGGCGGTGTCGACACATCGAAATTTTCGCCGGCGCGGCACGTCGCGCGCGATGGCGGTGTCCTGTTCGTCGGGCGGCTGCTGCCGCACAAGGGCATCGCGAACCTGATTGAGGCCCTGCCGGCGGGGCTGTCGCTCGACATCGTCGGGCCGCCGAACGACACTCCGTATGTGACTCGGCTGCACGAGCTCGCCAAAGGCAAGGCCGTCCGGTTCAGACATGACATGACCGACGAGATGCTCGTCGACGCGTACCGCCGGGCATTGTGCGTGGTGCTGCCGAGCCTGTACCGCACGCCGGAGGGAGAAACGAACGTGCCCGAGCTCCTCGGGCAGACCCTGCTCGAGGCGATGGCCTGTGCCGCGCCGGTTGTCGCCACGAAGGTGGCGAGCCTGCCTGAGATCGTCGAGGACGGAAAGACCGGATTCGTCGTCGAGGCCGGCGATCGTGATGCGCTCGGCGAGCGGCTGCGGTGGCTGGCCGAACACCCGGCCGAGGCGGCAACCTTCGGGGTACACGGGCGCGAGGTCGTGCTCGAGCGGTTCCGCTGGCCGCAGGTCGTGGCACGATGTCTGTCCGCGTACGCCTCGCTCAACTAAAACGATTCGCAGATGGCCGTCATTCACCTCCTGACACCCGAGTACCCACCGGCGATTGGTGGTGTCGGCGATTACGCCCGACAGGTCGCGCAAGGTCTTGCGGAGGCTGGCGACGACGTGCACGTGTGGTGTCCTGGCGAGAACGGGCGGGAGTCTCTGGCGGGCCAGGTCCGCGTGCATCGCACGTTAGGTACCTTCAGCGCCGAGGATCTGCGCCGAACCGATGCCGGACTGACTGCTTTTCCGTCGCCCCGCCGGATCCTCGTTCAGTGGGTTCCGCACGGGTACGGCCGGCGCGCGATGAACCTGCCGTTCTGCCTCTGGCTGCGCCGCCGCGCCGCCACCGGCGATCGCATCGAGTTGATGGTCCACGAGCCGTATCTCGAATTCGCCGGGACGTGGCGGCAGAAGGCCGCCGCGGCGGTGCATCGTGTGATGACCGTCGTGTTGCTGCGGGCTGCCGATCGTGTGTGGATGTCGATACCTGCATGGCAGCCGCGGCTGCAGCCGTACGCGCTCGGCCGCGTGGTGCCCTTCGCCTGGCTGCCGATTCCGAGCGCACTGGATGAGCCTTCTTTTGACGCTGTGACAGGTCTTCGCGCGGCGCTTGGCGCCGATCGGGCACGGTTGATAGGCCACGTCGGCACGTACGGATCGCTCGTCTCGACGCTCCTCGATGCCTTGCTGCCGGACCTGCTCCGTGACATTCCGGATGCGCGGCTCGTGTTGATCGGCGAGAAGAGCGGATCGTATGCGGCCGGGTTTCTCGATCGACATCCCGAACTGCGCGACAGAATCATCGCAACCGGTTTTGTGGAGCCGGCTCACATCGGCACCCACGTCGCCGCATGCGATGTCCTCATCCAGCCCTACCCCGACGGCGTCAGCGCGCGCCGCACGACGACGATGGCGGGCTTGTTTCTGGGCGTTCCGGTTGTGACCACGAGCGGACATCTGACCGAGCCGTTCTGGGAGCGATCGCAAACCGTGCGGTTGGCAGAGGTGGGCGACTGGTGCGCGTTCAACGCGCACGTGTCGCGCCTGATTGCCGCTCCGGAGGAGCGGCGTCGTCTGTCGAACGACGCGCGCCGTTACTACGACGAGCACTTCGACGTGCGGCACACGATTTCCGTCCTGAGGTCCGCGGCGTGAGGCGCGACCGGAGGGAGATCGCCGGCTGGCTGCTCGTGGGGATATCGCTGCTCTATCTCTGGATGTTCATGCCGCGAGGATGGGTGCCGCACGACGAAGGGATGCTCGGCCAGTCGGCCGAGCACATCCTGCTCGGCCACCTGCCGCACGTGGACTACCAGGAGCCCTATACCGGCGGGTTGTCGCTGCTGCACGCGGCCGCGTTCAAGGTGTTCGGCGTGGACCTCGTGCACCTGCGCTGGATTCTCTTTGCGGCCTTCGCAGCCATTCAGTTGCTGATCTACGTCATCCTCAGAAGATTTCTCGAGCCCATCGGGGCCGCGCTCGTGGCGATGCTGTCGTTGACATGGAGCTTTCCCAACTACTTCGCGTCGCTTCCATCGTGGTGGGTGCTGTTGTGCGCCATCGTCTGTGTCTGGGCCTTCATCCGCTACACGGAAACCGGGTCGCTTCGCTTCGCGGCGGCGGCCGGGCTTGCCGCCGGCCTGTCGATCGCGTTCAAGCAGACAGGCCTGTACATTCTCGTGGCGCTCGTCATGGCGTTTCTGTACGGGCGGGGGCACCGTGTGGTTCGCATCGCGACCGCGCTGGGCAGCACCTGCCTGGCGATGGCGATTCTGAAGATCAGGATGACGTCGACCGAGTCGGTCTACCTCCTGGTGCCGATCGTCGCGTGCGGAATCCTTCTGGGTGCGTCGGGGGAATCCGATTCCGATCGTGGGCAGGACGCCCATCGTGCGGCCGCGCTCGCCGTGCTGTGCGCCTCTCTCCCTCTGGTCGCCTGCCTCATTCCGTATCTGACAGGCGGGCGCCTCGAGCCGCTGCTGAACGGGCTATTCATCCTGCCGCAAAAGCGGTTGCAGTTTGCCAGCCTTCCCATGACGCAGGTGGGCTACATTCTGCTGGGAGTCCCGTGCGTGGCGCTGGTGCTGCCGATCGCGCGACGGATTCACCTCACCGCGATGCAGTTCGTTGTCGCGCTGACCGGGCTGTCAGTGGTAGCGGCGATCGCGATTGTGGTGAGCTTCGATCGTTACGCCGCATACCAGCTATTCTGGCAGTCGGGCCGCGCGTTTGCCGCGCTGCTGCCCGTGGCGGTCAGCTGGCTGCTGGCGGTGCGGTCCGATTTCGACAAGAAGCAGCGCCGCATTCTCTTTTGCGCCACGGCGATGCTGGCGTGGGCGTCGCTCGTCCAGTTTCCGTTCAGCGGGGCCATCTATTTCTGTTATGCCGCGCCGCTGGCGGTCATCGCGGGTGCCGCCTGCGCCCGGTATTTTTCGAATCTCAGGAATCCCGCGCTGCTTGTCTGGTGCGCATCGCTCGCCGTGTTTGCTGTGCTCACGATGAACAGGGGATACCTCGACAGTCTGGGTGCCTGGCACCAGCCCATTGCCTTCGACACCCGGCTCGACATGCCGCGCGGGCATCTGAACGTCCGTGCCGAGGAGGCGCAAACCTACCGGCGCGTCGCCGAGCTGGTCGCCGAGCACATCGGGCGCGGGCGGCTTATTGCGGGACCTGACTCGCCCGAGGTGTATTTTCTTGTGGACCGCTTGAGCCGGACTGGCACATTCTTCGATTTCTTTGCGGACGGCGAGGATGAGGATGAGGAGGCGCTCTGGCTTCGCGGCAGAGTGGTCGTGCTGAACCAGCGGCCGCAGTTCTCGACAGTGCCGTCGCAGCAGCTCGCCGCGCGGATTCGAGCGCAGTTCCCCTATGGCGAAGCGGTCGGGCGTTTCGAGGTGCGATGGCGCTAGCAGACGCACGGGATCGGTTGATGGAGCATCCGGCGATCTACGCCCTCTGGCAGGCGCCGTTTGCCGCGCAGAAGTTTGCGCCCGTGGAACGCCGGTTGCGCGATCTGCCGGTCCGCCGGGTACTCGACGTCGGCTGTGGCACCGGGACGAATGCCCGCAGGTTCGAACACGCGGAGTACGTCGGCCTCGACATCAACGAACGGTACCTGCAGATGGCGCGCGCGCGCTACGCGGGGAAATTCGTCCAGGCCGATCTCACGGAGGCGGATCTGTCGTCGCTCGGGACGTTCGATACGATTCTCGTGAACAGTTTTCTGCATCATGTGTCCGACGATGACGTTCGCCGGATTCTGAGCCGGCTGACCCCCCTGCTCGCGCCGGATGGGCGCGTGCATGTGCTCGAGCTCGTGCTGCCGCCGCGCATGTCGCGGGCGCGCGTGATGGCAAAGCTCGATCGCGGGCGATTCGCCCGATCGATTGAGAGCTGGACCGGGCTCTTCAGCGCGGTCTTCGAGCCCGTCGTGACCGAGCCTTACACCTTCGGTGGAGGACTGTGGGCCATGATCTATCTGCAGGGCCGGGTGCGCCGGTGAGATTGTCCGTCGGCATTCCGATCTTCAACGAGCAGGAAAATATCCCTGAACTGCTGTCGCGCCTCGGCGCCGTGCTCGACGGCATCCCGGGCGGACCCCACGAGATGGTCTTCGTCGACGACGGCAGCACCGATCGGACACGGAAGATGCTCGAGGATGCCGCGGCCGGCGACCGGCGCATCAAGATCGTCGTGCTCTCGCGCAACTTCGGCCACCAGGCGGCCATGGGCGCGGCGCTCGATCACGCCGAAGGCGATGCCGTGGTGCTGATGGACGGCGATCTCCAGGATCAGCCCGAGGTGATTCCGGATTTCGTGAAGCATCACGAAGCCGGCGCCGATGTCGTGTTCGCGCGGCGGAAAACGCGTCAGGAAAGCTGGCTCAGGCGGGCCGCCTATCGAACGTTCTATCGTCTCATCTCGACCCTGTCGGATACGGATCTGCCGCTCGACAGCGGCGACTTCGCGCTGCTCGGGGCCCCGGTCGTGGCGACGCTGAGGGGCTTGCCCGAACATGAGCGGTACCTGCGCGGGCTTCGCGCGTGGGTGGGGTTCAGGCAGGTGGGCATCGACGTCGATCGTGCGGCCCGGTTTGCCGGCAAGCCGAAATACAGCACCTGGAAGCTCATCAAGCTGGCGCTCGATGGGGTGTGCTCGTTTTCGATTGTGCCGCTGCGCGCCGCCGCGGTCACGGGTGCGCTGGCGATTGCCGCTTCAGCGGCCTTTGCGCTGTACGCCATCTATGTGCGCCTGGCTGTCGGCGAGGTTCCGGCAGGGTTCACGGCGTCGTTGTTGATCATGACGTTCCTTTCAGGGGTGCAGCTGCTGTTCCTCGGCATCATCGGCGAGTATCTGGGCCGCGTGTACGGCGAAGCCAAGGGTCGTCCACCCTACATCGTGGCGCGCGTGCTTGGTGCGAAGTAATGCAGTCCGACTACATCACCGCCTACAGCGATCTGTATCGCCGGCATTGGTGGTGGCGCGTCCGCGAGGAGATCCTGCTGAAGGAAGTGCGGCAGATTCTCGGACACCGGACGGGTGCGAGGATCCTCGACATTGGCTGTGGCGCCGGGCTGTTCTTCGATGCGCTCGAAGTATTCGGACATGCCGAGGGCGTCGAGTCCGATCGAATTGCGGTGGAGCAGAGCGGACGCTGGCGCAACCGCATCCATCTGGGCGATCTCGACACGTTCAAGTCGAGCGGCGGGTTCGATCTCATCCTGATGCTCGATGTGCTCGAACACGTTGAGCGCCCCGAGGCGATGTTGCGGCGCGCGGCGAGCCTCCTTGTCGCCGATGGTCAAATGCTCATCACCGTGCCGGCATTCGACGCGCTGTGGACCTCGCACGATCAGCTCAACGGCCACGTCAAGCGCTACGCGGCGGGCGAGGTGAAGCGCTTGCTGCGCGCCGCCAATCTCGACGTGACGGGAGCCCGGTATCTGTTCCAGTCCCTGACGCTTCCGAAGCTCGCGGTCCGGGCGAAGGAAGCGTTGATCCGATCGGATGCCGCCGTGCCGCGCGTGCCGCCACCTTTCCTGAATTCGGCGCTTCAAACATGGTTTCGCTGCGAGCATGCGATTGCCGGCTGGCTTCCGTTCGGAAGCTCGGTGATGGCGGTCGCGCGCCGGGCCGCATGAACCTCACTGCAGTCTGGAAGCCGTGGTTCGTGTATCGCCCTCATCAACTGGCGAGGCGTCTCGCGTCGAGCATTTCCGCACCGCCATCCGGCCATCGGCTCGTGCCAGTGTCGTGGGGTGTCGAGTTGTGGGCCGATCCGACCGAGCACGTGGGACGAAGCCTCTGGACCACCGGCGTGTTCGACCTTGCCGTTTCCGAAGTGCTGTTCCGGCTGATACGTCCCGCCGACTTCGTGATCGACGTCGGGGCGAACCTGGGATACATGACGCTGCTCGGTGCCGTCGCGTCGGGGCCGGACGGGTGCGTGCTGGCGTTCGAGCCGAATCCGCACGTTGCCGCATGGCTGAAACGCAACGTTGAGCATGCGCGCCGGCAATACGAGATAGCCGCTGTCGAGCTGCACGACGGAGCGCTGGGTGCCGAGGCGGGCTCCGCAACCCTCGTGCTTCCCGATCCGGCGTCGGCGAACGACGGCCTGGCGCACATCGCGGCGGAACACAACGCGTCGACTGTTGAACGCATGGTTCAGGTGGCGGTCGCAAAACTGGACGACGTGATCGGCGGACAACGAGCGGGCATGATGAAGATCGACGTCGAGGGCCATGAAGCGCAGGTACTCGAGGGCGCCGCGCGGTCGCTTCACGCTCATCGCATCCGTCACGTCGTGTTCGAGGATCACGAAGGTACGGGTAGCCGGGCCATGGCGTTGCTTCGCGCCGCGGGCTACGAGATTTTTTCGATCGGGTGGTCGATGCGAGGGCCGGTCCTGGCGCCGGCGGCCGACGGATCGCTGGCGTCGCACTTCGAGGCGCCAAGCTACCTCGCCACCACGGAGGTTCGCGCCGCGCTCGAGGCATGCACGCGCACTGGCTGGATGGTGCTGCAGCGTCAAGCCCGCGTGGCGGCCGAGGCGGTCGAGGCATGAGCACGTCGTACGTTCGAACGCTCCGCCCGACAACCGGCTGGGTCTCGATCGAGCTGCATGAGCTGGCGGAATTTCGCGACCTGCTGGTCGAGCTCGCGCGCCGCGACATCAAGCTGCGTTATCGACAGACCGCGCTGGGCATCATGTGGGTGGTACTCCAGCCACTCATCGCCGCAGGTGTGCTGAACTTCGCGTTCGGCATCGTTGCGGGCGCCAGGCCGCCGGGAGGCTCCTACTTCCTGTTCACGTTCGTTGGACTGCTCGCCTGGAACCTCTTCAGTTTCACACTCAGCAAGACGAGCTATTCGCTCGTGGGCAACTCCTACCTTGTCAGCAAGGTGTACTTTCCGCGCCTGATCCTGCCGCTGTCGGGGACGCTCTCGACGCTGCTGGACTTTGCCGTCGCGCTTGCCGTGTATGTCGTACTGCTCGCGTTTCAGGGTTCGTCGCCGCCGGCGCTCGCCCTGCTGCTTCCGGTCTGGATCGGCCTCATCCTGTGTCTCGCGCTGGGGGCAGGATTCATCGCGGCCGCCCTGACGGTGAAGTACCGCGACATTCAGCACATCCTTCCCATCGTGGTGCCATTTCTGCTGTATGCGAGCCCGGTCGCCTACGATGTCTCGCAGATTCCGGTTCGCTATCAAACGGCCTTCTATCTCGTGAATCCCCTGGCGGCCTTGATTGCCGGGATGCGCGCCTCGCTGGTGCCCGGCGGTGCGTTGCCCCCGCTCGCGTTCGTCTCGTGGTCGACGGCCGTCGCCCTCGGGCTGTTCGTCTTCGGCGCGGCCGTTTTCAAGCGCACGGAGCGGAGCTTCGCCGATGTCGTCTAGCGGGCTCGCCATCTCGGTTCGTGGCGTCGGGAAGCAGTACACAATCCGTCACGACTACACCGCGCCGACGACGCTCGCCGAGGCGATCGTGCGGTGCGTACGCCATCCCTTCGCGCGTGCCGAGCGGGAGCAATTCTGGGCGTTGAAGGACGTGACGTTCGACGTCGCGCGCGGTGAAGTGCTCGGGTTGATCGGGACGAACGGAGCGGGCAAGAGCACGCTGCTCAAGATTCTGTCGCGCATCACCGAGATGTCGGAAGGCGAAGCCGATCTCCATGGGCGCGTCGGCAGCCTGCTCGAGGTCGGCACCGGGTTCAACCAGGAACTGACCGGTCGCGAAAACGTGTTCCTCAACGGCGCGATTCTCGGGATGACACGCGCCGAGATTCGCAGCCAGTTCGACGCCATCGTGGCCTTCGCCGGCGTCGAGCGCTTTCTGGATACGCCGGTCAAGCATTACAGCAGCGGCATGTACGTGCGGCTGGCCTTTGCCGTGGCAGCTCACCTGCGAAGCGAGATCCTGATCGTCGACGAAGTGCTCGCGGTGGGGGACGCCGACTTTCAGCGGAAGTGCCTCGGCAAGATGCGCGACGTCGCGACGGATGGACGCACGGTGCTGCTCGTGAGCCACAACATGGCGGCCATCGGCAGCCTGTGTTCGCGGGCCGTGCTGCTTCGAAACGGGCGCGTGGCGCTGGCCGGTGACGTGGGTGAGGCCATCGAGGCGTACTCCACGTACGAAGACTCCACGCTGGTCGGAGACTTGCGCGATCGGCACGACCGGACCGGCTCGGGAGGCGTTCGGGCGACGACGATTTCGATGACGGCGGGCGATGGCGAGCTGACGCGCTCGATTCGCTACGGTCAGCCGTTCGACATCCTCATCGACTACGAGGCGAAAGCGCCGTTCGACCACGTGCTGGCCAGCGTCTCGATCAACATGCTCGACGGGACGCGTGTCGCGACGCTGTCCAGCGGTTTCCGCAATGAAAGCTTCTCGGTCGCGAAGGGCGCCGGGACGCTGGCGTGCCGCGTGCCGGGGCTTCCGCTCCGGCCCGATACCTACGCGCTCGACGTGTTCATGCACGGCCATCATGCCTTCCACGATTACGTCGAGCGAGCGATGACGTTCGATATCGCGCCGCGCGACGTCTACGGCACCGGCCGCATGCCGCAGCGCAACGAAGGCGCGTTGATTGCCGACTACCACTGGCGCACTGTCGAGCGCGAGGTGCTCTCGGGGCGTTGATGCGAGTAGCCGTTCTGGCGTGGACCGCTCAGCGGCTCGGGGGTATCGAGGCCTATCTTTCGCTCGTGCTCCCGGCGATGGCCCGCGCCGGGCTGGATCTGGCGTTCTGGTACGAGCACCACGAAACCGGCGAACGCCAGCCGATCGATCTGCCCAGCGAAACTCCGCTGTTTTCGGCCGCCGAGCTCGGCGCAGCCGGGGCGATTCAACGGCTGCGCGACTGGAAGCCCGATGTCCTGTACGTGCACGGGCTGCACGACACCAGTGCCGAGCGCGATCTCCTTCGCATCGCGCCGGCTGTACAGTTCGTTCACACCTATATCGGTACCTGCGTGAGCGGCACCAAGACTCACACCCGTCCCGGCATGATCGCGTGCGACCGGCAGTTCGGCGCAGCCTGCCTGGCGTACTACTTTCCAAGAGGATGCGGCGGCAACAGCCCATCGACGATGTGGAATCTGTATCGCGAGCAATCCCGCAGGCTCGCGCTGCTGCGTGAGTATCGCGCCGTGCTGACCCACAGCGCCCACATGCAGAGTGAGCTCGACCGTCACGGCGTTCGCTCCACGGTCGTCCCGTTCCCGGTGACGTCCACGCCAGGGCCGAACGACTACCGTGGGGGCGCGGCGCTGAACCTCCTGTTCGCGGGCCGCATGGATGCGCTGAAGGGTGGAGCGTTCCTGCTCGATGCGCTGCCCGACGTTCAACGGCAGCTCGGGCGACCGCTTCGGCTCACGATGGCCGGCGATGGACGCGACCGGCGCGAGTGGGGAGAGCGCGCGCGAACCATCCAGGCAGCGAACAGCAACATCGAGGTGACGTTTCCGGGCTGGCGGACGGCCGACCAGCTCGACGTGCTGATGGCGAGGACCGATCTTCTGGTGGTTCCGAGCGTCTGGCCGGAGCCCTTCGGTTCGGTGGGACCGACGGCCGCGCAACACGGAGTGCCGGCCGCGGCGTTCGCGGTCGGGGGCATCCCGCAGTGGCTTCGTGAAGGCGTGAACGGGCACCTGGCGCCGGGGCACCCCCCGTCGGCGTCGGCGCTCGCGAAGGCAATTGTCTCGTGCGTACAGGATCCGCATCACTACGCCGCGTTGTGCAGCGGCGCTCGGAAGGTCGGCGCGTCGTTCACGATGGACCGGCATCTTCCCGAGCTGATGAGAATCTTTAAGCAGGTGGCGTGAGCGATGGTTGGACCAGATCTGGAATTTGTCGAGCGGCTGGTTCGTTCGAACGTGATTCGCGGGCCCGTGCTCGAGCTTGGCACCGGTTACGGCGGTGCGACGTGCCGGAACCTGATTAAAGCGAACGGCCTCGCATACTTCGGCACCGATCTGGAGCCTGGGGACGGGGTCGACTTTGCCGCGAACTTCGAAAAGGCCGGCGACATGGCGGTGTTCACGCCGATCCTCCCGGTCCAAGCCGTCATTATTCTGAATGTGCTCGAGCACACCTTCGATCCCATCCGGGTGCTCGACAACGCACGCTCCCTGCTCGCGCCCGGCGGAGTGATGGTCGTGCTGACACCAGCGGTCTGGCCGCTTCACAGCTATCCGTTCGACGTCTGGCGCATCCTTCCCGATTTCTACCGCGAGTACGCCAGGAGGCGGGGGATGCGGCTCGACGAAGACCATTTCGTCTTCGCGGGTTTTGGTCCGGTCACCGCCTTCTCGGACATGGACGGAGCACCGTCGTTTCCGCCACCGGCCGCCGGCCGCTGGCGGCTGCTGTTCGGACGCGTCGTGCACAAATGCTTCAACACGTTTGGCCGTTCGATGTTTCAGCCGAGCCACGCGGCCGTAGGCGCCGTGCTCGTCCAGGCGGGTGGCTGAGTGACTGCGAAGCCGCTCGTGACGGTGGTCCTCACCGTCTACAAACGCCTCGACTATCTTCGCGCCGCGCTTGACGGTGTGGCCGCGCAGACCTTCGGCGACTACGAGATCATCGTCGCCGACGATTCCGGATCGTCCGACGCGAGGGAGATTGCGACGTCGGCGTTCGCGGACGGCCGGCTTCGCTATGAAGCGAATCCCGCGACGCTCGGCGTCCCACGAAGCCTGCAGTCGGCGCTCCGAAAGGCGCGTGGCCGCTACATTTCGATTCTGAACGACGATGACGTGTGGGAGCCGGAGTTTCTCGCGCGCCTCGTGCCGGCGCTCGAGGCCAGCCACCGCAGGGTCCTGGTGTTCTGCGATCACTGGATCATGAGAGAGAGCGGCGAGATCGACGAGCCCGCGACGATCGAGAACACCACCGCGTACGGGCGGCTGAACCTGCGGGCGGGAGACATCGACGACCCGCATACGCTCGTCCTTCAGAAGAACGCCGTGCCGGTGGCGATGGCGGCGGTCTTCAGAGCGGGCGCGTTCGAATACTCGAAGCTGGTGCCCGAGGTGGCCGGGGCGTACGACTTCTGGATCGCGAGCCTGCTCGCGGCATCCGGCGGTGTGTTCTATTACGTTCCCGAGAGATTGACGCGGTACCGGATTCACTCCGGGATGGAGACCGTCAGGCGCAGCCCTGAGAAGAGCGAATGCTTCGTGTTCATCTGGCGCTCGCTGCTCGAAAGCGGGCGTTTTCCTGAATTGACGCCGTACCTGCGCGCCCGGCTGGCGGAATCGACCGTCAGGGCCGGCCGCGATCGGCTGTACTTCAACCAGCTCAGTGAAGCGCGTCTGCTGTTTCGCGACGCCTTTTGCACGTCGCCGGGTTGGGAGCCGTGCGCGTCGTATCTGATGTCCGTCCTTCCCCGCGCGGTGCGGAGGGCGGCGGGTTTGTCGCAGGCGTGAAAGTCCTCTACTTCTGCGAAGGGTTCACGGACATCCGATTCGTCGTCGGGTTGTCGGAGATTTGCGATCTCACGCTCGCCACACCGGCTTGGGAGTTCCGCGAGAGCGGTCTATCCGAGCGCATCGCCGAGAGCGGGGCGCGGCTGAGTGTCGATACGATCGACGGCGGCCGGCTGGCGTTCCAGGCGCGCTCGCTCCTGTACCTTCTCGGGCACATTCGCGGTTTCGACGTGGTGCTGTCCCAGGAGATGGGCCGCGGTTCGCTGAATGCGACGATTGTCGGCAAACTGACGGGTGTTCCGGTTGTGACCTACCTCGGCACTTCGCCTGTGGAGTACTTCCGCTGCCGGCGGCAGCGCGGGCAGATCGGCCAGATCGCGGCCATGGCCGGAGAGATGTTCCTTCGCGTGGCGATGAGCGTGAGCGGCCGGCTGGGTACCGCGGTGCTCACCACGGGACCGTATCTGCGCGATCTCGCGGCGGCCATTCCAGCGCGCGCCTTCGAGGGCTACTATTGCGGTATCGATACCAAGCTGTTCAAGCCGGTCACCGCCGGCGAGCGCGCAGCGCTCAGAAGGCGGCACCAGCTTCCGGAGAACAGGTTCCTCATCCTGTTTTCGAGCCGGATCAGCCACGAGAAGGATCCTGAAACCGTGCTGCGCGCGGTGACGCTGGCACGTGCGCGGGGACTCGATGCGGTCGTGATCAACCTTGGCGGAGGTTTTCAGGAGTTCGTGAACGTTGCCCGCTCGCTCGACCTGCCGGACGCGGCGGAGTGGGTCATCGCTCGCGCTGCCGTCCACCCCATGAAGGATCTCTGCGAGTACGTGCAGGCGGTCGACCTCGTCGTGCAGGCGTCGCTTGCGGAGGGTGGTGGAATGTCGCCGCTCGAGGCGGTGGCGTGCGGCACACCGGCAGTGGCGACGGCCGTCGGAGGCCTGGCGCTGACGTTGAAGGGCATCGCGCAATTGACGCCGCGTCAGGATGCGAACGCGATGCGCGACGCCATCCTGTGGGTGGCGGGTCACCGCGAGGAAGCGGGCGAGCAGGCACTGCGCGGCCGCGCATTCGTCGAACAGACGTGGTCGCGCGACCGGGCGTTCTCCACGATTCGCGCTGTGTTGAGCGAGGCCTGTGTCAGACCTTCGTAGTGCGATCAGCACCGGCCATTACGCGCGCAAGCAGCTGTTCTCGAACGACAAGCTGGTCGCCTGGAGCCATTCGCGTCGATTCAACACCGGCATCGCTCTGGCGCGCGAGTTTCGCGGCAAGCGCGTGCTCGACTTCGGCAGCGGCGATGGGACCTTCCTCGCTCTCACCATGATGAGTGACGCTGCGCCGGCCGCGGCGACGGGCGCCGAGATCACGCGCGAGGTGGTGGAAGATTGCCGGCGGCGGTATCGCGGCGAGCCCAGGCTGACGTTCCTGCAGGTCGGCGAGCTCGACACACGCGACCAGGCGGCCGCCTACGACGCCGTTTTCTGCATGGAGGTGCTCGAGCATGTCGTCAACTGGGAACCGGAACTGGCGCGGATGGCGCGTCTGCTCGCGCCCGGCGGGAAGCTGATCGTCAGCGTGCCCGTCGAGACGGGCTTGCCGGTTCTCGTGAAGCAGACCGTACGGCGGATTGCCGGATGGCGAGGCGTGGGGCACTATCCCGGGACGAGCGCCTACTCCTGGCCGGAACTGCTGTCTTCGGTGTTTGCCGGCGATGGCCAGCATCTCGTGCGGCCGGTGTTCGATACCGGCTCCGGGCCTTCTCACGATCATAAAGGTTTCAATTGGATGGTCCTGCGCGAGCGTCTGCGCCGGCAGTTCGTGCTCGAGCGCGTCGTGGCCAGCCCGTTTTCGTGGCTCGGACCCCGACTCGCCACACAGGTGTGGTTCGAGTGCCGTGTGAGCTCGTGACAACCCTTCGCGTTGGCATCGTCTGTGACTATCTCGAAGAGCGGTGGCCCAGCATGGATCTCATCGGCGACATGCTGATGCAGACGCTGCCGCGCGTATCGGGAGGGCGGATCGAGGCGGTGCAACTGCGTCCGCGGATGAACCAGCGGTGGAGCAGGCTGCCGCTGATTGGACGGAGTGCGCGCATGCAGCTCGCCGATCGCCTGACCGGACGGCTCTGGGATTACCCGCGGTGGCTCGCGCCGCGCGTGCGCGATTTCGACGTGTTCCATGTGGTCGACCACAGCTACTCACACGTCATGCGAGTACTGCCCGCCGAACGGACGGTGGTGACGTGCAACGACGTCGACGCCATCACGGCGGCGCTTCCATCGACCTCGGCTATCGGCCCGGAAGGGCTGCTGGCGCGGTCGGTTCTCGACGGTGTCTCGCGGGCGGCGCACGTCGCGTGCATCAGCGAGGCCACCAGGACGGCACTGCTGGCCAGCGGACGCGTCACACCGGCACGTACCAGCGTCACCTATCTCGGTGTCCACCCGAGCTGCACGCCGGCAGCGAACGGGCGCGCTGGAACGACAGACCTGCTGCACGTTGGCAGCACGATTTCACGCAAGCGCATCGACGTGCTCCTCGAGGCCTTCGCCGGAGCGCGGCGAGTCATTCCCGGGCTTCGACTCGTGCGTGTGGGAGGGCCGCTGACCTCTGAGCAGGCCGAGCTCGCAACCCGCCTGGGCGTTGCCGAACACATCGTGCAGATGCCGACGCTCAATCGAGAGCAGTTGGCCGAACAGTACCGTCATGCCTCGCTCGTGCTGCTGCCGTCCGATCGCGAGGGCTTCGGGCTGCCGCTGGTCGAGGCCATGGCGTGCGGCACGCCGGTCGTGGCGAGCCGGATACCGGCCCTGTCTGAAATCGGCGGCGATGCCGCCGTGTTCTGTACTCCCGGCGACATCCCATCGTGGGTCGAGGTGGTCACCCGCCTGCTCGAGGAGAAAGCTCGAGATGATCGCGCGTGGCAGGCTCGCCGCGATGCGTGTGTCCGTCAGGCCGCTCGATTCGACTGGAAGACGTACGCCGGCCAGATGACGAACCTCTACTTCCAGGTGGCGCAATCGTGAAGGTTCTCCACCTTGGTAAGTTCTACCCGCCGGCGAAGGGCGGCATGGAAGCGGTCGTGCGCCTCATCTGCCGCGAGACGACCAATCACGTGCGGAACCGGGTGCTGGCCGCCAACGATCGGTTCGCGCGTGTGGAAGAGCTCGATGGCGCGGTGGAAGTGGTCCGGCTCGCGACGATCGTGAAGATCGGCGCCGTGGCCGTCTGTCCAGGTCTTCCTGCGCAGCTCGCGCGGGAGGACGCCGATCTGATCGTCCTGCACGAGCCCAACCCAATCGCGCTGGTCGCCTATTTTCTGGTGCGGCCCAGCGCGAGACTCATCGTCTGGTTCCACAGCGACGTCATCCGGCCGAGCTGGCGGTACAGGCTGTTTTACCGGCCGTTTCTCCGGTTCGCGCTCAAGAGCGCCGCGCGTATCGTCGTGTCGTCGGCGCCGCTGTCGGAAACGGCGCCGGCGCTGCAGGAATGGCGTTCGAAATGCGTGGTGATTCCTTTCGGTGTCGAACGGCCCGTCGAATCCGCGAGCGTGGCGGCGCGCGCCGAAGAGATTCGACGCGAGATGAAGCAACCCTTCGTGCTGTTCGTTGGACGGCTCGTGGGTTACAAGGGTGTGGACGTGCTGATCGACGCCCTGCGCCACTCGTCGGTGTCGGCGGTCATTGTGGGCGATGGACCGATCAAAGGCACGCTCGAAGCACAGACGCACGCGGCTGGTATTTCCGATCGTGTGAGGTTTGCCGGACAGGTCAGCAACGACGAGTTGGCCGCGCTCTATCGCGCGTGCGACCTCTTCGTGCTGCCGTCGGTGACGCGCCAGGAAGCGTTCGGCGTGGTGCAAATCGAAGCGATGTCGCGCGCGAAGCCGGTTGTGAGCACGGAGCTCGGTACCGGCGTGTCATGGGTCAACGTGCACGGAGAAACAGGCCTCGTGGTTCCACCCCATGACCCGGTTGCCCTGTGCGACGCCATCGAACGCCTGTTGGGCAATCTTATGGAACGGCAGAAGATGGGCACGGCCGCGGCCGAGCGTGCCCGATCGGTGTTTGCCGTCGACCGCATGGTCAACGCGATTCTCGCGACGTACCACGAAATCGGAGGCACAGGTGTCCGGCGCCAAACGGTTGCTTGACATCCTGCTGGCGGGCTGCGGGTTGATCCTCTCCGCACCCGTGGCGCTCATCATCGCCGGGGCGATCAAACTCGAAGACGGTGGGCCCATCTTCTACACCCAGGAACGCGTCGGAAGACGCGGACGCCACTTCCTCGCGCTGAAATTCCGATCGATGGTCGCCGATGCCGAGGCACGTGTGGGGCCGGTTCAGGCCGTCGAGAACGATGCTCGCGTGACGAGGGTCGGCCGCCTGATGCGGGCGACCGCGATGGACGAGCTGCCGCAGCTCTGGAACATCTTCCGGGGCGACATGAGTTTCGTTGGGCCGAGGGCGCTGCGTCCTGGTGAGATCGAAGTGAACGGTCGTGGCAGCATGGAGCGTCTCGAGGAGGTCCCTGGATTCCTGGCGCGCTGTGCGGTCGTTCCCGGATTGACCGGCGTCGCACAGATTTACGCACCACGTGACATCACCCGGCGTCACAAATTCCGCTACGACCGGCTCTACATCCGCCGTCAGTCGTTCTGGCTCGACGTACGGCTCATTCTCCTGTCGTTCTGGATCACTTTCCGCGGTACGTGGGAAGCTCGTGAGCGCAAGTTTTAGCGATAGAATGCCCGCGATGCTGGATGTGGCGATTATCGGCGGGGGCCCCGCCGGGCTCTACGCCGGAGCGCGACTGGCTGCCGCCGGCTTCCACACCGTACTGCTTGAAGAACATCCCGCTGTTGGCGATCCCGTTCATTGCACGGGCGTCCTCGCCGCCGAGGCATTCCAGGAATTCAATCTCTCGCGCCGCTCGCTCTTGAACGAGCTGACGACCGCACGCTTCTGGTCTCCGGCCGGCGTTCAAGTGAGTTATTCGAGCGGCCGCGTTGAAGCGGTCGTTGTGGACCGACGCGCGTTCGACCAGGAGCTCTCGGCGACCGCCCTTCAGGCGGGGCTTGTCGTCCAGGAAGGCGCGCGAGCGTCCGCACTGCAGATCGATCGCAAAGGTGTCACCGTGAAGACGGCCAATGGCGACATCCAGGCGAGGGTCGCGATTCTTGCCTGCGGCGCGAACTACGCGCTCCATCGCCAGGTCGGCCTCGGTATGCCGCGGATGTTCCTCAATACGGCGCAGATCGAATTGCCCGCCCGTCATCTCGGCGACGTCGAGCTGCATTTCGGCAGCGAGATTGCGCCGAAGGGCTTCGGCTGGGTTGTGCCGGTCGTTCGGAATACACAGCAGTGCGCGCGTATAGGCGTCATGTGCGAGAGCGAGGCGCCGCGGTATTTCGACCGGCTGGCCGCCCGCGTGAGCGGCCGCTGGGGCATCGACGAGTCGGCCCTGCGCCCGCGGCAAAAGGTCCTGCCGCTGGCACCGCTCCCGCGAACGTATGGCGATCGACTGCTGGCGATCGGCGATGCCGCGGGTCTCGTCAAGCCGACAACCGGCGGTGGCATCTACTACAGCCTTCTCAGCGCCGCGCTGGCCGCGGATGTGCTGGGACAGGCGCTCCCGAAAAACGAGCTGACTGCCGACAAGCTGGCGCCGTACGAGCATCTATGGCGCGAGCGGCTCTCGGCGGAGTTCCAGGCGCAGATCAAGCTGCGCCTGGTCGCGCATCGCATGAGCGATGCCGACATCGAAGCCCTCTTCGAGCTCGCGCGCACCGACGGCGTGATGCCGATCGTGCGCCGCACGGCGACCTTCAACCGACACCGTCAGCTGATCCTCGAGCTCTTGAAACACCCGCCCGTCCGGCAGTTGGTCCTTCGCCGGCTCGCGTTCTAGACCCCAGGCAGTTCCAACAAGAGAATAAGCGAGCAAGAGCGTCAGGAGAATTCTGATCAAAAGAATTTCTCCTAGTCTCCTGATCTCCTGTTTATCTTGTTAGCCTTAAGACCTAATCGGAATGAGGGGGTATGGGTCTGCCCGCGCGAGGATTCATCGGCAGGATGTGGCTCTCAGGCTCCTTGCGCGAGAACCAGTCCGCAAGTCGCATGACCACGCCGCGCTTCTGGGGAAGGAAATCCTGAAGCTGGATCAGCACCTCGAGAACCTCCTCGAGGCGATGCACGACGCCGATGCCGCGCTCGGTCGCCTGCTGTTCCAGCGTGTCGTCGCCCATCTGCAGGATAAGGATCGCTTTTGACTGAGACGCGCCTACCACCTCGAGGCAGTTCAGGAACTGATCGTCGATGACGAGATCCAGACGGAGCGCGTTGGCGATCTCGCCCCGCGAGCCAGGCACGGTGACGACGGCCGGCATGTAGAAGCCGTACGCTTCGAGCCAGGCCTGGCTTTGAACCTGAACGGAGTCGCCCGCGGTGGGGATGCGCGAGGTGAGAAACGACACTTCCCATCGGTACCGGCGCGCGAGCTGATAGAGCCGCGCGATCTGTGCCGGTTCGTAAGGCGCGAGCCCGACCCACCAGTTCGGCGTCTCGGTAATCACCTTCCATACGCGTTTGGCGTCGGCCGCCGACACGGCGTCGAAGTCGGGCATGGGCGACGACGGCCGCTGAATGGCTTCGCGGCCGAGTACTTTGGCCGCCGCGTCGAGAAACGCCGTACGGAAATCAGCGACCACGCCGTCGAGATCGAAGCCCACTCTCAGCATTGTTCGTCGCGTGGGCTCCCAGCCACGCTTCCGCCGTCGTTCGTTGCCATCCAGTGACCGCTGGCGGAACCGCTCGCGCCAACACCCGCGACACGTCGTCCCGATCGCGTCTCGGCCGAACAGGTCGCGACAGCGGCCAGTACTGCCAGCAGCATGGCGTTGGCGGGCATTCTCAGCCCTGTCTCCCAGAAGCTCTGCACGAGCACGGCCGTGATGCCGGCCACGGCTCCAGCCCGCACGAGGTAATCTCCGCTCGCGTCCTCTTTCAGCCTGCGGGCTCCAAGCGCGAAGAATGCGCAGAGACCGAGAGCGGCAGGTGCCCCAATCAGCAGGCCTCCTTCCGCCGCCAATTGCAGATAGTGATTGTGCGCGTTGCCGATAGAGTATCCCGGTTCCGCGGTCTGGTAAACGGCGACCGCGCTGCCGAAGGTCCCCGCACCCGAGCCGGTGAGCGCGAAATTGTGAATCACGCGTCCCGCGTCGGACCAGATCGCCGATCGTCCGCGCCCGGCATCGGACTTGACGAGCGTCTGGTCGAAGCGTTGGATGAGCGTGTCGAAGTTCGCAAACGACAGGGCGACGACCGCGAGCAGCGTACCCTGAACAATCGTCCAGCGGCGGATCGCCGGGCCCGTATTGCCGCGCCGCAACAGCAGGCTGACGCTCATCGCCGACATCAGCCCGATGAGCCCCGAACGCGAAGCCGAGATGAGCACCGCAAGGGCCATCACCGACACAGATGCGACGAGCCAGATGCGCATCGAGCCCAACTGCTTCAGCGCCGCGGCCAGCCGCTGCGTTATCAGATGCGCGGGCGGATGGTTGGGCGCGCGTGCGAGCAGGTAGCCAAAGACGAGCGGACACGCCATCACCACCCACGTGGCAAAGTGATTGCGATTCACGAACGGGCCGTACGGGCGCGCGCCGGGATCGATGGGGCGCCAGATTCCGTACAGCAAGTCGTCGCTCTGTGAGCGCTGCACGATCGCGGCAATCGATGCGACGAGGCCGATGACGGCAATCGCGCGAATCATCCGGCCGGCGCCGCCGGCTTCGCAGATCTGACGGCACGTCCAGAAAAAGATAACCGCGCAGGCAACGATGCCGAGCGCCGCGACCGTATCTGCGGGAACGATGCTGATGGGGAACACGCGTGCGTCGGAACCGGCGGGCGGAACCGTCAGCCACAACGATGCGCGCACGCCAAGCGCGTTCGGATCGATCGCACGCAGAACGGACTGCGGCAGGGGAACGAGCTGAAAAAGGATGGCGGCGACCGAGAGGACGAGCGCTGTATCGGCGGTTCGAGCCGCCGCGTCGCCGGTGATTCGCGGCCTGACCACGAGGGCCAGCAGCACCACGCCGCAGGCGGCGGGGATCCACACCATCGGATACACGCCGCCTGCCGGGAACGTCACCCACGCCAGAATCAACGCGGCGGCCCAGGCGCCCGGCGGCGAGGACGTTCTATGCCGCGGTGGATTTGACGTAGTAGTTCTTGTACTTGTAGCCGTAGTACCGCGAGTAATAGTACTTGTTGCGAATGATGTCAACGCGATTGAGCACCGCGCCGAGCACGTGCGGACGGCTGGTCATCAGTGTCTCGACGGCGCGTTCGGCCAGGCGCCGCTGAGTCATCTCCGATCCGATCACGAACACGACGCCCGATAGCCACGGCGCGATGATCACGGCATCGGTCACCGCCAGCACGGGAGGCGTGTCGATGAGGACCCAGTCGAACGGGCCCGACTGCACGTTCGAGATGAGCATCTTCATCCTGTCCGATGCGAGCAGCTCGGACGGATTCGGCGGCGTGAGCCCCGCGGTCATCACCCAGAGATTCTGAACGCCCGTGCTGCGAATCGCCTGCCGCGCGGTCGCCTGTCCCGTGAGCAGGTGCGACAATCCGATGTTGTTCTCGATGCCCAATGTGCGCGAGACGCTCGGGCGCCGCATGTCGGCGTCGATGAGCAGCACGCGCGAACCGCCATAGGCGAGCGCGATCGCCATGTTGCAGGCGGTCGTCGTTTTCCCCTCGAGCGGTTGAGCGCTCGTGAGGCCGATGACGCGCGTGCCCTCGGTACCGCTGCTGAACACCAGCGACGTACGGAGCGCGCGGAACGCTTCGCCGAACTCGTGGGGCACTTCCTGCGACAGGATCGGGTGATTGTTGCCCTTGACCGCCGGCACCAGCCCGAGGAACGGCAGCTTGAGGCGCCGCGTGATGTCTTCGGGCGTCTTCACGGTGTCGTCGAGGTAGTCGATCGCGAGCACCAGTCCGAGTGAGAGCAGCAGCCCGGCCAGCGTGCCCAGCAGGTAGTTGCGGCGCACGTCGGGCGTGAACGGCGTGCCCGGGACTACCGCACGATCCATCAGGCGCGCGTTGTTGCCGCCGCTGTTGCTCACGATCTGCAGCTCGTTCTGCCGCTGCAGCAGCGTTTCGTACACCGCGCGATTGCTCTGAGCCTCGCGCTCGAGCACCGTGTAGCCGACGCTCTTGCGGTTCAGATCCATGGAGGCGCTTTGCGACTGTTTGAGCTCGCCGGCCAGGCGCGCTTCGGTTGCGCGCGCCGTTTCGTACTCGCTGCGGATCGCCTGTACCGCAGCGTTCAGCGCGGCTTGCAGCTGCTTGGTCGTGTCGATGATGGCGTTTTCGTTCTCGATCACCTGCGGGTTCTTGGGGCCGTAGCGTTCGTTGAGCTGCACCTTCTGGCGCAGCAGCTCGGCGAGCCGGGTGCGCAGGTTCTGCACCACCGGGTTCGAAGAGACGGCCGGCGCGTCGCCCACCGACGCCGGCGGCAGCGATTTGATCTGGTTGTAGAGGGCTTCCTTCTGAATCCGCTCGGTCCTGATGCGCGTGTACTGGTCGTTCACTTGATTCAGGCTCGCGACGACGGTGTTCTGGCGATCCTCGAGCGACAGCGCGTTGTTGGTCTCGCGGTATTCCGCCATCGCGCGCTCGCTGTCCTCGACCTTCTTCTGCTGCTTGGCGATTTCACCGGCAAGGAAGTCGAGGCTCTTGCGCGTGGCGTCGGTGCGGTACTCCAGATTGAACTGCACGTACTCCGAGGCGAGCATGTCGGCTGCCCGCGCGGCGAACTGGGGATCGGACGAAGTCACAGAGACGTTGAACAGCCGGCTGCCTCGAACCTGTTCCACCTGGACCGCGCCCAGGAACCCGCTAGCGAGATCGGCCGAAGTCGGCTTTGCAGCCGGCGCGCTCGCCGGCGCTCCCCCTCCCGTGGCCTGACGCACGAGACCCTTCACCTGTTGCTTCATCGTCTCGAGCACCGAGGCGAGTCCTGTACGCGCCGGTCCCTGACCGTTGAACTCGGGAACGCTGGCGAGTTGGAGTTTGTTCGCCACACGAGTGGCAAGCTCGCGCCCGGTCAGGATGCGAAGCTGCGTCTGGTAGTAGGACTCGGAGTCCTGCGAGTAGTCGCTTGGTGCCTGAGTGTTGAAGCCGGCGACGGAAGACATGCGGTCTTCCTCGATGAGCACGCTGGTCGTCGAGCGGTATATCGGCGTGGTGGTGTAGGTCCGGATGGTGACCGCCAGCAACACGAGCAGGAAGATCGTGACGACGACGTACCGGTACTTGTAGATCGCGTTCAGGCGGTCGAGTAGATGCGTATCCGAGTCCGTCGGAAACAGCCCATGTTTCGAGGCAGCAGATGATGCGGACTGACGCGCGGCTGGAGGGGCGGTCGCCCGTTGACTCGGGTCCATTTCGCTTAGCAATTTATCGGTCTAGGGTTGAGTTTTCGACAGGTATAATAAGGAACTTTATATGACAATATAGAATTATAACGACAAACTGTCAACGGCCTGAAGCATTATCTTCGCTTTTACTTCGTCGTTCTTGCGCTGGCTGGGAAACCCTATTTCTCGGGGCTGAGCGGCGGG
>Ga0065707_10000488_pt1 | contig 36380 bp, 31 predicted proteins | sample SwiRhicommuniRL3_FD_59094 | JGI IMG/M metagenome (GOLD analysis project Ga0065707, IMG submission 59094) | Switchgrass rhizosphere bacterial communities from Rose Lake, Michigan, USA - RL3 v2 (version 2) | ecosystem: Host-associated > Plants > Roots > Rhizosphere > Soil | place: East Lansing...
ATCTACGAGCGAGATAATGTGCGTGTTGATTTCCGCTTTTGTTTCAAGACAGAGTTTCTCATCCTTAATGAGCGCATCGACTGCAGAGAAATGCTTTTCCTTCAGGGTTGACTCTGCCTCTGGCAGCGAAACAATGTTTCCCTCCGCAGCGAGTGAAGCTGACCTCAACAATAAATCGGTCACGCCGGACATTGCCGAGGTGACTACCACCAGACGCGAATATTTATCACGCGCATCTTTGATGATCTGGGTTGCTTTGACAAGTGCCTCCACAGACCCTACAGATGTTCCTCCGAATTTCATTACAAGCGTTTGTTTTGGCATATCGTTCTCCTTTTTCAAAACACCAAGGAAAATCAGATTTGAACAACCATTCTCCATTGGGACCTTTGTGTTTAATTGTCTTTGGGTAACAAAAACGCCCCACGTTTCCGTGAGGCGTTGTGTGTTTTTAGATAACCTATATTTCGGTTATTTCCGTCCAATCACAAAACCCTCACGGGAGAACCCGGAGGTAGTGGTCATGGACATAGTACCGAAACCGTGTTTGTACATATTGGGCGGAATTCTATGCCAGTGAGGGAAATGAGTCAAGAGGGAAAACATGTATAAAGAAAATATTCCTTCAAGAAATAGAAAGAATAACCGAATCGGAAAATTGGGGCTTGACTTATTTCCGATTAAGCCTATAATCGGCCGAAATACCTGAAGCCAGAATGAATTCAATCATCAGCCTCTCCCTTATTGTCATCCTGCTTGTCGTCCTTATTATTAAGGATCAATTTTCGGTTAGGATGGCAACGGTGAGAGTACAGAAATAAACCACCTGAGTAAAAGCAAAGAGCCGCCCTAACCACGGGCGGTTCTTTTTTATATCAAAGAGGAGATCATGACCGATCTAAAAAAGAACAGCCATGCCATTACGACAGGACCGAACCGCGCCCCTGCCCGTTCTATGCTCAAAGCCGTGGGATTTACCGACGATGACCTGCGCAAACCCATCGTAGGTGTGGCAAGCACGTGGATTGAAATCGGTCCATGCAACTACCATCTCCGAAGGCTCTCACAAAAAGTAAAAGAAGGCATCCGCGCATCGGGCGGGACCCCCATGGAATTTAACACCGTATCCATTTCGGATGGGATCACCATGGGCGCGGAAGGGATGAAAGCCTCACTCATCAGCCGCGAGGTGATTGCAGATTCGATTGAATTGGTGGCCCGCGGGAATCATTTCGATGCGATCGTCTGCCTGTCAGGATGTGATAAGACAAACCCAGGCGTGATGATGGCGCTCGCTCGGCTCGATATCCCTGGCCTGGCCTTGTATGGAGGCTCAATCAACCCGGGCAAGCTGGGCGAAAAATCTCTAACGATTCAGGATGTATTTGAAGCAGTGGGGGCATATTCAGCGGGGAAGATCAGTGAACAGGAATTTATGGATGTTGAAAATTTTGCCTGCCCGGGTGCAGGGGCTTGTGGCGGACAATTCACTGCCAATACGATGTCTACGATCATGGAATTTATCGGGATCTCTCCGGTCGGATTCAACAGCGTTCCAGCCATGTCTGAAGATAAGGACCGGGTTGCGTTTGAAACGGGGAAATTGATTATGGAAATGCTCCGGGCTGATTTACGCCCCTCTCAAATTTACACACGCAAGGCCTTCGAAAATGCAATCACTTCCGTAGCCGCGACTGGCGGTTCTACCAATGCCGTTCTTCACCTTTTGGCTTTGGCGCGTGAAGCAAACGTCGATTTGCAGATTGACGACTTTGACGCGATTTGTTCACGCGTTCCGCTCATCACCGATATCAAGCCGTTTGGCAAATACATGGCAGCGGATATGCACGCAGCGGGTGGTATCCCATTCCTCATGAAGAGACTCCTGGAAGGTGGTTATTTGCACGGGGATTGCATTACGGTCACAGGTCAGACTATCGCTGAGGCCGCGCAGACGGCGATGGAAACCCCGGGCCAGCAAGTGATCCATCCGTTGGATAAGCCACTCAAATCCAATGGAGGTCTCGTCATTTTGCACGGAAATTTATCAGAAGAGGGTGGGGTACATAAAGCCGCCGCGAATAATGTCAAACAGTTCACTGGGCCAGCGCGCGTGTTCGAGCGTGAAGAAGACGCGATGGACGCAGTGACCGAACAAAAGATCAAATCTGGGGATGTGGTTGTGATCCGTTATGAGGGTCCGAAGGGTGGCCCCGGTATGCGTGAGATGCTTGGGGTCACCGCGGCAATCGCGGGGGCGGGCCTGAGCGATCATGTTGCTTTATTGACGGATGGACGTTTCTCAGGCGCTACACGCGGCATCTCGGTCGGTCATATCGCCCCTGAGGCATACGTTGGCGGGATGATCGCTTACGTCAATGATGGCGATGTCATTACGATTGATGTAGATCATCGGGAACTCCGCGTTGATATTGCCGATGAGGAATTGGCAAAACGGAAAGAGAATTGGCAGGCGCCGGCAGCCCGATATAAAAAAGGTGTGATGGCAAAGTACGCCCGCAGTGTATCTTCTGCCTCTGAAGGGGCTATCACGAATTAGTGATGCAATGCTAAAAGGAGAAAGTGAGCAATCATGAAGAAAAAAGGTGCAGAGATTGTTTGGGAATGTTTGACCCGCGAAGGGGTGGAAGTGGTATTTGGTTATCCAGGGGGCGCGAACATGCCGATCTATGATGCGATGTTGAATTATCCCGTTCATCATGTCCTGGTGCGGCATGAACAGGGTGCGGCGCACATGGCGGATGGATACGCGCGTGCCTCTGGAAAAGTTGGTGTGGCCATGGCTACCTCTGGCCCTGGTGCAACGAATCTGGTCACAGGTATTTGTACTGCCATGATGGACTCGGTTCCAGTGGTGTTCATTACTGGTCAGGTTGCGGCACACTTGATCGGTGGGGATGCGTTTCAGGAAACCGATGTGACTGGTATTACATTGCCAATCACGAAGCACAACTATCTCGTGACTCGTGCAGATCAGATTGCGGAAACAATCCGCGAAGCCTTTTATATTGCGCGCAGCGGACGGCCTGGCCCTGTGCTGATTGATATCTGTAAAAACGCGCAGGTCGAATCATGTGAATTTGTCTATCCTGAAGATGTGAAACTGCCGGGCTATCAGCCTGTGACGCGCTCGCCGCGCAATCTGCTCGACCAGGCGGTGGCGCTCATTGAGAAGGCGAAGAAACCAATTATCCTGTGTGGACATGGCGTGCTGATGTCGAAGGCTGAAGAGGAATTGATGCACTTTGCTGTGAAAACGCAAACGCCTGTCGCGAGCACGTTGCTGGGATTAGGCGCGTTTCCCGCTTCGCATCCATTGAGTTTGGGAATGATGGGGATGCATGGCGAGGCATATACCAATATGGCGATCCAAAACTCAGATCTGATCCTGGCTTTCGGCATGCGCTTCGACGACCGCGTGACTGGCACACTCAAAACCTATGCACAGAAAGCGAAGAAGATTCATATTGAAATTGATTCTTCTGAAATTCATAAAAATGTTTTTGTAGATGTTCCACTTGTTGGCGATGTGAAAACAGTTGTGAGTGATCTCATTCCCTTGGTGGACGAATACGATCACGATGAGTGGCTGCAAGAAATCGGTGGCTGGAGAAATGAAGCCGACTCGCGCAGCATCATGAATTGGGAAGAAGATGGCAAGCTATACGTAGCACATCTCATTGCCGATATTTGGAAGGCAACCGGCGGCGGCGCGATCGTCACCACGGATGTAGGCCAACATCAGATGTGGGCAGCGCAATACTATCAACTGGAAAAACCGAATCGCTGGCTCACGTCCGGCGGTGCAGGGACGATGGGCTTTGGTCTCCCTTCTGCCATTGGGGCATGGTTCGCTGCGAAAGATCAGGAGATCTGGACCATCGCCGGTGATGGTGGTTTCCAGATGACTGCCGCCGAATTGACGACTGCTGTGCAGGAAGGCGCGAATGTAAAAATCGCTATCATGAATAACAATTTTCTAGGCATGGTGCGGCAATGGCAGGAATTCTTCTTCGATAAACGCTATTCTGCGGTGAACATGGTGACGCCTGATTTTGTAAAACTAGCCGAGGCACACCACGTTCCTGGAAGGCTCGTGACCAAACGCGAAGAAGTTGCCGATGCCATCGAGTGGGCGCGCAAGACGCAAGGTCCTGTGGTGTTGGAATTCCGTGTGGAGCAGGAAGATTCTGTGTATCCGATGGTGCCCCAAGGCGCGGCCCTGCATGAGATGATCCGCAGACCGGTCAAAGAGAAAGCATAAATTTTGGAGTGTGCCAGCGATTTGTCACAAATGCAAAAGCAAGCTTTTGCAATCCAAAAGGAGAAAAGAATGAATTACACCTTCATCGCATTAGTAGAAAACAAACCTGGCGTTTTGAACCGGGTGGCCTCATTATTCCGCCGCCGAAATTTCAATATTGAATCGCTGGCCGTTGGGCGAACGGATAANTCCGAAGTTTCGCGTATGACCATCGTCGTGGATTGCCCGAACGGCGATGTGGACGCGCATCGTATCGAAGCGAATCTATATAAACTGGTCAANGTNATTGATGTACAGGACGTCACGCATCAGCCGTCGGTGACTCGGGACCTGGCTCTCATCAAGGTCCAAGCTGCGCCTGAGCGCCGCGCCGAAGTCAATGGGCTTGCCGATATCTTTCGCGCCCGTATTGTGGATGTGGCTCCCGACTCCCTGATCGTAGAAATCACAGGGACCGAAGAAAAAATCGAAGGCATGATCGAGCTCCTCCGTCCGATTGGAATCGTGGAAATGGTCCGCACAGGCCAGGTCTCGATGACCCGCGGAGTCAATGATGGCATCCGTCGTGTGGCTGGGACGAATGGCAATCGTTATGAGGATGTGATGGAACTGGCGGAGATGGCGCCATAGTACTCCGTTGGTTGGGTAGCCCGAATGCTCTTTGAGGGCCTATCGAAACCAACGGATGGAATCAAACAAAGAGTAACTTGAAACGTGGTGGTCTCGATACGGGCTTACCTGCACCTGCCTGCAAGTGCAGGCAGGTGCGAATGTTGCCCACTCGACGCCGATACAAAAATAATGAGGAGAAGCACTTATGGCAAAGATCAACTTTGGTGGTGTGGAAGAGGTAGTCGTTACTCGTGAAGAATTCCCTCTTGAGAAGGCGCGGGAAGTGTTGAAGGATGAAGTCGTCGCGGTACTTGGCTATGGTGTGCAGGGACCCGCCCAGGCGTTGAACATGCGTGATAACGGAGTCAAGGTGATTGTGGGTCAGCGCCAAGGAACCAAGAATTGGAAAAAAGCCATTGAAGATGGATGGGTTCCAGGAGAGACTCTTTTCTCTGTTGAGGAAGCTGCAGAAATGGGAACGGTCATCCAATATTTATTATCGGATGCAGGTCAACGTTCACAATGGCCGAGGATTGTTGAGTGTTTGAACGAAGGCGATATGCTTTATTTCTCGCATGGATTTTCGATCACCTTCAAGGATGACACCGGTGTGATCCCGCCTCCTCAGGTGGATGTGGCGCTCGTCGCGCCAAAAGGATCCGGTCGCAGTGTCCGCACAAATTTCCTGGATGGTTCGGGAATCAACGCAAGCTTTGCCGTTCAACAGGATGCAACCGGGCGCGCCTACGAACGAACGATTGCGCTTGGCATTGCGATTGGTGCAGGTTATTTATTCCCAACGACGTTTGAAAACGAAGTGTATTCTGATCTCACGGGAGAGCGCGGTGTTTTGATGGGCGCACTAGCCGGTGTAATGGAAGCCCAATACAACGTTCTACGCCAGCATGGGCATTCTCCCTCGGAAGCGTTCAACGAAACCGTTGAAGAATTGACACAATCGTTGATCCGCCTGGTGGGTCAAAATGGCATGGATTGGATGTATGCAAATTGTTCAACCACGGCTCAACGCGGTGCACTGGATTGGAAGGATAAGTTCCGTGACGCAGTCGCGCCGGTGTTCGATAACTTATATCAAAGCGTAACCAGCGGCGTTGAGACGCGTATTGTCCTGGATAAGAATAGCGATCCGCAATATCGCGAGAAGCTTGATGAAGAATTGAGAGCGATGCGCGAATCCGAAATGTGGCAGGCCGGTGCGGCGGTAAGGTCACTACGCCCTGAAAATTGGAAGCAATAGGTCATGTTTTAAGCATGACCTATAAATGAGGTAACTATGAATAATTACGTAAAAATCTTCGACACGACGTTACGCGATGGCGAACAGTCCCCTGGCGCGACGATGACCTCCGCTGAGAAACTTGAGCTAGCCCGGTCGCTGACACGCCTGGGTGTGGATATTATCGAAGCGGGATTCCCAGCCGCCTCTCCGGACGACCTGGAAGCTGTCAGACGGATCGCGGTCGAGGTGGGTAGACCGCCTGCCGGTGAGCCTGATGCCAGGGTCCCGGTGATCGCAGGGCTGGCGCGTGCGAATAAATCTGATATTGATAAGGCCTGGGAAGCGGTGCAGGAAGCCGCACGACCGCGCATCCACACATTCCTGGCAACTTCCTCTATCCACATGAAACACAAACTTAAAATGGATCCAGAAGAGGTGATTCAGCGCGTCTCTGAAATGGTGGCATACGCGCGTTCCTTGTGTGAAGATGTTGAGTTCTCGCCCGAAGACGCAGGACGGTCCGAACCCGAATTTTTGTATGTGGTTCTGGCTGAAGCCATCAAATCGGGCGCGACCACGTTGAATATTCCGGATACGGTTGGATACACAACACCTGATGAATACTTTGCCTTGATCGATGGCATTATCAGGAATACGCCGGGCATTCACGAGGGAATTACGATTTCTGTCCATTGTCATGATGATTTGGGAATGGCAACTGCTAACACGCTTGCGGGTATTCGTGCGGGTGCGCGCCAAGCCGAAGTGACGATCAATGGAATTGGGGAACGAGCGGGCAATACTTCGCTTGAAGAAGTTGTCATGGCACTGAGAACTCGCAAACCGATTTTCAATCTCGATACAGGAATCGAAACGCAACAGATTTCACGTGTCAGCAAACAGGTCAGCAATTACACAGGCATCGTCGTGCAGCCAAATAAAGCGATCGTCGGCGCGAATGCATTTGCTCATGAAGCCGGCATCCATCAGGATGGCATGTTGAAACACCAGACAACGTACGAAATCATGCGTCCGGAAGATGTGGGAGTCAATCAGACCAAACTTGTGCTGGGCAAGCATTCAGGTCGCCATGCGTTGCGCAATCGCCTGGCGGAAATGGGGCACTCACTCGATGAAGTGGAACTGGATAAGGCTTTCGTCCGTTTCAAGGAACTGGCAGATCGCAAGAAGGTTATTGCGGATGCTGATCTCGAAGCATTGATCGCAGATGAGTTCTATCGCCCGCGCGATGTGTACTATCTCGATGGGATGCAGGTCACGTGCGGAACGATGGGAATGCCAACAGCGACCATCCGTTTGAAGGGACCGGACGGCAAAGTTCACATCCATGCTGCTATGGGGTCCGGCCCGGTCGACGCGGCTTACAAAGCGATCGATGAAATCGTCAAAACCCCGAACACATTGCTTGAGTTCAATGTCCATGCGATCACTGAAGGCATTGATGCGCTTGGAGAAGTCACGGTTCGGATTCAATCGAAAGATGACGATATCAAAACCATGGACGCGCAGAAGGAAATTCCCTATACTCGTGTCTTCGGCGGTCACGGTGCGGATACAGATATTATAGTCGCCAGCGCGAAAGCTTATCTTAACGCCTTGAATAAACTGATTATCGCACAGACGGAGGGCCTCGCACCCATCCACGCGAATCATGCCCATGGAGTGATGCTGGGATAAGCCATGATGCCGAAAACACTCTTTGACAAAATCTGGGATTCGCACGTTGTCACTGAACAACCTGGCTCGCCGGCCGTCCTTTACGTTGACTTGCACCTCGTACATGAGGTCACTTCGCCACAGGCCTTCACGGGCCTTCGTCAGCGCGGACTCAAAGTCCGCCGCCCCGACAAGACTCTCGCCACGATGGATCATTCCATTCCAACGACTCCGCTCAATGTCCCAATTGCGGATGCATTGGCCGCGGCACAGATCAAGCAAATGGAAACAAATGCCGCTGAATTCGGGATCACCCTGCATGGCATGGATAGTCCGCACCGAGGCATCGTCCATGTGATTGGACCTGAACTTGGACGGACTCAACCTGGTATGACGATCGTCTGCGGTGATAGCCATACTGCCACACATGGCGCCTTTGGCGCGCTGGCTTTTGGAATTGGAACATCCGAAGTGGAACATGTCCTTGCCACACAATGTTTGCTTCAGAAGAAACCGAAAACGTACGAAGTACGAATCGAAGGCACACTTGCAAACGGCGTTTCAGCGAAGGATATTATTCTCGCCCTCATCGCAAAGATTGGCGTGGGTGGGGGAACGGGCCACGTCCTGGAATACACAGGCGCAGCAATTCGCGGTCTCAGCATGGAACAGCGCATGACGATTTGCAACATGTCCATTGAAGGGGGCGCACGCGCGGGGATGATTGCTCCTGATGACATGACGTTCGAATACTTGCGGGGACGCGAGTCTGCACCCAAAGGTGAAGAATGGGATAAAGCCGTTGCCAAATGGCGGACCTTGCCTTCTGATGAAGGCGCGACCTATGACAAATCCATCACGCTGAATGCAGCCGACCTGGAACCCATGATTACCTATGGAACCAATCCTGGCATGGGCATGCGCATCACAGATCGAATCCCAATTGCTGAATCATTTACAGAAGGTTCGCAGAAAGTTGCGTTTGAAAAAGCGATGTCCTATATGGGCTTACAACCCGGTCAATCTCTCCTTGGCCAAAAAGTCGACGTGGTGTTTATCGGCTCCTGCACCAACTCTCGCATTTCTGATTTGCGTTTGGCGGCGTCCATGCTCAAAGGGCGCAAGGTCGCTGATGGGCTGCGTGTGATGGTTGTGCCTGGTTCGCAGGATGTCAAGAAACAGGCAGAGCAGGAAGGTCTGGACAAGATCTTCAAAGAATCGGGAGCAGAATGGCGCGAAGCCGGTTGCTCGATGTGTATCGCCATGAACGGCGATCAATTGCAGCCCGGTCAGTATGCGGTTTCCACGAGCAATCGCAATTTCGAAGGCCGCCAGGGCAAAGGCGGACGGACTTTCCTCGCCTCGCCACTGACAGCCGCTGCAACCGCCATCAATGGAGTCGTCACTGATGTGCGGACGATGTTGAGTTAATCATGGTCACAGACGAGGTTTGGAAATTACCGGCCATCGTCAATCGCTTTCTGTCTTATCGTGCCGCCATCCCGATGGCACAGGAGCAGATTGGTGTGATGATGTCAATCTTCAAATCGAGAGGACAGCCCATCGAACGCTTCATGGATCTGGGGTGTGGGGATGGCATCCTTGGCGCGGCGATTCTGGGTGAGTATCCATCGGCTCACGGAGTGTTCGTGGATTTCTCTGGTCCCATGCTGGAACAAGCGCGCGAACAACTAAAGGACTATGCTGGTCAACTTGCATTCGAGAATCTCGATTATGGGGATCCTGCCTGGATGGACTGGATGCAGGCTCAGGCTCGATTTGATGCGATCGCTTCAGGGTATTCCATTCATCATCAGCCCGATGCGCGCAAGCGCCAGGTCTATGAAGAAATTTTTTCTTTGCTTAAGCCGGGCGGCTGGTTTGTCAATATTGAGCATGTGTCAGCTGCTGCACAGCTTAATATTGATTTGTTTGAAAATCATTATGTAACGGCACGTTATGCGATTGAACAACGCGATGGTGGTACGCGTACCTTTGAACAACTTGCTGAAGAATACAAAAACCGTCCCGATAAAGCTGCCAATATTCTGGCGCCGACCGAGCTCCAGTGCGACTGGCTGCGCGAGATTGGATACGAAGAAGTGGATTGCTACTTCCGTATCTATGAACTTGCAGTGTTTGGCGGAAGGAAACCAAAATAACTACCCGTCATTGCGAGGGCGCTAGCCCGAAGCAATCTCCAACTCAATGAAGAGATTGCTTCGTCGCTCACTAACATTCGCTCCTCGCAATGACAGAAGGAAAACCATGCCTCAATTCACAACGCTTACCTCCCGTTTTGTTGTCATCCCCGCCTGCGATATTGATACAGATCAAATTATACCTGCGCGTTTCCTGAAAGCCACCGATAAAAATGGCATGGGCGACAATCTGTTTGCCGATTGGCGCTATCACGCAGATGGCTCACCGAAAGCCGATTTCATTCTCAACAAACCTGAAGCAGAAGGTTGTCAAATCTTGCTGGCAGGCGACAATTTCGGCTGTGGCTCAAGCCGTGAACACGCTCCGTGGGCACTCACTGGGTACGGCTTTCGGGCCGTTATCTCCACATCCTTTGCAGATATCTTCCGCAACAACGCGTTGAAGAACGGTCTGCTTCCCATCATCGTGGATGATCAGACTCACAGACTGTTATTTGACCTGGTGGACGAAGCGCCTCGTGTCGAACTGACCATTGACCTCGCTTCACAAACCCTCTCCTACTTTGGTAGTTCTGTCACATTCCCAATTGATCCATTCAATAAGACTTGTTTATTGAATGGCGTGGATGAGCTCGGTTACATCATGGGCTTTGAAAAAGAGATTGCTTCGTTTGAACAAGCCCGACCATAGACCCTTGACCATCATCAGATAAGAAGAACTATGCGACAAATCCAAATTTACGACACCACTCTCCGCGATGGGACTCAATCTGAAGGCTTCACGCTTTCAAGCAATGACAAGGTCCGCATCGCACAAAAACTGGATGAACTCGGAGTTGCCTTTATTGAAGGCGGCTGGCCCGGTTCCAACCCGAAGGATGTGGAATTTTTTGAACGTGCCCGTGACATGCAATGGAAGAACGCTCTCATCGCCGCGTTCGGATCGACGTGCCGCGTCAAAGGTGGGCCCGAAGACGACGCCAACATCAAAGCACTGCTTGATTCGCAGACACCGGTCTGTACGATCTTCGGCAAGACATGGACGCTGCATGTCAGGGAAGTATTGCTCACGTCACTCGAAGATAACCTGCGCATCATTGAGCAATCTGTGTCATATCTCAAATCTAATGGCAAGCGCGTGATCTATGATGCTGAACATTTCTTCGATGGCTACAAAGCGGATTCATCCTACGCATTGGAAACACTAAAAGCCGCCATACGTGGTGGAGCGGAAACCGTTACCTTATGTGACACAAATGGGGGAACAATGCCTTGGGAGATAGAAGGAATTATTCAGGACCTCAAGCCTGTTCTCAATTATCCATTTGGAATCCACACCCATAACGACTCAGAGTGCGCTGTAATCAACTCACTGACTGCTGTCCGCGAAGGTGCGATGCAAGTGCAGGGAACAATTAATGGAGTCGGTGAGCGCTGTGGCAATGCCAATCTCATTTCCATCATCGCTGATCTTGAGCTCAAGATGGGCTATCAATGTTTGCCTTCAGGTAAGCTCGATTGTCTCTATGAACTTTCTCATTTTGTCGCAGAGGTTGCGAATATTACGCCTGACGAACACTTGCCGTTTGTGGGCAAATCTGCATTTGCGCACAAAGGTGGAGTCCATGTGGCCGCGATGAGACGGAGTACACAATCCTATCAGCACGTCAAACCAGAAATGATTGGCAATAAAATGCGCGTTGTGGTTTCGGATCTTTCCGGTCGCGGCAACTTGTTGAGCAAAGCCGAAGAACATGGTGTGGAAGTGGAAGGGGAGGAAGTTCTTCCTGTTCTGAATGAGATCAAAGATCTCGAATCCCGTGGTTTTTCATTTGAAGCTGCGGAAGCGTCTGTAGCCATGATGTTGAAGCGTCAGGAGTATGGCTATAAAGCTCCCTTCGAACTCGTGGACTTTTTTGTCAACGTCGAGCATCGTCAGGGACGCGGTATCTTTGCCGAAGCGATGGTCAAAGTGCGGGTGCAGGGTGAATTGCTCCACACCGCTGCAGAAGGCAATGGCCCGGTCAACGCGCTGGATAATGCTTTGCGAAAAGCGCTGGTTGGTTATTATCCGCAGCTTGCCAGTTTTCATTTATCTGATTATAAAGTCCGTATCCTGGATTCAGATCATGGCACGGAAGCAATTACGCGCGTGTTGATCGACACACGCAACAGCACCTCACGTTGGAGCACTGTGGGCGCGAGCACCAATATTATTGAAGCCAGTTGGCGTGCTCTGGCTGATTCAATGGAATACGGATTGATGGTGGCACACTGAACAGACGATAGCCGATGGACGACACCTGCACTCCCTGGCACCGCACGCCAGGGCAGGTGTGCGTCAGGTGCAAGTGTGGACCATACAGCATGGTCATTATGGGAGACTCTTCTTGGATTACAAAATTACCCTTCTACCCGGCGATGGCATTGGGCCCGAAGTTGTCCATGAGGCGGTGCGCGTGCTGGATGAGATCGCCAATCAATGCATTCACGTTTTTCACTATCAGGAACGCTTGATGGGCGGTTGCTCGATTGATAAGTATGGCACATCGCTCACTGATGAGACTCTTGCCGATTGCCAGGCTGCGGACGCGATCCTCTTCGGCGCGGTGGGCGGGCCGAAATGGGATGACCCAAACGCCAAGGATAGACCCGAACGTGGACTGCTCGCCTTGCGCAAAGGACTGGGTGTGTTCGCCAATATGCGCCCGGTCAAAGTTCATCCTGCACTGATCGACGCTTCTCCGCTGAAACCGGAACGACTCAAAGGTGTCGATATTCTTGTCCTGCGTGAGTTGACGGGTGGTTTGTATTTTGGTCAGCCGAAGATGCGCGAGATGAAAGATGGGAAGGAACGAGCCGTAGACACGCTTGAGTATTATGATTTTGAGATCAGGCGTATCCTTGAACTGGCTTTTAAATTATCAAAGACCAGAAAAAAGAAAGTGACTTCTGTGGATAAGGCAAACGTGTTGGAATCCTCGCGGTTGTGGCGGCAAACGGCAACCCAGGTGGGGAAAGAGAATCCAGAGGTGACATTGGAACATCAGCTTGTGGATAGCGCCGCCATGAAGCTGATCACGGGACCCGCGTCCATGGATGTGGTTGTCACGGAGAATATGTTTGGCGATATCCTTACGGATGAAGCGAGCGTTTTGGCGGGATCGATGGGGATGTTGCCCTCCGCCAGTTTATCGGAAACCGGTATCGGGTTGTATGAGCCGATCCATGGTTCCGCACCCGATCTCGCGGGCCAGGGCATCGCAAATCCTGTAGGCACAATTTTGTCCGCAGCATTGATGCTTCGTTATTCGTTAAAATTGGAAGAGGAAGCGTTGATGATCGAAAGAGCTGTCGATCAGGCGATCACAGAGGGGGCACGCACTGCTGATCTCGGCGGCAAGTTAACCACCCGTCAAATGACGGATGAAATTATAAGATATTTATAAGGAGAAGAGATTATGGGAATGGAATCCAAATACATCTGGATGGATGGGGAGCTCGTGGAATTTGCCAAAGCCACGGTGCATATTCTCAACCCTGCCATGCATTATGGTGCAGCGGTGTTCGAAGGCATCCGTGCTTACAACACGGCGAAGGGACCCGCGGTCTTTCGCTTGCGTGAGCACGCAGAACGTCTGCTAGATTCAGCGCATGTGTTTGGCATCCGCGAGTTTGCTTTTTCGGTGGATGACATTGTGAAAGCAGTGAAGGATACGGTGCGCGCCAACGGATTTACGGATTGCTATATCCGTCCATTGCTGTACTTGAAGGGCGGCGCATGGAATCTGAATGTAGATGCCGGTCAGCCTGCGCTTGCGATCGCGGTATGGCAATGGAGCAATTACCTCGGCGAAGAGGCGCTTGCAAAGGGAATCCGTGCCAACATTTCCTCCTACACTCGCCACCATCCGAACGTGAGCATGACCAAGGCCAAGATCGCAGGAAATTATGTGAATAGTTTCCTGGCAAAGACAGAATCAGAACGGCTTGGTTTTCAGGAAGCCATCATGCTCGATCCACAGGGATATGTCGGTGAGTGTACGGGCGAAAACCTTTTTGTGGTTCGTCACGGCAAAGTCATTACTCCGGTTACCGCACCGGTTTTGGAGGGTATCACCCGCCATACAATTTTTACGATTGCAAAGGATTTGGGGCGTGAAGTGTTGGAACGACCCATTTCACGCGATCAACTCTATACAGCCGATGAAGTCTTTGTCTGCGGGACTGCCGCGGAATGTATTGGCTTGAGCGAGATTGACTTCCGCAAGATTGGTGACGGAAAGACTGGACCTGTCACACGCGAGATCCAAAATGTGTACCACGATCTAATCCGCGCCAAGGTCGCGAAGTATGAAGAGTGGTGTGAGTATGTGGAAGAAAAAGAGCAAATGAAGGTCTGATTGCTTTGCAGGTCAATTACACGGCCCTCGCCATATGGCGAGGGCTTTTGTATTAATCAAATTCTTTTACTTCACTTGTTAGCTTTACCATGCCTGATTCAGGTCTTGTGATCCACAGGCTTAACAATCCAATCGCATAGCCGGTTGTTGCAAGTGCATATAACCAGCGCGCTCCAATGGCATCGAAGATCGCCCCTGCCACAGGTGCCGCAAGAACACTGACCAGACCGCTCAACGTCACAGTATAAATTGCGAGGACTGTCCCTGTTTCATTTGGATGGGTTCGACTGCTGATCAGAAATATGGATGCAATTGTGAGGCAGCTAAAGGCGACGCCACCAATAAACCTCACGATCATGATCGTTGCAATGGAGGGGAACAACAAAACTGTGGCGCGCTGCAAAAGAGTCATGGCGACAGCAAATAGGATAACACGATGTGCCCCGACCCGGCGTACATATCGGTCGGCAATGATCATAAAGGGGAGTTCCACAATCGCACTCAAAATCCCGGCAACCGAGATGAGCTGTTTCGAGGCACCCAGTTCGGAGAGAAAAACGTTTTCAAATTGCAGCACACCATTGTTTAGAAATCCCATGAAAATTACTGCAATGGCATATCCGATTAAGGTGCGATCCTTCGTGATATGCTTGAGCGCCGTCCTGAGACTTGATTTGTGTTTTTCGGCAAAGTTTGGCGATAGGAAATACCGGGATCGAATCAATAATGTCACCAAAGCTGCCAGAAGCCACATCAGGCTGACGCCGAGAAAACCTGCCTGGAAACCTTTTCGTTCGATCAACCAGCCTGAGGAAAGCACCGTGATGATCCAACCGACAGAGGCCCAGACGCGTACACTGCCATAGCCTTTTCCGGCCTCCTCGGATACGTGGACTGCCATCGCATCTGAAGCTGGCGTAATTCCCGCGCCGACCAGGGATTGTAAAAAAACGATCAGGATAATTGGCAAAAAAGCTGTTTGCTGCCCTAAAAGAAAATACACAATCGCGCCCAGCATCAATGAGGCTTGCAAAATGCCGCGGGCTTGTGGTCGCTTTTTGATCTCAGTCACAATGATGGGTGAGACAATCAAACCCACCGTGGAACTGACTGAACCAATTGTGCCGATTTGCGTTCCACTCAACCCTAAACTGATGTAAAAGAGATTGATGAACGGCAGAATGAAGCCCCAGCCGCCCATGAAGGCAAAGTAGTATGCCCGCGCAAAAAATAGATCTCGGTTTTTTATTTTGGGGAACATATCGCCTTTTCGCAAACGGACGAAGTATATCACCTGATAAATTGATCCAATGATGTATCGTAATTTATATCTCCTGGGTATATCTCTGTATATTGACCCATAAATGGGCTTCACCTAAGATAGCCTAAATACGTTTTGGATAAAAGGAGGAAGTGCAAATGGCGAAGGAGACAGAACAGAAAAAGCAGGATGGCACGGATGAGATAGAAAAAACGGTTGATCCCTATACCGGGGAATTAAAGCCGGTTCCGGAAGATGCCGATCAATTCATTGAGGTTGTCCCGGAAGAAACAGATGATCGAAATGGCAAGAATTATCTCCTCAACGAGGAAACCAGTATGGATACCTATGCCGCAGATGCAGATGCCGACGCGGTTGCAGAGCAATCTGCGCATTACACCGATGATGAAGATATCAAAGCTGATTTTGAGAAAAGACAGGAGCTCGCAGTGGGTGGGCGCGATGAGCTGCTGGAGGACCTGGATGAGCATCATTCTCTTTCACCCGAGATTTCGGGTGGCGATTTGGACGCTTCCTGGCAGACCGCCAATGTCGCAGGCGAGGAAACGGTCGGTGGGAGCGCTCCTACCCCCGATCAGGATGTCGTGGATGAGTTGGGAGCAGCCGCAGGTTTAATTTATGAAGACGATGAGCCTCTCAATTCCGACGCAAAAATTCTCGACCGTGATCGCAATCGCTGGGAGCTAAATTCCGCTTCTGCTGAAGACGAAGCGGACATCAACGATGATGAAGATATTGAAGATGAGGAGGACATTGAAGACTTGGAAGAGCTAGAGTTAGAGGATGACGAACTGGATAAGGAGGAAGAAGATGAAGATGATGATTTGGAAGACGATGACGGCGAGGATGACTATATTGAGGCTGAGATAGAAGAGGAAGAAGATAGAGATGTATGAACCATGGTTGTGAATTTATGAGGTATTCATATGGGTTTTGACCAGTATCATGAACCACCGCAGGAACTCTCAGAGGAAACGCGTACATTTGTTCGAGTCATCCAATCCATGATCGAAGAAGCAGAAGCGATTGACTGGTATGTACAGCGGTTAGCCGTGGAAAAAGATGATGAAGCTCATTCCGTAATGGAGCATGCGCAGAGAGAAGAATTCATTCATTTTGGCATTGATCTTGAATTATTGTTACGCCGCACACCTGTCTGGCGCAATATTATGAGAAATATACTCTTCAAAAAAGGTGACTTGATCGAACTGGCGGAAAAAGCTGAAGAAACGATACCGGAGGATTAAGAGAGCTTGAGCCAAACACTTAATCCAAATTTAAATCATTGCTTTACGAGGCAATCTGGTTGTAAGGCAATGACTTAGGAGGCATATCATGAATTTTGTAAAAGGGGCTGAAGTATTCACTGCCACAGGTGAAAAGATTGGAACCATTAGTCGTATTGTCATTGATGCAAAAACAAGAGATGTAACGGATCTGGTTGTGGAAAGAGGCGCTTTATTTAAAGAAGAAAAAGTGATTCCGGTTGGTTTGGTCGACCTGGAGAACAAAGCTCGGATCATGCTGCGCGAGACCAATCAGAACGTAGATGATTTTCTCGATTATGAGACAACTCATTACGTTCCTCTCGACCAGGCTGGCGTCCCTTATGAAAATATCGATACATATTATTGGTATCCACCCACCAATTTTCAAACCCCAACGGGTGGTATCCTGCCGGGCATTCGACCGGATTATGTTCCTGAGACCGAAACAAGTATTCCGGAGGGACGGGTTGCGATCTCAGAGGGAGCGCAGGTGATCAGCGCGGATGACAAACATATCGGGAATGTGGAACAAGTCGTTGCTAATTCTGAAACAAACAATGTCACCCATTTTGTGGTTGGGAAGGGCTTTTTGCTCCAGGAGCACAAACTCGTTCCCTCCCAGTGGGTGACATCTGTAGATGAAAGTAAGGTTTACTTGTCTGTGGAGGCACGTTTGTTTGATCGCCTGCCCGATTATCAACCCCAATAAAATGGGAAGGGATAAAGGCCGTGGGAGTCAGTATCTCATACCTGAGAGGGTGAGATTGCTCCTGCGGCCTCTTCCACTTTCAGCGTGACGTATTGATCTGCCTTTTTATCCTGAATAGCTTGTTCATACACACTGATCATTTCCTTACTCAATAGATCCACATCAAAAGTTTTGGCTTTCTTCAGCGCATGCTGACGAAAGCGTTTCATTTGTCCCGGATCAGATAAGAGTTGATTGAGGCCCTTTGCCAGGGCATCCGCATCATTTTCAACCAAATAGCCCTGCTTGCCATCTTCGACGATATCGCGCGTCCCACTTCCATCGACCGCAACAACAGGTAAACCGGCTGCCATCGCTTCAATTGTGACAAGCCCCTGCGTTTCGGTGATAGAGGCAAAGCTAAATGCATCCGCAGCCTTTAAATAGGCTGGCACTTCTTCAAACGGGATTGAACCTGTAAAGGTAACGCGCTCTGCGATTCCAAGTTCAGATGCTAAAGTTTGGAGACTCTCTTTCGATGGTCCATCACCGATTAAGACCAGGCGTAAGCCTGGATGTTCAAGATAAACTTTTGCGAAAGCCTGGAGCAGCGTTTCCCAGTTCTTTTCAGGGGCAAGTCGTCCCACTGAAATCAGGATTGTCTCATCCTGCCAGCCTTTCTCTTTGCGCAGAGCTTTTCCATCGGCGTTTAGAAATGGTTCAAGGTTTGTCCCGGTGGGAACAACCGTATAGCGTTCTTCCAATCCATATTCTTGAACTAGAAAATCCTTCAAACTCTCTGAAGGGATAATGATATGCTGGCACTTCTGCATAAATTCCTTCAGCCATTTGTGGACTGCATTCTTGAGGAACTCCTGGATCACTTCCTGAGGGAAAGGAATGTAATGGGTATATTCCCAGTATTGCGTGTGGAATGTGAACACCAGCGGAAGACCAAGTTCTGCCGCTTTGCGTACGGCAGTCTGACCTAGCAGGATGGGGTGATGAGTGTGGATCACATCCAGCTTTAACGCTGGAAGCAGTTGGTCTACAAAAGACGAGACCGGAATAGCGGCGGAGATATCTCCCAGAGGCAGGGGCAGGCTGGGATACCGGAAAATGAACGGTTCGTTATCCTTGTAATTGCCGTCTGATTGGGCAAAGACAAACACATTATGTCCCTGTTTCATCAGGGTTTCGCGAAATGAGGCCACTGACCGGACCACGCCATTGACGATCGGGTGATAGAAGTTGGTAAAGAATGCGATGTGCAAAGTTACTCCGTAGTTTTGTTGAATAAGGATAAAATATTGTGTTCTTCCTGGCGTTTGCTTTCAAATAGGTGACAGGCATAAATGACCATGCCTGCATTCCAGGTCAGAGGCGCTTCCGGCGTATACCATATGCTGGAAAGGGGTCTGCCGCTTGGCGCGTGGACCTCGTGTACCTGCCGGTCTCGTACGATCACGTCCAGTATCCGCGTAACTAGTTTTTGAGCTTCCTCCATATGACCAGTTTTCACCAGGGCAATGATGTGCCAGGCACCGATCCAAAGCCAGGAGGCACTGGTGTGATAGGTTGCCATGCCTCCCAGTAGATTCTCGAGGGCGATCAACTGTCGTGGATAGGAAGGATAGGTCACCCGGGTGGGAACGGGGTCAGCCATCCTCGCATTTTCCATAATCTTCAGGATGCTATCCGCTTGTTCAGGTTTTGTCATACCCCAGGCGATCGCCAGCAAATTTCCGTCACTGCTCAGTTGCGTGAGTTCATCGCTGGTAATAAAGTATCCGAGATCAGAGCGCCAAAAATGTCTGTTAATGGCACGTAACACATTTTCTGCTTTCACAAAATAGAAGACGGACTCTTGTTGCAAATCAAGCCGCGTCGCCGCGATGGCCATTTCTGAGAGAGCTTTCCAATACACTATGTTAGTGTATAACACCCGCCCGCGGCGGGCAATGGAATCTGCCCAATCGGCAAAAGCGCCCTGATGGAGAAGAGGATCCTCGTCCGGTCCCTTGCGATAGTTTTCCAGCCACCTCATGGCTGCTTTTAATTCATCCCAGTGATTTTCAAGAAAATCTTTATTTCCTGTTTCCTGGGTGTAAGCCAGTGCAGCAATGACTAACAGCGCCTGTCCATCCAAGGAAGGCGCGCCGTGTCCGCTTAGGTATTTGGGTTTGAGTAATGCCTCAGTGGATTGTTCACGCTCAAAAAAGGAATGCAGGAAACGCGTCATGACATTCACCGAATGTAGCTTCACCGGCAACTGTCCTACAGAAGTTTGATGCCAGAAGAACGCTTCCAGGGTCTCTTTGACTGGATTGTATTGGTTCAAAGTGAGTAAACCATACGCGGCAAACCCAAAATCACGTGCCCAACTCTCAGAGAAATTGCGATAGCCAGCGTGTAGAATTTCTTTGTTCAGCGTACTGGTTAACCGTCGAGTCTGGATACCAGACCGCAAGCTCTCTGCAGAAATAAAAATTCCCAACGCTTCCTCATTATCGAATTCTTCCTTGCTCATGAGGATCGCTTTAGAGATCAGGCGTGGGCGGCGCAAGATCCCAAAAAGATACTGAAAAGTTAGCAGGGATGCCATGCCGGTGACTGTTCCGAAGAGCGCCCCGCTCCAGAAACCAGATTGGGGCGCTGTCCTTTGCATTTTGAGTTTGCTCATTCGCTCCTGCAGAGTGCCTCCTACGGATGATTTGTTTAACTCGATCTTTGGACTTTGACTTTCAAATCCAAGTAAAGAGTTAACTTATTAATAAAATCAGCGGCAATACCGTTAAACTACATCCAGTTCGTTGATTACCGTTGTGACGCCGGCCACTTCACGGGCAACCGCTTCGGCTTGTTCCCTTACCTTGCGGTTTGGAACCATGCCTCGCAGGGTGATCACACCGTTGCTATCCAAAACTTCTATTCCGAAGTCCTGGGTGAGGCGATCCTGTAATAATGCTGATTCTACCTGAAGTTGTAAAACATTCTCTTTCATCTTTACTCCTTTTTGCTTTGATTAATTAGTTTGCGGGGCTTCTTAGCCTGCGTGCGACTGCAATTCCAGCCACCGCACGATATCTTTGCGGCGCAACAAGCCGACAATCTTATTTCCATGCATCACAAGTAACTGATGGATATCCTGATTTTGTAAGCGGTCGAACGCCTCAGATACATTTGCTTCCGGTGCAACCACTTCCAGTTTTTTGGATGGCGTCATGATCTCTCGCACCGGCGTTTCACGGCGTGTTTCCGGTGATAGTTTACGAACATCATCGAGGGTCACCAGACCGACCGGCTCCTCATTCTCAGAGACGATGAATTCACGGTTATCTGAGCCGACAATGTGATTGTTGACCAGAGTCTCCGCGCTCATGTTTCCCGGGATGGCCGGTACATCTGTCAGCATCATTCGTTTTACCGGAACATCCTCCAGGATATCCTGCACCAGAATCCTACGATAACTTTGTGAGGCGGCATTTTGCAGGAACCAACCCATGAAGACGATCCACATTCCATTAAAAACGCCGCTGCCAAGGAAGGGGATGGTAGTCCCGAAAATCATGGAGATACCGGAAACGATCAGCAGCCAGGCAACAAACTGTCCCACCCAGGATGCCCAACGTGTTGCTTTGACCAGATCGTGGGTGATCCCCCACAGAATGGAACGCAGGACTCGGCCACCATCCAAGGGGAAGCCTGGGATCAGGTTGAAAAAACCCAGCAGGATATTGACCGATCCCAACCAGATAAATATTGTGTTGAGCGGTCCGAACCTGGATAAGGTTCCCAATGGGTTTGACACGGCCAAACCATTTAGGATGGCACCTCCAGTTCCCAGCGACAGAAAGAGACCCCCTAATATCAGGCTGGTTAATGGGCCAACAATCGTAATAATGAATTCATTCCACGGTGTAGTTGGTTCCTTTTGAATGTTTGACACACCGCCAAACAGGAACATCGTAATGCTGCGGACAGGGTGGCCGCGTGCATTTGCCACCAGAGAGTGTGCAATTTCATGTGCCAGAACCGACAAAAAGAAAAGTAGTGCTGCGACCAATGCCAGCGCCAGTTGATTGAAGCTGGTCCATTCCGGGTGGACCTGCCTGAACGTGGATGCCAGGCTCCAGGTCACCAGTGTGAAAATCAATAGCCAGCTCCAATCAATGTGAACGTTGATCCCAAAAAACTTCCCCAAACGGAATCCGCTCATAATTCTCTTCCTTCCTTGAACTTTCTATGGATGGGAAATAATTTTTTGCCCATCGCTTTTATGCCGTTCAACTTCCTCAGTGAGCCGGAGGTGAACTTGGCTGTTCTTACAATAGCATGACGAATGATAAAAGCCTATATATCGTCAGCCATTGCGAAGATACAAGTTTGGATATAAATCTCACACTTCCATCGCGAAGCGCAAGATCGCTGCCAAATCACCATCGACTGGGAATTGCTCATGTGGGACGGCAAAGACCTGTCCTGAATTCAAGATCGTTTCGGCTGCCGCCAGATCAAGAAGATCTTCGCTTTCCGGTCCAGGCTTGGATTCCAGGATCACCTTGCCATTCCTGGCATCGTAACGGCCCCACTTTTGTTCATCCAGTGGAACAAACAGCGTTTCCACCTGCCCAAACTTTGCAGCCCTTACCGCCGCTTTTAAGTCACTGATCGCCAGAGCACTTTGTTGCCCTTTCAATTGTTCAAATTTCTCAAATGCTTTTTTCTGACTCTCTTCGAAAATAGGAGCGGCAATTTGACAGGCCTGTCGATGGATATCCTTTACATTTTCTTTGTCAGGGTTCCCGGAGACGCTGTCTGCCATAATGTTGTCATAGGTGCAGGCTTCGCGGTAAATCGGCAAAATGTGATCGACTCCGGCCAGAATCATAGGCAGGTTTTTATCTTCCAATAAATCGTTGAGTCCCTGATTGACAGAGTGAAAAAAACGCAGGATGTTCTTTTTCTCTTCATCCTGCGGGTCGTGTCCATGGAAGATTGCCACGCCACCCTTTCCCTCGCTCGTGCTGATGGAGCCGGCGTGTAAATTCAAGTATTTCTGAGGATCATCGGCCCATAAGGCCTCGTCCATACTGGTTGGAAACTTGAGTGCGATCTCACTGATGGTATCGACGGTTCCCTGGAACAATCGGATATTGTTCAAGCTGACAAACAGAATATAAAACTTGCCCACTCGATTGAGCAGGGGAAGCAAAGGCTTGATGTGAAAGTTTTTTGTAATGAGGAGGAGTTCTTTAAAACTGGCCGGCAGGCGGTATTTTACAAAAAACTCATTGGACATAAACATCGCCAGTCCCTCACTTTGATGCTGCCAGAAATCCTTGTCTGCCAAAAGTTCTTCGGCTGGCTGCATCAATTCCTGGACCCTGGGCCTGCGCAAGCCATTTGCTATAAGATTTGTCTCCGCTTTTGCCAGTAAATTCTTGAGCCTGACTGGATCCTGCTGTCGTTCCCGCCCCACGCGATGAGTCGGCATATATAAAGAGACGCACCACTTCCCTTGCTGTGAAATTAAGGATTTTAAATCAGTTGGATTTAAAATGTCCATCTGTACTACTCCTTTTACCGCTTGCTCATAACTCACAAAACTTTCCCGAATATTCTGTGAACTGAATCAAACCTGTTATTTAAGCGGTACTATTTAAGATTTTATGTAACTACTGCATTGACCTTTTCCCTTTCCCAGCCTTCGATGGCTGCACTGAGATGTGCCCCAAAAAGCGTGATCAGCGAAATGATATAGATCAGAAACAAAAACGCAACGATCGCGCCCAACGATCCATAGACCAACTGATAGCGCCCAAAACCGCTGTTGAGATACCAGGTGAAACCTGTCGTCACAGCTTTCCAGGCCAGGGAAGATAGCAGGGCTCCCCACACGGTCGCGCTCCACTTGACGCGCATGGTCGGGATCCAATGATAGAGCGCAAAAAACACCAGAAAAATCATTAACCAGGAACCGAAGGCTGAGATGAGCCTGAGCAGAATCAGGTCGGTCGGAGAGGCCTGGGCGATGTCCATATGCGGGAGCCTTTGCGTAATCCAACTTAATACCAGCGAAAGGACAATTAATCCGATCAGCCCCACGATCATCCATAAACCCACCAGACGATTTTGCAGAAAATTTCGGCGTGCTGCCCGTGACCAGGCCAGGTTGATGTTGTAGGCCAGACTAGTGAACATTCCAGAAGCCGACCACAGTAGCGTCACTATGCTGATGATCCCAGCCGTTCCGCGTGCCTTCAGAATTTCTTGCAAGTTTTCATTGATAATCTGCCGTGAGATGGGTAATGCCTGTTGGATGAATTGAGTGACGACATTGAACACCTGATTCGTATCAATGAAGTAGCTGCCGGCCGCGATGAATACAAGCAACAGTGGAAAGATCGAAAAAATCGAATAATAAGCCAATCCCGCGGATGCCTGAGCAGCCTGTTTTTCTGTAAATGTTTTGACCGCGTTTTCCAAAATGCTGAAACGATTTCCACTGAGCCGATTGATGTTTTGATAGAACTCCTTCAGGTTCATGGTCCAAGCGATCTCCATAGCCTGTCAGATATGTTGCAGATCCTTTTCGAGCAGATAAATAAATTCCTTCAGAGATAGATTCGAAAGATCTTCCTCAGAGGTCATTTGCCATTTCATGATCATGCTGTGATCATCAGGAGAGAGAAATATGAACCGCACCGATGGATCTGCTTGCATAAAAGCACTGATCCAATTCAGGACAGAATTGGAAATGGGCAAGGAAACGATCACCCATTCGGGACAAAATCTTTGAATTGCAACAGGCAGATCTTTATCGTTAATCACTTCATGAACCACTTCCAGATGATCTGCCTGTTTCAGGACGTGACGGAACATTTCCAACAATAGACGCGAGTTGTTCGCCAGGATGATACGATTTATGGACATAATCTCTCTTCTTGTCTGTCGTTCTGAATCTTTTCTAGGGTAAGGGTAGCATCTGAATACGCAAAATTCCATAGATAAAGGAACAGGGAAAGGATATAGATAAGGATATATTCTCAAGTCTCACAGTTTAAATATATCCAAATTTGTATCCCCGTCCTATACATTGATGCATGGAATACGGGTCATTTCCATGTTACGGTTACTATGAGTTGCCGCTTGTCTCCTGAATAAAGTAAGTTTTTTAACGAATTGGATACTAATATTAAGAGATGAAGTTTATAAAAATGTTCGGCACTCTGTAACGGTTCACAGGAGAGTAGATGATGACACATACGAAATTACATGCTTTGGATGAAGTAGGGCAATCGGTGTGGCTGGATTACATCCGGCGCTCTTTGATTACCTCTGGCGGCTTACAGACCTATATTGATAAAGGGTTGCGTGGAATTACCTCTAACCCTTCTCTTTTTGAGGAGGCAATCGCGGATAGTCACGATTATGATGACCAAATTCAAAAACTGGCCATGCAGGAAAAATCGGCTCAGGAGATTTATGAGGAATTGACGGTCGCGGATGCCCGTATGGCGGCCGATGTCCTTCGTCCTGTTTTTGATGAGACTAATGGCGTTGACGGGTTTTTTAGCCTGGAAGTGAATCCTCATCTCGCACACGACCGACAAGGAACCATCAGGGAAGCGAAACGACTGTTTTCCCTGGTGGATCGACCCAATGTGATGATCAAGGTTCCCGCAACACCAGAAGGCGTGTTGGCGTTTGAGGAATTAATTGAAGAGGGTATCAATATCAATGTGACCTTGATGTTCTCGCTGGCACAGTATGATGCCATTGCAGAGGCCTATATTGCCGCGTTGGAAAAGCGCGCAGAAAATGTATATAACCTGAAACAAATCGCTTCGGTGGCTTCGATCTTCGTCAGTCGAATGGATACAAAAGTGGACAAGATGCTGGAGGCCTTCGTCACTCCGAAGGCGGAAGCTCTCAAGGGCAAGATCGGAATCGCCAATGCCAAAATGGCTTATCAGCATTCTAAAAAATATTTTCAAAGTGAGCGCTGGCAAAGGTTGGAAGAAAGGGGCGCACGAGTCCAGCGCGTCCTGTACGGCAGTACAGGCACAAAAAACCCGGAGTATTCAGACGTGATGTATGTAGAAAATCTGATTGGCAAAAATACCGTCGACACCATTCCTCCAAAGACCCTGGAGGCTTTCATGGATCATGGGTCCATCGCCCTGACTCTGGAACACGGACTCGATGAAGCCCAGGAGCAGTTAAATAGTCTACAGGGACTGGGAATCAATCTCGATGATGTGACCCAGGAGTTGCTCGATGAAGGCGTGGAAAATTTTATAAAGCCTTATGACTCCCTCCTCAAAACAATTGTAGAAAAGAAAGCGGCCCTGATTCACACTTGATCTTTCACAAAAGTATCTTAAGGAAAGGATTGTAAAATGACAGAGTTCAATCGAAAAGCGGGCGTGCTTTGGACAGGGGATTTGAAAAATGGAAATGGGTTGATCAGTACGGAAAGCAAAATCCTCTACGAGTTACCTTATACGTATCAAACTCGCTTCGGCGATCAAGTGGGGTTGAACCCGGAAGAGTTGATTGCTGCTGCGCATGCCTCCTGCTTTAGCATGGCTGTTGCGAATTCATTGGAAAAAAATGGCTTCACACCTGTGCAAACGGAAACCACCGCCACTTGTACATTGGCGTCCGATAACGGAGGCTTTGACATCACAATGATGCGGCTGCATGTGCGCTGTGAAGTGCCCGGGATTGATGAAGCCACGTTCAACAAACTGGTGATGGAAGCCGATAAGGGCTGTCCCGTTTCCAACCTTTTGCGCGACGGCTTGAAGATTGAAATCACCACTGCATTGATCTGAACCTATGGCTCTTAATGTTTCTCAAAAATTGATTCAGAGTCACCTGCTCGAAGGGGAGATGACAGCCGGGGAGATGATCGGTATTCGCATCGACCAAACGCTGACCCAGGATGCAACCGGGACTCTGGTGATGCTCGAACTGGAGGCGATGGGGCTCAAGCGGGTGGTGACGGAAGTCTCTGTCCAATACGTGGACCATAACCTGATCCAGACCGATTACAAGAATCCAGACGATCATCTTTTTCTGCAAAGCGCCTGTCAGCGTTTCGGCGTCTGGTTCAGTCGACCGGGCAATGGAGTCAGTCATCCCGTCCATATGCAGAACTTTGGCAAACCGGGCAAAACACTGCTCGGCTCCGATAGCCATACTCCCGCGGCAGGTTCATTGGGAATGCTGGCGATCGGTGCCGGTGGGTTGGATGTGGCCATGGCCATGGCCGGGCAGCCTTTCTATCTCACCATGCCAAAGATCTGGGGAGTCAAATTGACAGGCGAACTCCCGGATTGGGTCTCTGCAAAGGATATCATTTTGGAAATGCTTCGCCGTTATACGGTGAACGGCGGCGTTGGGCACATCATTGAATATTACGGTCCGGGTCTAAAAGAACTGTCTGCGATGGATCGACATGTCATCGCCAATATGGGAGCAGAGCTGGGTGCCACTTCCACAGTTTTCCCTTCAGACGATGCTGTGCGTCAATTTTTACGAGAGCAGGAGCGAGGTCAGGACTGGAGCGAACTTGTCGCGGATGATGATGCAGGATATGACCGTTATGATGAAATCGATCTTTCCACGCTCGAGCCCTTGATCGCCAAACCGAGCAGCCCGGATGCTGTGGTCCCGGTCCGCGAAGTGGCTGGGATGGAGATTTATCAATCCTACGTTGGCTCGTCTGCCAATCCGGGTTATCGTGATTTTGCAGTTGTCGCGCAGATTGTGAAGGACCGCCAGGTTGCGAATAACGTTTCGTTCGATGTCAACCCGACTTCCCGCCAGTTGCTGGAGGAGTTGATCGCGGCGGGCGAGATGAGTCATCTTGTCCATGCCGGCGCTCGCTTGCACCAGGCAGGCTGCAACGGTTGCATTGGGATGGGACAGGCACCTGCCAGCGGCAAGGTCAGCTTGCGGACGGTGCCGCGCAATTTCCCGGGTCGCTCGGGAACGAAAGAGGACCAGGTTTACTTGTGCAGCCCTGAGACTGCAGCGGCTTCGGCATTGACCGGGGTGATCACAGACCCTCGCCAACTCGGGATCCCTTATCCGAAAGTGAAAATACCAAGGAAGCATGTCCTCAACCGTGCGATGTTGATCCCGCCCCTCCCTGTGGAAGACGCCGCCAAAGTTGAACTGGTCAAAGGACCCAACATTCATACATTGCCTCCCCTGGACGTTCTTCCTGACCGTTTGGAATTGCCCATCATGTTGAAGGTGGGCGATAATATTTCGACCGATGAGATCATGCCGGCGGGCGCGCGGGTTCTGCCTTATCGCAGCAACATTCCCAAGATCAGTGAGTTTGTGTTCGAGATCGTCGACCCAACCTATCATCAGCGTGCCATGGAACGAAAACCTCCGGGGCCTCATGCTGTCATTGGTGGGGAAAATTATGGACAGGGTTCCAGTCGTGAGCATGCTGCACTGGCGCCCCGCTATTTGGGGTTACGCATGGTCGTTGTCAAAAGTTTTGCACGCATTCATCGCATGAACCTGGTTAATTTCGGCATCCTGCCGCTGACATTCAGTGATCCATCCACCTATGATCGGCTGGAGTTAAACGATGTCCTTGTCATAGAAAATGTTCGCCAGCAATTAGCCGAAAGCGCCCAGAGCCGCACACTCACCGTATGGGTTCAGAAGAAAAATATCAGCTTTACTGTGAACCATACCCTCTTCCCTCGTATGATCGAGGTGGTGCTGGCGGGCGGATTGACCAATTGGATCAAGGATCGCAATTCTGTTCAAGCGTTCTCAACGGTCGGTGAGAAATGAACCCCTATGACCTATGGCTAACGCGCTTCCTGAGTGCGTGGGGAATATCCACTAAATATTGCCATGACTGAGACGAAAAGAATCCGTGTTCTGATTGCTGATGACTTCAAACTTTTGCGCGATGTTATTCGTCTGTATGTGGAGCGCGCGGATGGTATGGAAGTAATTGACGAAGCGCCGGATGTGACCGATGCACTGGAAAGTGCGAAGGCATTGCGCCCAGAGGTTATCATCATGAACGATTATTTACCGCCGATTGATAGCGCCAACGCCTCAGCGCTATTCCGGGAACAGGGTTTTACCGCTGCCATTTTAGTCATCTCCATGCAGGTTGAGCCTGACCAAATTAAACGTTCATTTATCAACGGTGCGAATGGCTTTATGAACAAAGACGAAATTGATGAATATCTTGCGGATGCCATCCGTAGCATTCATCGGGGCGAGCGTTATTTATCTCCAAAAGCCAGAGATGCTTATAGCAGTATTGAGCAGTAGTCTCGTTTTTTTCAACCAGGTGAAAACATTCCAGATCGCTGCACAGGACTCGCTGATCGCGTGCAATCTTGTTGATTGGATTCTATACTTCAGTAAAGAATCATCTAGCCTCCCGTGATACGCGTTGCGATTGCCGATGATCATCCGGAACTTAGACTGGCCGTGCGGCTGTTGCTGTATCTATCCAAAGAGATAAAAGTTGTCTGTGAGAACCGCAACGGTCAGGAGGCAGTCGATTGTGTGAGGCAACTGCACCCCGACATACTGGTGATGGATATCCAGATGCCGGTCTTGAATGGTTTTGAGACTGCAAGGCAGATCGTTAAATTAACGGTTCAGACATGTGTGATTCTGATCTCCACCTACGGGGAACGCTTTTTTGTCAGCCAGGCTGCTGAAGCCGGCGCGCAGGGTTTCGCACTAAAAGATGATGTGCCAAGGCTTTTGTTGGCAGCGATTGAAGCTATCCAGCACGGAGAGTTCTTCTTCAAAGATTAATGCACAAGCGACTCAGCGATCATCCCCCTACCAGCATCCAGGCGGGATCTTCGATGACTTGCTTCACATGGACCAAAAATTGAACCGCCTCACGTCCATCCACAATGCGGTGGTCATAACTGAGTGCCACATACATCATCGGTCGGATTACGATCTCACCATTTTGAGCAATCGGCCGATCTTCGATTTTATGTAAACCGAGGATGCCAACCTGGGGCGGATTTAGAATCGGCGTGCTGAGCAACGATCCAAACACACCGCCATTCGTGATCGTAAAGGTTCCGCCTCGTAAATCCTCAATCGATAATTTGCCCTGCTCGGTTTTCGCAACCAGATCTTTTAGGCGTTGCTCGATTTCTGCAAACGACATATGGTCTGCGTCCCGGATAACCGGCACAACTAATCCCTCTGATGAACCTACAGCCATCCCAATATCATAGTAATGCTTGAACACAATTTCTTCGCCATCGATCTCCGCATTAACTTGTGGAAATGCCTTCAGCGCGCTGATCGAGGCCTTCATAAAGAAAGATGTAAACCCTAACTTCACACCAAAGCGCTTTTGAAATTCTTCGTTGCGACGCTTGCGTACGTCCATGACCGCACTCATGTCAATTTCGTTGAACGTTGTCAGCATGGCAGTGCTTTGGGAGGCCTCCAACAGTCGTTGTGCGATGGTGCGGCGCCTGCGCGTCATGCGCACCCGTTCTTCACGACCTTCAGAGGAAGCCGCGCTGGTCGGAGATGGCGCAGGCTGAGATTCGGGTCCTCTTTCAGCCGGTACTGCTTTCTGGCTTTCTTGTGCAGTTCCCTGCTTTTGAAGGTAGGACTCCACGTCGGCTTTGGTCACACGGCCTTCGCTGCCGGTACCGGCAATTTTGCTGATATCCACATTCTTATCGCGGGCGAAGCGCGCCGCCACGGGGCTGATCTGGGGCGCGGTTTCACGTTCCATCTGCTGACCATCGTTTCGTGTTGATGCCTCTTCTTTTGCAGTTTGTGTTTCAGGCTGTTTCGTCTCAACGGCTACCGGCGCCGGCTTAGAAGATTGCGGTGCTTCCTCAGTCTTTTGTTCTACCGGCTTTGGTTGGTCCGTTTTTTGTTCGGCGGCTTTCTCGTCAATAATTCCTAATACGTTGCCAACTTTTACATCCGCACCCTCAGGGACTTCGATCTTTTGTAAAACACCACTGCCTTTTGCGCCGACTTCCAGATTCACTTTATCCGTTTCCAATTCAACCAGGACATCGCCTGCATTGACCGGATCGCCTTCCTTTTTGAGCCAGCGCGAGACTGTGGCCTCGAGGACTGACTCGCCTAATTCAGGGACTACGATTTCGATCGCCATAATTAACCTTTCTCCTTCACAACGCTGGACGTCTGCGGCTGCTTTTCGAAGTCAAAAGCCTGCTCGATAAGAGACTGCTGATTGATACGATATAACGTTGTAGAGCCTTCGGCCGGGCTGGAACTCTCAGGTCGGCCCACATAATGGAGAGTCAGGCTGTCACCAGCCATCTGGCGCAAATAGGGGCGCACATGATTCCAGGCTCCCATATTCAAGGGCTCTTCCTGCACCCAAATTAAGCGCTCAAGGTTGGGATAAGCTCCCAGCAGGTCCTCAAGTTCCTTTTGTGGGAAGGGATAAAGCTGTTCGACGCGCACAATGGCATCATCCGGATTTACCTTGCGCAGGTCGCTTGTCACAAGATCGACATAGATACGGCCGCTGCAAAGCGTCAGATTTTTCACATCCGTTTTTTTGCCAGGTAAATTTTGATCATCCATCACACGCTGCCAGCTGCCCGTGGTAAATTCGTGTGGGGAAGAGGCGGTCAGCGGATGGCGCAGCAATCCTTTCGGTGTAAAAATAATCATGGGGAGCGGATCCGTCTTCAACAGCAGCGCCTGACGTCGCAGCAAGTGGAAGTATTGTGCGGCGGTGGAGGGATAAACAATACGGACGTTGATCTCGGCAGCCAGTGCCAGGAAGCGCTCGAGGCGCGCGCTGGAATGATCGGGGCCCTGTCCCTCGTTTCCATGTGGAAGCAATAACACCAGGGAGGGTGTCAGTCCCCATTTGGCGCGGCCCGAGAGCAGGAACTCATCGATGACCGATTGCGCGTTATTGATAAAGTCGCCATATTGGGCTTCCCAGATGACCAGGCGCTCAGGAGCAATGACGTTATAGCCTACTTCAAAGCCGATCGCGCCCGCTTCACTCAATGGGCTGTTCAACACTTCAAACGAGGCACTCGCCTGGGGAATTTTTTGTAGAGGCGTGTGTCCCTGATTCGTTCTGGCATCATAAAACACGGCGTGACGCTGGCTGAACGTTCCGCGAATGCTATCCTGTCCCGTCAGGCGGATCGGAATCCCATCTTCAAGGATGGTCGCGAACGCAAGTTCTTCGGCCGCTGCCCAATCGATCTTTGCGTCCTCCGGTTTATCCAGCAACGCACTTCTTCGTTCGACCGCCTTCACCAGTTTGGGGTTCAGGAGAAAATCCTTGGGGAATTCCAGCAAGGCTCGGTTTAGTTCTCTGAGTCGTTTGAGCGTGACCGAGGTCTTGACCTTTTGCGCCGCGCCGCGTGGAGGCGGTTGGGGGACAGGTTCCTCTAAGGCTGAGACGGGGTCAAGCTGATCATTGGCATCCTGGAGGGTCTTTAGATCTGCCTGCAATAATTCAGCCGCTTTCCCTGGTTCAAGCGTACCTTCTTTTTCCAGGCGTTCCGCCCAAATTCGCATCACCCGTGGATGCTCATCAATTTTTTTGTACATCACAGGCTGAGTAAAGCGCGGCTCATCGCCTTCGTTGTGACCGTAGCGACGATAGCCAATCAGATTGATCATGAAATCCTTGCGGAACTTTTGTCGGTACGCGAACGCTGTCCGCGTGGCTTCAATGCAGCCGACTGGATCATCTGCATTGACATGGATGACGGGAATCTCAAATCCCTCTGCCAGATCGCTGGCAAACGTGCTGCTGCGCGATTCGCTCTCGTTTGCGGTAAACCCCAATTGATTGTTGGCAATGATATGCAGCGTGCCACTGACTTGATAACCGGGCACACGCGAGAAGTTAAGGGTCTCTGCCACAATCCCCTGGCCGCTAAATGAGGCGTCTCCATGGATCATAATGGGCAGTGAGGCATTGTGAAAATAACGTGGCGCGCCAGGCACATCCACTTTGGTGTCGGCGGCGCGCGCCATGCCTGTGATCACTGGATCGACCATCTCCAGGTGGCTGGGATTGGCAGGCATGTGGATCAGCATATCCATTTTCTGATCTTTTCTTGGCGAGCGATAGGCGCCTATGTGATATTTGACATCCCCGGTCCAACCCAGTTCGTCCCAGGTGGTTGCACGTCCTTTCGGGTCAGCGAATTCCGCCAGGATCTGGGTATATGGTTTTTGCAGAACATGCGCCAGCACATTGAGCCGCCCGCGGTGTGCCATGCCGATGATCGGAACACAGATCGTTTCCAAGGCCGCGTTCGAAATTATCTCATCCAACATCGGGATCAGCATGTCCAATCCTTCAATGGAGAAACGCGTCTTTCCAGGGTATAAGCGATTGAGAAAGACTTCAAAGGCTTCTACTTGCGTTAATCTTTCCAGTAATTTATTCCCATCCACGGGTTGCGCAGGCGGGCGAAACCTACCCGTCTCAGCGGCCTGGAATAGCCACGACCTTTCTTCGGGGATGCGGATGTGACCGTAATCATATCCAATCGTTCCACAGTAAATGGAGCGCAGGACTTCGATGGCCTCCTGGGCATTTCTTTTTGACTGACCCTCCGGCAAGTTGACAATATCCGCTGGTAGACTGAGCAAGTCTTCTTCTTTTAGTTGGTGAAACTCAGGAGTCAATATTGGAACGTTCGTTTGGCTTGGCGCGTTTTGCAAGGGATTCAGATTTGCGGAAAGATATCCATAAACGCGGATCGCTTGAGCCAGATTTGCTGCCCCCGTGATCGAGAGCAAGTCACCGGTCTGTCCTAAGGATGCCTGAACGCTGATCCTTGCCGCTTCGGCCGGTGACCACCCTTCGAAGAGTTTGCGTGTGGCTTCATCCACAGTATTGGGATCTTTCCGATACCGGTCATAAAGCTCAAGGATATATCCAAGATTGGGACCATAAAATTCGTTTTCTAAAGGCATCTCAAAAAATCCTTTAACGCCATTTGGCGCAATTTACTTGTATAACGATGAAGCCATGATGTCTGTTTTTAGCCTGATTCCACCCTTTTTATTTCTAATTTGGAGTCAACGACTCCAGTCGTTGGGAATCCAAAGTCTGCATCCAAAGTCAGGAGATGTCGCCATCGCGCCACAGCGCCGCTTTGGACTCCGCTACTTCATGCAATCCCGCTCTCCGTAAGGTGACGCATATCGTTGAGCGCGTGTTCGATCTCCTGTGCGCTGACGGGTTCCTCATTGTCGCGATGCTTGAGGAGTCCTGCGTCGGCTTTCTCGATCGCCAGCTCACGGATCGCCATATCTCGCTTCAAGGCTTCCTTGACCAGCGCCGCACCCTGGGAATATCCAATGACCGGGTTGAGCGCCGTGACGACAATCGCATTTTTCGCCAGCCAGCCCTCCGCCTTTTCGCGGTTGGCCGTCAGACCGCGCACTGCATCTTCGGTGAACGCATGCACCGCACCGATGATGACCTGCATCGCTTCGAAAAGACTGTGGGCGATGATCGGCATCATCACGTTCAACTCAAGCTGCCCGGCTTGAGCGGCCATGGCGACAGTCGTATCCAGACCCACCACATAGAACATCGCCATATCGAGCATCTCAGCCATGACGGGATTGACCTTGCCCGGCATAATGCTCGAGCCCGGTTGGACGGCGGGCAAACGGATCTCGTCCAGCCCGGTGGAGGGACCCGAGGCCAGCAAACGAAAATCGTTGGCAATGCGGATCAAAGTGAGTGCCAATGTTCTCAGCGAGGCGGAAAAGGCAGCCGCATCCGCCATGGATTGCATCGATTCAAATAAATTATCAGACTCAGATAACTCAAGGCCGGTCAGTTCGGATAACTTCCTGACCATGCGCGCATGATATTCGGGGTGGGCGTTCAATCCGGACCCGACGGCTGTCCCGCCGATCCCCAAACGTTTCAGTCCTTCTGCCGCGTATTGAATCCGGTCGGCGTCACGTTCGACAGCTTTGGCGTACGCACTGAATTCCTGTCCCAACCGCACTGGGACGGCATCCTGCAAATGCGTTCGACCTGATTTGACAATATCGTCGAACTCAGCGGCTTTCGTATTCAACGCTTCTGCGAGCTTGTTTAGTGTATCCAATAATTCATCCAGACGCCACAAAGCCCCGAGACGGATGGCGGTGGGAATGGTATCGTTCGTGGATTGCGCCATGTTGACATGGTCATTGGGGTGGACGCGATATTCGCCGAGCTTCCCACCCATGATCTGTGTGGCACGGTTGGCAATGACTTCGTTGGTGTTCATGTTGTGACTCGTCCCCGCGCCCGCCTGGATGGGATCGACCACAAACTGATCGTTCCATTTGCCGTCGATCACTTCCTGCGCGGCCTGGATGATCGCCTGCGCACGGTCATGATCGAGCAATCCTAAATCAAGGTTGACCTCCGCCGCAGCGCGCTTGATCATCGCCATGGACCAGATAAATGCCTGGCGCGGCTTCAGCCCTGAGATTTGAAAGTTTTGCGTTGCCCGCTGAGTCTGCGCGCCATACAACGCCTCCGCAGGGACATGTACATCACCCAATGAATCATGTTCTATTCGTGTGGTCATGAGGCGAGTTTACCATAAGTCAATGCCAGCCACGCAATGACAAAACCGGGCTTACATCTACTTACGTTTTCTTCAGGAAATCATTTCCCGCCAAAAAATCGGAGACTGCCACTCGGAACGCCTTGGGAGGGGGCTTCTCTCAGGGATCGTTGGGTCGGGATGGGACTGATCTTAATCCACACTCGAAAGTCGGGCTGGACTGCAACTCAGTTCGGTTCGTCCTTTTGTGTGGGGATTTGAAATCTACTTATTTGGATTTTGACATCAAAGTTTCCTCTTGGAATGACGGTGAAGGTGACACGATACAATCCCACGTCTGCGACGATGCGATAGCGTTCCATGCCGAGATTATATTCCCCGTCATTGAGACCTTCGGTCTACATTTCAGCAAGGTCGGAGACCATTGCCGAGCGGAGCAGCGGTTAATATAAGGCGAACTCGACCCTTAGCTAGCCACAAAGACAGTTTCTTCAACTGGTCAAAAACTTTACACTAGATTAATCATCACCCAAAATCATCAAGTCAAAGTCTAGTGTTGCTTGTAACATTGCTAGCTCAGAAAGCACATCAGGAGTGAGGGTTAATATAGGGGGTTCATCTTGTATATATATTACGCATCCTAATTCACATTCCAAATCAAAATCTCGGCACATTTTTTTAATCAAGTCAGCTTTAGGCGATAGAATTTGAAGTAGTTGCTTAAGAGGCCTCCTAAAATCGTTGCTATCAATATCAGGATTAGCTTCTAAGCACCAAGCGTTCTCTTTTCTTTTTATTTTTAGTTCCTTAACAACATTGTCTGCTTTTATCTGCACATGTTCCCCAGCATTCCATGACTTTGTAGGGCTGATGCCAATGATGTTCGTAATTTCTTCTGGAGATAATTTCGTTCCAAGTATACAAAATTTGACTTTTATTTCAGATTTCATTAATCGAGTCCTTATCCATACATTAATTGCCTGCGTAAGAATATATGAGAGTATCCAACGAAGAATAGCTACTGGGTACCGAGTGCTGAGAGATCTTGAAGATTCCATCCACGTACAGGGTCTTGCTGCCACCCGGGTTGATCTTCTTGACCAGGTTACTATCGCCATCATAGACAAAGGAGGTGGTCCGCCCACTGACCACGACGGAAATCAGGCGGT
>Ga0065707_10000465_pt1 | contig 36218 bp, 34 predicted proteins | sample SwiRhicommuniRL3_FD_59094 | JGI IMG/M metagenome (GOLD analysis project Ga0065707, IMG submission 59094) | Switchgrass rhizosphere bacterial communities from Rose Lake, Michigan, USA - RL3 v2 (version 2) | ecosystem: Host-associated > Plants > Roots > Rhizosphere > Soil | place: East Lansing...
CCGTTCGGTCCGATGGACTATTATCAGGAGACCAAGCTCAAGGCGGAGCTGGCGTGCCGTGCGCCGGGGGCGGCGGACGGCATCGAGATGGTGGTGATCCGGCCCTGCTCGATCTACGGGCCGGGCGACGTGCGGCTCCTGAAGATGTTCAGCATGGTGCAGAAGGGGGTGTTCCTGTTCGTGGGCGACGGGCGGCCCAACTTCCATCCGGTCTATATCGACGATCTGGTCGAGGGTTTCATGCTGGCGATGACCAGCCCANANGCGGCGGGCGAGGTGTTCATCATCGGNGCGGCGGATTATGNGCCGCTGCGGGAGTTTGTNGGGACGGCGGCGCGTACCGTCGGCGCGAGCCCGCCAAGGCATCACATCCCGTTCGGGATCATGGAGGTGGCGGCGCGGATCTGCGAGGCGGTGTTCATCCCGCTCGGCATCAGCCCGCCCTTGCACCGGCGGCGCCTGAGCTTCTTCTCGTCCAACCGGTCCTTCTCGATCGAGAAGGCCCGCCGCATGCTCGGCTACCAGCCCAGGGTCGACCTCGCCGAAGGCTTCAAACGCACCGTCCAGTGGTATTACGACCAGGGGCTGCTTACCCCCAAAAAATGATCAGGATTCAACGTCCGCCTGGGCGGTTGCGTCCTCAAGCCTTTCTTCCGCCGATCGATCCTGTGGAGTCAGCGGCTGCGGCGGGCGCTTGACCACCGTATAAGCCAGATGGGCGCTCGGCGCCGCCCCCAGCAACGTGCCGATACCCGCTCCGGCTACCAGTCCGGCGAGGCCGAACGTCGTTCCGCCAATCCATGCGCCGGCGGTACCGAAGCCGATCATCAGCCAGCTTTGCCAGTTGAGCCCGCGAACGTCAGCCGAAGTGCCGCAGGCGGAAATCAGCGCGCGGGGCAAGCCGCTGAGCACCTTGGCGGCGCCGTTGAGGCAGGCCGCGCCCACCAGCAACAGTGAAAGCTGATACTTGCCGTTGGTGATGATCGCGGTCAGCGGCGGCGAGACCGCCATCACGACAATGCTCGCGACGATCACCACCGCGATCACTGCGGTGATTTCCTGTCGGATCGCCCTGTTTCGCTCCGCCACTGTCTTGGCGCGGCGCAGCTTCGGCACCAGCGAAAAGCCGACGCCAGAGCGCAGCATGCGATAGGGGAACAGCGCCACCGAGGCGAGCACCGCGAAGCTCGCCAGCGCCTCGACGCCCAACACCTTTGGCGCGACCAGCCGTTCGAGCTGGACCACGACCGCGCTGGCGGCGAGAATGCTGACGAAGCTCAGCGCTTCCATCAGCGGCACGCGCTGGCTCGGATCGCCCGAGCCCTTCTGCACGGTCAGCGCCCGGGCCCAACCGATCGCGGCCGCCGTCGCTACGCCGACACCTAGCAAGGTAAAGGCGAAGGAGGCGGCGTGGATGCCGAGCACCATGCAGACGCCGCCGCTGATCACCACCGTCCAGTTCGCGGCATTGTTGATCAGCAGCGCGGTCATCTGGTGACCTTCCCGGCGGAGCACCGCGCAGGACACGGTCAGCATGCCAGCGGCGATGGTCGCGGCGAATAGGAGGGCCAGCAGGCCGGAATCGAGTTGGTAGAAGAAGCCGGCGATGCCGAGCGCGATCAGCGAGACCGCAGCGCCGGACAATATGATCCGTCCGGCCACGCGCAGGTCCAGCCTCGCATTATGGCGCAGCGAGGCCTCGTCGAAGCCCAAGGGCGCCACCATCGCGAAGATGTTGAAGATCGCGACCGCAAGCGCATAACGGCCATATTCTTCCACCGGCATCACCCGCGCCAGGATCAGATTGCCGAGCGCGAACGCCGCGCCGCCGATGCCGAAGCCGATCGCAGCTTGAAGGCTCGATGATTTGAACAATTTCGCTACCAGCGCCACGCCATGCCCCTGTAAGAAATTTTGGAAAATGCCTTAGGCACCAGCGGTTGCCGAAGCCTTGCGGCTGAACTTCTCCGCCACCCGACGACATTCGCTAAGCAGCAGGCGCGCGCTCTTGTCCCAGGAAAAATCCGCCGCGCGGCGCAGTGAGGCGGCGGACATGTCGGCCGCGACCTGATCGTCCTGGAGCCGCAGCATTGCCTGCCGCAACCCTTCCGCATCCTGCGGGTCGACCAGGATCGCGGCGTCGGCGACCACTTCGGGGCAGGCCGGCGCGGTCGAGGTGATGATCGGGCAGCCGCACGCCATCGCCTCGACCAGTGGAATGCCGAAGCTTTCATATTCCGACGGGAAGATCAGCGCGCGCGCCGAAGCATAAAGGCCAGGCATGTCGCCATGATCGATCAGTCCAGGCATCCGGACCAGCGCCGGATCGATATAGGGCGCGAGCAGATCCGGGGTCAGGCGGTCGGTGATTCCCGCGCCGACGATGACCAGCGGCTTGACCGGCTCGCCGGCCGCGCGGGCGAGCCCATAGGCTTCGAGCACCTTGCCCACGCCCTTGCGCGGGGACAGCTTCTGGTGGGTCTCGTCGACGCGGGTATAGCCCTTCACCACCATCAGGAAGAATGGCTCGTCCGGAAGGCTGTATTTCACCCGCAACGCGGCCTTGTCCGCGTCGCTGACTGGATGAAACCGGCCGTCGGCGGCGGGATAGACCGTCGTCATCTTCTCGAACGGCACCCCGGCAAAGCGGTTCAGTTCGCGCGAGAGGCTGTCGCTGATCGTCAGCACCCGTTTGGCCTTCCGGCAATATCGGGGGATGGCAAGCATATTGTAGTAGCGGTCCATCCGGTCCGCGAAGGACGGATAGAGATGGGGATGGGTCCAATATTCGGTGCCGCGCTGCTGGCAAATCGTCGGGATCCGCGTCATCAGGGGGACGGTGAATTTGTAATGGAACAGCACGTCGAGTTGCTTCTTCGCGGCCGCCCGCGGCACCAGCCACTGATCCCATTTCAGCTTGCCGCCGCCCTCGACCAGCACCTCCTCGACATTGGAGACATCGGCGAACCGGCCGATTTGTTCGGGGTAACGGAAGAACAGGACGTAAGTGTTGCGCTGATCGATCCCGAGCAGGGTCTTGAACAGCGTCCGCATATAGACGGCGGCGCCGTCAACCTCGTCGAATCCGCGCATCATCATGCCGATCCGCAAGGGGCGCCCGCTGTCGTCCTGGATCATCCGCCCGTCCCTGATTCGCGTGGAAGATAGCGACGGCGCGTTTTTATAGCTGCCGCAGTATCATAATGGAGCAACACTATTAGGCAAAAACCGGTTGCGGAAGAAATAACGAAAATTGACTCAAATCATGTCGCCGCCGTAGATGACACGGTATTTTTCGGCGTTCGCGTGTTTCAGGGGGCTTCATGAACAATCGCCCAAGCCATTCCGACAGCCATTTCAGAGCGTGTCGGCAATTTACGCACGCTCAACATATTCCGATCAAAACTGGTCTGCCGAGGTAAAGGGGGCAAGATGAGCCAGGATATCGCTGAAACGAGCCGTTTGGCACCTCCTTCATCCGGATGGTTCCAATCCAATGTACGTGAGTGGGGCGGCCCCACCATATTGCTCCTGGTTTCGCTGCTTGCCTTCATGGTCGCCAAGCATGGCCTCATGTGGGTGACCACCTTGCAGTCCTCGCCGCTCTGGCTGGTGGTGGCGACCTTCCTGTTCGCTGCGGCGACTTCGTCGGTTCGCTACAGCGTGATGGCCGATGCGCCGCGCGTCATTCTGCGCTCGATCGCGATGATGGTGCTGTTCCAGGTCGCCTGCGAGGCATTCGGGGCGGTCTATGGCGCTCCCAATCTTCTGTTCAGCGAAGGCCCGGACCTGCCATTCTTCCGTTACGGCGCCGCGATCGCCCTGATCGCTGGCGTGCTTTCCTGGTACCGCCCGTCCTTCGCGATCTGCCTGATCGTCCATTATGTGCTGTTTCGCGAGCGGATAAGCGCCAACGGATCGATCCCGATCGTCCGCACCGACTATATGAACATGACCGACGTCGCGCTGTTCATCGCGATCGGAACGCTGTGCATGGTAGCGCTGACGCGGAACGAGCGTTTCGCGAGCCTGCGCGGCGCGTTGCCCGATTTCGCCGCCCTGCGCGAGCGCGCCTTCCTGCTGCTGTGGGCAGGCGGCGTGGGCGCCCATCTCGGCAACTATTTCTGGTCGGGCGTCGCCAAGCTCCAGGCCGGGCAGGATCGGCCGTTCACCTGGCTGTTCGAGAATCCGACCCAGACCGCAATCGTGATCGGGCTGGAGCGTGGCGACAATCCGCTCGCCATGTTCCCGGGGCTGCTTCAGTTCGTCTGGGACGCGATCATCTTCATGACTCCGGTGATCAATCCGATGGTGCTGGGCTTCCAGTGCCTCGTGATCTTCGCCTCGATCAACCGGCGGACGCTGCTCACCTTCACGGTGTTCTTCGATCTGTTCCACATCATCGTCTATTTCACGCTTGGCGCGATCTTCCAGTTCTGGGTGTTCGTGAACCTGCTGGTATTCGCCTCGGTGCTGACCATCCCCAAGGAGAAATTCACCAACGCGATCCGTATCGTGATGCTTATCTTCACGATCTGGGGCAATTACATATTCTACACCAGCCACCTCGGCTGGCTTGATGGCGGCAAGATCGCGGCGCCGAACGTCTATGCCGAAACCAAAGACGGGCGGCGGGTGCTGATGCCGGCCGTGTTCTTCGGCATCTTCTCCTACACGATCAACCAGACGCAGGCCTATATTCCACCTGGCCATTTCAAGCAGACCCACGGCGGCAATCACAAGAATCTCCCAGATTTCTACGACGCGCAGGTGTGCGGGCCTAAGGTTCAGGGCGAACAGAAGACCGGCGTCAGCCTGCAGGCGATGCAGAACCTGATCCGCAACACCGATCGCTTCATGCGCGACCATCCGGCAGTGAAGAATTACAACCTCTATTATATTTATCCGCACCACATGTTGCCAAATCCGCCGATGTTTTCGGATTTCAACAAGCTGAGCATGGACGATATCGTCCGCTATCACTATGTAGTGGACTCGGTGTGTCTCAGCCTGAAGGACGGCAAACTGCACCGGGATGTTCGCAAGCATTGGGAGATCCCCGTTGACATCGCCAAGCCCTGACAAGCCCGAGGGCCTTCAGATCGTCTATGACGGAGAATGCCCGTTCTGCAGCCGCTTCGTGACGCTCTACAAAGCGAAGAGCGTCGTCGGGCGTGTGGACCTCATCGACGCGCGCGAGGATCATCCCGCCGTGCGGCTGGTCAAATCGAAAGGTCTTAATCTAGACGAGGGCATGGCCGTACTCTGGGATGGCCAGATCTATCACGGTGCGGACGCAGTGCATTTCATGGCGATGGTTGGCTCGGAAAACGGCCTGTTCAACAAGCTCAACAAGGCGATCTTCCGGGTGAAGCCGGTTGCGCGTGCGCTCTATCCCTGGATGGTGTTCGGCCGGAACACGACGCTTCGCTTGTTGGGCCGCAAGCAGCTGGCCAAGGCCGCCAAGCCGGTCCCCGTGAACGAGGGCTGACGCAGCCTTATTTGCCGAGTTTGTCGATCTTCGACTGAAGGTCGGCCAACTGATCCTTCAGCGAGGAGAGTTCATCGCCCTCCTTGAGCGGCGATGAAGGCGCGGGCGCCTCTGTGCCTGGCGCGCCCTTGAAGGCGTTTGCTGCGGCCTCGAACATTTCCATGTTGCGCTTGGCGAGTGCGGCGAACGGCCCGCCCGCGAAAGCGCCTTCCATCGCGCTGCGGAACTGTGCCTGATTGCGGCGGAAAGCCTCCATCGAGGCTTCGAGATATTGCGGCACCATCGCCTGCATCGAATCGCCGTAAAGCGAAATCAGCTGACGCAGGAAATTCACGGGCAGCATCGTCTGGCCGCGATTTTCCTCCTCCATGATGATCTGGGTGAGAATGTTGTGCGTGATATCCTCTTCGGTCTTGGCGTCGATCACCTTGAAATCACGGCCCTCCCGCGTCATCAGCGCGAGGTGGTCCAGCGTGATGTAGCTTGAGCTTTCGGTATTATAGAGCCGCCGGTTAGCGTATTTCTTGATTATGACCGTGCCCGAGCCGCCCGATGATTTCGCCATGAATCCGTCCAATCCGGTGGATATCCCCGCATCTTCAATAGCATCAATCGTTTCCGCATCGCAACATGAGTCTGCGTCGCAGCATCAGGGTGCGGCGCAGCATGAGCCGAGGCCGCTTCCGCTTTTTCTGCAGATCCTGCTCGAGGAAGCAAAAGGCGATGCGGGGTTCGTCCGGGATGTGCTTTCCGGGGTACGGGCATATCGGTCCGCCGCGCGTCCCCCCAGGCGTACCAGCGGGCGCGAAATCTTTCGGCTGGGTCGGGCGCGGGTCATCGAGTTCGCATCGGAAGGGCCGCCGGTCCTGTTCGTGCCGTCGCTCATCAATCCGCCCTATGTTCTGGATCTCCGGCCCGGCAACAGTTTGCTGCAATGGCTCGGGAGCCAGGGCTTGCGGCCATTGCTGCTGGATTGGGGCGATCCTGGTGAGGGGGACGCCGATCTCTCCGTCGCGGGGCATGTGGAACAGCTCATTCTTCCGGTCATGGAGCAGCTCGGGCCCGGCCTGATCCTGGCGGGATATTGCCTGGGCGGAACTATGGTGCTGGCCGCCGCCATATGTCTCCCGGTTCGGGGGGTGGTGACGCTTGCGGCGCCGTGGGATTTTGGCGGCTATCCTCCGGACACCCGATCGCAATTGACGCAGGTGTGGCAGGCGGGCAGGCCCGCCGCCGAGGCGCTGAACCTGTTCCCGATGGAAATGCTGCAAAGCGCCTTCTGGCGGCTTGATCCGCAGCGAACGCTTCGAAAATTCGCTGCGTTCGGCAAGCTGGTGGCGGAATCGCCGGAGGCGAACGCCTTTGTGGCGCTGGAGGATTGGGCGAATGACGGACCGCCCCTGACCGTGCCTGCTGCCCGCGAGCTTTTCGAGGACATGTACGGTGCGAATGTGACCGGAAAAGGCGAATGGCTCGTGGCCGGCCAAATCATTGACCCAGCCAAGCTTGAATGCCCCGCGCTCCACATTATCTCCACCAGCGACAGGATCGTTCCCGCAGCCAGTGCAGCGAAAATCGGCGAACATCTTGTCCTGGATCAAGGTCATGTCGGCATGATCATCGGACGGCGCGCGCGAACAACGCTCTGGGAGCCGCTGCGGGCTTGGCTTTCGCAACCGCGGTAAAGTTGATAGGGGCGCCGCAAACGATCTTCGCAGGAGCAAGAAACATGACTGATGTCGTCATTGTCGCCGCAAAGCGCACCCCGGTCGGGAGCTTTCTTGGCGCACTCGGGGGCACGCCTGCGCACGAGCTCGGGCGCGTCGCCATCGAGGCGGCGCTGGCCCAGGCGGCTGTCGCCCCGGAAGAGGTTTCAGAAGTGATCCTCGGTCAGGTGCTGACCGCCGGGCAGGGCCAGAATCCTGCCCGCCAGGCCGCGATCCATGCCGGTATCCCCAAGGAAGCGACCGCGATGGGTGTCAACCAGGTGTGCGGCTCCGGGCTTCGCGCCGTCGCGCTGGGCGTGCAGGCGATCAAGGCGGGCGATTCGAAGATCGTGGTCGCGGGCGGGCAGGAGAGCATGTCGCTTTCCCAGCACAGCCAGTTCCTGCGCAACGGCACCAAGATGGGCAATATCGGCCTGGTCGATACCATGGTCAACGACGGCCTCACCGAAGCATTCAACGCGTATCACATGGGCATCACCGCCGAGAATCTGGCGGAAAAATATCAGATCACCCGCGACGAGCAGGATCGTTTCGCCGTCGGTAGCCAGAACAAGGCCGAAGCCGCTCGCGGCAGCGGCCGATTCAAGGATGAGATTGCCCCCGTGACCGTCAAGGGCCGCAAGGGCGATACCATCGTGTCCGACGACGAATATATTCGCGCCGGCGCGACGATGGAGGCCATGCAGGGCCTTAAGCCCGCCTTCAAAAAGGACGGCACCGTCACCGCCGGCAATGCGAGCGGCATTAATGACGGCGCCGCCGCGCTCGTGCTGATGTCTGCCGATGAGGCAGCCAAACGCGGCGCGACCGTGCTTGGCCGGATTGCCAGCTGGGCGACCTGCGGCGTCGATCCGACGATCATGGGGATCGGTCCCGTCCCGGCCAGCAAGCGGGCGCTGGAGAAAGCGGGCTGGAAGCTCGCCGATCTCGATCTGATTGAGGCCAACGAGGCCTTCGCCGCTCAGGCGCTGGCGGTCGGCAAGGAACTTGGCTGGAACCCCGATGTCGTAAACGTCAACGGCGGCGCGATCGCGATCGGCCATCCGATCGGCGCATCGGGCGCCCGCGTGCTGACCACCCTGCTTTATGAAATGGGTAAGCGGGACGCCAAAAAGGGCCTCGCCACCTTGTGCATTGGCGGCGGCATGGGAATCGCGCTGACTGTTGAAAGATGACAGCTACAATTCATGCTGAAATCAGCAAAAGAACCTGGATCGAATCCCAGCGGAGTTGCCCTGCAATTCCGTTGTTGTGCTTATCTATGTATGATACAGGCTAAACCTGACAATTTGGTCGCTTGCTAAAAAAACACGCCGGTCACGCGCGAATTCTTTGGGGGCGATATGAACGAACTGTCACCGGCTGCGGAATCTTCGCGTGAGGTCGTCGAAGCGAAACGGCGACTTGAAGGCATCGTCGATAGCGCGATGGATGCCATCATCACGATCAACGAAAATAACGATATCATATTGTTCAATCCCGCTGCGGAGCGGATGTTCGGCGTGCCGCGGGAGCAAGCCCTTGGACAGCCGATCTCGCGTTTCATTCCGCGGCGATACCACATCGCCCACGAGGAGCATATCCGGCGCTTCCGCAAGACCGGCGTCACGGGCCGCAGTATGGGCGCGCTTGGCGCAATCAGCGGATCGCGGGCAGACGGGCAGGAATTTCCGATCGAAGCCTCGATCTCTCAGGTGGACGTCAACGGCGAGCGGCTGGCGACAGTGATCCTGCGCGACATCACCGAGCGCAAGGCCAATGAAGAAGCCCGCCTCCTGCTGGCGCGTGAAGTGGACCACCGCGCCAAAAACGCGCTGGCGGTGGTTCAAGCCCTTGTTTCGCTTACCAGCGCGCCTTCGACCGAGACGTTCATAGCCGCGGTTCAGGGCCGCGTCGCGGCGCTGGCGAGGGCGCATAGCCTGTTGGCGCAGAACCGCTGGAAAGGCGGCGATCTGAATGAGATCATTCGCGAAGAGGTGAGCGCATACGGCAAGGCTGAACAGATCACATGTACCGGACCGGATATTGCCTTGGCGCCGAATGCGGTCCAGCCGATCAGTCTGATCATCCATGAACTGGCGACCAATGCCGTCAAATATGGCGCGCTCTCGACCCCGTCAGGCCGGGTCGACCTGACATGGAGCATCTCTGACGACGGCAAATTGGCGCTGCGCTGGACCGAGATGGGAGGCCCCCTTGTGACGGAGCCTCTATCCCGCGGCTTTGGATCCACGCTTATCACCACGGTTGGCGCCAAACAGCTCGGCGGCGACATATCGATTGCCTGGCATCCGGGAGGCATTGCCGTGAATGCCGTGCTGCCCCAGGAAACCTACCTGGCGGATCAACTCAAGCAAGGCGCCAGAGCTGTAAGCGAAGATAGGGCTTCCGGTCCCAGCGAGGGTCGTCTGCTGATCGTCGAAGATGAGACGCTGGTGGCGCTTGAGCTTTCAAGGGCCATGACGGACAGCGGCTGGGATGTAATCGGCCCGGCTTCGACGCTGGAAGAGGCGTTCCGCCTGCTCTCGGGCGGTGATCCTCCGGATGCCGCGGTGCTCGACGTCAATCTGCATGGCGAGATGGTCTATCCTCTCGCCGATCTGCTCGAGTCGAGGGGTATACCCTTCCTGTTTTGCAGCGGCTACGAGTTGCTCAATCACGGTAATCGGTATCGGCATTCGCCGGTGGTGCGCAAGCCGACCAGTTTTGCCATTCTGATGGCGGAATTGCGCAAGATCCTGCCGATGCGCGGAAATGGACCCGTACCGCAACTGGCCTGAATGGATGCGGCCCCGGCCCTCGTCGCGAGATGCCGGGGCGGAACGGTTCAGCCCTTGGGGTGCGCCTCCAGCCACGCCAGCACCTTGTCGGGCGCGCTTTCGCCATAGGGATCATCGTCGGTGCCTTCGTCGTTAATGCCAGGCTCCTCGAACCAGCCCACGATCTTGCCGTCGTCGACCACCATCGCATAGCGCCAGCTGCGGTCGCCGAAGCCGAGATGATCCTTGTTGATCAGCATGCCCATGCGGCGCGTGAAATCCCCCGAGCCGTCGGGCAGCATCTTGGTCTTGGTGACGCCGAGATTCTTGGCCCACTGGTACATGACGAAGGCGTCGTTGACCGACAGGCAATATACCTCGTCCGCGCCAGCGGCCTTGAGCGCATCATAGTCGCGTTCATAGGCGGGGCACTGTTCCGTCGAGCATGTCGGCGTGAAGGCGCCCGGTAGCGCGAACACCACGACGCGGCGGCCCTTGAACAGATCGCCGGTGTGGACGTCCTGCCAGCGGAAAGGATTGGGCCCGCCGACGCTCTCGTCGCGGACGCGGGTCTTCAGGGTAACGTTGGGGACGGTGCGTCCGATCATTGTCTGGCTCCTTGTTGATGGTTGCGCTTAACCCGTCACACCCAGGCAGAGCCAACGAGTTTAGGGCCTTACAGTGATCGACTGGATCGATTGTTCCATCATTCGTGACGAAGTGCGTCGATCGGATTGAGTGCGGCGGCGCGCCGTGCCGGGAAATATCCGAACACCACCCCGATCAATGCCGAAAACAGGAAAGAGCAGATGTTGATGAAGGGGTCGAACAGGAACGGCACCCCCATCACGGGCGTCAGCGCGATCGTCGCGACCAGCGCCAGGATCACGCCGATCACGCCACCGAGGCTCGACAGGACGACGGCCTCGACCAGGAATTGCAGCAGCACCTCCTGGCTCAGCGCGCCGATCGCCAGCCGGATGCCGATCTCGCGAGTGCGCTCGGTAACGGAGACAAGCATGATGTTCATGATCCCGATCCCGCCGACGATCAGGCTTACCCCAGCCACCGCACCCAGCAACCCGGTCATCACGCGGGTGGAGCTGGAAATCGCATCCGAGATCTGCCGCGTGTCGAACACGCTGAAATTGTCCGGCTGGTCCCCGGTCAGATGCCTCCGCTCCCGTAGCAGGCCGGACAGCGATTGCTGCACGACCTGCGTGTCATAATCATCGTCCACCGCCACCATGATCGAACGGAGATCCTGATTGCCGGTGAAACGGCGCTGCACGAGCTTCAGCGGCATGATCACCGTATCGTCCTGATCATTGCCGAAGCCACCCTGCCCCCGCGTCGACAGTACGCCGATCACGGTGCACGACACATCCTTCACCCGAAACCGCTGGCCGACCGGATCGATCCCCTGGAACAGATTGGCGACAATGGTCGTGCCGATGACGCAGACTGCCTTTCCGGCCTGCTCCTCCTCCGGCGAGAAGCGGCGGCCCTCCAGGATCGTCCAGCGCTGCGCGTCGAAATAATCGTTGGTGGTGCCGTTGACGGTGGTCGACCAGTTTTGCGCGTTGCGGACGGCGGTGGCGGTGGTCTGCGCCTGCCCGGCCACGGCGCGCACGCCCGCGATCTGCTCGCGGATCGCCTCGATGTCGTCATCCTTGAACGGCGGCGGGCTTTCTCCGTCGCTGCCCGGCCCCATCCTTTGGCCCGGCCGCACCGAGAGGATGTTCGATCCCAGTGAGCTGATCTGCTGCTTGACCGCCGCCGTCGCGCCGTTGCCGAGCGTTACCATCGTGATCACCGCCGCGACACCTATGACGATGCCGAGGATGGTCAGGAAGGACCGCAGCAAATGGCGCCGTATCTCCCGGAAGGCGAGGATCAGGGTCGTGCCGAGCATTACGCCGTTTCCCTCGTCTCGATCCGCTCGACGAGGCCATCGCGGAAATGGACCACGGTATGCGCGAAAGCCGCCATCTCCGGTTCGTGGGTCACCAGCAATATGGTTATGCCGGCATTGCGGTTGAGGTCGGTCAGCAGTTCCATGATCTCGATCGAGCGTTCGCTGTCGAGATTGCCGGTCGGCTCGTCGGCGAGCAGCACGTCCGGGTGGGTGACGATCGCGCGGGCGATGGCGACGCGCTGTTGCTGTCCGCCCGAAAGCTCGGCCGGAGTATGATCGGCCCAGCGGTCGAGCCCGACCTTTTCGAGCGCCGCCATCGCCGCCTCATGCCGTTCGACCTTGCCCATGCCGCGATAGATCAGCGGCAACTCGACATTCTCGACCGCCGTGGTCCGTGCCAGCAGGTTGAAACCCTGGAACACGAAGCCGAGATAGCGCCGCCTCAGCAGCGAGCGCTGATCGCGGTTGAGCGTCTCGATATGGACGCCGTGGAACAGGAATTCGCCCGAGGTCGGCTCATCGAGGCAGCCGAGAATGTTCATCGTCGTCGACTTGCCCGAGCCCGACGGGCCCATCACCGCCACGAAATCCCCGCTCTGGATATCGAGATCCACGCCCTTGAGTGCCTGGAACGCCGCCGGCCCCGTACCAAAGGTCTTGGTGATCCCGCGCAGGGAGATGAGGGGTTCGACCATCAGGCCCTCCCCCATCGGGCTAGCATCCACCCGGCACGTTGCGGAGAGGGATAGATGTTAAAGTTTGTTCTGTTCTGATTGAAACGTGACGTGCTCCTGCCGTCGCAGGAGCACGGCCCCGCCTCAACGGTGCGGGCTGGTCCCCCTTCCCATTTCGGGGAGGATATCACTGCGAGGCCCGCTGCCCGGTGATCACCTGCATGCCCGGCTTGAGATCGCTGGAGGTGACCGACGTATTGCGCCCATCGCTTGGGCCGGTGACGACCTGGATTGGCTGCGGCGATCCATCTTCGCCCACCACATAGAGTGTCTGGCGGCTGCCGATGCCGATCTTGCGCTCCTGCTGTCCGGCGCCGCGCCGGCCGCGCGGGCGCACCGTCATGCCGGTCATGAGCCCCTGATTTTGCTGGCCGGAGCTCGCCCCCCCCTTGCCCGGCGTAAAGCGCAGCGCGCCGTTGGGCACCAGCAGAGCGTTCCTGATCGATTGCACCGAGATGTCGGCTGTCGCGGTCATGCCGGGCAGCAGCTTGCCGTCCCTGTTATCGACCGTGAGAATGGCGTCATAGGCGACCACGGAGGAGCTGCTCGCCGCCGCCGCGCCGGACGATGAGGACGAGGACGCCGATTCGAGGTTGTTCGCCCCGAAATTGACGCGCTCGATCCTCGCCGGAAAGGTCTGGCCCGGATAGGCATCGACTGCGAAGCTGGCATTCTGGCCGCGCTTGACCTGCCCGACATCGGCTTCGTCGATCGCGACCTCCAGCTGCATCGAACGCAGGTCCTCGGCGATGATGAACAAAGTCGGCGTATTGAACGAAGCGGCGACGGTCTGCCCCGGCTCGATCTTGCGCGCGAGCACCACGCCGGTCACCGGCGCCTTGATCACGGCTTTCTGCCGGCGGGTCTGGTTGGACGAAAGATCGGCCTCGGCCGCGACGGCATTGGCTTCGGAGGACCGCAGCGAGGCTTCGGCGCGGTCGCGGGCGGCAATCGCCGATTCCATCTCGGTCTTGGCGGGCACCTTGCCACCGGAAAGCCTGTAGACCTGCTGGAATCGATTGAGTTGCGCCCGGGCCTCGGCCAGCGTCGCACGCGCCTGGTTGATATCGGCTTGCCGCGCGCCGAGCGTCGCCTGCGATTGGCGGATGGTATCGTCGAGCAGCTCGGTGTCGATGATCGCGAGCGTCTGTCCCTTCACGACATGATCGTTGAAATCGACGAGCACCTTGTCGACCGTCCCCGAAATCTCCGAGCCGACCTCGACCTGGTTCGTCGGCGCGAGATTGCCGGTCGCTGAAACCGTCACATTGAGCGGCCCGCGCCGGACCTCCTGCGTGATATATTGCGACTCGCCGTTGCCCGCGAAACAGCGCGAAAGCACGAACATCAGCCCGATCAGCAGGATCGCGGCGCCGGCCCAGATCGCGCGGCGGCGCCATTGCGAATCCGGTGGCGTGCCGAGGAACGCGTCAAGATCGGCCTGGCTTGTCTCGTCGGTCATGATCGTCTTCCGTCGGGCAACGGGGCCAGCGGATTCCATCCGCCGCCCAATGCGAGATAGAGCTGGATGAGCGCGGTTGCCTCATCCGCCCTGGCGGAGGCAAGGCCGTCGCGCGCGCTGAGCAGGCTGCGTTCGGCTTCCAGCAGCGTCTGGAAATCGGTCAGGCCCGCCCGGTACTGGCTGCGCGCGAGGATGGCGGCATTGCTTGCACCTTCCAGCGCTTCGGTGAGCGCCGTTTCCCGCTCGCGCGAGGAGCGTAGCGAAACGAGGCCGTTCTCGACATCCTCAAGCGCGGTCAGCACGGTCTGGCGGTAGGCGGCGAAAGCGCCCTCCGCCGCGGCGCGCTGGCTCCGGATCGCCGCCAGCCGGCGCCCGCCTTCGAAAATGACCTGGGTCAGGGTGGCGAACAGGCCGCCGGTCACGACGTTGCCGAGATTGCGGAGCGACAGCGCCGATGTGCCGACATTGCCGCTGAGATTGAGCGCGGGCAGGATCTGGGCCTCCGCCACGCCGATCCGGGCGGTTGCGGCGGCCAGCTGTCGCTCGGAAGCGCGCACATCGGGCCGCTGGCGCAGCGTGTCCGCAGGAATGCCGGTCGCGATCTCTGCGGGGCCGATCGGAATCGGCCGCACGAAATCAAGCTCCGCCTTGAGCGTTCCCGGCGCAACGCCCGTCAACACTGCGAGCCGGTTCTCGGCCCCCGCCAATGCCGTTTCCAGCGCCGGGATCGAGGCGGCGGTCTGCGCCCGCTGGGTGCGCGCCTGCTCGACGTCGAGCGAGGAGACGAGCCCGGCCTGCACCCGCCAGCGGGCAATTTCGAAATTCTCGTCCTGGGTCCGCAGAACGTCTCGAGCGATGTCGAGCCGGGCCTGCGCCTCACGCAAGGCGACATAGTTCGTCGCGGTCTCGGCGGCGATCGCGGTCTGCACCGAGGCCAGATCATAGCCTGCCGCCGCCAGTTCGGCCTTCGACGCTTCGACCGATCGCCGCGTGCCGCCGAACAGATCCACGGACCAATTGGCGTCGATCCCGGCGGAATAGCTGCTGGTATCACGCTGGCCATTGTCGAAGTTTCGCCCCGCGCGGCCCGTCCCGCCGATCGAAGGAAAGAAATCGGCGCGCGCCTGGATCAGCGACGCGCGGGCCTGGCGGAGGCGTGAAACGGCCTGAACGATATCGAGATTGGCGCCCAGTGCGCGGTCGACCAGCATCCCCAGCGTGGGGTCATCGAACTGTGTCCACCAGCGCGCCAGATTGGCCGGCGCTTCCTCTCGCGCCGGGGCCGTATAATGCGCCGGCACGCCAAGCGCGTCGGCGGATTGGGGATGGTAATTCGGGCCGGCCGCACAGCCCACCGTCAGCCCCGCCACGGCGGAAACCGCGAGCAGGGCGCGTAGTCCTTGCAAATTATGGGCAATAGGTTCGGATTTCACGCCCCACCGTTAGCGTCACCTCAGCTTACTTCAATCTGAATGAGCTAACGCCAACCATTATCACGCGCTTTGCGTTCCGTATCGGCATCGAGCGCATCGCCTTGCATCATCGCGGTCGCGGCCTGCATCACCAGCGCATCGCCCGATCCGGCCTGCCGATAGCCGCCGCCGGCTTCCGGACCGGCCGATGAATGGGTGACCGGCAGTTGCCAGCCATTGGTACCCCGACAGCCGATCCCGGACAGGGTTCCGGCTTCGAAGCTGCGGCAATATTGCCCGGCCCGGTCCCGGAAGCTGACGCCGATCCGCACCCTCGCCTCAGGGCCTTGGGCGGAGGCGAGCTGAACGTCGAGCGCCTTGGCCAGTTCCCCCTGCGCGACCAACGTGCCCTGATGGCTCTCGACGATTCCGCCGCTTCGGCCCGGCAGCACCAGTTGACCCGCCATGATGCCAACCGCCAGACTGGCCGCGATCGCGCCCCAATTGCCCCAGCCGGGCAGTCTTTTCCTGTCCTCCCGCGCGGCCCGCGCAGAGGCGAAATCGATGACATCGGCTTCCTGCTTCCGCAGCAAGCTCGCCAGCCGATCGGGCACCGGCGCTTCGGCGACCGGGCCAAAATGCGCATTCAGCCGCATCGCCACCCGGCGGTGCTGCGCCAGCTGCTCGCGCAAGGCGGGATCTTCGGCCAAGGCCTGCTCCACCCGTGCGCGATCGGCATCGCTGCACTCGCCGTCGGCATAGGCGATCAAAAGTTCCTCTTCGATCATCACGCCGCCTCCAGCATCTGCACCAGCGCCTGCCGCCCGCGCACCAGCCGCGAAGTCAGCGTGCCCATCGGTATCTCCAGGATCTCGGCCGCTTCCTTGTAGGCCAACCCTTCGACAAGGACGAGCGCGATCACCTCGCGCTGCTCGTCGGGCAGCTTCGCCATCGCGCGATCGACCTCGCTGATCGCAACATTGCGTTCGATCGCCTCATGGCCATCATCGCCGACATTCAGCCCGTCTTCCTCGGGCGCGAACGTCGCCGCGCGCCGGGTGCGGGCGCGGGCCTCGTCTATCCAGATATTCCGTATGATCCGATACATCCACGCATCCAGTCTCGTTCCCGGCTGCCACTGATCGCGCGCCTTGAGCGCACGCTCGATCGACAGCTGACACAGATCATCGGCGTCGGGATCGTTGCGGGCGAGAGAGCGGGCGAAGCGCCGCAAGCGCGGCAGCAGGGCCAGCATCTCGTCCTCGAACGTTCCTGTCGCCATCTTTTGTCCGATCGTGGATGAAACGGTTGGGCTTTGACGTTTAATCCACCAGCTATAGGAAAAAATGGTGAAGCGAAACGGATGCGAACCACACCGCCCTTGCTGATCGGCCTTGCCGTGGGGTTGCTGGCCACGGTGGCCGCGCCCGCGCAGGTGCTTGGCCCGCTCGACCGCACGGTCGGCGCGGTGGGCGGCGTCGTCAATGGCGTCGCCGGGCCGGTGCTCGATCCGCTGGTCGATCGCGCCCAGGCGGTGGTGGGCAATGTCCAGCGCCTCGCCGCCGATCGCGTCAGTCGCCTGACGGGCCTGGTCCGCCAGAACCGCGATACGCTGGAGCTGGACGATCGCGGCGATCCCGCCGTGCGCGGCGAGGTGCTGGGCGTCGATATCTCACCCTCGGCGCTCGCTGCCGCACGCAAAGCCGGCTTCACGCTTCTGGCCGACGAGCAAATCGAAGGCTTGGGCATTCACGGTTTCAGGCTCGCAGTCCCGAGCGGCATGCCGCTCGCCCGCGCACTGAAGACGTTGCGCAAGATCGCCCCGGGCGAATGGAGCGCCAACCAGCTCCACTTCGAAAGCGGTGTATCGGGCCTCGTGTCCGGCGGTCTCGCCACAACCGCGCAGGCGGGCAAGCCACGCATCGGCATGATCGACGGCGGGGTCGGCCAGCATCCCGCGCTGACCGGCCCGATCGAGCAGCGTGGATTCGCCAACGGCGCGCCCGCGCCAAGCGCGCATGGCACCGCGATCGCATCGCTGATTTCCGGTGAGGGCTCGTTCCGCGGCGTGTTGCCGGGCGCGCCGATCATGGTCGCTGACGTCTATGGCCGCGATCCCGCCGGGGGAAACGCGCTGGCACTCGCCCGCGCGATCGGATGGATGGCGGAGCGCGGCGTGGCGGTGGTGACGATCAGCCTGGTCGGCCCGGCCAATCCGCTGCTCGCGAGGGTCGTCTCCGCCGCACGAAGCAAGGGCATGGCGATCGTCGCGGCGGTCGGCAATGACGGCCCAGCCGCGCCGCCCGCTTACCCCGCCTCCTATCCCGGCGTCATCGCCGTCACCGGCGTCGACGGCCGCAACCGCGCGCTGATCGAGGCCGGTCGCGCGCTGCATCTCGATTATGCCGCGCCGGGCGCGGACATGCTTGGCGCGAAGGCCGGCGGCGGCACGATCGCGTTGCGCGGCACCTCCTATGCCGCGCCCCTCGTGGCCGCCCGGCTGGCCGCCTCCAATCTGGCGACGCTCGATCGCGAGGCGGTCGATCTCGGCAAGCGCGGTCCCGACAGGATTTACGGCCGCGGGCTCGTCTGCGGCGATTGCCGGACCAGGCCCTGATGCTCCAGCCGTTCGCCCTGAGTAGGGGCTGAGCGAAGTCGAAGACCCGTATCGAAGGGTCCTTCGATACACCACTTCGCCAGGCTCAGTGGTTACTCAGGACGAACGGAGTGGAAGAAAAATTTTCCACCATCGGGATTAAATCCACCCCGCGTCTCGTTCGCAGATTGGAGGGACGGCAAGTCCCGCCTTTGAGAAGGAGATTTCAGATGAACAAGAACCTGATCCTGACCGCGGCGGCAACGATCGCTTTTGCCGCGATCCCGGCGAACGCGCAGCTGCTTGGCGGCGGCGGTCTTGGCGGCGGCCTGGTGGGTGGCCTCGGCGGTTCGCTCAATGGCACGCTGGGCGGAACCCTCGGCGGCTCGATGGGCGGCCTCGGCAGCACTCTCGATTCCGCGACCAGCGGCAGCGCCAACGCCTCCGGCAGCGCGCGCGCCAACAAGAATGTCGATACCAAGAGCGGCCGCGCCAGCGCCGATGCCGGTCTGACCGGCGCGGTCGGCGGCACCGTCAACAGCGCGACCAATTCGACGCTCGGCTCGGTCACCGGATCGGGCAGCGCCAACGCCAGCGCTTCGAAGAGCGCCAATGCGGACGTGCAGGCGGTCGGCACCGATCAGGTGGCGAGCACCGCACAGCAGACCGCCTCGACCGCGCATAACACCGCCGCCCAGGTTCGCGGCACCGCGCAGGGCGCCGCAAACTCGGCGGTCAACAGCGCACAGAGCGCGGCCGGTTCGGCCAATGGATCCGTGAACGGCTCGCTCAGCGGCTCGGCTTCGGGCAGCGGCAGTGGAAATACCGCTACCAACTAAAGAAATTGGCAAGGATGCCGTTCCTATAAAAAGGGGGAGGAGGCCGGTAGGCGATATGCCGCCGGCCTTTTCCTCCCTACCGCTATAGCGAAGGCAAACGTTGCGGTTTCGCGCACCATTTCGCGATGGTACGCGAGGCCGCACGTTCTTGCAGCGCCGCCAGATCGGCGATCGTGAAGGCCGAAGCCTTGTCGATCCCCCCCAGCTCTTCCCAGGTAATCGGCGTCGCCACCGGCGCCTGCTCCCGCGCCCGCACCGCCCATGGCATGATCGCGGTGGCACCGCGCTGGTTGCGCAGCCAGTCGAGGAAGATGCGGCCCTTGCGCTCGACCTTCTTCATGTTGGCGGTGAACATTTCGGGCCTCGCTTCGCCCAGCGCGAGCGCGAAGCGGTGCGCGAAATCCTTGACCGCGTTCCATTGCGCCGATCGATCGAGCTGCACGATCACATGCACACCCTTGCCGCCGGAGAGCATCGGGTCGCTCTGCAGCCCCAGCGCCGCCAGCTCCTGCTTCACCACCAGCGCGGCTTTCTTGACGCCCTCGAAATCCACCCCCGGATCGGGATCGAGATCGAACACCATCCGATCCGGGCTTTCGATGTCATCGGCCAGCGATCCCCAGCCGTGGAACTCGATCGCCCCCATCTGCACGCAGGCGAGCACCCCGGCACCGTCATCGACATAGAGATAGTCGGCCATATCGCCATCTTTCTCGCGCACCGGCACATGATGGACATGCTCACCGAACGTCCCCGCGTCATGCTTCTGGAAGAAGCAGTGCTTGGCGCGCCCCTGCGGGCAGCGGACCAGGCTCACCGGCCGCCCGCCGGCGAAGCGCAGGATCGGATCGGCCATCGCCGCATAATAAGCGGCAAGCTCGCCTTTGGTGATCCCGCTTTCGGGGTAAATCACCCGGTCGGGGTTGCTGATCTTGATGCCGAACGGATCTTCCTCCACCACGGGCTGCGCCTTCTCGGGTTTCACGTCCTTGGCCGGCTTGTCCTCGCGCAGGCCGAGGAAGCTGGGGTGCCGCAACACGCCGCCCTGGCCCAGCGGAGCGGTCGTCTCGGTATAGGCGATCTCGGCGACCAGCTTCGGCGCGATCCAGTGCGCCCCGCGAACCGCGGCCCTGGGCGTATCGTCCACCGGCGCCGTCTTGCGCTCCAGCGGCTTCATCTTCGCCATCAGCTCGTCGATCCGCGCCATGGTGAAGCCGGTGCCGGCCTTGCCCGCATAATGAAGCGTGTCGCCGATCCACGTCCCCAGCAACAGCGCGCGGAAGCCGCGCTGCTTGTCGCTGGTCGTCCAGCCGATGATCACGAACTCCTGCCGGCAAGTGCATTTCACCTTCAGCCAACTCTGTGTTCGTCGCCCGCGATAGGGCGCGTCGGCGCGTTTCGAGACGATGCCTTCATAAGCTTCGCGGCAGAGCGCCTCGAACAATTCCTCGCCCCGCTCGACATGATCGGCATAATGGATCGGCTCCGGCGCGCCCTTGAGCAGCGCCTCCAGCCGCTGCTTGCGCTCACGGTTGGGAAGGCCGGTCAGGTCCTCGCCATCCAGCTCCAGCAGATCGAACGCGAAATAGGCAAGCGGAGCGCCGCCCTCCTTCAGCGCCTCCTGCAGGATGCGAAAATTGGGTTTGCCATTCGTATCGAGCGCCGCCACCTCACCGTCGATCAGGCAGGGTGGCAGATCAAGCCGCTCGAACGCGCCGACGATGGCCGCGAATTTCTCGGACCAGTCGAGCCCGGTCCGCGTAAACGCCCGCGCCTTGCCGCCCCCGACCGCGATCAGTGCGCGATAGCCGTCATATTTGACCTCGTGCAGCCATCCCGGCCCGGGCGGAACATGATCGGCCAGCGTGGCGAGCTGGGGGGAGCGAAAGGCTGGGGGCTTGTCCGCGCCCTTTCTCTTTTCGTCATTCCCGCGAAGGCGGGAATCCATATTCTCCGAACCGCGAGAGTCTTGAGACCCGGAGTGTCTGGATCCCCGCCTTCGCGGGGATGACGAGGAAGCATGGGATTCACTTTGCGGGTCAGCTTTCGCCTCGGCTTTGTCTGAATGCCAGACATCATTGCCATGGGCGATCTCGGCCATGCTCCGCCCGGTGGCGACGCTGGTCACTTCACGATCGACCAGATCGCCGCTGTCCCCCGCATAGCGATCGTCCACCTTGCGCAGCAGCCAGTTCTCGCGCTTCTCGCCGCCGCGCGGCTTCATCCGAACCAGCAGCCACTCGCCCTTCATCCGCTCCCCGTGGAGCATGAAATGCAGATGACCCTCGGCCAGCGTCTTGTGCGGATCCTTGCCGCCCACTGGCTCCCAGGTCCCGTCGTCCCACAGCATGACGGTGCCGCCGCCATATTCGCCCTCGGGTATGGTGCCCTCGAAATCGCCATAAGCGAGCGGATGATCCTCCGTGCGAACCGCCAGTCTTTTATCCTCGGGGTCGGGGCTTGGCCCCTTGGTCACCGCCCAGCTCTTGAGCACCCCGTCCAGCTCCAGGCGGAAATCGTAATGCAGCCGCGTCGCGTCATGCTTCTGGACGATGAAGCGGTTGCCATGCGCCCGCCCAAGCGCACCTTTCGGCTCGCGGGTCTTCTTGAAATCGCGCTTGGCGTTATAGGTCGCGAGGGGATTGGCCACTACTCCCCCTCCCGCAACCCAATATTCTCCTTCCCCTCAAGGGGAGGGACGTAAGGGTGGGGTAGCGCTGAAGGGGCTCGAAGCCCCTGAGGGGCTTTAACGCCATGAATTCTTTTGGACGCGCAGACGCGCGCACCCACCCCTACGCCCCTCCCTTGAAAGGGAGGGGGAATAAAGGAATCAAGCACGTTTCCTCGCGGCTGTTTTCCTCGCCGGCGCCGCCTTGCTCGCGGTTGCCGTCTTTGCCGCGGGCTTGCGCGCCGGCTTGCGATCATTCGCCGCCTCCGCCGGCCCGGCCCCCGGCTTGTCGAGCGACTTCTTCAGCGCCGCCATCAGGTCGACGACATTGCTGCCGCGCGCGGGCTTCTCCTCTTCTTCCTCGATGTCGAGCCGGCTGCTCTTGCTCTTGATCTTCCGCTCGATCAGATTCTTCAGCGCATCGACATAGCGGTTATGGAAATCGCTTGCGTCGAACTCGCCCGATTTCTTGTCGATCAAGGTCGTCGCGAGATCGAGCAGGTCCTCGTCCGGCTTGGCGTCGCCGATCGTGCGGAAATAACTCTGCGCCTTGTTGAGCTCGTCGTCATAACGCAGCGTTTCCAGCACCATGCCGCGCCCGCACGGCTTGAGGCTCACCACATATTCGCGCCCGCGCATCGCCAGTTGGCCGATCCCGATCTTCTTCGCCCGGCGCAGCGCCTCGCGCAGCACGATGAACGCCTCCTCGGCGAGGTCGTCGGCGGGCACCACATAATAGGGCTTGTCGAAATAGATCGGATCGATGTCGCCCTGATCGACGAACTGGGTCAATTCGAGTGTCTTCTTGCTCTCCAGCCTGACCCCTTCGATCTCTTTCTCGTCGAGCAGGACATAATTGCCCTTCTTATACTCATAGCCCTTGATGATCTCGTCACGGTCGACCGGGCCGATGCCGGGCACCACCTTCTCATATTGCACGCGCTTGCCGGACGGCTCGTGGATCTGGTGGAACGCAATGGTCGCGCCGCTGCGGGTGGCCGAATAGATCTCGACCGGGATCGAGACGAGCGCCAGCCTGATCTGTCCCTGCCAATATGCGCGTGCGGCCATCCGGAAATCCTTTCGCGACCGATTCAATCATTGGCGGGTTGAAGGGTTCCCTGCCTTTCCACCCGGTCAATCCGGCGGCGCGGGGATCGTCTGGGGTGTCTCGATCGGATCGTTGGGAACGAACGTAGGCGGATCTTCGGGCATCGGGATCGGATCGTCCTGCGGCACGTCGGCAGGCTCGACGGGCTGTAGGGGCTGGCTGGCCATGATGTTCTCCTCAAAGTATGAGAACGCCGGCGCTTAGCTTCTGCTCCACCCGGTGTCGTTGTCAGCTACCAGCAGCCTTTCCAGTTCGGGGTTGCGATCGACTGGCAGGTCCATCAACGAAAGATGCAGGGCGTCGCGATTGCGGCGCATAGCCGATCGTAGCGCTTCGGCCGCCCTCGCGCGATACATCCCAGCCATCTGGAGATGCGCCTGGCGCGCGGCCGGCGCGGTCGCTTTCTCCGCCAGCCTGACCTGGGTACTGTGCCGATCGGTGAAATATTCGAGATCGTCACGGATCGACAGCGGCTCCGCCCGGCCGCCACGCTTGCGGTGTTGTCTGAGGATTGCGGCCAGTTCCCTGGCCATCTTGGAATGAAGGAAACTCGTCATCAAACGCCGCGGGTCCCGTGAAGCTGTTGCAACGGCCCATCGGGCATCCCCTCGATTTTTCAGCTAATGGCTGTTGGCTCGGACGAGAAGCCGCCCGGCGCAGTCGAGATAGTGAACCTTCCTGAAGAGTTTGTGGCCGATCGCGTTTTACCCGTGATTAGCCATTGTTGTTGGGGACGATCCCGCCGGAAGGCGGTGCTGGAAAACCATGCTCGACAGTGTACCGCCCGATCGCTATGTTCCTGCTTCGTTCGCATTGGAGATCGCATGGCCAAACCGCTGAAACGCTATGTCTGCCAGGCTTGCGGCGGCGTCTCGCCCAAATGGCAGGGGCAGTGCGTCGATTGCGGCGAATGGAACACGCTGGTCGAGGAAGCGCCGAGCAATGTGACCCCCTTCGCGCTCAAGCATAATCTCCAGGGCGGCGGACGCGCGATCGAGCTGGTCGGGCTGGACGCGAGCATTCCGCTGCCGCCGCGGATGCCGACCGGCATCGCCGAATTCGATCGCGCAATCGGCGGCGGGCTGGTGCCGCGCTCGGCTACGCTGATCGGCGGCGATCCCGGCATCGGCAAATCGACGCTCCTGTTGCAGGCAGCGGCGCGGATCGCGCGGACCGGCGCGCACGTCGCCTATGTCTCGGGCGAGGAGGCGGCCGATCAGGTGCGGCTGCGCGCCCAGCGGCTGGGGCTCGGCGACGCCCCGGTACGGCTCGCCTCCGCCACTTCGGTCCGCGATATTCTGACCACGCTTTCCTCGGGTCCCGCGCCTGCGCTGCTGGTCATCGATTCGATCCAGACCATGCACAGCGATCTGATCGAGGGCGCACCGGGCACGGTGAGCCAGGTCCGTGCCTCCGCGCAGGAGCTGATCCGCTTCGCCAAGGAGCGCGGATCGGCGGTGATGCTGGTCGGCCATGTCACCAAGGACGGCACGATCGCCGGCCCGCGCGTGCTCGAGCACATGGTCGATACCGTGCTGAGCTTCGAGGGCGAGCGCAGCCATCAGTACCGCATCCTCCGCGCGATCAAGAACCGCTTCGGCGGCACCGACGAGATCGGCGTGTTCGCCATGGGCGAGGGCGGGCTTGACGAGGTCGGCAATCCCAGCGCGCTGTTCCTCACCTCGCGTGGCGAGGCGGTCGCCGGGACCACCGTCTTTCCGGCGATGGAAGGCACGCGGCCGGTACTGGTCGAGATCCAGGCGCTGGTGGTGCGGCTGGCAAGTGGGGCGACGCCGCGCCGGGCCGTGGTCGGCTGGGACAGCGGGCGGCTGGCGATGGTGCTGGCGGTGCTGGAGGCGCGCTGCGGCCTCGGCTTCTCGACCGCCGAGGTCTATCTCAACGTCGCGGGCGGCTATCGCCTGTCCGATCCCGCCGCTGATCTCGCGGTAGCGGCGGCGCTGGTCTCTGCGCTCTCGGAGCGGCCGGTTCCGGCCCACGCCATCGCCTTCGGCGAGATCGCGCTGTCGGGAGAGATCCGTCCGGTCGCGCATGGTGGTCTGCGCCTCAAGGAAGCGGCCAAGCTCGGCTTCGAAACCGCGCTCGTCCCCGCCGCACTGGCCGAAGGGAAGCAGGGCATGCGCCTGACCGGCTTTCGCCAGCTCGGCAATCTCGTTGACCATTTGCTGGGGCGTGGCTAGCCAACTTCCACTCCGTCATGCTGAACAAGTTCAGGGTGACGAAAGTCTTGTGGGGGTACAAAAACAATATGACCTCTTTGACCGCGCTGGACATGATCGTGCTGATCCTCGTCGTCGGCGGGGCGATCCTTGGCGCGATGCGCGGGTTCGTCAGCGAGGTGATCTCGCTCGGCACCTGGTTCGTGGCGATCTTCGCGCTCAAATTCTTCTTCGCGCCGGTCGAGACTTTCGTCGGCCGGTGGGTCGGCACCGGCACGGCGGGTGCGATCCTCGCCTTCGCGCTGGTGTTTGGCGTCGTGCTGCTGCTGGGCAAGCTCGCGGCAGCCTCGATCGGATCGAGCGTGCGCTATTCCGCGCTTAGCGGCCTCGATCGCCTGCTCGGCCTCGGCTTCGGCGCGCTCAAGGGCCTGGTGGTGGCGACGATCGGCTTCCTGATCATCAACCTCGCCCACGACACCCTGTTCGGCGGCGAGAGCAAGCGGCCGGACTGGATCACCCAGTCGCGCAGCCATGTCCTGCTCGACGCCAGCAGCCGCGCGATCGTCGATTTCGTCGAGGCGCGCCGGCACCGTGAACCGGACAAGGAGGAAAAGGGCAACACGGCCTCGACCTGAGCCGCCTGCCACCCTACATCCACCCCATGTCCGCCGCGCTCTACAACAGCACCATCCTCCGCCTCGCCACCGCGATCCCGCACCAGCATCGCCTGGCCGATGCGCAGGCCAGCGCCGAACGCCGTTCGCCGATTTGCGGCAGCCGCGTGATCGTCGATGTCCGGCTCGACGCCGATGGCCGTATCGCCGAGCTGGGGCAGGAAGTGCGCGCCTGCGCGCTGGGTCAGGCGTCGGCGGCCTTGATGGGTGAACACGCGATCGGCCGCAGTCTCGACGAGCTTGACGCCGCGCGCGACGCCCTGTCCGGCTTCCTTGCCGGCGAGCGCGATGATCCCGGTGATTGGCCGGGCCTCGATGTGTTCGCGCCGGCCCGCCCGCACAGCGCGCGCCATCCCTCGATCCGGCTCGCCTTCGAGGCCGTGGCCGAGGCCGCACACGCCGCGGCCGGGCGGTGAACACCGCAACCGATCCGGTATTCCTGTTGCGTGAAGGCGTGCTGCTGCTCGGCGCGGCGCTGGCCTTCGTTCTCCTCTTCCGTCGCCTGGGCCTCGGCGCGACCCTGGGCTATCTCGTCGCCGGCGCACTGATCGGCCCGCATGGCTTCCATCTCGTCGGGGGCGCGGCGGACAAGCTCGATTTCGCCGAACTTGGCATCGTCCTGTTGCTTTTCCTCGTCGGGCTTGAGCTCAATCCGGCGCGCTTGATGCGTCTCAAGCATGACATCTTCGGTCTCGGCACGGCGCAGGTGGTCGCCTGCGGAGCTGGGCTGGCGGCGATGATCTTCGTCCTGACGGGATTCAGCGCCGGGGCCGCGATCGCGCTCGGGCTACCGCTGGCATTGTCCTCGACGGCCCAGGTGCTGCCGATGCTGCGGTCGAGCGGACGGCTCAACACGCCCTATGGCGAACGCGCCTTCTCGATGCTGCTCTTTCAGGATCTTTCGATCGTGCCCCTGATCACGATCATCGCGGCGCTGTCCCGCGCGCCCGCCGAACCCACCGCTCCGCCCGGCTGGATGCTTGCACTGTACACGGTGCTGGCGGTCTTCGGCCTCGTGCTGGCGGGGCGCTACATTCTCAATCCGCTGTTCCGGCTGATCGGCGGACTTGGCGAGCGTGAGCTGTTCGTTGCCGCCGGCCTGTTTACCGTCGTCGCTGCTGCTGCGGTGATGGAATCGCTTCACCTGTCGCCCGCACTCGGCGCCTTCGTCGCGGGCGTAATGCTGGCGGACTCGCCCTACCGGCACGAGCTTGAGACCGATGTCGAGCCGTTCCGCACCATCCTGCTCGGCCTGTTCTTTCTCGCGGTCGGCATGATGCTGGATCTTCAGGCAATCGCCGCGCGGCCGCTGTTCGTGCTCAGCATCGCGCTGTGCGTCATCGTGATCAAGGCAGGCGTCATCTCCGCGCTGGCGCGCCTTTTCGGATCGGGCCGCCGCGAGGCATTGGCGCTCGGGCTGCTGCTGAGCCAGGGCGGGGAGTTCGGGTTCGTGCTCTTCGCACAGGCGCAGGCCGCGCAACTCATACAGCCGGAAGCCGCCAGCCTGTTCGGCGCGGTGATCACGCTGTCGATGGCCACCACGCCCTTCCTGATGATGATCGCGCGCCGCTATGTACGCCCCGCGCAGGACCGGAGCAGCCGCGAGGGTCCGGATGGCGTGCGCCCCGCGAGCGCGATCGTGGTCGGCTATGGCCGCTTCGGACAGACGGTGGCACAGATGCTGGCGGCGAAGGGAGTCGCGCTGACGCTGATCGATTCCAAGACGAAGCAGATCGACCTTTCGGAAGAGTTCGGGACGAAAGTCTATTTCGGTGACGGCACACGGATCGATCTGTTGCGCCAGGCCGGGGCGGAGGAGGCGCGCGTCATCCTCTTCTGCCATGATGATGCTGATTTCGATGCAGTCAGGCTCGAGCCGATCCTCGAAGCCTTTCCGCAGGCTGCCGTTCTCGTGCGGGTGTTCGATCGTCGGCAGTTGATCGCGCTGAACGATCTCGATCTGCGGGGCACGGTGCGGGAGGTGTTCGAATCCGCGGTCTGCATGGGAAGGCAGGCTTTGGCCGCGCTCGGGGTCAAGGACGAGACGATTGCATCCATCGAGGAAGAATATCGCCGGCGCGATCTCGATCGGCTGGATCGCCAGGCAAGCTCGGGCGATCTTCATGCCGGTGAGGAGATGGTTTTCCGGCCGGGTCAAAGATGGGTCAGGGAGGATCCCGATAATGAAACAGAATAAGGGGCTGGTCTCGCTCGCCGCGATCTCGGGTGCGCTGGCGGTGGCGGCGGGCGCGTTCGGCGCGCATGGCGCCCATGGCGATGCAGTGCGCTGGTTGCGGACCGGCGCCGAATATCAGCTCATTCACGCCATCGCGGCGATCTGCGCGCTTTCGCTGCCGCGCGGAAGGCTGGCGGCGATGCTGATGCTGTTGGGCGCGGCGCTGTTCGCCGGCTCGCTTTACGCGATGGCGCTCGGCGCCCCGCGAAGCTGGGGAATCGTCACGCCGGTCGGCGGCGCGGGCATGATCATCGGCTGGGTGGTGCTGGCGCTCGCGGCCCTCCGCTAGACGCGCGGCTCGCCATCGAGGAATCGCTCGACATCCTCCAGCGCGACATCCTTGTCGAGATAGGATTGACCGATCCCGCGCGCGAGGATGAAGGGCAGGCGCCCCGCCGACATCTTCTTGTCATGCAGCATATGACCGACCAGCGACTTTCCGCTCGCTGCTATCCCGGCATCGGCCAGCCCTGCCGGCAAGCCCACCACCCGCAGATGGGCGACGACACGCTCTGCCTCCTCGGAGGCGCATAACCCCTTGCTCGCTGAGAAGCGAAAGGCCAGCGCCATGCCTGCCGCCACCGCTTCGCCGTGCAGCAGCTTGTCGGAAAACCCCGTTTCCGCCTCCAGCGCGTGGCCGAAGGTATGACCCAGATTGAGCAGCGCGCGCCGCCCGCTCGTCTCGCGTTCGTCTGCGGCCACGGTCTCGGCCTTGGCAGCGACACTGACCGCGATGGCACGCCCCCGCGCATCGGCATCGCCGGCCATCAGCGCAGGTCCGTTCGCCTCGCACCAAGCGAAGAATTCAGGGTCACCAATCAGGCCATATTTGACCACCTCGGCATAGCCGGCGCCGACTTCGCGCACGGGCAGCGTGTCGAGCGTGGTCGGATCGATCAGCACGAAGCTCGGCTGGTGGAACGCGCCGATCAGGTTCTTGCCCGCCACCGTGTTGATCGCGGTCTTGCCGCCGACCGAGGAATCCACCTGCGCGAGCAGGCTGGTCGGGATCTGGATGAAGTTGCAGCCGCGCTTGAGGATCGCCGCGGCGAAGCCGACCAGATCGCCGATCACGCCCCCGCCGAGGGCGACGATATGGTCGCTGCGCTCGATCCCGCGCTCGAGCAGCGCATCGGAGAGCTTTGCCAGATCGCCCCAGCTCTTGGTGCCTTCGCCGGGACTGAGGACGATCGGATCGATGGCGATGTTCCAGGCACGTAGTCCCGCTTCCAGCCTTGGCAGTTGCGCAGCGGCCAGATTCTCGTCGGTGATGACGACGAAGCGTCCCCCGCGCGCATATTTGCCGATCAGTTCGCCAGCGCGATCGAGCGACCCGCCTTCGATATGCACATCATAGCTGCGCTCGCCGAGTGACACCGGAATCACCGTCATGCCGCGAGAGCCCTCACGATCGCATCCACCGTTTCGTCATGCGGCAACGCCTGGCTCCTGATATGAATCGGCGCCAGCGCATAGACGGGGTTGCGCACCGCCGCCAGCTCACCGAGGACGACCCGCTCATCGCGACCGTTCAGCAGCGGGCGGGTGCCCGATCGCCGCCGCACGCGCTCCACCAGCACGTCGAGATCGGCATCCAGCCAGATCGCGATCGCGCGATCGAGGATCAGCGCGCGGGTATCCGGTTGCATGAAGGCGCCGCCGCCGGTCGCGATCACCTTCGGAGGGCCATCGATCAGCCGGGCGATCACGCGGCGTTCGCCGTCGCGGAAATGCGCCTCGCCGAAGCGCTCGAAGATCTCGGCGATGGTCAGGTCCGCCGCGTCTTCGATCTCATGGTCGGCATCGACGAACGGCAGCTCCAGCCGCGCCGCCAGCCGCTTGCCCACGGTCGATTTGCCGACGCCCATCAGCCCCACCAGCACAATGGGACGATCGATGACGGGATGGGCAGGAAGCGGGGTGTTTTGCGACATTGAGACCGGGGCTATACACAGTGCCCCGGTCTCGGGCAAAAGACCGCCGCTCAGCAACGTCAGAACATTGCCAGGATATTTGGATGTCACGCGGTTCCATCACCCTTCTGCTCCTGCTCATCATCATCGTTGCGGGGGCGATCTGGCTCGCAAACAAGGATATTTCGGTCGCGCCGACCCGGGTTGAGAAGGTCGTGAACCCCAATGCGAAACCGCAATAAACGGATCGCCATCGCGCTCGCGGGGGTTGCCGGGCTGGCGTTGAGCCTGCCGGCGATCGGCCAGCACGCGCCCGAATCGCTGCTGCCGCCGGGTTTCGGCGAAGCCCAGCCGACGCCGGATCCGGGCTCGCCCGCTCCCGCTTCACTGCTGCCCCCCGGCACCTTGCCGACCGAGGAAGTCTCGACCGGCGACGAACTGGCGACTGACGAGGCGGAGGAGGAAAAGGAACCGCCGCTCGAACTGCCCGATGCCGCGCGACGCCCGATCGACATCGTCGGCCCGCTTACCGACGAGAATGGCGGCCTTGGCGATGGCGCCTTCGCCCGCGTCAACGGCCAATTCCTCTCGCGGTTGATGCGGCGGATCGATGCGCCCATCGCCTCGCGCTGGGCATCGATCCTGCTGCGGCGCGCGTTGCTCACCCGGGTACAGACTCCCGCCGAGGTCGGGGCGACCGACTGGATCGCCGAGCGCGCCTGGCTGCTGCTGCGGATGGGCGAAGCCGATGCCGCGCGGATGCTCGTCGAGAGCGTCGATACCGACAGGCTCTCGCCCAAGCTGATCGTCGTCGCGCAGCAGGTGGCGCTGGCGACGGCCGACCCTTCGGCGCTGTGCCGCCTGACCGATGGCGCCGCCCAGTTCTCGAAGGACAAGAGCTGGGACTATGCCCGCGCGATCTGTGCGTCGCTGGCGGGCGAAGGCGCGGTCTCAAGTTCGCTGCTCGATCATGCACGGGGCAATGCGCGGCGCGGCATTGATTTTCTGCTCGCCGAAAAGGTGATCGGCGCCGGCGCCAACACCCGCCGCGCGGCGATGATCGAATGGGCGGATGCCGATCGCCTGACCACCTGGCGATTCGGGCTGGCAAGTGCGGTGGGCCTCGCTATCCCGGACAATCTCTATGCCACCGTCGGGCCGAATGTGCAGGCATGGCGGGCACGGGCGCCTATGTTCCATGCCGAGGATCGCGTCGGCGCGGCGACCATCGCCGCGACCATGGGCGTATTCTCCAACGCCGCGCTGGTCGATCTCTATGGCGAGATGGCTGACCGCGAGGGTGATGTCGGGCGCGATGCGCCCACGGCGTTGCTTCGCGCCGCCTATATCGGTGATGACGATGAGGCCCGGATGACCGCGATCCGCGATCTCTGGTCCAAGGGCGAGGACAAACCCGGCGGCGTCTATGGCGCCCAGATCCTGACCGCGCGGGCGGCTGCGCGCCTGAAGCCCAGCGACAGCTTCTCCTCCGATTATGGCAAGCTGATCGCCTCGATGCTGTCCGCGGGATTCGATATCCAGGCGCAGCGCTGGGCTTCGCTGGTGGAAGCGGAGGGGTCGGCTGACGACGCCTGGGCGCTGCTGGCGGTGGGTGCGCCAAGCCGGGTCGTCGGCATCTCGGCAAGCAAGGTCGAAAACTATGCCTCCGGCGTCGGTTCAGACAATGCCTACAAGGCCCGCCTGCTGATCGCCGCGCTGGGCGGGCTCGGGCGCCTGACGCCGGGCGAGCTGGCGCAGCTCGGCGAGGATTATGAACTGCCGCTCAACACCCAGAACCGCTACACCCGCATCCTCGATCGCGCGGCGGCGCGGGGCGAGGAGGGCACGGTCGCCGTGCTTGCAGCCGCCGGCATGCAGACGGTCGCCTGGAAATATGTACCCCCGGTCTATCTCTATCACATCATCGCGGCATTGAAGCGGACGGGGAACGAGCCGGTCGCGCGCATGATCGCCGCCGAGGCGATCAGCCGGGCATGACCGGGGAGGCCGCCGCCGTCGCCAGGGGCGAGGATGCGGCGCTGATCGATCGGTTCCTCGAGATGCTGGCGGCTGAGGCGGGCGCGTCGCGCAACACTATCATGGCCTATGGCACTGATCTCAGGGCGGCCTCGGTCGTGCTCGACGGCGGGCTCGCCAAGGCCGAGCCCGCGGATGTGACCAAGCTTGGCGAAGCGTGGCTGCCGCTCGCCGCCTCCAGCGCCGCGCGGAAGGCGTCGGTGCTGCGTCGCTTCTTCGCCTTCCTCGCGGAGGAAGGATTCCGGAGCGACGATCCTTCCGCAACCTTGCCCCGCCCGCAGCTCGGCCGTCCTCTGCCCAAGGTGCTGAGCCACGCCGATGTCGATGCGCTGTTCGCCGAGCTGGAGCGCCGCCGCGCCACCGCGCCGACCGCGCAGACGTTGCGACTGATTGCCCTGATCGAGCTTCTTTACGGTTCAGGCCTGCGCGCGACCGAGCTGGTCTCGCTGCCGCGCAATGTGCTCCGTCGCGACGAGCCGTTCATGATCCTGCGCGGCAAGGGTGGGCGCGAACGGCTGGTGCCGATCTCCGAACGCGCCCGCGCGGCGGTGCAGGAATGGCTGGTCCACGTCCCGGCCACTACGGCCTTCCTGTTCCCGTCGGGCAAGAAGCATGTCAGCCGCGTGCGCCTGTTCCAGCTGGTCAAGGCGCTCGCCGCCGATGCCGGGATCGATCCTGCCCGGATCAGCCCGCATGTGCTGCGCCACGCCTTCGCGACGCATCTGCTGGAGGGCGGGGCGGACCTGCGCGCGCTCCAGACCCTGCTCGGCCATGCCGACATCACCACCACCCAGATCTATACCCACGTCGACAGCCGCCGGCTGGTCGAGCTGGTCAATGCCCGCCATCCGCTCGTTGACCTCACCGCGCCTTCGGCCTAACCGGCGCCGATGACAGTCTTTCTGGACTTCGAGAAGGCGATCGCCGAACTCGACAGCCGCGTCGCGGAACTGCGCGAGGGGCAGACAGCGGGCGCGATCGAGCCCGAGATCGAAAAGCTTCAGGCCAAGGCCGACAAGATGCTGCGCGATCTCTACGCTCGGCTGTCGCCGTGGCAGAAAACCCAGGTCGCGCGTCATCCGGAGCGGCCGCACTTCAAGGATTATGTCGCGGGCTTCGTCGAGGATTTCATGCCGCTGGCGGGCGACCGTGCCTTCGCCGACGACAAGGCGATCATCGGCGGCTTCGGCCGGATCGGCACGCGCCGCTGCATGGTGATCGGCCATGAGAAGGGCGACGATACCGCCAGCCGCCTCCGTCACAATTTCGGCATGGCCAAGCCCGAGGGCTATCGCAAGGCGATCCGGCTGATGGAACTGGCCGACCGCTTTCGGCTGCCGGTGGTGACGCTGGTTGATACGTCGGGCGCCTTCCCCGGCATCCAGGCCGAGGAGCGCGGCCAGGCCGAAGCGATCGCCCGCTCCACCGAGGCCTGCCTCGCGCTCGGCGTGCCGCTGGTCGCCGCCGTGGTTGGCGAGGGCGGATCGGGCGGCGCGGTCGCGCTGGCCGCCGCCAATCGGGTGCTGATGTTCGAGCACGCGGTCTATTCGGTGATCTCGCCGGAGGGCTGCGCGTCGATCCTGTGGCGCACCTCGGACAAGGCCGCCGATGCTGCCGAGGCGATGCGGGTCACCGCCGCCGACCTCAAGAGCTTCGGCGTGGTCGATCGCATCGTGCCGGAGCCCGTGGGCGGCGCACACCGTAATCCCGCCGCCGCCATTGCCAGCCTCGCCGCCGCGATCGGCGAGGAACTGGACGCGCTCGGCCAGCAATCGCCCGAGCAGCTTCGCGCCGCGCGGCGCGACAAATATCTCGCGATCGGCTGATGCAGGCCGGCATGCGCACCGTCTTCGATGCCGGTGCGGTGGCCTTCGATCCGTTAATTCCAGCGCTGTTCCCGCTCGCTGCGCTGGCAGTGACGGCGTGGCTCTACAAGACCGCCCAGCGCCGGCTGTGGTGGAAGATCGGTGCTGGGGTGACGCTGCTGCTGTTCGGGCTGGCGATCGTCTTTCCATGGCTCGACCTTCGCCATGTGCGAGGCGTGGTCGCCAAGGGCGATGTGCAGACCGCCGAGGGTATCGTGTCCCAGCACAAGCGCTGGACGGAGAAGCGGTTCGATGGCTACAGCAAGGGCGTCGGCATCTCGACGACGACGCGCTACCGCACGACCACCTACGAATATTTCTATGTCGGTGACCAGTTCTTCACTTACGTTGTCGGCGGCTATTCCAGTCCGGCTTCCTTCACCAACAGCGCCGACCCGCCCGTGCCGATCCGCGACGGGATGCGGGCGCGGGTCACTTACTTTGCCGATAGCTGGAATGATGGCGACAAGCGCATCGTGAAGCTGGAGCTTGGCCCCGGCACGGGCGTGATCCCGAAGGCGCCGGCAGTGACTGTCGCGCCGACCGGTGCCAGCGCGGGTGGAGCGGGTGTGGCCTTGCCGCCAGACTTCGCAGCCTTCCGCCGGCGCTTCGGCGAGGCGATGACGAAGGGCGATGCGGCGGCGGCGAAGACCATGGTCAACTTCCCCTTCCTATTCGGCGGCCATGAAGTCGGCGCCGACGAGTTCGACAGCCTGTGGATGAGCCTGTTCTCCGAGCCGCTCCGGCCGTGCCTCGCCACCGCGAAGCCGGTGAAGGAAGAGGATCGTTACACCCTGTTCTGCGGACCCTATGGCTATTATTTCGGGCGGACGCCGGGCGGCTGGAAGCTGGTCGAGTTCGGCGCTGACGGCGAGGCGATGTAAGGGGGAGGGATGGCGGACGCGGGCGAGGGCATCAAGCTGCACCCGAGCTGGCTCGCGCCGCTGCGTGAGGAGTTCGCCAGCCCCTATATGCAAGCACTGCGATCCTTCCTCGTCGCCGAGAAGGACGCGGGCAAGCGCATCTTCCCCAAGGGCAATGAATGGTTCCGCGCGCTCGACCTGACGCCGCTGGAGGATGTTCGGGTCGTGATCCTGGGGCAGGATCCCTATCACGGGCCGGGGCAGGCGCATGGCCTGTGCTTCTCGGTCAGGCCCGATGTCCGCATCCCGCCGAGCCTGGTCAATATCTACAAGGAGCTTCAAACCGATCTCGGCATCGCGCCGGCTCGCCATGGCTTCCTTGAACATTGGGCGCAGCAGGGCGTGCTGCTGCTCAACGCGGTGCTGACCGTGCAGATGGGGCAGGCAGCCTCACATCAGGGACGGGGCTGGGAGCGCTTCACCGATGCGGTGATCCGTCTGGTCAATGCGCGGGCCGAGCCGGTCGTGTTCATGCTGTGGGGCAGCTACGCCCAGAAGAAGGCCGCATTCGTCGATAGCATCGACAAGGGCGGGCGGCATCTCGTGCTCAAGGCACCGCACCCATCGCCGCTCTCCGCGCATAACGGCTTTTTCGGCTGCCGGCATTTCTCCCAGGCCAACCGGTTTCTGGAAAGCCGGGGACAGAAACCGATCGATTGGGCCCTGCCCACCGCGAACTGACGCGTCCGCGGAGTCGTTTTTCGGCCCGCCGAAGAAGCGATGCGGTTCATCGTAAAAGCGTGAACCGAACGCGCGAGGGCGGGTTGCTCGTGCATGAGGTACGCACAAACCCCGCTCCGCCCCGGCCTGACGGCGATCGCCGCCGTTCTCGCCCTTTCATCCACCCCGCTGCTCGCGCAAGCCGCCGATGTCGCGCCGAGCGATCCCGCCACGCCGGTGATCGCCGCGCCGCCGCCCGTCGTTGCCGCACCCGCGCCGACCACGGCTGCGCCGGCTGCCGACGCCAGCAGTGCGGGTCTCAACATCCCCAAAATCACGGTGAATATGGACGATGCGCCGACCGCTGCTGCCCCGGCCCAACCCAAGGCAGCGGCGAAGAGCACGGCGATCAAGACCTCCAGTGCGACCACGCACACCGCCAAGCCAGCTGCGACTGCTCCCGCGCCGCGAACAGTCGAGACGCCCGCGCCTGTCGCGCCTGCGCCCATGGCCGCCGAGGTCACACCGTCGGTGCCCGCACCGCAGGTCGCGCAGGCAGCGGTTGAGCCGGCTCCCGCCCCCGCGCCGCAGCCTGTCGCGCAGGCTCAACCGACGGAGGATAATGACGTCCTGCCGATCGCGGGCGCCGGCCTGGCGGTGCTTGCCTTGGCAGGCGGCGCCTTCGCGCTGACGCGTCGCAAGCGTCGTGAGGAGGACTATGAGCCGTGGCCCGAGGAGGCCGCCGCTGCGCCCGCGCAGCGTGAGGAGCTGGCGCTGACCGAGCCTGCTCCGGTTTATGCGGCGGCAACGCCGGTGGCATCAACCGAGGTGCGCGACGATGCCCCGGCCGCCAATATCCCGGCGGGATTCGATCTTTCGCGCTTCGGCCGGCATGTGCAGGCTGCCTATCGCGGGCCGACGCCGGACAATCCTTCGCTGTCGCTCAAGAACCGGCTGCGCCGCGCGAGCTTCTACGACCAGCGCGAGCGGATTGCGGCCGAGGCGGCGCGGCAGCA